>Ga0209057_1000135_pt1 | contig 63680 bp, 51 predicted proteins | sample GraSoiAngelo_146_FD_185903 | JGI IMG/M metagenome (GOLD analysis project Ga0209057, IMG submission 185903) | Grasslands soil microbial communities from the Angelo Coastal Reserve, California, USA - 14_1009_05_30cm (SPAdes) (version 2) | ecosystem: Environmental > Terrestrial > Soil > Grasslands ...
TTGCATCCGGGACTTGGTGGGTGTGGACCTCGAGCCCGTCTACGTCGCGGGGCGCGCCGGCGAAGTCCGGGACTCGCTCGCCTCGATCGACAAGGCGCGGGACCTGATCGGCTACCAGCCGTTGGTGAGCTTCGAGGAAGGTTTGCGGCGGACCGTCGCCCACTACCAGCTGGCCGGGGTGGGACGTCGGCGGACGGAGCCTCGCGGCGTGCGGCGGGCGCAGCTGTTCGGCGCTTCCAACGTCAGCGTGGACTGACTCACTCCCCAGCCACGCGGTCGAGCATCTCTCTGAGCTCGTCCAGGCTGAAGGGCTTCCGCAGCACCGGGCGCTCCGAGCGCAACAGCTGGTCCCGCGTCTGCACCGAGATGGAGTCGCCGGTCGTAAAGATGACGCGGCGCTCCCCGCCGCCTCCCTCCTCCCGCAGCCGCTCGAACAGGTCGAACCCGGTGTGGGCCTCGTCGAGGTGCACATCCACGATGAGCGCGTCGTAGCTGGCCGACTTGGCGAGCTGCCGCGCGGCTTCCTCGTACCCCGGCACGCTCGTGACCTCGTGCCCGAGCCGTTTGGCGAGCAGCACCATGCCGCGCCGCACGCTTTCCTCGTCTTCGACCACCAGCACCCGGAGCGACCGCTCCGGGGGTCGCGACCCGGCTGCCGCCGGGTCGGCGGCGCGGGCGGTATCGATCGGCAGCTCGAACGCGAGCCGCGCGCCGCCCCCTTCGATGTTCTGCATCCACATCCGGCCGCCCATCCCCCGCACCAGCCCGAAGCTGATCGCCAGGCCCAGCCCGGTTCCCTCGTCTCCCTTCGTCGTGAAAAACGGCTCGAACACGCGGTCGAGGATCTCGGGCGGCACGCCGGGGCCGGTGTCCTCCACCGCGACCAGGACGTGGTCGTCGGTGCGTTTGGCGATGATCAGCACCTGGCCGGGCCGGCCGCTCGCTTCGACCGCCTGCCGGGCGTTCACGACCGCGTTGAGCACGACCTGCTGCAGCTCCTGAGGATCGCCCATGACCGCCGGGAGGTCGTCGGGAATGGCCACCGCGGCGCGGACGCGAGCCTTCTTCAAGGCGGAGCGCTGCAACGACAGTACCCGTTCGACGGTCTCGGCCAGGTCGACAGCGGCGTACGCGCGCGGCCGCTGGCGCGCGAAATCGAGCAGGGTCCGCACGATCCGCCCGGCGCGCATCGCCTCGGCGCGGATGATGTCGGCGCTTTCCTTCAGGTCCGCCTGATGCGGGTCAACGGCGAGCAGCTCCGCGAACGCCGCGATCGCCGCGAGCGGATTGTTCAGCTCGTGCGCCACCCCGGAAACGAGCGCGCCGAGCTGTGACAGGCGATCGGCCTGTAACAGCTTGCGCTGCAGTAGCATCTCGCGCGATACGTCCACCGCGAGAAACAGCAGCTTGGGGGATCGCTCGATCGGGTCCACGTTCACGATCACCGCCTGCACGTCGCGCGTCGCTTCACCGGCGGGCTCGAGCGTCAGGTGAAACTCCTGGCCCCTATTCACGGCGTCGCGCAGCGCCGCCGCCAAGCTGGCATGCTGGTCCGTGGGGGCCCAGTCCGTGAGAGAGCGACCCCGGACGGATGGTGTGTCCGGCACGTCGAGCAGCCGTGCCCCTTCGGGATTGGCATCGAGAATCTGGCCGTCCGCCGTGAGCACGAGTGCGGGTGTGGGAAGCGAATTGAAGAGCTGCAGGTAGAGGCGCCGCTCCACCTCGAAGGCACTCAAGAGGTGGGCGGCCCGGGATTCGGGGGGCAACTCATCGCGCACCCGCTCGAGGGCGATCACCAGATGGCTGTGGGGGCCCCGTGTTACGCGTGCCTCGAGCGCTGTGCCCGCTGCTTCGGACGCGGGCGCCCGCATGAGGCAGCTCCGTGGTTGGCCGTCGGCGAGCACCTCGTGCAGCACGCGCTCAACGTCGGTCCCCTTGGCCGTCGAGAGCGCGACCCAGAAGTTCCGGCCCAGCGTCTGGTCGCTCGCTAGGCCCGTGACCCGGGCCGCGCCGGAGGACCACTCGGCGATGGTCCAGTCGGGAGCGACTGCTACCACGCCGATGTCGAGACTATCGAACAGCGCCTTCGTGTCCATAACGATCTGCTCGCCCCCCCCCAAGAAAAATGCCCGGTTGGCCGGATCGCGGGCGCAACGGGGCCTGGGGTCTTCGGGATGCGGAACGTCCGAACCGCTAGGTACCAGGATGGCGAAGCCGGGTTCCCGGGTCAAGATGATGCGGTGACGCAACATGCGGCCTGCGTCACGGTGCCGAACCCCTCAGCCGAGCAGCTATGCCCTATATTGGAGCGCGAACCTCCAACCGGAGGACCTATGCCGAGGATGTGGCTGGCAGCACTCGCCCTGATCAGTCTCGCCGCCTGCGGCGGGAGCTCCCCGCGGAACGCCGCCAGCGCGGGGACCAGAACGCGGACCGCTCATGGGGCTTCCAGGGCCCAAACCTCGACAGCTAAGTCCCGGGAGCAGCAGTCGAAGGCTAAGCGCAAGACGTCGGCCAAGCCGGACACGGCGCAGCGCAATCCGCTCGTCAACCACTAAGCGTGCAGACACCAGAGCCCCGTGAAGGTCGCGGGGCTCTTGGTTTCGTCACTGGCACGCAGGCTGGTGCAGCTGGATGTTGCCGCCGCTGAGCGTGCCCTCCGCTCTATAGCTGTAGCCGGCGCCGGATAGTTCGATCGCGAAGGTGTCATCGCGTCCTGGCTCGCCGTTGTCCGCAACGTCCACCTGGTAGGTGAACCCGCTAAGGCCATTCACCTCGGCGGTGCCCGTGATGCGCCGCATCGTGGGAAACGTGGCGTCCGGGGTAGTGTAGCCGGTCACACCAGTGCCCTTCACCTGCGGGCCGTTCGAGCCGTGATCGTTGTAGGTCAGATGACCCCAGAACGTGCCCTGCTTGATGCCGCCGGCGACGCCGAAGTTCGCTTTCGCCCTGGACGGGGTCCCGGTGATCCAGCCGCCGCCCGTGATGAAATCGGCCGGCGTGCACCCGGGCGGGGGGGGTGGAGGCGGGGCTGGTGCGCAGGTGATGTCCGCATGCGCCGAGGAGATGATCACGTCCGCGACCCCGTCCACGCTGACGTGGAGGGCGTTGACGGTGATGTCGCCGGCGCCACCGCTTGTCTGCTCATTGATGACCACCTTGCCCGTGCCATTCGGCAACAGCACGGTCTGGTTCGGCGTTCCGTCGACCTGGATCACCTGCCCGTTCACGGACAGGCGGGCGATGTGCGAGCTGCCGCTCGCCGTCGCGCCGCCATCGGTGCACATCGCGGTCGCGCGCGCCTCCAGAAAGCCGGCGGAGATACTGTTGGTGCCGACCGTGAGGGCCAGCTCCGCCACGGACGCCTCGGACCGACTGGCATTGCCTTGGCCCACGCTCGTCGCGTGTAGCACTTCGGCCGTGAGCAACCCGGGCACGCTGGCGTCCAGGAGCGATGCCTCCCTGGCGCCGCCGGACGACGGCAGGGAACCGGCATCCACGAGCGTGACAGCGGCGGGAACGGGACCGAACAGCTTGGCTTGCACTACCGTGCCGTGACCGCTGTAGCTCGTCGCCTGCGTGGCCGACGGCGCCGTCGCGTCCGTCGCCAGCACGGGTGCGGCTGGATGCGGGCGCTCCGAGCACGCGAGCGCCAGTGCTACGGCCGCGAGCACGCTTCCACGCAGTGGTGCGTTCCATCGAATCGCCATAGTCGCCTCCCTGATGAGAGGAGTGCACGAGAAACGTGAACGCCCTACATAGGAAGCAAGGGGGGTGCCCTGTGGCGTCACCGCAACCATGGGGAGCGCGTGCGACAGGTGCGCGGTGGCGCATCAATGTGGGGCCCGCCGGGGTTGCTCGGCGACGCCATTCGAGGCGCGTCGCCCGGCAAAATGTCCGACGCGCCTTGTCAGAGTCCCGGGGTAGGGTCTGTAGTACTTTTCCGACGCTGCGATGGCGCAGCGGAGGGCGAAGCGACGAGGTGATGCTCGATCGCGTAGCGGATGATGGCCGCGTTGCTCCTCAGCTTGAGCTTGTCGAGGATCCGGCTCCGGTACGTACTCACCGTCTTTGGGCTGACGCCCAGCTCGGCGGCGATTTGCTTGAACGCGATCCCGGAGCCGAACATGCACAGCACCTGGTACTCCCGGTGTGAGAGCGCATCGTGCCCGGGGGTCTTCCCTCTTTCACTGAGGTTGGAGATGAGGCTGCTCGCGAGCGAAGGGCTCACGTAGGACGCGCCGCGCGCGATCTGGCGGATCGCCTCGAGCAATTGCCGGCGCGAGTGATCTTTACTCAGATATCCTGCGGCGCCCGTCCCCAGGATGCGCAAGGCATCGGGATCTTGCCCCTGCACGTTCAGCACCAGGACACGGCACCGAGGGTGGCGGCGGTTCACGTCGCGGATGAGCCCGAGGATCGTCGGGGTCCCGAGGAACAGGTCGAGCAGCAGCACATCCGCTTCCGTTGTCCGGGCCTGCTCGAGCACCTCGTCTCGCGTCGCCGCCTCCCCCACGACCCGCATGTCGGAGCACTGCGCGACGAGACGCTTGAGCCCCTCGCGGACGACCAGCCGATCGTCCGCGACGAGCAACTTGATAATGGCGGGGGTCGTGTGACGCGGCGCTGTGGACGGGATCGTGAGTGCCCTCGAATTTCGCAAAGCAACGGCCCCGTTGAGCCGTTCGCGGGCGCAACGGGGCCAGGAATACTTTCGGACCCTTGAGATTAACGACGGGCGCACGGCCGTCAAGTGGAAACGTGCGGCCGCGATTCTGGTGAGGCCTGTCACCACGCGGGGGCAGTCGGCGAGTCGACACCACGGCAAATGTCGAGTACAGGAAAGAGCCCGGCTGGGGGACGTAACCGGAGTGGGGCTCGCGCTTCACCATCAGTGGGCCTGAGTGGAGTTGAACCACTGACCTCACGCTTATCAGGCGTGCGCTCTAACCACCTGAGCTACAGGCCCTGCAACAGCCTGGCGAGTCTGTCGACCTGCCGCACCCCGCAACTCCGCTCCCCAACTTAGCAACCGGCCCCGCGCCGCGGTACTGTATGACCTCGGAGCGCGGCCGCGTCAGGCCCGGCGGAGCCTGAGCCGACTGGCTGAGCCGGTCGGTCGCGCGCTACCTTACGCGCGGCTCACACACCGGTCAATGTATGGCTCGCGCCAACCTGGAACAGGAAGTCCTCGAAGAGCTGCGGCGGCGCAAGGTCGGCTCCCTCGTCCTCCAGTTCACCGACCTGCTCGGGGTGAACAAAGCGGTCGAGCTGCCCGCTAGCCGATTTGAGCGAGCGCTCGCCGGGCAGATCGCCTTCGACGGGTCGGCGCTGGAAGGGTTTGCGCGGACCGAGGAGGCGGACGCCCTGCTCGTCCCCGACCTCACGACCTTCCGCGTCTTCGCCTGGGGCATGGGGGCTCCGCCCGGCGGGGAAGCCGGCGGCGATCCGGTCGGACGGCTCATTTGTGATATCCGCTACCCGGACGGCCGGCCGTTCGAGGGATGCCCCCGGACCGCGCTGAAGCGCCAGATCGATCTCGCCGCCAAAGCCGGGTTCGTGATGCGGGTCGGGAGCGAGGTGGAGTTCTTCATCTTCGATGGGGCGGACGACGCCGGGGTCTCCACCCGCACCGCGGACCGGGGCAGTTACTTCGACCTGCAGCCGCTGGAGCGCGGCGAGCAGGTCCGGCGCGCCATCGCCAAGGTGCTCGAGGACATGGACCTCGATCCCGAGTCCCTGCATCACGAGGTCGCGCCGGGCCAGCACGAGATCGATCTCGCACCGGCCGACGCCCTCACGGCGGCCGATCGCCTCGCCACGCTCCGCACCGTGGTCCGCAGTATGGCGCTGCGGCACAGCATGCTGGCGACGTTCATGCCCAAGCCCCTCTTCGCCCGCAGCGGCTCCGGTCTCCACACGCACCAGACGCTCCTCGCCGAGGGGAAGAACGCCTTCGACGACCGTAGCGCGCCGCTGCATCTCTCCCAGGTCGCCCGCTGGTACGTGGGCGGGCTGCTGCACCACGCGCGCGGCTATTGCGCCGTGACCAATCCGCTGGTGAACTCGTACAAGCGCTTGGTCGCGGGGTTCGAGGCGCCGGTGAACGTGTCGTGGTCGACGCAGAACGTCTCGCCGCTCGTCCGCATCCCGGCGGAGCGGGGGGACGGGGCTCGCTGCGAGAATCGCCTGCCCGATCCGGCGGCCAACCCCTACCTCGCCATCGCCACGCAGCTCGCCGCCGGCCTCACGGGCATCAAGGAGCAGATCGATCCGGGCGATCCCGTCAACAAGAACATCGCCCGCATGAGTTATCGGGAACGGCGCAAGTACCGCATCGACGATCTGCCGCGCGATCTCCACGAGGCCCTCGACTACCTGGAAAAAGACCGCGTCGTGCGCGATGCGCTGGGGGAACACATCTACGAGCGGTACATCGACGCCAAACGCGGCGAATGGGAGGAGTACATCGAACGCGTCAGCCCGTGGGAGGTCGAGCGCTACATGGGACAATACTGATCGGCGGCGACCACCAGAGGCTTTGAACGACGACGGCCAGCGTGTGCGTACGCTGGCCGTCACTGCGCCGTGTTCCGGGCCGGGCCCCCCCGTCACTCCCAGTCCCGCCGCGGAGTCTTCTTCGGCCGGAACTCCTCGTCTTCCTCGTCGTCGAATTCGTCGTCCAGGTCGTCGTATTCGTCGAGGTCGTCCAACTCCTCCTCGTCAAGCTCGTCCTCCTCCAGCTCGTCGTCGAAGTCCTCGTCCAGGTCCTTGTCCTCTTCGAAGTCTTCGAACTCTTCGTCGTCGAGACCGTCGCTGCGACGCTTGAGCGACCAGTCCGACGTCTCACGGGACAACATTGTCACCCCCAGCTGAGGTTGCGGTTGATGGCGTGAACGAGCTATCCGGTGCTGCCTTACGACTCCTCGGCGGCTCGCGCGTTCCGGGCGAGCTTGCGACGCTCGGTGGCGCCCAGGGCCCGCTTGCGCAACCTGATGGACGACGGCGTCACCTCGATTAGTTCGTCGTCCTCAATGTATTCGAGCGCGAGCTCCAAGGTGATCTGCCGCGGCGGCTCCAGAATGATCATTTCATCCGACGCGGTCGTCCGCATGTTCGTCAGCTTCTTCTCCTTGGAGGGGTTCACGTCCATGTCGTCGGTCCGGACGTTCTCCCCCACGATCATCCCCTCGTACACCGGGTCACCGGGTTTGACAAACATCGTGCCCCGCTCCTGCAAATTGAAGAGCGCGTACGCCACGACCACGCCCTGCCGGTCCGCGACCATGACCCCCCGGCTCCGCCCCGAGATCGGTCCCGCCCACGGCCCGTACTCGTAGAAGCGGTGATGCATGATTCCCGTTCCCCGGGTGTCCGTCAAGAACTCCGAGCGATACCCCAGCAAGCCCCTCGCCGGCAGCTTGAACCGCATCCGCACCATGCCCACCCCCGGGTTCTTCATGTCCAGCAGGGTCGCGCGGCGCGGGCCCAGCTTCTCCATCACCACGCCGAGGTAGCCCTCTGGGCAATCGATCATCAGCTCCTCGTAGGGCTCGAGCTGCTCTCCGTTCGGCCCTTCGCGCGGGATGATGCGCGGCCGGCTGACCTGAAACTCATATCCCTCGCGCCGCATCGTCTCCATCAGCACGCCGAGGTGCAGCTCGCCGCGTCCCGACACGGTGAACGTCTGGGGGTCGTCCGTCTCCTCCACCCGGAGGGCCACGTTCCGCTCGAGCTCCCGGAACAGCCGCTCCCGCAGCTGCCGACCGGTGACGAACTTCCCTTCGCGCCCCGAGAACGGCGAGTCGTTGACCTTGCAGTCCACCGAGATCGTGGGCTCCTCCACTGCGATCCCCGCGAGGCGCTCGAGGTGGTCGGGCGCCGTGATCGTCTTCCCGATCTCCACGCCGGCGAGCCCCGCCAACGCCACGATCTCGCCTGCGGCGGCCTCCTCCAGCTCCACCCGCTCTAGTCCCTCGAAGCCGAACAGCTTCACGACCCGCGCTTGCTCGTACGCCCCGTCCCCCAACGGCCCCGGCGCCCCGAGCGGCAGCACCGCGACCGTGTCACCGACATGCATGCGACCCCGCTCGATCCGCCCGATCGCGATCCGCCCCAGATACGAGGAATAGTCGAGCGTCGAGACGAGCATCTGCAACGGCCCGCGCGGGTCCGCCCGGGGTGCCGGAATCGTCGTCAGGATCGTCTCGAACAGCGGCTTCAGATCGGTGCCCGGCGTCTGGAGGTCGAACGTCGCCGTCCCCGCCCGACTCGAGGTATAAAGGAAAGGGCAGTTGAACTGCTCCGGCGTCGCTTCCAGCTCCAGGAATAGCTCCAGCACCTCGTCGTGCACGCGCAACGGCTCCGCGTCCTGGCGGTCGATCTTGTTCACGAGCACGATCGGCTTCAAGCCCAGGCCCAGCGCCTTCCCCGCCACGAAGCGCGTCTGCGGCATCGGCCCCTCGGCGGCATCCACAAGCAGGAGGAAGCCATCCACCATCCGGAGGATCCGCTCCACCTCGCCCCCGAAGTCCGCATGCCCCGGCGTGTCTACGATGTTGATCTTCGTCTCACCCCAGCGTACCGCGGTGTTCTTGGAAAGGATCGTGATGCCCCGCTCCCGCTCCAACGGGTTCGAGTCGAGCACCCGCTCGGTCAGCAGCTGGTTGGCGCGGAACACCCCCGCCTGGCGGAGCATCTGGTCCACCAGCGTGGTCTTCCCATGGTCGACGTGGGCGATGATGGCGATGTTGCGGATCTGCAAGGGGCTACGTCCTGACGGTGCCTATGTGAGGGGCGCAGTATAGGAAGGTGGTCTCGAAAAGACAAGCGGTGGCGTCACACGCACGTCGGGTCCCGCTCCATCTGCACCGTCACATGCTCGATCCCCAGGTCGCCCAGGCGGCCCTGGACCGCCTCGAGCACGCGCTGGTTATCGGCGGGGTTCTGAACCACGAGGTGCCCGCTCATGGCGATCACCCCGCTGGTGACGGTCCATACGTGCAAATCGTGCACCGACGCTACCCCCGGAATCGAGGTGATGCGGTCGTGCACGTCGGAGAGCGCGATATGCGCCGGCGCCGCCTCGAGCAGCACATCCGCGCTCTCCTTCACGAGGCGCCAGGCGCTGCCGAGGATGAGCAGGGAGATGAGAATCGAGATCAGGGGGTCGGCGGCGAGCCAGCCGGACAGCAGGATGACCGCGCCCGCGGCGAGCGCCCCGAACGAGCCGAGGGCGTCGCTCAGCATGTGGAGATAGGCGCCCCGCTCATTGAGCGAGTGGTCGTGCCCGCGGTGCAGGATCGCAGCGCCCGCGAGGTTGGCGATCAGTCCGAGCGCGGCGACGGCGACGAGCAACGCCCCCTGGACCGGGGCGGGATTGCGCAGCCGGTGCAGCGCCTCGACCGCGACGCCGATCGAGATCGCCAGCAACGCGGCACCGTTCACCAGGGCCGCCAGGATCTCGAGCCGCAACAGCCCGAAGGTGCGCTCCGCCGTGGCCGGGCGTTGAGCCACGTAGGCCACCCCGAGCGACAGGCCGAGCGCGCCCACATCGGCGAGCAGGTGGCCGGCGTCGGCCAGCAGGGCGAGCGAGTGCGCCACCCAGCCTCCGACCGCCTCCACGAGCATCACCATGCCCGAGATCCCCAGCACGAGCGCCAGGCGGCGCCGGCTCTCGGCGCGCAGCGGCGCGCGGTGGGTGCACTGGACTTCGAGAGGGAGCGCAGACATCAGACGTCACACATCAGTGGTCATGGCGAAGGTCTGACATCTGATGTCTGACGTCTGATGTCCGGATGCGGATCGTCTCCGCGTGCCCCGGCAAGCCCTCGGCTTCCGCCAGTGCGATGATGTGGCCCGCGTCTTGTTCCAGCCGTCGCGCCGAATACCCGACTACGCTGATCCGTTTCACGAAATCGTACACTCCCAGCGGCGAAACATATCGGGCGGTTCCACCGGTGGGCAACACGTGTGACGGGCCGGCGAGGTAGTCTCCCACCGGCTCGGGCGTCGCCGCCCCGACGAAGATGGCCCCCGCATGGCGGATGCGGCGCGCCACCGGCCACGCCTCGCGCGTCAGGATCTCGACGTGCTCAGGGGCCCGCCGGTTCGCCACCTCGAGGGCGGCGTCCAGGTCCGGCACGACCACGACGACGCCGTGGTCGGCGAGCGAGCGCTCGACGATCGCCTTGCGGGGCGACTGGGCGGCCTGGCGCGCCAGCTCCCCCTCGAGCGCCACCGCGAGTGCCGGGCTCGTGGTGACGCACCACGCGCACGCGTCTTCATCGTGCTCCGCCTGGGCGATCAGGTCCGCGGCCACCAGCCGCACGTCGGCCGAGTCGTCTGCGATGACGAGCAGCTCGGTCGGTCCGGCCAGCATGTCGATGCCCACCTCGCCGGCCACCTGCCGCTTCGCTTCGGTCACGAACCGATTGCCCGGACCGACGATCTTGTCGACGCGCGGGATGGTGGGCGTCCCGTAGGCGAGCGCCCCGATCGCTTGCGCGCCGCCCACGCGCCACACCCGGTCCACGCCGGCGAGCCGCGCCGCGGCGAGCACGACGTCGGGTGTCCCCCCTCCGCCCCCCCGTAGCGGCGGCGTGACCATGACGATTTCCGCCACCCCGGCTACGACGGCCGGGACCGCGTTCATTATTACCGTCGACGGATACGCGGCTTTGCCCCCCGGGACGTACAGCCCGACTCGCTCGAGCGGCACGACCCGCATTCCGATCTCGGTGCCGTCCTCAGCGCGCTCGAGAAAACCCTCGTCCACCTGGCGCGCGTGATAGTCCCGCACGCGCCGCACCGCGGTCTCGAGCGCGGCGCGCACCGCGGCTGGGATCCGGTCGAGCGCGTCCTGACAGCGCGCCGCCGGCACCTCCCACTGCTCGGGCGACACATCAACACCATCGAGCCGTTTGGTGTGCTCGCGGACGGCCGCATCTCCGGACGCGCGCACGTCGTCCAGGATCGCGCGCACCGCGCGTGCGGTGTCCGGGTCGGCCCGAGCGCTGCTCGGCAGGTGGGGCGCCAGCACCTCGTACGGCGGCGCTTGAAGTCGAGTGACCACCGGCTAAGTTCCCGCCTCTATGCCCGGGCCTCTGTCGCAGTCGATCGGCCTGCGCCTCATCGCGGTCGTGCTGCTGGTTCTCGCCAACGCGTTCTTCGTCGCGGCGGAGTTCGCGCTCGTCGCGGCGCGGCGCACGCGCATCGATGCCCTGGCGCGGCGCGGCGACCGGAAGGCTAAGACCGTGCAGACGGCGCTGCAAGATCTCTACCGCCAGCTGTCGGCGGCGCAGCTCGGCATCACCGTCGCCTCGATCCTCCTGGGCTACGTGGCCGAAGACACCGTGGCGCACCTGTTCCGCGACTGGTTCGCCTCGCTCCCCCCGTTCCTTAACTTCCTCACCCGCGGGGGCGTCGCGTCGGTGGTGGCGGTGGCCCTCATCTCGTTCCTGCATGTCGTGTTCGGCGAGCAAGCGCCCAAGGCCTGGGCCATCACCTATCCGGAGGGTACGAGCCGCTGGATCGCGGCCCCGCTGATCCTGTTCTCCTGGATCACGCTGCCGTTCACGGGGCTGCTCAACTGGAGCGCCAACCGCGTCGTCCGGCTGCTGGGGATCCGGAGTGCGACCGCCGAGCTCGAGCGGATCCACTCCCCGGAGGAAATCCGGATGCTCGTCGAGCAAAGCCGTAAGACCGGGCGTCTCGGGGCGCACGACGCGCGTCTACTGGAAGGCGTGTTCGAGTTCAGCGAGAAGACGGCGCGCGACGTGATGACACCCCGCACCGACATCGTCGCGCTGCCGATTGACCTCTCGCTGGAAGAGGCCGCCGACCAGGTCGCCGTCGCCGGGCGCTCGCGCTACCCCGTGTACGGAGAGACGCTCGACGACATCGTCGGCCTGGTGCACGCGAAGGACATCCTGGCGGGGCTCCGCTCGGCCAAGGGTGGCTCGCTACGCGCGGTGCTGCGGCCGGCCGTGTTCGTGCCCGGCACGCGGGAGGTGGAAGACGTCTTGGCGGACATGAAGCGTCAGAAGATTCATCTCGCCATCGTGCTCGACGAGTTCGGGGGCACCGCCGGCCTCGTGACGATGGAGGATCTGCTCGAGGAGATCGTCGGCCAGATCTACGACGAGTACGACCGGTCCAGCGGGGACACCCGCGCCGCCCCGGGAGAGGGAGCGCCGCTCCTGCCCGGCGCGATGCCGCTGCGCGACGTGAACCAGACCTACGGGCTCGAGCTCGACGAGCGGAACTACACGACGATCGGCGGCTATCTGTTCGGCACGCTCGGCCGGCTCCCCAAAGTCGGTGATCGCGTCACCGTCAAAGGCGGCGCGTTCGAGATTGTCGAAATGGACGGCCGCCGAGTCGGCGCCACCCGCCTGGTGCAACACACGGCGGGCGAAGGAGCCGCGCCGTGACGCGACGGTCGTCCATCGCGCCGATTCCGCCCGGCGCCCTCGATCTCGCGGGCGACGCCGTGCGTCGCCGGCGAGCGCTCCAAAGCCGCATGCTCGAGCGGCTCGAGGCCGCTGGCTACGAGGAGATCATCCCGCCCACCTTCGAGTACGCCGAGGTGTTCGTGCGCGCCGGCGGGGGAGAGGTGGCCGACCGGCTGATCCGTTTCCTCGACCTGGACGGCAGGCTCCTGGCCTTGCGTTACGACTTCACCTCCAGCGTGGCCCGCCTGGCGGCGACCAAGCTCGCCGACCGGCCGACGCCGCTGCGCCTGAGCTACGCCGGCAAGGTGTTCCGTCAGGAGCCGGAGCGAGACGGTCGGCGCCCGCGCGAAATCCTCCAGGTGGGGGGTGAGCTCCTGGGCGAGGACGGCGTGGCTGCGGACGTCGAGGTGCTGCGGCTCGCGCTCGCGCTCGTAGGCTGCGCCGGCGTTGCGGAGTTCCAACTGAACCTCGGCCACGTCGGCGCCCTAGCGCCGGCGCTCGCGGCCCTCGCCCCCGACGAGCGCGCAGTCGTACGACGCCTGATCGACCGGAAGGACGCGGCGGGGCTCGCGGCGGCGGCGCCGGGCACGCTCACCGAGCTGCCGTTCATCATCGGCCGACGCGACGCCCTCGAGCGCGCCGCCCGCCTGATGGCCGCTTCCGCCCCGAACGAGGGCGTGGCGCGACTCCAGGCGATCGACGCCGCCCTGTCCGACGGCGAGCGGCGTCACGTCGTGTACGACTTCGGCGAGGTGCGCGGGCTCGACTACTACACCGGGATCCACTTCGAAATCTTCGTCGCGGGCGCCGGGACGGCCGTCGGGGCGGGCGGCCGCTACGACGACCTGATGGGCCGTTTCGGCCGCGCTCTCCCCGCCGTCGGGCTTGCGATCGATCTCGACGCGCTCGCGGTGGCGGCGCCGTGACGGCGCGCGTCCCGCTCACGCTGGCGCTCCCCAAGGGGCGCCTGCTCGAGCCGTCGTTGGCGTTGCTCTGGAAAATCGGCGCCGCAGGGTCGGAACCATCCGGCACCCGCAAGCTGCTCGTCCCGTCGTCGGACGGCACGCTCTCGCTGCTGTTCGTGAAGCCCGCAGACGTTCCGGTGTACGTCGAGTCGGGCGCCGCGGATGTGGGCATAGCCGGCACCGACGTCCTGCGCGAGACTGAGGCCGACGTGCTCGAGCCACTGGCGCTCGGGTTTGGCCGCTGCCGCATGGTCGTCGCGAGCCCGGCGGAGGTCCTCTACCCCACGCTCAGCGGCGGCGTGACCCCTCGGGTCGCGACCAAGTACCCGCGGCTGACGCGTAGCTTCTTCGCGGAGACAGGTCTCGGCGTGCAGGTGATCAGCGTGAGTGGCAGCGTCGAAGTGGCGCCGTTGCTCGGGCTGTCGCACTGGATCGTGGATCTGGTCGACACCGGCCGCACATTGCGCGACAACGGCCTCGTCCAGCGCGCGACGATTCTGGACGTCGGCGCCGTGCTCGTGGTAAATCGAGCGAGCCAGAAGCTGCGGCTCGAGGAGCACCAGCAGCTGCTCGACCGGCTGCAGGTTGCAGTCCAGTCGGATTTAACCCCGGGGCATCGCCCCGGGGTCAGCCGCCCCTAGCCACGTTCGGGCCGGCTGACCCCGGGTCGGTGCCCCGGGGTCGCGCGTGCCCGCCCCGCCAGCTCGACGGCCAGCTCGAGCGCCGCCCTCATCGAGCTCGGGTCGGCGACGCCCCGTCCCGCGATGTCCAAGGCGGTGCCGTGATCCGGCGCGGTCCGCGGGAAGGGCAGTCCCAGCGTGACGTTCACGCCCTTACCGAAAGCCGCCACTTTCACCGCGGTCATGCCGACGTCGTGATACGGGGTGAGCACGGCGTCGAACTCCCCCCGCAGTGCCCGCACGAACACCGTGTCGGCGGGCAGCGGGCCGGCCGCGACGAGGGTCTCCGCCGCGGGGCGCAGCACCCGGTCGTCCTCGTCTCCGAACAGCCCCGATTCGCCCGCGTGCGGATTGAGCGCGCACACCGCGAGCCGCGGGCGCGCGATGCCCCACCAGTCCCGCAGCGCCGCTTCCGTGATCCGGCCGGTGCGCACCACACGCTCCGTGGTCACGGCGCGCGCCACGTCGCGCAGTGGGAGATGAGTGGTGACGAGCACGACGCGGAGCGTCCCGGCGGCGAGCATCATCGCGACGTCGCGGTCGCCAGCGAGGTGTCCCAGGAACTCCGTAAGGCCGGGGTGGCGAAAACCCGCGAGATGCAACGCGTGCTTGTGCACCGGCCCCGTCACGATCGCGTCTGCTTCGCCCCCCAGTGCGAGGCGTACGGCTTGTTCCACCGCGCTCACCGCGATCCGGCCCGCTGACACCTCCCCCTCGTCCCTCCGCCAGACGCCGACGCCGATCCGGCGAGCCGCCGAGATCGGCGCGATCTGATTATCCGCTCCGATCAGCGCGATCTCCGCCTCGAGCGGATGCCCGGCGAGCGCTTTCGCCACCACCTCCGGCCCGATCCCGCGCGGGTCGCCCAGGGTCACGGCGAGGCGCGGGCGGCCGGTCACGGCGCTAGGGGCGGAGATCGACGTAGGTGGTGCGCCGCAGCGTGTCCAGGTAGTGCTGCACCGTGAGCTGCTGGCCCAGGCTCTCGCGGATCCGGTCCTTCACTTCGTCGAAGCTCAGCTCGCCTTCCGGGAGCCGCTTCGTGAGCTCGAAGACGACGAACTTGGGCCGCTTCGAGTCCGCGCCTATCTCGAACACCGGCTTCAGGCCGGGGACGCTGTCGCTGCCGATCGCCCGCTGGTAGTCCGGCGGCAGCTGGGACAGCGGCAGGTCCGGCACGACCTTGCCCTCCTCGGGATCGCCGTACCGGCGCGCCAGCGAGTCGAACGAGGCGCCCCGGAGCAGGGCGTCGTGCACCGAGTCGGCCGCCCGGCGCGCCAGCGCGATCTGCGCGGCGGAGATGGTCGGCGTGATCAGCACGTGGCGGGCGAGCACTTCGGCGGGCTGAACGCGCTCCACCTGGATGATGTGATAACCGAAGTCGGTGGGCACGGGATCGGAGATGTCCCCCGGCCGCAGCCGGAACGCGACGTCCTCGAATTCCTTGACCATCACGCCGCGGCGGAACCACCCCAGCTCGCCCCCCTGCTCTCGGGAGGCGCTGTCGGCGGAGAACTGCTTCGCAACGTCAGCAAACTTTGCACCGTGGCGCAGCACCACGACCAGCGACTCCGCCAGCTGACGCGCCCGCGCCTTGGCCGCGGAATCGGGCTGCGGCGCGATCACGATCTGCCGAAACGAGATCGCTGCCGGCCGTTTGGGCTGGCGCGCTTTGTTCTCCTCCCAGAACTGCCGCAACTGGGCGTCGGTCGGTGGGATGGGTCGCAGCTTCCCCTTCTGGCGCAGCTGGTCGAGCAGCCGCTGCTGGAGGATCGCGCGACGCTGCTGGTCCGCCAGCCAGCGGCGCCATTCTTCCTCGGACAGAAACTGGGCGGCGCGCAGCTGCGCTTGGAAGTCGGCGGTCGAGCCGAACTGTTTGCGCACGTTCTGCACGGTCTGCTCGACCTGGTCTTGGACTTCCTGGTCGGTGACCTTGATGGTCGTGTCGCGTTCCGCCTGCTGGACTATCAGCTCCTCGTCCACCATCTGGCTGAGCACCTGGCGCCGCACTGCATCCCGACCGGCGGAGTCGGTGGGCATCTTCAGCCCCTGCGCCTGGGCCAGCACCAGCTGCTCCTCCACCTGTGAGGCGAGGATCGGCTTCGATCCCACGATCGCGACGATGCGATCGACCGGGCGAGCGCTGGCCCGCTCGCCCTGCGCCTCCGCCCGTCGGGGAGCGCCAGCGGCGACCGCGAGTGCGACCAGCGTCAGCCGGGCGGCACGCACTTACGGCGCCGCCTTCCGCTTCGCGCTGTCGGCCGGCGGCGTGGGTGCCGGCCCGGGCGCGGGCTTGAGACCGGTCCCGCTGCGGCGGGTGGTGGAATCGAGTTGTGCGCGGATCGCCTGGGCGCGCTCCAGCGCCTCCGAGACGCCCGCTCCGTTGACAGACCAATGTTGCCCCGGCCGCAGCGCCAGCGCGAGAAACGGCGGCACCGGGAAGAATTGGGCTGCCCCCTGCTCGAACACGCGACCTAGGTAGTCGTTCACGCGCTTCATGGCGAGCTCGATCCGCGCCGGCTCCGCTGCCGCGGAGTCCTTGAAGAGCTGCGGGGACATCGCGAGCAGGTTCTCCAGGATCGTGAGCGCCGAGTCGTGCTGGGTCCTGAGCCCCCGCCAGTCCTCCGGAGTGAGCCGCACACCGGCCGAGTCGACCTCCCGCAGCAACAGCTCGCGCTGCGCCAGGTGGCGGACGAAATCCGTGAGTTGCGTCTCGTTCGCCGCGGCGATGCCGTTCAGGTCGCGCGGGTCGATCGCGTACAGCCAGCGCGCCAGCTCCCCCACGCGGAACGTGCCCCCCCGGTACGTGGCGAGCTTGCGAGTGTCATCGACCGCCGCGCCGATGTCCTGGATCGTCTGGCGCACCAGCGCCGCGGCGCCGGACTCGACCTTCAGGTTTCGCTGGGTCGCCAGACCCTCGACGTACGCCGAGTCGAAGCGCGCCGCCATGGCCGTCTCCAGGTCCGCCCGGAACGAGTCGCGCGCTTCCTCGAGCGGCGGGCGGCGAATGATGTGGAACCCGAACGGAGAGCGCACCACGCCGCTCATCCCGCCCGGCGCCAGCTGCCACGCCACGCTGTCGAACGCCGGGACGAACCGACCGCGCCCGACCGTGCCGAGGTAGCCGCCGCGCGACTTCGAGCCGGGATCCTCCGAGTAACGCCGCGCGAGCTGAACGAAGTTGGCGCCGTGTTGCGTCGCCTGGCGGAGCACTCCTTCCGCCCGCTGCTTCTTGTCCTGCTCGACCTTGGGCGCGCTGCCCGGCGAGACGCTGATCAGGATATGCTGAAACAGCCGGACGTCGCCCGCCCGGAAGGCCGAGTCGGTTTGCCCCCCGGTGAGGCTGGAGCGCGCCGTGACCAGCTGGTCGTGATAGTGCTCCCATCGCACCTGCGCTACGTTCGGCCAATTGGCCTGGAGCACCAAGGTCGAATCAGCCATGTTGCGGCCCCGGGCGAGCTCCACGGCGAACACCGCGTAGTCGAGGTAGATGGTTGTGAGCCCCGTGAGCGCCTCCGGCCGGAGCGGCACCTTCTTGGCCCGGCCGGCCAGATCGGCCAACCGCGTCACCGTCAGCGTCTGCCCGGCGGCCGTCCCCGCCACCTGGGGATGCGCCGAAAACGCATCCCGCAGCGCGTTGCACCCCGCCAAGGCGAGCATCACCACCACCAGACCCCACCGTCGCATGCCGTCTCCTTTAGGCGTGAGAGTCCTGCAGGACCGCTGTGAGGGCACGTACCAGCCCGGGGCCGATGGCCTCCCCGCCCAGCCGGCGGAGTCGCAGGGACAGCGGCACCGACCGCCGTACCTCCGCCTCGAACTGCACCGCGTCGAGCGCCACCGTCAGGCGGGCGAGGCGTGGTTGCGCTTCTCGCCGAAACGTGAGCCGCGCCTCGTCGCCCTTGACGAGGACCATCTCCAGTCCCGCCTGGGCGCCAAGCGCGCGGAGCTCGGACACGAGGAGCAAGCGTTGCGCCTCGTCGGGGAGAGGCCCGAAGCGGTCGCGCAACTCCTCGCGCACCGCCTGAATCTCGCACGGCTGCTCGGCCCGCGCCAGACGCCGGTACAGATCGAGCTTCGCCGCCGCGTCGCCCACGTACGAGTCGGACAGATGAGCCGGCTGGTCCAAGATGACTTCCGGCGCCGGGAAGGTGCCGCGCCCGGCGCCCCGCTCCCCGTTCTTCAGCGCCGCGACGGTTTCCTGGAGCCAGCGCAAATACATGTCGAACCCAACGGCTTGCGCGTGCCCCGACTGCTCGCCACCGAGCAGGTTTCCGGCGCCCCGCAGCTCGAGATCGCGCAGCGCGATGCGATATCCCGAGCCCAAGTCGGTGTGGTGCTCCAAGACGCGCAACCGCTCCTCGGCATCGGCGTCCACCAGGTCCGGCACGAGCAAATAGCAGTAGGCTCGGCGGTGGCTCCGTCCCACGCGCCCCCGCAACTGGTATAGTTGCGCCAGACCGAGCTGATCGGCGCGGTTCACGATCATCGTGTTCGCGTTCGGGACGTCGAGCCCCGACTCGACGATCATCGTGGAGACGAGGACATCCACCTCCGCCCGAACGAAGCGCGCCATGACGTCGTCGAGCTCCGCCTCCTTGAGGCGACCGTGCGCCACCGCAATGCGTGCCCGCGACGGCGCGAGCGCGCGCACGCGCTGGGCGATCGTGTCGATCGTCTCGATGCGGTTATGCACGAAGTACACCTGCCCCCCCCGATCGAGCTCGCGCGCCACCGCCTCTTCGATCAGACCGTCGTCCCACGGCTCGATGAATGTCACAACCGGCGAGCGGTCCTTGGGCGGCGTCTCGAGCAGCGTCAGGTCCCGCAGTCCGGCGAGCGACAGGTGCAGCGTGCGGGGGATGGGCGTCGCGGTGAGCGTCACCACGTCCACCGCGAGCTTCAGCGCCTTCAGGCGCTCCTTGTGCCGGACCCCGAAGCGGTGCTCCTCGTCCACGATCAACAGCCCGAGATCGTGGAATCGGACGTCCCGCGACAGCAACCGGTGCGTGCCGATGACCAAGTCCACGTCCCCTCGCTCCAGCCCCCCCACGACCCGTTTGGTCTCGCCGGGGGTGCGGAAGCGGGACAGCACCTCGACTGTGACCGGATAGTCGGCGAGCCGCTCCCGGAACGTGCGGCCGTGCTGCTCCGCGAGAATCGTCGTGGGGGCGAGCACCGCGACCTGCTTTCCGGCCTGCACCGCCTTGAAGGCGGCACGCAGCGCCACCTCGGTCTTACCGTACCCGACGTCGCCGACCAGCAGCCGATCCATCGGGAGCGCCCGCTCCATGTCGCGCTTCACTTCCTCGGACGCGCGTCGCTGATCGGGTGTGTCTTCGTACAGGAAGGCGGACTCGAGCTCGCGCTGCCAGGCGGTGTCGGGCGGGAAGGCGAACCCGGCCGCGACCTGGCGACGGGCGTAGAGATCGAGGAGCTCGGCCGCCATCTGGCGGATGGCGGCCCGCGTTTTCTCCCGCTGGCGCTGCCAGGCCGTCGCGCCGAGGCGGTGCAACTTGGGCGGCGGAGCGTCTCCGTTGCCCGCCGCGCGGTACGGTTCGAGCTGGTCCAGGCGGTAGAGCGGCACGTTGAGGCGGTCGCCGCCTTCGTATTCGACGACCGCCACCTCGAGCGTCCCCCCTTCGGAGCCCACCGCGATCGTCTGGATCCCGCGGTACCGGCCGATACCGTGCTCGAGATGGACCACGTAGTCGCCCGGTTGCAACGCCCGGGCGGCCGCTGCGGACGCCTCGCGGTAGCGCCGCGGCCGCCGCAGGCGCCGCGCCCGCCGGAAGATCTCATGATCGGTGAGCACGCGCAGCGACGGCAGCACGAACCCGCCGTCCAGCGCTCCGATGGCCAGCGTGGCCGCCTCGGTCCCCAACAGCTCCTCCAGCCGCTCGAGCTGTCCTTCGTTGTCGCACAGAATCACGGTCGGAGGCCCGGCAGTCAGCAGCCGGCGCAGCCGCTTGATGTCGCGGTCCACCGGCTCGGGCGGGCTCAGCGGGAAGCGGGCCGCCGCGTCCGGCGCGCCGAGGGCGAGCCGCGCGAACGCCGCCAGGCCCGCGCGCCAGCGGGCGGGGTCGACAAAGATGTCCTCTCGGGCCGGCGGCTCCTCGCCCAATCGCCGGGCGACCTCGAGGTGATGTTCCGCCTCCGCCCAGGCGCGATCCACTTCCCGGTCGAGCGCCGACTCCTGATCCAGCACCAGCAGCGCATCGCTCGGCAACAAATCGAGTAGCGACGAGCGGACCGTGCCCCCTTCGCCCTTCCCGCTGCTCTCGGTTCTCACAGGGAGGATCGTGACCCGCTCGATCTGCTCGGCGGACCGCTGGGAATCGAGATCGAACCTGCGCAGCGAAGCGATGTCGTCGCCCCACCACTCGATCCGCGCCGGCGCCGCCATGCCGAACCCGTACACGTCGAGGATTCCGCCGCGGACGCTGAACTGGGCGACCTCCGTCACGGTGGGAACCCGCGCGTAGCCCATAGCCTCAAGCCGCCCCACGACGCTGCCGAGCGACCCCCCTCCCTCTTCCCCCTTCCCCGTTCCCGTCTCCAGCAGCAGGCCCATCGCTCGCAGGCCCTCCGGCACCCCCGTACGCTCCGCGCTGGCGCGCGCGGTCGTGATGAGGATGCGGACGCTGCCCGACAGCAGCGCCGCCAGCGTTTCGACCCGTTCGCCCGCGATCTCGACGTGCGGCTCCTCTGCCCCGAGCGCTTCCCGTTGCGGATACAGCACGGCCGCGTCGCCCGCGAGGGCGCGGGCGTCCGCCAGCCACCGCTCCGCGTCCGTCGGGGTCGGTGCGACCACGACGAACAGGCGCTGCGGCAAGCGACGGGCGACGGCGGCGATCAGCACTGCGGGACTCGATCCGGGGAGCCCGGCGACGGCGCGCCGGCTGCCACGCGCGGGTAGCTCCGCTGCGAGCGCCCGCGTCGCGGGCAGTTCGTCAAAGCGGTCGACGAGGAAGGCGAGCGACATCAGGGGGTGAGGGTCGCGACGCCGAGCTCCACCGCGGCGACGAGCAGCGCGAGCGCGAGCAGCAAGCCGCTCACGTCGGCCCGGCGCGTTCCGGCGAATCGCTCAGCGGCGAACCGGGCCTCGTCCAACAGCTCGGCGCCGATCGTCCCGCGCACGAGCTCCGCGGCGGCGGGGGTCAGGTCGGATTCACGCGGATCAGGCCCCGACACGGTCGCCCCGACGGTGTCGGCCCCGCGGATCTGGAACGCGACGCCTGGGGGACCCTCGCTCTCGGCGACCGGTGCCTCGCCGCGCGCCAGACGATTCACCAGCGCATCCACGAACGGCACGAACGCCGGGGAGGCGGGGAGCGCCGTCCACGCGGTGTCGAGACGGCTGCCGAGCAGCAGCACGTCACCATCGGCCACCAGCCACGGTTCACCGTTCACGCTAGCGATGACGACGCCGCCGACGCCGCTCCCCCTCTCCCCATCTCCAATGTCCTCCAGCCGATACCGCCGCGCGACCGGGATGCCGCTGACGCCCGCGAGACTCGCCGTCGCGACCGGCCCCGGCGTCCCGGCCGCGCCGAACCGCCAGCGTGCGCCGCGCGTCGCGAGCGCCCGGTTCGCTTGACCGACGAGAGCCGGATCCCCGGGCGGCAGCAGGACCGTTTTCCCCGCCTCGCTCTGCAGCCGCTCCCCTACCGCAACGTCGGCACCCTCGACGACCCGTTTTCCTTGCTGCAGCACGGCCAGCGCGGCCGCGATAAACGGGCCCGCGGCGGGCTCCGCCCGCACACCGGCGGGCGGTGCCACCCGCCACACGAATGCCCGGCGATCATCGCTCCGCAGCTCGTCGGGATCGAGCGCGACGTCGCCGACCCACCAACCGGGAGCCACGCTGGGCAGCGGAATCGGCACGCTCGCCCCGGGCGCCGCGAGCATTCGTCCCACCGTGCGACCCCGCAGGCGCACCGTCAGGGGCGCCGGGCCTGCCCCGGACGTACCGCTCAGTGTGACCCCGAGGACACCGTCCGTTACACGGGCCGCGGCCACGCCCCGGTTCAGCGACGCTTGCCCCAGGGGCGCGAGCGCGAGCACCCCCACGCCGCGCGGCACGCTCGCCCGGCCCTCCCCGAACGCCGTGCGCTGCAGATCGCTTACGACTTGCACCTCGCGCCAGGGAAGCGGCTCCGCATTCACGAGCCGCACCGCTCGCGCGACCGCGGCGGTGAGGTCGAGGCGCCGCCAAGCGGGCTCGGCCGAGTCCACCGTCGCGAGCAGGGCTTCGCGCGAGCCGGCGCGAGCCACGCCGTCTGCGAGCATCAGCCACACGCGGTCCGCGGCGGTCGCGCCCGCGATCGACGCGCGGGCGACGCGCTTCAAGCGTGCCAGCACCGGGCGACCGTCCACCACCGCGCCGGCGGATGGGGAGTTGTCCAGAATCAGCACCAGCGCCGTCGGCTCGTGCGCTCCCCCCGCCCCGGCGCCGCCCCCACGGGATTGCACGAGCGGTCGCGCCGCGGCGATCACGAGTAGCGCGATCAGCGCGGTCCGCAGTATGAGCAGCAGCAGATGGCGCAGCTTCAGCCGTCGCGCGCTCTGGCGCTCGGCCTCGGTCAAGTAACGGATCGGGGGGAACTCCGCGTCCGGAGGCACGCGGCGCTCGAGCAGATGCAGCAGCGCGGGGATCGCCGCAGCGGTGAGCCCCACGAGCGCCCACGGATGCAAGAAGGTCACGCGAGGAGACGGAGCGCCATGCCGAACGGCAGGTCGGTCAGCACGTGATGATAGGCGATCCCGTGCCGCCGACACGCGGCGCGCCACGCCGCGACCTCCCGCGCCACCGTTTCGGCGTACGCCCGGGCGAGCTCGCGCGGCCGTACCACGACGCTCGCCGGAGACTCAGGATCCCGAAAGCGCACCTCTGGGGGACCCGACAGCTCGGCCTCCGCGGGATCCATCAGGTGGACCACGATCACGTTGTGGCCACGATGGCGCAGGTAGCGCAGCGCCGTGAGCGCGAGCGCGCGGTCGAACAGCAGGTCGGAGACCAGCACCACGAGCCCGCGGCGCGCCAGCAGGCCCGTGAGATGCAGCAGCGCCGTCTGAGCGGCCGTGCCGCGGCCGTCCGGCGTGTCGAGCAACCCGCGCACCAGCCTCAGCCATTGCCCCGTCTTCACCCGGGCAGGGATCACCTGCCGCACGGCCTCGTCGAACGTGATGAGCCCCGTGGCGTCGCGCTGTCGCAGGAGGATGAGGGCGAGCGCCGCGGCGAGGCGGTCCGCGTAGGCGCGCTTGGTGAGCCGGGTCGGCGCACCATGCCACGCCATCGAGCGGCTCGCGTCGACCAGAATCATCGCCCGCAGGTTCGTCTCTTCCTCGAACTGCTTCACAAACAGCCGGTCGGAGCGCGCCAGGATCCTCCAGTCGAGGTAGCGGGGCTCGTCTCCCGGCTGATAGGCGCGATGCTCGGTGAACTCGACCGAGAAGCCGCGGAACGGCGAGCGGTGGATCCCGGCGAGGAAGCCCTCGACCACGCCTTGGGCGACGATCTCGATCCCCCCCAGGCGGGCGACCTCCGCGGGATCCAGCAGATCGATACGCCTCACGTCAGCCATGCGTGGCGGAAGCTAATGAACCGTCGACTGTCCCGGGTAGAGGACAGCGCTGCCAGGGTGAGCCAGGTCCCATCACCGTAACATCCTTTTTTGTGGTCACTTATGGGCTCAAGCGTTGGGCGGCGACGTGGCATGCTCCGTGCCCCCAGCGGCGCCGGGAGGCACACATGTTCACCACGTTGGGGGTCCTCAGCTTGCTCGCCGCTTCCGACCGCGCGCCCGCGCCGCAGTCGGCTTTCTCTTATTACCGTCCCCGCGTCGAGGTCTGGACCAACCGTGGCAATGATCCCTACGCCAACGGCCAGGCGGCGCAGGTCCATTTCCGCACCGAGCAGGACGCCTACGTGACCATCCTGCGCGTCGACACCGACGGTCGGGTGCGCGTCCTGTATCCGCGCGAGCCGTGGGACGACAACTTCGCGCGCGGCGGTCGCGACTATGAAGTGCAGGACCGGTCGTCTAGGGACGCGTTCTACGTCGACGACTACCCTGGGGTCGGCTACATCTTCGCCGTCGCGGCGGCCGACCCGTTCGTATACGACGCCATCGAACGAGAAGATCACTGGGACTACCGCCTCATCGCGGATGGGCGGGTGCGCGGCGATCCGTACGTCGCGCTCACCGATGTCGCCAAGCACATCGTCCCGGACGGCTACGCCGACTGGGACTACGACATCGTCCCCTACTACGTGCAACAGCACTACGATTACCCGCGGTTCTTGTGCTACGACTGCCACACGTACGTGAGCTACCCCTACTGGAGCCCGTACGATTACAGCTGCGTCCGTTTCCGGATCGTCGTGTTCGACGACCCCTACTACTACCCCTATCAGTCCTACGGCGGTACACGGGTCGCCTTCACGCGTCCGTTCCGACCGGAGCCGCGGTTCATCTTCAAGGACCGGCAGGCCTCGGAGCTGTTCATCACGCGCGTGCCGCAGCGTCCGGTGAACGACGACCGCCGCCGCGAGGTGGGGGTACGCGGACGGGACCTGGGTGGCAGCATACCACCGCCGAATATCCAGCAGCGCCCGCGTCCCATCACCGGGGGGGAGGCGCTTCCTGGGGAGCGTCCACGGCCGCGCCCCATCACCGGTGATCCGCCGCACAACGGTGACGACGAGAGCGGGCGGCGCCGCCCCGATCGTCAAGGGCACCCGGATCATCCCGACCACCCGGATCATCCAGAGCATCCGGATCGTCCAGACCACCGGGATCGTCCGGACCGCCCCGACCACCCCGAACAGCGGGATGGGTTCGACCGCACCGATCGCCCGACTAACCCGAGCACTCCCGCTCGACCCGAGCGGCGCGAGCGCCCCGACCGGCCCCCGGAGGACGTTCGGCCGGACTTGTCCCGCCCGGACCGCGTCCGGACGGAGCCGCCGCGCGCGATTGCTCCCGACCAGCAGCGTGTCGAGCCGCGCCGTCCGCCGGAGAGCCGACCGCAGGCCGCCCCTCCCGCGCCACCGCGGGCCCAGCCCCCGGCCGCACTGCCCCCGCCTCCGCGCAACGAGCCCCGCGTCGAGCCGAGGCGTGAGGCGGCGCGAGAGCAGCCCAAGAGCGAGCCGGAGCTCAAGCGGCGCAAACCCTAGACTGGCTCGAAGCCAAGGCGACGCGCCCGGCCATAGTCCCACACGGCCGGGCGCGTTAGCTTTCCCACCCGTTCCCCTCTGGAGCCGATCCGTGCGCCAGCTGGTCAATGCGACCTTGTTACTCATCCCCTATGCCCTTGCGGCGCAGACGTCGCCGACCGTCCGAAACGCCGCGAACTCCATCACCGCCGAGGGTGTGCGGCGCCACATCGGCGTTCTCGCGGATGACTCCATGCTGGGCCGGGCGACGCCGAGCCCGCAGCTCGAACAAGCGGCGAGCTACGTCGCCGACCAGTTCCGACGGTTCGGGTTGAGGCCGGGCGGAGATAACGGTGGCTATCAGCAGCGCTACACGGTGTCGCAGCATGTCGTGGATACGGCGGCGAGCGCGATTCGCATCGCCGGCGCGGCGCCTGCGACGCTGAAGCCAGGCCTCGACGTTTATCTCCTGCGGTTCGCGCCCCTGCCGACCCATGAAGTCAGCGGGCCGGTGGTGCTGTTTGCGGGCACGCCCGACTCGACCAACCCGCTAGCGGGCGCCGACGTGAGAGGTGCCTGGGCGGCGATCATGGGCAGCGCGACGCCGCAGGGGGTTTCGATCAACCCGGATTGGGTGATGGCGGTGCTGCGCGCCGGTGCGGTCGGGTGGATGATGATCTCGAACCGCCCCGACGCGCAGTGGCAGAACCGGCTGGCCCGGACCACCGTTCCTTCCCGCACGCTCGAGGGCATTCCGGCCGACGCGCCGCTCGCCGCGGGCGCGTTCGAGATTCGCGACGCCACGGCGGCGGCGGCGCTAGGGATCGACCCGGCGGCGCTGCGCGCCCAAACCTCCGGGTGGACCGCCCGGCGGCTCAACGGCGTTACGATCACCTACCTGGTGAAAGAGCGCGAGCTGGCCCGTGCCTCCGCGCCCAACGTCATCGGGATCCTCGAGGGCAGCGACCCCAAGTTGAAGAGCGAGTACGTGTTCTTCACCGGACACCTGGACCACATCGGGACGCCGGGTGCGGGGGAAGGCTGCGTCGCGCGGGGCGCGGACTCGATCTGCAACGGCGCGGACGACGATGCCTCGGGGACGACCGCCGTGCTGGAGGCCGCGGAGGCGTTCGCGAAGCTCGCCCCTCGCCCCAAGCGCTCGCTCGTCTTCATGACCGTCACCGGCGAGGAGCGCGGCTTGTGGGGCAGCCAGTTCTTCTCGGAGCACCCCACGGTCCCGCTGGCGAACGTGGTGGCGGACCTGAACGCCGACATGGTCGGTCGCAACTGGAAAGACACGATCGCGGTGATCGGCAAGGAGCACTCGGACCTCGGCGCCACCCTCAACCGTGTCGCGGCGGCGCACCCCGAACTGCGGATGACGCCGATCGACGACATCTGGCCCCAGGAGCGCTTCTACTTCCGCTCCGATCATTACAACTTCGCCAGGAAGGGCGTCCCGATCCTGTTCTTTTTCAATGGGACGCACCCGGACTACCATCAGGTGAGCGACTCGCCCGATAAGATCGACGCCGAGAAGGAAGTCCGGATCATCAAGCTCGTGTTCTACCTCGGGCTCGAAGTGGCGAACGCGGCCGAGCGGCCGAAGTGGAACCCTGACAGCTACAAGCAGATCGTCGGGGGGGCGAACTGACGGCTAGGACGCCGCGAGCAGCTCCGCGTTGGTCTTGGCGCGCCTGATCTGCGCCAGCAGGACCTCCATCGCCTTCTCCGGCGGCAGGCCCACGAGGCCCCGCCGGAGCTTTTGTTTCGCCTCCACGGTGGCGGGATCGGCGAGCAGCTCTTCGCGCCGCGTGCCGCTCGCAGCGATGTCCACGGCGGGGTAAATGCGGCGGTCGGCGAGCTCACGCACCAGCCGCAACTCCGCGTTCCCCGTCCCCTTGAACTCCTCGAAGATCACGTCGTCCATCCGGCTCTCGGTTTCGACCAGCGCGGTCGCCACCACACTGAGCGACCCGCCGGTGGGCACCGCGCGCGCGGCGCCGAACAGCGCCTTGGGCTTCGCGAGAGCGTTGGCGTCGAGGCCGCCGGACATGGTCCGCCCGCTCGAACGCCCCGTCGTGTTGTGCGAACGCGCGAGCCGCGTCAGCGAGTCGAGCACGATCACCACATCCTTGGCGAGCTCGACCTGGCGGCGGGCGTGTTCGAACACCATGTCGGCCACGGCGACGTGTCGCTCGTAGGGGAGGTCGAAGCTCGAGGCGATCACCTCGCCACGGCCCCAGTCGATCATCTCACTCACTTCCTCCGGCCGCTCGTCCACCAACAAGATGAGGAGGATCGCTTCCGGGTAGTTGAGCGCGACGCCTTCCGCCACGGCCTGCAGCATGACGGTCTTCCCGGCCTTGGGGGGCGAGACGATGAGCGCCCGCTGGCCAAATCCGAACGGACACACCAGGTCCACCACCCGCTGAATCTCGGCGGTACGCGGACCCGAAGCGGCTGGCGTCTCGAGCAGGAGCCGCCGCGACGGGTGCACCGCGCCAAGTTTCGCGAACTCCGGGCGATCGGTGAGCGCGGGGCCGGGAGCCGCGCCATTGACGCTCTGTACACTGCCGCTCTCGAGCACGACGAGATCGCCGCGCCGTAGGCCAGGCAGGCGGACGGGCGGGTCACCCTTTGCGGGCAGGTAGCTGTTCGCCGCGAGCCGCAGGAAACCGCCTTTAGGGGCGGGGTCGAACCAGCCGGTGATGGGAGCCAGGGGAGTGCCTCTCGGAGTATATCGCGCTCTCGGTCATCCGTCATCCGTTGTCCGTAGCCACGGGATGCCACGGACGACGGACGACTATATTCTAGCCCCACATGCGCCAAGATCACATCCGCAACTTCTGCATCATAGCCCACATCGACCACGGGAAGTCGACCTTGGCCGACCGCCTCATCGAGCTCACCGGGACGCTCGACAAGCGCCTGATGCGCGAGCAGGTGCTCGACACGATGGATCTGGAGCGCGAACGCGGCATCACGATCAAGCTGAACGCCGTCCGGATGAGCTATCACGCCCGCGACGGCCAGCTGTACGAGCTGAACCTGATCGACACGCCGGGACACGTGGACTTCACCTACGAGGTGTCGCGCTCGCTCGCCGCGTGCGAGGGGGCGATTCTCGTGGTGGACGCATCCCAGGGGATCCAGGCGCAGACGATCTCGAACCTGTTCCTCGCCCTCGACGCGGGGCTGGAGATCCTTCCCGTCCTCAACAAGATCGATCTGCCGGGCGCGGAGCCCGACCGCCGGGCCCGCGAGATCCACGAGCTCATCGGGGCGAAGCCCGAAGAGATCCTCCGCATCTCGGCAAAGGAGGGCACCAACGTCCCCGAGCTGCTGGAGGCGGTCGTGCGGCGGGTCCCCGCGCCCCGCGGACAGCGCGACGAGCCGCTTCGGGCTCTGATCTTCGACTCGTACTATGACCGCTACCGCGGAGCGATCCCGAGCATCCGGGTGGTGGACGGCGTGCTCACTCCGGGAATGAAGATCGCGTTCGGCGCCCACAAGGACGACGTCTACGAGGTGGACGAGGTCGGCTACCTGCAGCTCGGTCACAAGCCGACCGAGCTGCTCGAGGCCGGCGAGGTGGGTTACTTCGTCGCGAACATCCGGGGCGTGCGAGAGACCCAGCCGGGGGACACGGTGCTCGACGCGGAGCACCGCGACGTGGCGCTGCTGCCCGGCTACCGCGAGGTCAAGTCGATGGTGTTCGCCGGGCTCTACCCGACCAACGCCGAGCAGTTCGAGGACCTACGCGACGCACTCGCCAAGCTGCAGCTCAACGACGCCTCGCTCCACTACGAGCCGGAGTCCTCGGTGGCACTCGGCTTTGGGTTCCGCTGCGGGTTCCTGGGCCTGCTCCACATGGAGATCGTGCGCGAGCGCCTCGAGCGGGAGTTCAACCTCGATCTCATCAGCACCGTGCCGAACGTGGAGTACCACGTGCACCGCACGGACGCCACGGTGGAGGTCGTGGAGAACCCGAGCCTGATGCCCCACGGCTCCGAAGTGGACCACATCGAGGAGCCGTACGTCAGAGCGCGGGTCCTGGCCCCTGCGGAGTACATCGGCGCGATCATGAAGCTCGGCCAGGAGCGGCGCGGGGTGTATCGGGGCATGCACTACGTGGACCCGACGCGCGTCGAGTTCAGTTGGGAGTTCCCGCTGGGCGAAATCATCCTCGACTTCTATGACAAGCTGAAGACGATCTCCCGCGGCTACGCGTCGCTCGACTACGAGTTCCTGGAATACCGGCCCTCGGACCTCGTCAAGCTCGACATGCTCCTGAACGGGGAGGCGGTGGATGCGTTCTCGGTCATCATCCATCGCGACAAGGCGTTCGAGTGGGGCCGGAAGATCGCCGAGAAGCTCAAGGAGCTGATCCCGCGCCAACTGTTCGAGGTCGTGATCCAGGCCGCGATCGGCACCAAGGTGATCGCGCGCGAGTCGATTCGCCCGCTCCGCAAGAACGTGACGGCTAAGTGTTACGGTGGCGACGTCACGCGCAAACGCAAGCTCCTCGAGAAGCAGAAGGAGGGGAAGAAGCGAATGAAGCAGGTGGGGACCGTGGAGATCCCGCAAGAAGCCTTCCTCGCGGTCCTCCAAGTTGACTAGCCTCGTCATCCAGACCGCCTTCCTGGGAGACGTCGTTCTCACGACGCCGCTCCTCGAGGCGCTCGCCCGGCGGCACGGCCCGGTGGACGTGGTCACGACGTCCGCTGCGGCGCCGCTGCTCGAGACGCATCAGGCCGTCCGGCGCGTGTTCCCGTACGATAAACGCGGCAAGGACCGCGGGCTCCGCAGGCTGTTCGGGCTCGCCGGGACCCTACGGGCGGAGCGCTACGAAGCGGCGTATCTTCCCCATCGGTCGCTGCGGTCGGCGGCGCTGGCATGGCTCGCAGGGATTGGGACGCGGGTCGGATTCGAGGACGGGTGGCGGCTGCTGTATACGCATGTCCACCGCCGCAACGTCGGCGACCACGAGATCGATCGCCTGCTCGCGCTGGCGGATGTCGCTCCCTCGGGAGCGCGACCCTCGCTCACGGTCACGCCCGCCGACCAGACGCTCGTCGGTGCGTTCCTGAGCGCCCACGCGATCCAGCCGCCATTCGTGGCGCTCGCCCCCGGATCCATCTGGGGCACGAAGCGGTGGCCCTACTATGCGGAGCTGGCGCAGCGCCTGGCTGCTCGGACGGCGATCGTCGTGGTAGGCGGGCCGGAAGACGCCGCCCTCGCGTCGGACATCACGGAAGCGGTCGGGCGCGGGGGCGGTCGGGCGGTCAGCGGGTGCGCTAGTCTGACGCTGCGGCAGTCGGCCGAGGTGATTCACTGCGCTGCCGTTCTCGTCACGAACGACAGCGCGGCGCTGCACTTCGCGCAGGCGGTCGGGACGCCCACGGTGGCGGTGTTCGGCTCTACCGTACCCGCGTTCGGGTTCGGGCCGCGGGGCCCACGGGACCGCGTGGTCGAGTTACAGGGGTTGCCGTGCCGGCCCTGCTCTGCGCACGGCCCGGCGACCTGCCCGCTGGGGCATCACCTGTGCATGAAGTCGCTCACGGTCGAGGACGTGCTGCTCGCCATCGAGGAGACCGGTGCGCTACATCGTCGGAATTGACATCGGCGGGACCAACATCGTCGCCGGCACGGTGGCCGAGGACGGCTCGGAGCTGCTGGGGCTCGTCTCCCAACCGACGATCGCCGAGCAGGGCGCCGACGCCGTCATGCAGCGCATCGTCAAGCTCGCGCGGGCGTCCATGGCGCAAGCCCGCGGTAAGGAGATCGCCGGCGTGGGGATCGGCTCGCCCGGCCCGCTCAATACGAAGACCGGCATCGTGCTGCTCACGCCGAACCTGGGTTGGACCAACTTCCCGTTGCGCGACCGGCTGGGGCAGGCGCTGGGACTGCCCGCCACGCTCGATAACGACGCCAACTGCGCCATCTTCGGCGAGTGGTGGCGCGGTGCCGCCCGCGGCTCGGACTATGTGGTCGGGTTCACGATCGGCACCGGGATCGGGGGCGGGATCGTCCTCGCGGGAAAGATCTATCGCGGGGTGTCGGACGTCGCCGGCGAGATCGGCCACATGTCCATCGATTCCAACGGCCGGCGCTGCAAGTGCGGCAACGACGGCTGCCTCGAGGCCTACGCGTCGGGACCCGCGATCGCCGCCCGGGCGGTGGAGGGAATCCAGACCGGCGCCGACACCTCCCTGCCGCGCTACGTGAAGGACGATCTCTCCAAGATCACCGCACAAATCGTGTATGAAGCGGCGCATGACGGCGACGAATACGCCCTGGAAGTGGTGCACGATACCGCGAAGTTCCTCGGGACCGGCGTCGCCAATATCGTCAACATCTTCAACCCCGAGGTGGTGGTGATCTGCGGCGGCGTAACGCTCGCCGGCGAGAAGCTGTTCGCGCCGCTGCGCGGCGAAGTGAAGCGCCGGGCCTTCAAACCTGCCGTCGACGCGTGCCGCATCGTGCCCGGGGAGCTCACCGGGACGGCGGGCGTGTACGGCGCCGCTGCAGTGTTCGTCCAGCGCACCTGGGGCACGGTGTGAAGCGACTCGGGGTCGTCGGCTCGATGGTGTGGGACACCATCTACGGCCGCGACCCCGCCCAGCCGGCCGTCGAGGAATGGGGCGGGATCTCCTACTCCCTCGCCGCGCTGGACGCCACCCTCGGCGACGACTGGGAGATCGTCCCGCTCGTGAAAGTGGGTCGCGATGTCGCGGAGCGGGCGAACGTCTTCCTCCGCTCGCTGCATCACGTAGCGCCGGGCGCCCGGTTCGTCGAGGTCCCGGACGCCAACAATCGCGTGACCCTGCGCTACTACTCGTCGGAGCGCCGCTGCGAGCAGATGTCGGGCGGCGTGCCCCCGTGGACGTGGCCCGAGCTGGGCCCCCAGGTGACCGACCTCGACGCGCTGTACCTGAATTTCATCTCCGGCTACGAGATGGCGGTCGGGACCGCGCAGCTGCTGCGCCGCGCGTTCCCCATGTTCATGTACGCCGACCTGCACAGCCTCTTCCTCGGGAAAGAGTCGGACGGAACGCGGATTCTGCAGCCGCTCCCCGACGCGCCCGCCTGGTTCGGCTGTTTCGACGTGGTGCAGCTCAACGAAGCGGAGATGACGCAACTCGGAGACGATCCGCTGGGGGCCGCCGCCGGCGCGTTGGCGCGCGGCTGCCAAACGCTCGTCGTCACGCTCGGCGCGAAGGGGGCGGCCTATTTCACCGGACGGCCGGTGCGCACCGCGCGCATCGCCGCCGAGGGCGGCGTGGCGGCCGACAGCGGCGACCCCACCGGTTGCGGCGACGTGTTCGGCGCGACCGTGGTCGCGTCGCTGCTTGCGGGCGTGCCGCTGGAAGCGGCGTTGCGGGTGGCTACGCGGATGGCCGCCCGCAACCTGAGCTTCCGCGGCGCGACCGGATTGCGGGATCACCTGCTCGGCAAGCTGACGACGGCGTGACACGCCTCGTCGAGGTTCCCGCGCAGTTTGACGACCGCTCGTTCGACCAATTCGCCGGTGCGTTCGCCGAGGCGAACAAAGATGCCGAGCGGTTGCTGTTCGACGCGCACGCGGCGGAGTGGGCGTCCCCGTACGGCCTCGTCGGTCTGCTCGCGGCGGGCCAGGCCGCGCGGCGCGGCGGATCCGCGGGGGCGGCCGACCGGCCGCTGCTCACGGCACCCACTAACCCCGAGGTGCTGAGCTACTGGACGCGGGCGGGGTTCTTTCGGGAGGCCGCCGAGCTGTTCGAGATCCACGGCAAGGTGCCGCGGGCCAAGGCGGCGGAGCACAGCGATGTGCTGCTGCCGGTGACACCGGTGCGCGCGGCCGAAGACGTGCATGCCGTGGTCAGCAAAATCCAGCAGCGCGCATCTGCCATCCTGGCGTCCGAACTGGGTCTCGATCCAAAGGCGACGATGGGTTTCGCTATGGCGCTTTCGGAGGCATGTCAGAATATTGTAGAACACGCCGGGACGGGCGGCTGGGTGGCGGTGCAGGCGTACCATTGGCGTCGCAAGCTGGCCCGGCGGGTGGTGGTCATCGCGGTGGCAGACGCCGGCGTGGGCTTCCGGCACTCGCTCGAGCCGACTCAGAGCAAGCGGTTCGGCGACCGCTGGGGAGACGCGGCGGCGCTGGAAGCGGCGCTGGTGCAAGGCGTGAGCCGGTTTCGCGATCCCGGGCGCGGCCAGGGGCTCGCGGGGATCCGGCGCTATCTCGTCCGCTGGGACGGCAAGATCGCGATCCGGAGCGGCACGGCGCGCATCGCGATCGTGCCGAAGTGGGACGAGGATGTCCCGCTGAAGGACGGCCTGCCGCCCTTTCCGGGCGCCCAGGTTCTCATCATCATCCCGGAGCAGGGGTCCACCGAGCCGTGATACAGTACATCGACATGCACGCGGTGCTCCAGCAATCCGTCTCCAGCCTCTACACGGACCTAGTCACGCGTCCCACCGGCCGCGTGGTGCGCGAGCGGATCGAGCAGGCGATCGCGGGACTGGGGGGAGCCGAGGGGGCCGGGGGGGCCGGGGGGGCCGGGGGGGCCGGGGGGCCGGACGGGGCCGGCGAGATGACGATCGCGCGCATCGACTTCGCGGGCGTCGGCTGTATCGACTATTCCTGCGCCGATGAGATCGTGGCGAAACTGCTGCGCGACCGCCCCGCGGTGCTGGTGCTCTCGGGGATCAGCGAGGGACATCGCGAGGCGATCGAGCCCGTGCTCACGGGCCACGGTCTCGCCGCGCTGATCGAGCGAGCGGACGGCACGCTCGACGTCCTCGGGGCGAAGGGGGCGGCCGCCGCGCTACTGGACGAGCTCGTCGCCCGGCGCTGCGCCGCGCGCCGGCCGGGAGGCACCTATGCGCTGACGCTGGCGTGAAGCGCCGCCTCGGTTTCTCGACGCGCGCGATTCACGGCGACCCCGAAGCCCGCCCCGACTGGGCGCCCGTCGTGGCGCCGCTGTACCAGAGCAGCACCTTCACGAATCCGATCGGCTCCACCGCGGAAGTCCTCTACACCCGCTACGGCAACAACCCCAACCAGATCGCCATCGCGAAGCGCCTCGCCGCGCTCGAGGGCGCGGAGGCGGCGATCTTCGTCGCGAGCGGCATGGGCGCCATCGCGTTGTCCCACCTGGCGGTGCTGCGGCCCGGCGACCACCTGTTATCCAGCGAATGGATCTACGGCGGCGTCCAGCGGCTGTTCGCGCAAGAGTTCGGTCGCTTCGGCATCGACGTGTCGTTCGTGAGCCCGCTCGAAGCTCGCACGTGGAAGCGCGCCCTCAAGAAAAACACGCGCGCGATCTTCGTGGAGACCCCGACCAACCCGCTGGTGCGGGTGCTCGATCTCGAGCCGATCGCCTCGTTGTGCAAGACCGAAGGGCTCGCGCTGCTGGTGGACTCGACCTTCGCCACGCCGATCAACTTTCGGCCGCTCGAGCATGGCGCGGACGTCGTGATCCACAGCGCCACCAAGTATCTCAACGGGCACACCGATGTAATCGCCGGCGCGGTTGCGGGAACCGAGTCCGTGATCGAAGAGGTGCGCAAGCTGATGCAGGTCTGGGGCCAGGCGATCGATCCGATGGCGGCGTGGCTGATCGAGCGCGGCATGAAGACGCTGGCGGTGCGGGTCGAGCGACAGAACGCCACCACACTCCACCTGGCGCAGTGGTGCAGCAAGCAGCCGCAATTCGGCGCGGTGCATCACCCCGGCCTGCCCACCCACCCCGACCACGAGGACGCGCGGCGGCTCATGGGCGGCTTCGGCGGGATGTTGGCGGTGGAGCTGAAAGGAGGAGCCCGGGCGGCGGAGCGCTTTCTGCGCGCGCTCACGATCGCGGCGCATGCGCCGAGCCTCGGAGGCGTCGAGACGCTCGTATCCGAGCCGCGGCTCACATCCCATGCCATGCTCACGCCGGAGGCCCGGGCCCGGGCTGGCATTCCCGACGGGTTCTTGAGATTTTCCATCGGATTGGAGGATCCCGACGACATCATCGCGGACTTCGCCCAGGCTCTGGCGCAGCTGTAAGTGATCAAGTTCACCAATGTCTTCAAGGCCTTCCCCAAGGGGGGGCTCGCCCTCAAGGACGTCTCGTTTCACATCGCGAAGGGCGAGTTCGTGTTTCTCACCGGCCACTCCGGCGCCGGCAAGTCCACCGTCCTCAAGCTGGTCTACGCCGAGCAGCCCGCGACGAGCGGCGAGGTGCGTGTCTCCGGGTTCAACCTTGCCGAGGCGCGTCGCAAGGACATCCCGAGGCTGCGACGGCGCCTCGGCATCGTGTTCCAGGACTTCCGCCTGCTGGAAGACCGCAGCGCGGAGGAAAACGTGGCGTTTGCACTCGAGGTGACGGGGGCGCGGCGCGCCTCGATCCCGGCGCGGGTGATGCGCGTGCTCACCCAGGTGGGGCTCGCCGCCAAGGCCCAGGCCTACCCCCGCGAACTGTCGGGGGGGGAGCAGCAGCGCGTCGCGATCGCGCGCGCGCTCGTGAACGAGCCCACCGTCCTGCTCGCCGACGAGCCCACGGGCAATCTCGACGAGCGTGCCACGCGCGGCGTGTTCCAGCTGCTGCGCGACATCAATGCGAGCGGCACCGCCGTCGTCATGGCGACGCACGACCTCGACCTGGTGCGACAAGCCCCGTACCGCGTGATCGAGCTGCAGGAGGGTGCCCTAGTGTTCGACTCCGCGGTGGACGAGCGGCGTGACGAGGCCGCCAGCCCATGAACCTCGTCTTTCGCGAAGCCCTGCTGGCATTCCGTCGGGCGCCGCTCCTCTCCGCGCTGTCCGTCACGACGATCGCCTTCTCGCTGTTCGTGGTCGGGCTGTTCGGGCTGGTCGCCGTGAACCTGCAGCAGGCGCTGCGCGACGTGGCGGAGCGGGTGGAGATCGTCGCCTACCTGCTCCCGGGGGCGCCCATCGAGACCGTCACCCTGGCCCAAAAAGACATCGAGGCGTTCCCTGAGGTACAGGCGGCCGCGTTCGTGAGCGAGGACCAGGCGCTGCAACGCGCCCGCACCGAGCTCGTCGAGTTCCGCGACGTGCTCCAGGAGCTGGAGCGCAATCCGCTGCCGGCTTCTATCGAGGTGAAGCTCAAGCCCCGGTTCCGCGACGCCGAGCACGTCAACGACGTCGCCGAGCGGCTACGCGGCTTCGGGTTCGTGGACGACGTGCGCTTCGGACGCGACTGGGTGGAGAAGCTCGATCGGCTCCGCCAGATCGCGGCCGCCGTGGGACTCGTCGTGGGCGCGGCGTTCGCGGCGGTGGCGATCATCATCATCGGCACGACGATCCGGATGGCGGTGCTGCAGCGCAGCCGCGAGATCGCCATCATGCGGTTGGTAGGCGCCACCGACGGCTTCGTGCGACGCCCGTTTCTGCTGCAGGGCGCGTTCAAGGGGATGCTCGGCGGGTTGGTGGCGGTCGGACTCTCCTACGGCGCGTACGCGCTCATCAACCGCTGGCTGATCCACGCCGCGTTCTTCTCTCGGGAGCAGGCGGTGGCCATCGTCGGCTTTGGGATGCTGATCGGCTTCGTCGGCAGCGCGGCGTCGGTGGGGAGACACTTGCGGCGTGTGTGAACCGTCACGCGACGGCGTCACGCGGAGTCGTCGGGACGTCCACGCCTCGGCGCGACGGTTGTGCGTGGCGTCGTTGTGCTACGCCGTTTGCGTGACGTCTTCGGTCGCGGCGCAGCGCCCTCAACCGTTCGATCAGCAGCTCCGCGACAACCAGCGCCGACTCGAAGACATCCGCCGCGAGCGCACGCAGGTCGAACAGGAGCTCGAACGGCTGCGGACGGAGGCCCATTCGCTCTCGGACGAGCTCGCGAACATCGAGCGACAGAAGGAAACCACCAATCGCATCGTGAACGAGCTCGACCGGCAGATCAATAGCCTCTCCGATCAGATCGACCGCACGACGGTGGACCTGCTGCTCGCGCAGGACGCGCTCGAGGAGAAGCGCGCCGTGCTCGAGCGCCGCCTCGTGGACATCTACAAGCGCGGCCCGCTCTATGCCTATCAGGTGCTGCTCGCCGCGGAGAGCTTCGGCGACTTGCTGTCACGCTACAAGTATCTCTATCTCGTCAGCCGTCAGGATCGCCTGCTCGCCAACGACATGTTCAAGCTGCAGCGCCGGATCGCGCGCGAGCGCCAGACGCTGGTGGACGCGCGCGACGCCCTGGGCCGCCGCAAGCACGAGCGCACGGACGAGCTGCAGCGCTATCTCGCCCTCGAGCACACGCGCGAGGCCTCGCTGCGCGAGACGCGCCGCAGCGCGCGCGAGGCGGCGCAGCGACTCTCCCAGCTCGAGCGCGACGAAAAGAGCTTGAACGACCGCATCGTGGCGCTAGAGCGCGCCCGGCGCGAGGCCGAGGCGCGCGGCGCCGTCACGGCGGCAGCCTCGATTACCACCGCAGACTTGGGCCAGCTCGATTGGCCGGTGGAGGGCAAGATCGTGTACCAGTTCGGCACCGCCGCCGGGCCGAACAACACCCGCATCCCGTGGCACGGCATCGGCATCGCCGCAGCGGCGGGGACGCCGGTGCGGGCGATCGCGAGCGGTACCGTCAGCCTCGCCGGCCCACTCGGCACGTATCTCACGTCGGTCCTGTTGGACCACGGGGGCGGCTACTACACGTTCTACGGGTACCTGAGCGACGCCACCGTGGCGAAGGGGGAGCGGGTGGCCAAAGGGCAGACCCTCGGCCACGTCGGCGGCGAGTCGAGCGACCGGGGCCCGCACCTCCACTTCGAGATTCGCGGGCAGGGCGGGATCGCGCTCGATCCCATCAACTGGCTGAAGACACACAAATAGACATCAGACGTCAGACATCAGACCTCAGATAAGGCGTGCTCATCCCCGACGTCTGATGTCTGACGTCTCACGTCTCACGTCTCTCCAGCGACCCCGATGCGGTCCGGGGCGCCCGTCTTCGCGTGCTTGAGCGCGGCCTCGACTTGCGTGAAGAGATCCTCCGGCCGGAGCACCTGGGAATGCGGGAACGCGACCACGCCTGCGGACAGCCCCGGTACCGTGTCGGGGCCGAGATCGGGAAAGGTGTGGCGGGCCAGTAGTTGGCGCAGCCGCTCGACGAACTGCCGGCCTCCTCCTGCGTCGGTCTCCGGCAGGATGAGGGCGAACTCGTCGCCGCCGTACCGGGCCACGAAATCCGGCGCGCGGATCTCGCGCTGCATCATGGCGCCGACCTCGGCGAGCACGCGATCTCCCGCCTGCTGGCCCAAGCGCTCGTTGATCTCCCGCAACCGGTCCACGTCGATGACCACGACGGCGAAGCGCAGCGAGTAGCGGCGCGCGCGCTCGAACTCGTCCCGCAGCCGGCGGTCCAGCGCGTCGAGGCTCGCGCACCCCGTGAGGACGTCGGTCACGCCGGCGTTGGACTGGCGTCGGTAGATCGCGGCGCGCCGCTCCTCGTTCTCGAGCACCCGGGCCGCCGCCTGCGCGATCGTGTTGGCGAACGTCACGTCCTGGGGGCGGAGGCGGGCGTCCCCCTGCACCGTTCGCAGGAAGAACACGCCCGCCGCGCGTCCCTGCACGAACACAGGCAGGGCGACCGCCGATTGCACGTTCACCTCGATGTCCTGTTGCACCCAGCGCCGGCGGATCGCGTCGAACAGCGGGTGCTCGTGGACATCGTGGATGATCACCGGGCGTTCCGTGCGGATCGCCTCCTGAATCTCGGGATAGCGGTCCAGCTCCACTCGCAGGTCGCGGATCGCGGGGTTCTCGTACACGGCGACCACCCGCCCTTTGTCCTCGCCCGGGGTGGTGAGCACGAAGGAGCAGTGGGTCAGGCCGAACGCGTGCCCCACCCGCCGCACGAGCGTCTGGAAAATCTCGTCGCCCCGCAAGGCGGCCGAGACCTCCTGGAAAATGTCGAACAGGAGGTCGCGGGCGCGGAGCGCGTCGCGCGCCTCGAGCAGCTCCTGGCGCACCCGCAGGTCGGCGTCGATGCGGGCGCGCAGCTCTCCGAAGTGGACGGGGCTCGCCATGGCGTCCTGGGCGCCGGCCTGGAGCGCATCCGCGACCGCGTCAGCTGCCCCCTCCGCCACGAGGACGATCAGCGGCGCCCCCGAGAACCGCGGCGCGGTCGCGAGATCACGCACCGCGTCCGGGAGCCCTGCCTCACGCGCGCCCACGGTGAAGATCAGCAGGTCGGGCGCGCCCGGCTCGGGTGGTCGTTGGGAGCCCGAGACGGGATAGGGAACCTCGGTAACCTGGAATCCGCCGCGCACTAACAAACGCTCGAGGCCGTCCGGCCGGGCGGCCGGATCGCCGACGAGGAGGATGCGGAACTGGATTTGCTCGGGCAACGGGTCGCGCGCACGCTCGGAGGCGTGTCAAGCTATAGTTCAGCATATGGGACGGCAACCACGAGACGCGACCCGTGAGCGTCCCGGCGCCTGAAACCCGCCCGCAGCGGCGCCGCATGGTGGCGAGCCAGCTCGCGGCCCGTGGTATCACCGACCGCCGGCTGCTCGCGGCACTGGCCCGGGTGCCACGGGAATGGTTTCTCCCCCCGCACCTGGCCGACGACGCCTACGATGACGCACCCCTCCCCATCGGCAGCGGCCAGACCATCTCCCAGCCGTACATCGTCGCATTGATGACGCAGTGGCTCGGGGTGCGACGGGGCGACCTGGTGCTCGAGATTGGCACAGGCTCGGGATACCAGGCGGCGATCCTGGCGCACCTGGGCGCCCGGGTGTGCACGATCGAGCGCCTCCCCGACCTCTTGGTCGAGGCCGAAGAGCGGTTCCGCCGGCTCGGGCTCCCCCACATTGAGACCCGGCTGGGCGACGGCGCCGGCGGCTGGCCCGAGCGGGCCCCGTTCCGGAGCATCCTGGTCACGGCCGCGGCGCCGGGCGTGCCCGCGCCGCTCGTCGCGCAGCTGGCAATGGGCGGCCGGCTGGTCATTCCGATCGGTGACCTGAGCACCCAGGAGCTGGTGATCCTCACGCGCACGTCCGCCGGGCTCGACGAGCGCCGCGCGGGCGGCGTGCGGTTCGTGCCGCTCATCTCGCGGCTCGCGTTCACCGAAGGAGACTGGGGGTGACGACGCGGCGCGACGACCTGTTGGGCGCCCACGTCTCGACCCGGGGCGGGGTCGGGACGGCGCCGGCCCGCGCGGTCGAGATCGGGGCCACCGCCATCCAGGTCTTCACCAAGACGCCGAACCAGTGGCGCGAGCCGACCCTAGACGACGCTGACGTCGCGCGGTTCCGCGCCGGGCTAGCGGCCGCCGGGATCCGCGCCGCCGTCTCGCACGACAGCTACCTGATCAACCTCGCCTCGCCGGACGACCAGTTGCGCGCTCGGAGCGCGCGCTGCTTCACCGGCGAGCTGGAGCGCTGTCGCGCGCTGGGGATTCCCTGGGTCGTGTCTCACCCCGGGAACTACATGGACGATCGGGCCGCCGGCCTCGACCGCAACGCGCGTGGCTATGCGGAGTGCCTGGCCCGAGTCCCGGGCGACGTCGGCCTGTTGATCGAGGGCACGGCGGGCGCGGGCACGGCGTTGGGATCGACGTTCGAGGAGCTCCGGGCGTTACGCGATGCCCTGCCGGCAGCCGCACGGGGCCGGGTCGGGTTCTGCCTGGACACGGCCCACCTGCACGCGGCGGGGTATGACGTAGCCGGTGCGATCGACGCCGTGTGGGACCGGTTCGACCGCACCGTCGGCCTCGCCCTGCTCAAGTGTTTGCACTTAAACGACTCCAAGGGCGCTCCCGGCTCCCGTCTGGACCGCCACGCGTGGATCGGCGAGGGTGAGATCGGGCCCGAGGCGTTCCGTCGGATCATGCGCGATGCGCGGTTCGGTTCCGTGATTAAGATTATCGAGACGCCTAAGGGCGACGACCCGGTCCAGAACGACCGGCGGATGCTCCGGCGGCTGCGGGCGTATGCGCGGGCCAACAGACACACCACGCAAACCGTAAGAGAGACGTGATCGCACCCGGAACGCAACGCAGACGCTGGACCGCTCCGCTCGCCGCGGTGCTGCTCGCCATCCAAGGGGTCGCCGGGGGCGTGGTGCCGCTGACGCACGCCTCGGAGCGGTTCACCGCGCCCGCGCACATCGAGGCGCAGCACGGCTCGGCGTGTGTGGTGCTGCACGACGAGCTGCGCTGCGTCCTGTGCCACTATGCGGGTGCTCGGGTGGTGGCGCAGCAAATGCGCACGCAATCCGCGACGACCACGCTGACCGAGCTCCGTCCCGAGCACGCCGACGTCGCTCGCGCCGCCGGCCCGGACCACCTCACCTCACCACCTCGCGCCCCACCCGTTCGGCTCGTCTAGCGATCCGGTCTCGTAGTCGACACCGGATCACGACTCGTGCGCCTGTTGTCTGTGTGAGCGGGCGCGAGGCTCGGTCGATCGAACGGGAGATCCGGGGAGATGACAATCCAACGCTATGCAGTCGGCGCCGCGCTGTGTTTGCTGGCGGCACCGGGAGGGGTGTGCGCGCAACAGCCGGCCCAGCGGCAGCTGGACTCGCTCGGCGCGGAGATCCGGGCGCTCAAGGCGCGGCTCGACAGCCTGCGCAGCGCGCTGGCGCGCGCGCAGCGTGCGGCACCCGTCCCGGTACCCAAGGACACTGCCGCCGGCGACGAGCTCGCGCAGCTGCGCGCCGCGGCCGCCGCCGCCGCCGGGACCGACACGACCAGGGCGCAGGCCGACACCGCGAGCCCCACGAGGTTCATCGGCCGCGAGCGCAGCCAGCCCCAACTCAATCCCGAGATCAGCGTGACGGGCGACGTGCGCGCCTACGCTCAGCGGCCGGGAATCCAACGAGACAACTTCGATCCGCGTGAGTTCGAGGTCGGGTTCCAGTCGCCGCTCGACCCGTACTCGAGCACCAAGATCTTCGTGAGCCTCGAGAACGGCACGGTCAGCGTCGAGGAAGGGTATGCCTACTGGACCGGGCTGCCGGGTCACATCCGCTTCGACATCGGGAAGTTTCGCCAGCAGTTCGGCGAGCTGAACCGCTGGCACCTGCACGCAGTGCCCGAGACCGAGTATCCCGTGGCGCTCAGGGCGTACCTGGGTGACGACGGGCTCGCCGGCACGGGCATCTCCCTGTACCGCGCGTTCGGCGGGCTCGGGACGCACGAGGTGACGGCACAGGTCACGCGCAGCGCGAGCGACGCAGAGCTGTTCGGCGGCGGCGCGCGGCCGTCGTACCTCGTCCGCCTCCTTAACTTCTGGCAGCTCACACGCTCGGCCTACATGCAGGTGGGTGCCACCGGGCTGTACGGTACCAACCCCGACTCGAGTTTGCGCACCAAGGTCGGCGGCCTCGATGTGCGGCTGACGTGGCGTCCACCCGCCCAGGCGTTGTACCGCGAGTGGACGCTGCGAGGCGAGCTGTACGCCTTGCGGAAGGAGTATGCCGGCGCCGGCACAACCCACCTCGGCTGGTACGCCGGTACGACGTACAAGCTCGGCCAGCGTTGGATCGTCGGGGTGCGCTACGACTACGTCGAGAACCCGCTCTCGAGCCTCATCACACGGCAGATCACGCCGACGGTCACGCTGTGGGAGAGTGAGTGGGTCGAACTGCGGGCTCAGTACGCCTGGGCGCGGACCGCGGGCCTCGCGGCCTCGCACCAGCTCGCTCTCCAAGCGGTCTGGGCCATCGGACCACACAAACATGAGACCTACTGACATGCTCACTTCCCTATCGCTGCTCCTCGCGCTCCACGGCGGACCCCCGCGAGCGGTAAACCCCGTGCGCGTGGTCACGTCGCTCACGACCTACGCCGCGATCGCCCGTGAGGTCGTGGGCGATCGCGGCACAGTCACGTCCATCGCCAACGGCGACGAAAACCCGCACTACGTGCAGCCCAAGCCGAGCTTCGTGCCGACGCTGTCGCAGGCGGATCTATTCGTCACGACGGGCCTCGACCTGGAGCTCTGGGTCCCTGCGTTGCTCGACAAGGCGAACAATACCAAGGTGACGGAGGGCGGGCCGGGCTACGTCGCAGCGTACGCCGGCATCGACCTGCTCGACATCCCCACCAGCTTCTCGCGCGCCCAGGGCGACATCCACGTCTACGGCAACCCACACATCTGGACCGACCCGATGAATGCGGTCCAGATCGCGCGGAATATCCTGACGGGTCTGAGGCGGGTGTCGCCCGAGAACGCCGAGTATTTCTCCGGACGGGAGAAGGACTTCGAAGATCGCATCTACCGCGCGCTCTTCGGGGACGAGCTCGTGAAGCTGCTAGGCGCCCAGCCCCTCGCCGACCTGAACCGGCAGGGGAAGCTCTTCGACTTCCTCAAGTCCAGACAGTACCAGGGCGCACCGCTGATGGACCGGCTGGGTGGGTGGCTCAAGCAAGCGATGCCGTTTCGTGGCAAGTCGGTCGCCTGCTATCACAAGGAATGGGACTATTTCTCACGGGAGTACGGACTCCCTTGCATCGACTACATCGAGCCCAAGCCAGGGATCCCGCCGACGCCGGGGCACGTCCTCGAAGTCATCAACGAGATGCGCGAGCGACACATCCAGGTGCTCCTGTCCACGAATTACTACGACCACAACCAGGTGCTCGAGGTGGCGCACAAGACTGGCGCGAAGGCGGTGATCGTTCCGTCCAACACGAACGGCGCGCCCGGCATTAACAGCTACTTCGACCTCATGAACCTGTGGATCACGGAGCTGGCCCGCGCCTTCGGCGGCGGCGGCCCCGCGGCCAACTAACTCGGAGGCAGTGTGACCGGCTTCCAGTTGATGATCCCGCCGTTCGTGGCATGCATGGTGCTCGTCGCCATGCTCTCCTACCTCGGGCTGCACGTCATCGCGCGCGAGGTCATATTCGTCGACCTCTCGCTCGCCCAGATGGCAGCGCTCGGCGGTCTTTCGGCCCTCCTGATCCACGTTGAGGCCGATTCCACCTGGGCATACGCGTTAGCTCTGCTCGCGACTGCAGTGGGCGCGCTGCTCTTCGCCTTGACACGCACCTCGCACCGGGAGGCGCAGCGGGTCCCGCAAGAGGCGTTCATAGGGATCGTGTACGTGGTCGCTTCGGCGGCGGCGGTGCTAATCGCGAACAAGGTGCCGGGAGGCGGCGAGGCGATCGAGAAGACCCTGACGGGCAGCATCCTCTGGGTCAACTTCAAGCCCACGATTCTGAAGCTGGCCGTAGTCTACGCCGCGCTCGGGGCGTTCCACTACGCCCTGCGGCACCGCTTCCTGACGATCTCTTTCCACCCGGAAGAGGCCGAGCGGCAAGGATGGAAGCTCCGCTGGTGGGATTTCCTTTTCTACCTCTCCTTTGGCGTCGTCATCACGCTTGCGGTACCCGTCGCAGGGGTCCTGATGGTGTTCAGCTTCCTGGTGGTACCGGCCGTGATCGCGTTCCTGTTCACCCGCGACATGCGGCGACTCACGTACATCTCGTGGGCCTCGGGTGCGCTCGCCTCGTCGCTCGGTCTGTGGGTGTCGTACAAGGCGGACCTCCCTACAGGGCCACTGATCGTCTGTATGTACGGACTGTTGCTCGCGGCGGCGTGGGTGGTGCGGAAGGTCATGGTGGCGTGAGCGGAATGCGAGCGTTCCGGCTGCTGGCGGCGCTGCTCCAGCTCGCGCTGCCGGGCGCCGCCGCGTGGGCGGACGCGGAGCTCGACGCCGCCGGCGCGCATGCCACGGCGCATTTCGAGTCTCACACCACCAGTGCCTGCGAGCGCATCCACCCCCCGGACTGCGCCCTGTGCCACTTCCTCGCCGCGCCGTTTACCGCCCGCCGCCCGGCCGCGTTGCGTATCGCGATCACCGAGGCCCGCGCGCCACGACCCGCCGCTCCAGTGCGGTTCCGCGGAGCGGTCGCCCGACTCCGCCCCCCACCCAGGGCACCTCCCGCTCTCTCCTGACGGCCCGGCGCGCCAGACGCGCCGCGCCGATCCCAAGAAAACGCCACCCCGTCGCCTCGCCCGTCCTACACCGGAGGCGCATGGGCCGCGCGAACTCATTGAGATCGAGGGAGAGCATATGAGCGCCAAACACTTTGCAAACGCAGTGACGATCCTGGCGTGCCTCGCCACCGCCGGTGGCTTCACCCGCCCCGCGGCAGCCGCCGCACGTCGCGCCGCGCCGCCGGTCGAGGGGGACATCAGCGGCACCGTCGCCGACAGCGTGTCGGGCACCCCGTTGTCGGGCGGCGAGGTGCGCATTCTGCAGGCCGGCCGCACCATCGCGATCGCCACCACCGACGCGTTCGGCCGCTACGTGGTCCACAACCTCCCGTCCGGGGCGTACGCGGTGGAGGTGCGTTACCTGGGCTACCGATCGGAGACGCGGGACGTCGCGATCGCCGCCGGGCAACCGACCGCGGTCAACTTTCGGTTGGTCCCGCTTCCGATCAACCTGTCCGCGGTCGAGGTGCCTGCGGCCGTGCCGCTCGCCGTCGACACGCGCACCGGCAATCAGATCTTCAAGCAGAACGACTACCACGGCGCACCGACGAACACGACGTCCCAGATCTTGCAGCAGTCGATCGTGGGCGCCGCCCGCGCCCCGACCGGTGAGGTGCACATCAGAGGCCAACACGCCGAGTACACCTATTACGTGGATGGCGTCCCCGTCACGGCCGGGATCTCTGGCAGCCTGAACGAGCTGTTCGACCCGCAGGTGGTAAACCAGATCGACTTCCAAACCGGCGGCTGGGACGCCGAGTACGGCAACAAGAACGCCGCGGTGGTCAACGTCAACACGCGCATCCCCAGCGGCGGTCTTCACCTCGACGCCTCCGGTTACGGCGGGTCGTTCAGCGCCAACGGCCAGAGCCTGAACCTGAGCACCAACGCAGGGAAGGTCGGCGTCTTCGCATCCGGAGCGCGCCAGGTGACCGACATGCGACGCGAGCCCGTGGTGTTCGACACGGTGGGGAACCGGGTGCAGAACTTTCACAACCACGGCGAGGATCTGTTCGGCTTCGCCAAGATCCAGTTCGTACCGTCCAACCGCGACGTGGTCAACCTCGAGGTCAACCGCTCGCGCACGCGCTTCGCCGTGCCGTTCGACTCGGTGGAAGGTATCATCGACGACCACCAGCAGGACCTGAACGGGTTCGTCAACCTCGGCTGGCGCCGTCGGTTCGAGGGTGGAATGGCCGCGGAGGCCGGGCGGTCGGCCGAACTGTTCGCCGGCGCGTTCTTCCGTGACGGAAGCCTCAACTATACGCCGGGTCTCTCCGACGACCCTACGTTCGTGTTCTTTCCCGACACAACGCACTACATCCTCAGCGAGGACCGCAATTTCCACACGGCAGGAGTCAAGCTGGACTACACGCTCCAGCCGCATCACGGGCTCGAGCTCAAGGGTGGGGTACTCGCGTCGTTCACCGGCGGGCACGAGAACTTCGCGACGGTCACCAAATCGGGCAGCCCGGGGCCCACGTCGGACTCCGACCTCAAGGGGAGCGACGTAGGCCTCTACGCCCAAACGGCGATCGCGCCTTCGGACAAGTGGGAGCTCCGCACCGGCGTGCGGTTCGACAACCACAACGCGCCGTTCGCGGGAAACCGGAATCAGGTGAGCCCGCGCGTGAAGCTCAGCTTCTTTCCCGATCCCGGGAACACGTTCTGGCTGTACTACGGCCGCCTGTTCCTGCCCACGAACGTCGAAGACTTGCGCGCCATCACCAGCGATGCGCAGGGCGGCGTCGCCGCGGAGCCTACGCTTCCTGAGCGCGACCACTTCTACGAGGTCGGGTATGTGCATCGCTTCCCCTTCGGGATCGTCACGAAGCTCTCGGCTTACCACAAGCGCAGCAGCCCGGGAATCGACGACAACACAGTGCCGGGCTCCGCGATCGTGACGTCGGTCAACATCGAACAAGTGCGTGTCACCGGCATCGAAGGGGTCGTCGAGATCCGGCCGCGCGGGCCAGTGTCTGCGTATGTAAACGTCGCGTTGAACCACGCGTGGGGCGACGGGGCGATCACCGGCGGCTTCTTCCCATCCCAGCCGCCCTCGGGGAACTTCGACCTGGACCACGATCAACGCGTCTCAGGGGTGGCAAGTGTCGTGTACTCGGCCCACGGCTTCTATGCTTCCGCAACCGGCATCTACGGGTCGGGCCTGATTACGGACGACAGCACCAATTCCCCGCAGGGCACCGGCCTGCTCGATTTCAACAAGCTGCACCACGTCGATCCAAATTTCATTCTGAACGGAAGCGTCGGATACACCTTTGCCTTCGGCGGTATGGTCGTTCGGCCCCAGCTGTACATCGACAATGTGTTCGACAAGAAGTACCTGCTCAAGGGCGCGTTCTTCAGCGGCGCATCGCTAGGACGGCCGCGCACCGTGCAGCTGCGGGTGAACGTGGGAGCGTAGCCAGTAGTTTACCGGTATATTCTCCAGGCCAATGAGCCGGAGATTCCGGACGGTCAGGCGGTTGGGCGGTCAGGTGGTCGGCCTCGTGTTGGCCGCCGCTCCGCCGAGCCCCCTGACCGCGCAGGTCACCATCCAGCCCTCCATCGGCCTCCGCTACACCACGACCATCGTCCACGACTCGATCGTCGCCCCGTTCGACCTGCGCCCCGCCATGGCTCCGGCGTTGGCCATCACAGCCACTTCGCGGACCGCAGGGCGCTGGTCAGCGCAGGCCACGCTTGACTTCTCGACTAGCACGCTCGAGCGCCACGACGCGGGCGCGACGGCCGATCTGGGCCGTGTGAGCACGCTCGCCGTCACACTGGGCGTGCAGCGCCGTCTCCCCGGAGGACTTGCGGCCGCGGCCCGCGTGGGCGGACTCAAGTATCTCCCGGCCGACGACACGGGCATCTTTCGCTCTGGAACAGGCGGCGTGCTCGCGTTGGCAGGCGCTGCGCTTTCGTACGCGCCGCCTGGTGCCGTCGCCGGCCCTTGGCGGTTTGGTGTCGAGGCGCGCTACGACATGCATCGCTTCATCACCCCCGCACTGCGAGCCGAGGGGTTCACTTCCGGCCGGGTCGTTCACCGTATCGCCCTGGCGCTCGAGGCCGGCTGGGGCGCGCCGTGAGACGGATGCTCCTATCCGGCGCGGCCCTGCTCGGGCTCGGCTGCAGCGAGCCCGCGTCTCCCTCACGCGCAGGGACCTACGGCTTCGCCGCCGGCGCCGATGTGTTCCACTGGCCTTCCGACCGCCTGCCGGTGCGCTTCTACGCTCAACCGACGGGCAACCTGCGCGGCTTGGTGCAGCACGCGATCGACAGCTGGGCCAGCGTGTTCTTGTATGGGGAGCTTACCGGGACGATCGTCCCCGATTCCACGAGAGCAGACGTGATCGTCGAGGCGGACAGCGTCCCGGATGTCCCACCCGATCCCGGGGCAGCCGTTTACGCCTGCAACGAGGTGACGTCGGTGCCGCCGATCGACGCGAGCAACCGTTTCACCGAGTCATTCCACGTCCGGCTGGCGGTCCTGCCGGGTTTCACGCCGGCCCAGGTCGCCGCGTGTCTGCGGCGTACCACGATCCACGAGATGGGCCACGCCCTCGGTCTGTTCCAGCATAGCCCCGACCCGGGGGACATCATGTGGGGGCCTAGCGGCGGCCGCCCGCTCGCGGTGGAGGGACCGAGCGACCAGGACCGGCGCACGGTGGAGGTGCTGTATCACACGCCAGCGACCGTACTTCCGCCGCCTTGACAGCCTTGCGGCGGGCCGGTAGCATAACTCCTTCACAAAAAAGGACTTGTGTCCTCGATGTCGATCCGCCGCCAGGAGGCCCTGGACTACCACTCGCAGGGTCGTCCTGGAAAGATCCAGGTCTCGCCCACCAAACCCTTCAAGAACCAGCGCGACCTGTCCCTCGCCTACACTCCCGGCGTGGCGGAGCCGTGCCGCGAGATCGCCGAGCGGCCCGAGGAGGCGTACACCTACACCGCCAAGGGGAACCTGGTGGCGGTAGTGACCAACGGCACGGCGGTGCTGGGGCTCGGCAACATCGGGCCGCTCGCGGGGAAGCCGGTGATGGAGGGCAAGGGGATCCTGTTCAAGGCGTTCGCCGACATCGACGTGTTCGACCTCGAGGTGGGCTCGGAGGACCCGGACGACGTCGTCCGATTCTGCCAACTGCTCGAGCCGACCGTGGGGGGCATCAACCTCGAGGACATCCGCTCCCCCGACTGTTTCTACATCGAAGAGAAGCTGCGCGAGACCCTCTCGATCCCCATATTCCACGACGACCAGCATGGCACCGCGATCATCTCGGGCGCGGCGCTCCTGAACGCGCTGGAGCTGGTGCAGAAGGACATCGCGCAGGTCAAGATCGTGTTCGCCGGAGCGGGGGCCGCCGCCATCGCGACCGCCGAGCACTACGTGCGACTCGGCGTGCCGCGCGAGCGCATCCTCATGTGCGACCAGAAGGGCGTGATCCATAGTGGGCGGAACGACCTCGACCGGTACAAGAGCCGGTTTGCGCAACGGACCAAGGCCCGCACCCTCGCCGAGGCGTTGCAGGACGCCGACGTGTTCGTCGGGCTCTCGGTCGCCGGGATCGTCTCCGGCCAAATGCTCCAGGCGATGGCGCCGCGGCCGATCGTGTTCGCGCTCGCCAACCCTACCCCCGAGATCATGCCCGACGAAGCTCGGCAGGCGCGCAAGGACGCCGTCATCGCGACCGGCCGGTCCGACTTCCCGAACCAAGTGAACAACGTGCTGGGCTTCCCGTTCATCTTCCGCGGCGCGCTCGACGTGCGCGCCAAGAAGATCAACGGGGACATGGAGATGGCCGCGACCCGTGCGCTGGCCGCGCTCGCAAAGGAGGAGGTCCCGGATGCGGTGATGCGTGCCTACGGACTGGAGCGGCTGCGCTTCGGCCCGGAATACCTGATCCCCAAACCGTTCGATCCACGGGTGCTGCTGTGGGTGGCGCCGGCGGTGGCATGGGCGGCGGTGGGGTCGGGCGTCGCGGGCCGCGTGATCGACGTCGACGAGTATCGGGCCCAGCTGGACGCGCGCCTGGGCCGGGCGCGCGAGGTGATGCGCGGCCTGTCGACGCGGGTGCAACAACACGAGACCCAGCGCATCGTTTTTCCCGAGGGCGAGGATCCCCGCATCCTCAAGGCGGCGCGCGTCCTCGCGGATGAGGGGATCGCCGCGCCGATCCTGCTCGGCGACCCCGACGCGATGCGCCGCCAGGCGGACGATGCCGGCGTCACGCTCGAGGACATCGCGCTCGCCAACCCGCGCACCAGCCCGCACCTCGACACGTTCGCGCAAGAGCTGTGGGAGCGGCGACGCCGCAAGGGCATCACGTTGCGCGAGGCGCGCGCCCGCGTGCTCGACCCGATGTACCACGGGCTGTTGATGCTGCGGGCCGGGCAGGCGGACGCCGTGGTGGCGGGCGTGGAGATGTACTACTCCGACGCGATCCGCCCGGCGCTCGAAGTGATCGGGGCGCAGGAGGGGCGCCGCCATGTGAGCGGGATTTACATGCTCGTGTTCCCGCTGCAGACCCTGTTTCTGGCCGACTGTACCGTGAACATCGACCCCGACGCCGAGACGCTGGCGGAGATCGCCTCCGCGACCGCCGAGTTCGTGGGGCGGCTCGGGATCGAGCCCCGCGTGGCGCTGCTGTCGTTTTCCAATTTCGGCTCGGTACGTCATCCGGCGGCCGAGAAGGTGCAGCAGGCGGTGGCCCTGCTGCACGGGCGCGAGCCCAGCTTGCAGGTGGACGGGGAGATGCAAGCGGACACGGCCGTGGTGGAGCGCATCTTGAGCAAGACGTACCCGTTCTCACGCCTGCGCGGCGCGGCTAACGTCCTGGTTTTTCCGAACCTGGACGCCGCGAACATCAGCTACAAGCTGCTCGACCGGGTCGGAGGAGCCCAGGCGATCGGCCCGATTCTCGTCGGCATGGCTCAACCGGTTCACGTGCTACAACGTGGCTCCGAGGTGAACGACATCGTGAACATGGCCGTGATCGCTGCGGTCGACGCCCTGGAGCACGGGCGCCGGCCGGGGGCCTGACCGGTTTCGGCACGACCGTGACCGCCCACGCCACCCAATCCGCGCAGCAGGGCCAGCGGCGCGTCCCCGGGGGTGCACTCGAAGCGCTCGGGCTCGCGCCCCAGCGTGACGTGCACTGGAACCTCGCGCCCGCGGCGCTCTACGAGCACGCCGCGCGGCGGGGCGAGGGACTCATCGCGGAGGGCGGCGCCTTCTGCGCCGTGACCAGCCCCCACACCGGTCGCAGCCCGAACGACAAGTTCATCGTGCGGGAGGCCGGGTCGGAGGGTGATGTGTGGTGGGGTCGGGTGAACCAGCCGTTGGCGGTCGAGCTGTTCGAGCGGCTGCACGCCGATGTGCTGCGCCACCTGAACGGGCAGGAGCTGTTTGTACGAGACGTCTTCGCCGGGGCGGATCCGAACCACCGCATCGGGATCCGCTTCGTGACGCCCAACGCGTGGCACGCGCTATTCGTCTTCAACATGTTCCTGCGCCCCACGGCGCCCGACCTCGGGGCATTCGCCCCCGCGTGGCAGGTGCTGCACGCCCCGGAAATGCTGGCCGATCCCGCGGCGCACGGCACCAAGTCCCCGACGTTCATCGTGATCAGTTTCGCCAAGCGCACGATCTTGATCGGCGGGACGCGCTACGCGGGCGAGCTGAAGAAGTCCGTGTTCGCGATCCTCAACTACCTGCTTCCCAAGCGCGGCGTGCTGTCGATGCACTGCTCCGCCAACCTCGGCGAGGCGGGGGATGTAACGCTGTTCTTCGGGCTGTCCGGCACCGGCAAGACGACCCTCTCGGCCGACCCGGAGCGGGCCTTGATCGGCGACGACGAGCACGGCTGGAGCGACCAGGGCGTGTTCAACTTCGAGGGCGGCTGTTACGCCAAAGTGATTCGGCTGTCACGCGAAGCCGAGCCCGAGATCTACGCGACCACGCGGATGTTCGGCACGGTACTCGAGAACGTGGTGGTCGACCCGGAGACGCGTGCCGTCGACCTCGAGTCCGCGGCGATCACGGAGAATACTCGCGCCTCTTACCCGATTCACTTCATCCCGAACCACGTTACGGGAGGCGTCGCGGGGCATCCGTCGCATATTGTGTTCTTGACATGCGACGCGTACGGCGTGATGCCCCCGATCGCCCGGCTCTCGCCCCAGCAGACGATGTACCATTTCCTGTCCGGGTACACCGCCAAAGTGGCGGGCACCGAGCGGGGCGTCACCGAGCCGAACGCGACCTTCTCCGCCTGCTTCGGCGCGCCGTTCCTGCCGCTGCACCCCAACGTGTACGCCACGCTACTGGGTGAGAAGATCGCGCGGCACGGCGTGCAATGCTGGCTCGTGAACACGGGGTGGACGGGGGGGCCGTACGGCGTCGGCCAGCGCATGCGCCTGGCGCTCACCCGCGCCATGGTGCGCGCCGCGCTCGCGGGCACGCTCGACCGGATTCCGACCGCGCCCGAGCCGGTGTTCGGGCTCGAAGTCCCGCTCCAGGTGCCGGGCGTCCCCGACGATCTACTGCTGCCGCGCGGCACGTGGCGCGACCCCGCGGTGTACGACGCGGCGGCGGCGAAGCTGTCCCTGATGTTTCAGCAGAACTTCGAGCAGTTCCGGGATCAGGTACACGGCGCCGTGCGGGACGCCGGTCCGCGCACGTAGCATCCGCGCTCCATCGTAGGTCGCCCAGCTTCGAAAAGGCAGACCGTTGACCGGCTTCGAGGTCGTTCGCGACCCGCTCTGGGACAACATCAGGCTCGACCCCGAAGCCCTCGCGGTGGTCGACACGCCCGCCGTGCAGCGGCTGCGGTACGTGCGGCAGCTGGGCCACGCGTTCCTCGTGTACCCCGGCGCTACTCACAGTCGTTTCGAGCATGCCCTCGGCGCCTATCACCTCGCCCGGCGCGTGCTCGCGCAGCTCGAGGACACGGGGGACGCACGGCTCGGGCCCGCGGAGCGCGTGGGGCTCAAGCTGGCGGCGCTGTTGCACGACATCGGTCACTATCCGTTCTCCCACTCCCTCGAAGAGGCGGGGCTGCCCCACCACGAGTCGTTGGCTGAGCGGCACCTCGCCCAGGGTGAGCTGGCGGAGCGGCTCGTGGGGCTGGGCGCACCGCCGGCGCAACTGCTCGCCCTGATTCGGGGCCGGGAGGGGGGCGCGCACCGGCAGCCGCTCGCCGGACTCGTGTCGGGCTCGCTCGACGTGGACAAGCTCGACTACTTGTCGCGCGACGCGTGGATGTGCGGCGTGCCGTATGGCGTGATCGACGTTGACCGGCTGCTGATGTCGCTCACCGTCGCCCGCGGCCCGGACGGCCGTCCCACCCTCGCGCTGCACGATAAGGGGCTTGCCGCACTCGAGTCGCTGCTGTTCGCGAAGTACCAGATGTACCGAAACGTCTACTGGCATCACGCAGTGCGCAGCGCCACCGCGATGTTCAAGCGCCTGGTGCGCGGCGCGATCGCCGCCGGGCACCTGGCGACTGAAACCGTCGCCGTCGCCACCGACGACGGGCTGATCCACGACCTGATGCACGAGGACGCCACGGGCCTGGCCCGTCGGCTGCGCGAGCGCCGACTCGCGAAGCGTGCGCTCGAAGTCCCCGCGACCGAGCTCCCCGCGGACGCGCCGTCGTGGCCTGCGGACGACCCCGATCTCCAGGAGCGCGTCGAGGACCGGCTGGCCGGGGAGGTGGGCCTCGGCCCGGGCGAACTGTTCCTCGACTTCCCCGCCAAGCCCGACATGCTCGCCCTCGACCTGCCGCTGGTGAAGCGCGACGGCACGGTGACGCACCTCGCGGGCCCGGAAGCCGCCGTTCACCTCGGCCTGCCCCGCGTCGCGGCCGAGCTGTACCGCTCGGCCAGGAGACTGCGCGTGTTCGTCTTGCGACCGGTGACCCTGTCTGCGAAGTCGATCGTGGAGCTGGTGATGCTGCCGCGGGAGGAGGTGGCGGCGCGGGTAAAGCAGCAGCGTCCGCTGATCAGCGGCTGAAGCCGCGGCGCACTTCGCGCCCGGCCGTTTCGCTAGCCGCGGACCCCCGGCTGGGTGACCTGGGTCGTGTCGCTGACCGGGGCGTCCACCGAATCGATCCGCACCAGGATCGCGGTGATGTTGTCGAGTCCACCATGGCGGTTGGCTTCGGTGATGAGCTCGTCCACCTGCTCCTGCGGCATCCGGCTCCCGATCAACAGCTCCGCCAATTGGTGATCCTCGATCATCCCGGTAAGGCCGTCAGAGGCGATCAGGAACAGGTCCTTTGGCTTCACCGTACCCAGGTAAATGTCCGGCATCACATCGCTGTTGGCGCCCACGCAGCGCGTTATGACGTTGCTGTACGGATGGGACCGGGCTTGCTCTGGGGTCAGATAACCTGCGTCCACTTGCTCCTGCACATAAGAGTGATCCTTCGTGAGCTGAATAAGCTTCCCGTCACGGAATAGGTATGCGCGGCTGTCCCCCACCTGCCCGATCAGGAAACGCGTGTCGTACAGCACCAGCGCCGTCACGGTCGTCCCCATGCCGCGCTTGTCGTGCTCGGTGAGCGTGCGCTGGAAGATGGCCCCGTTGGCCGCGCGTATCGCCGCGCGCATCCGGTCCGCGACCTGGTCGTCGGACAGGCCCTTGAGCGACCCGAGCTCGCGAGCCACGAAGCGCACCGCCATCTCGCTCGCCACCTCTCCCGCGGCATGCCCCCCCATCCCATCGGCCACGACGAAGGTGCCGCGATCGGGCACCATGAGGTAGCTGTCCTCGTTGCCCGAGCGGATAATGCCGACATCGGTGCGACCGGCGCAGGTGATGTGCACGGTCTATCGCTAGGCGAAGAGGCGGTGGAGGATGGCCGTGAGGCCCGCCGCCGCGAGCAGCAGCACCGCTGCCGCGCTTCCCCGGCATCCCTTGCGCTTCGTCTCGGCCGGCTGCTGAGCGGCAGGGCGCTTCGCGCCCGGCTTTCGCGGAGCGGGCGGGCGGGGCTTGGGCGGAGGGGACGATGTCGGCTTGGGCGGTGCGACCGCCGAGAAATCCTTGATCAACTGCGTGCCGCCCCCCTTGGCCACGGCCAGCGCATCGTCACCGGGCTCGAACACGAGCTGCACGTCCCCGAACCGCACCAGCGCTCCCGGGGCCAGCGGGCTCTCCCCCTTCACGCGCTCCCCGTCGACGAAACTCCCATTCGTCGAGTCCAGGTCCACGACCACCCACACGCCTTCCCGCCGTTGCAGCTTCGCGTGGGCCGTCGAGACGGACGGGTCGGGGAAGATGATGTCGTTGTAATCGGCCCGGCCGATGTTGATCACCGGCGTCCTCACGGGGAGGCGCTGATTCTTGAGCGCGCCGCTTTTCACGAGGAAGCTCGCAAGCGGCCGGCTCTGCGATGACCGAGGCACCACATCGAGACCGTGCAGCGTGTCCTTCAACCGCTCGCCGGCACCCGCCGGGGGCGCGGGGGGAGCTGGGGGGACAATGGGTGAAACGGGAGGGGCGGTAGCCCGCGGGGACGCGTCAGGTTTCGAGAACGGGGGCGCGGCCGGCGGCGCGTTAGCGGCCGGCCCCGGGTGAGGGCGGGGGGGGCCGCGGGTGCGGACGCCATGTCGGCATAAAAGCGGAAGCTCTCTTCGCCGATCCGGATCACGTCGGCGCGCTGCAGGATCCGCTGCCCTTGGACGCGCTCCTCGTTGACGAACGTACCGTTGGTGCTCGAGTCGACCAGCAGATAACCCTTCGGGCTCTGGACGACCTCGGCGTGGCGCCGGGAAACGTCCTTGCCGGACACCACGACGTCACACCCCGCCTCGCGCCCGAACACGAGCACCGCGCCCGCAATCACGTACTCCCGGCCGTCGGTGAGGCTCACCACGCGGCCGCCCGTGTTGGTGGTAACACCCGGCTTGCCGGTCGAGCGGACCGGCTCCATACCTTCCGGCATGTGAATTTTTTGGCTGAATTGCGTGCTGCCGGAGCGGCGCTCGTCCACGAACGTGAGCTCGTTGCCGCCGACTTCGACCTTGTCGCCGTGCAACAGGGGGGTCGGCTCGGCGCCCAGCCGCACGCCGTTGATGAGCACCTCGGCGGCCGGGGTCGCTTTGCGGATGACCACCTGCCCGTCCGGTTGCCCCTGAAACACCGCGTGCCGCGGCAGCACACCGGCACCGGTCAGTGGGATCGCGCAGGCGGCATCGCTGCCCAGCGTGACCTCGCCGACCGGGACGGCGAACGTCCTCCCTCCCAGTTCTAACAGCGACATCGTGCGGAACCCCTAAGCGGGAAGAGCCAGCGCCGGAAGTTACGGCCAGCGCTGTAACCGCGCAAGGAAACACAGGTTACGCGCACGGGTTAGGCGTCGACCCACGCGCCCGCGGTGCCCTCATCCGTCGGAACGCTCGGCCACCACCGGCTCCTCACTACCGACCAGGCCCCGCTTGAGCCAATGCCAGAACAGGAGCGACCCGGCAATCACCGTCGCGTAGCTGTTGATGAATCGCCAGATGAGGGTGTAGGCCGGCAGCTCGGGGGACTGGACGTAGATGTTCATCACCGCCGCCGACAGGAGCTCGGCGAGTCCAGACGACCCGGGCGTCGGAGCGAAGTAGAGCAGAAACGTGATAAAGGTCTGTAGCAGCAGAATGTCGACGAAGTTCGTGTGGAGGCCGAGCGTCCGCAGCGCAACATAGCCGGCGAGCAGCTTATTGGCGTGGGAGGGGCCGGACAAGAGGACGGCCCAGAACAGGGCGAGCCAGCCCTTCGGGCTGCCGAACGCTACCAGGCATTCGTGCGCCCGGTCAATTCCCTCGCGCAGGTGATCGATGCGCGCGGCCACGCGGGCGTTCCGCCGCTCGAGCCGAGTGGCCAGCCAATGCACGGCGTCACGCAGCCATACGGGGAACACCATGGCGACGAGCATGAGCACGCCGAGGACGCCGAAGATCGTGAGGCTGGTACGAAACAGGTCGTAGTACGTGATGCCCAGCACGACGTTATGCTCCGCCAGTGATTTGCCGGCGCCCAAGTAAATCGCCAGCGGTCCCGCGAGCGCGAAGAAGGCGACGGTCGCGACGAAGGTCATGAAGGTGGACGTCATCGCCTCCGGGAGGCGCACGCCCGCGCGACGCATCGCCCACATCATCGTGGGACCGGCACCGGTCTGAAACGGCGTGAGGTAGGCGGCCCAGGCGCTCATCCCGCCGGCGATCACCATGGCGCGCCAGCGCACGCCGGGGTGCACGTGACGCGCCACCACCCAGAGGCGGGTGCCCCCGCCGACCCAGTCCATCGAGGCGAGGCCGAGGCCCAGGACGAGCCACCCCCAGCGCAGGTGCCCCAGGGTGGACACAAATGTCTCGAGGTTCTCGCCGAAGAAGACCAGGACGACGCCGACGCCGATGAGGGAGATCACGGCGAAGAGCTCGAGGCCGCGGCGCAGGAGACGCGGCGTCAGGGCGAGAGCCATGTGGGGGCGAAAGTACAGGGGCCAGGGGCCAGGGGCCAGGTGTCGGGTGGCGTTGCCCCGGCCCCCGACCCCCGACACCTATTAGTTTAGAGGGTTATGCCCTCAGCCCCCGACCGCGTCGTCATCCGCAACGCGCGGCAGCACAACCTCAAGGGGATCACGGTCGAGCTGCCGCGGCGCGCGCTCACGGTGATCACCGGCCCCTCAGGGTCGGGGAAGAGCAGCCTCGCCTTCGACACGCTCTATGCGGAAGGCCAGCGGCGCTACATCGAGTCGCTTTCCACCTACGCCAAGCAGTTCCTCGAGCGGATGCCCAAGCCGCTGGTGGACGGCATCGAGGGCATCTCCCCCGCCGTCGCGATCGAGCAGAAGAATCCTACCACGAGCAGCCGCTCGACCGTCGGCACCGCGACGGAGATCTATGATTTTCTGCGCCTGCTGTGGGCTCGTGTCGGCATCCCCCACTGCGTCAATTGTGGGCAGGTGGTGAAGGTCGATACGGTGCAGGAAGTGGTGGACGAATTGATGGTGGAAGTCGGAACGCGGAAGTCGGAACTGGAAGGCAGCGCCACGAGTTCCGCGTTCCGCGTTCCGCGCTCCGCGTTGGTCATCGCCTTTCCCCTGCCCGCCTCCGCCCATCGCCCCGATGTCGAGCTCGCCGCGCAACTCCGCGCGGCGGGCTTCGTGCGGGCGCAGCTCGACGGCACGGTGACGCGGCTGGACGAGCCCGACGCCGAGCGTCGCGTGCGAGCCGCGGAAGAAGTGCTGGTGGTGGTGGACCGGCTCCCGGCGTGGGAGGAGAATCGGGGACGGCTCGCGGACGCGGTCGCAACCGCCTTCAACGAAGGCGAAGGGGTGGCCCTGGCGCTCCACAACGGTGACCGGCGCCGCTTCTCGGAGCACCCGACGTGCTCGAACTGCGGCACGCCGGCCCCCGCCCTCGCGCCGATCCTGTTCTCGTTCAACAACCCGCGCGGCGCGTGCCCCGGCTGCAACGGATTCGGGGCGGTGCTGGAGTACGACGAGTCGCTCATCGTGCCCGACACGCGCAAGAGCCTGGCCCAGGGCGCCCTCGATCCGTGGACCAAGCCGCGTTACGAGGGCCGGCGCCGCATCCTGCGGGAGACCGCGCGGGCACGCGGCATCCCGTTCGATGCGGCGTGGCACGACCTCCCGGAGCGGGACCGCCACTTCTTCCTGCACGGCGCGAGCGGTCGCTTCCTCGGGATGTTCCCGTTCCTCACGCGCCTGGAGGCGAAGCGGTACAAGCAGTACATCCGCGTCTTCCTGCGGCAATATCAGCTCGCCAAGACGTGCCCTGCCTGCGGGGGCGCGCGTCTCAAGCCCGAGGCGCTCGCGGTGCGCGTCGCTGGGAAGAGCATCGCGGCGGTCGCCGCCCTGACGGCGGCCGCCCTGCGCGATTGGGTCGCGCAGCTCGAGCTGCCGTCCTCCGCCCAGACGATCGCCGTCCACATCCTGGCCGAGCTCTCGGCGCGGCTTTCGTTCGTGAACGACGTCGGGCTCGGCTATCTGACGCTCGACCGCCTGACGCGCACGTTGTCAGGAGGCGAGGCGCAGCGCATTGCGCTCTCGAATGCCCTCGGGTCGCACCTGGTGGACACGCTGTACGTGCTGGATGAGCCGTCCATCGGCCTGCACCCGTCGGACATCGACCGCCTGCTCGGGCTGCTGCGCCGCCTGGCGGATGCGGGCAACACGGTGACGGTGGTCGAGCACGACCCCGCGGCGATGCGCGCTGCCGACTGGATGATCGAGCTCGGCCCGGGAAGCGGCGAGGCGGGTGGGCAGGTCGTCTACCAGGGAGCGGCGGCGGCCGTGCGAGCAGCCGGCACCCTCACCGGGCAGTATCTCTCCGGCGAGAAACGCATCGGCGTCCCCTCGGCGCGGCGCCCGGCCCGGCGCTGGCTCGCGTTGGTTGGCGCGCGCTTGCACAACCTCCAGGGAGTGGACGTCCGGATTCCGCTCGGCACGCTCACCGTGGTGACGGGGGTCTCCGGCTCCGGGAAGTCGACGCTCGTACATGACGTGCTCTACCGGCAGCTCGAGGCTCGGCTCACCGGCGCACACACCGCGAAGCAGCATCTGGGCGAACCGGTGGGCGAAGTGCGCGCCGTCGAGGGATGGGAGGCCATCGGAGACGTCGTCCTCGTCGATCAGGCGCCGATCGGCCGCACCCCGCGCTCCAACCCGGTGACGTACATCAAGGCGTTCGACGAGCTGCGCGGGTTGTTCGCGGCCGAGCCGCTGGCGCGGGCGCGCGGATACACCCCGAGCACCTTCTCCTTCAATGTGGCCGGCGGCCGCTGTGAGGCGTGCGAAGGCGCGGGCCACGTGCTCGTCGAGATGGTGTTCCTCGCGAACGTGTTCGTGCCCTGCGAGGTGTGCGCCGGCAAGCGCTTCAAGAGGGACGTCCTCGAGGTCAAGGTCCAAGGCAGCACGATCCACGACGTGCTCGAGTGGACGGTGGACCAGGCGCTGCAGCGCCTCCACCGCCAGCCGCGCCTGGCGCGTGCCTTGTGGCATCTCCAGCAGGTCGGGCTCGGCTACCTGCGGCTGGGCCAGCCCGCGACGACGCTCTCCGGCGGTGAGGCCCAGCGCCTCAAGATCGCCCGCGAGCTGGCCCTGGCCGGGGCCGCGAAGCGGGGCCGTCGCAAGCTCTACATCCTGGACGAGCCCACCACCGGCCTGCACCTGGACGACGTGCGGACGCTGTGCCGCGTACTCGACCGGCTGGTCGACGCCGGCCACACGGTGCTCGTGATCGAGCACCACCTCGACGTCGTGAAGCGAGCCGATTGGATCGTCGACCTGGGCCCAGGGGCGGGCGAGGCCGGCGGGCGGGTCGTTGCCCAGGGCACGCCCGAAGACGTCGCCCGCGTCGCCGCCTCGGCGACGGGGCGATACCTGCGCGACCTCGCGTGACGGACTGAGCGCCGTTGCGCAGACCGCCGGCTCGTTTGAGCTTGAAGCCGTGACCACCACCCCCACGACCCCCACCACCGCCACCACCCCCACCGGCGCCATCATCCGCGTCCTGATCGTGGAAGACTCCGCGGCCGACGCGGACTTGATGCTGCGCGCGCTGCGGCAGGCGGGGTTCGAGCCCGTCTACGAGCGGGTCGAAACAGCCGGTGCCATGCGCGCGGCGCTGGTCGGACATCAGTGGGACGTGGTGCTCAGCGATTTCTACCTGCCGAGCTTCGACGCGCGTGCCGCGCTCGCCCTGCGGCAGGAGACCGCGCCCGATGTGCCCTTCATTGTAGTCTCCGGTAGCGTCGGAGAGGACACGGCGGTCGGCGTGATGCACGCGGGCGCCACGGACTACGTCATGAAGGACCGGCTGCAACGTCTCGCCCCGGCCATCACCCGAGCCATGCAGGCGGCGGCGGTGCGGCGCGAGAGCCAGCGATTGCAGGACCAGCTGCTGCATTCGCAGAGACTCGAGGCCGTCGGCCGGCTGGCGGGCGGCATGGCCCACGATTTCAACAATGTGCTGACCGCCGTGCTCGGCTCGATCGAGCTGCTGCTGCTCGACACCCCTCCAGACCGCCCGCACCGGGAGGAGCTGGACATCATTCGCGACGCGGCGATGCGCGCCAAGGACCTGATCCGCCGGCTCCTCGCCTTCAGCGCACGCCAGGTGCTCCAGCCCACCGTCCTGGACCTGAATCGGCTCGTCACCGACATCGGCAAGATGCTGCGCCGGCTCATCGGCGAGGACGTCAAGCTCGAGAACGCGCTGGCACGCGAACTGGGCGCGGTGCGGGTCGATGCCGGACAGATCGAGCAAGTGCTCGTCAACCTCGCGGTGAACGCCCGCGACGCCATGCCCAAAGGTGGGAATCTGACGATCCGGACGGCCGATGTCCTCGTCGACGGGAAGGGAGACCCGCCCGCGCCCGCCATCCTCGCCGGGCGCTACGTGCTGCTCGGCGTCTCGGATTCGGGCATCGGCATGGACGACGAGATCAGGGCGCACCTGTTCGAGCCGTTCTTCACGACCAAGCCGCGGGGTAAGGGCACCGGGCTCGGCCTCGCGACCGTGTACGGCATCGTGCGTCAGAGCGGGGGCTACATCGCGGTGGACAGCGCCCCGGGTCGGGGTGCCACATTCCGCATCTACCTGCCGCGCGTCGACGCGCCGCTCGACCCCACCGGCCGTCCGGAGCGCGTGAGCGCGCCCGCCGTGGGCAGCGAGACCATCCTGCTGACGGAGGACGAGCCGCTGGTCCGGACGCTGGCGCGCAAGGTGCTGGAGTTGGCGCGCTATCGCGTGCTCGTGGCCGCGAGCGGCGCGGAGGCGTTGGCCCTGGCCGAGCGCCACGAGGGCCCCATCCACCTGTTGCTCACCGACGTGGTGATGCCCGAGATGAGCGGCCGCGAGCTCGCGCACCGGCTGGCGTCGCTGCGTCCGGACGCGCGGGTGCTGTACATGTCCGGGTACGCCGACGAAGCGATCGCGCAGCACGGCGTGCTCGACCCGGGGACCGCCTTCCTCCAGAAGCCCTTCACGCCCGACGGGTTGGCGCGCAAGGTACGCGAAGTGCTGGACCAGCCCCGCTGACGGCGTGACCCGTCGCCAGGCCGATCTCGCACTGCTGCTCGCGACCTTCCTCTGGGGCACGAGCTTCGTCGCGGTGAAGAGCGCGTTGGCCCACGCCACGCCGTTCGCCTTCCTGACGGTCAGGTTCGGGGTTGCGGCGCTGCTGCTCGCCCCCGGCACACCGTTTTCCCCCCGCCCCACCGGCCGTGAGCTGCGCGGTGGGCTACTGCTCGGCGCGCTGGTGGCGTTCGGCTTCATCACCCAGACCGCGGGCCTGGTGATTACCACTCCGTCGCGCTCGGCGTTCATCGTCGCGGTCTCGTCGGTGCTCGCGCCCGTCATCGCGCTCGTGGTCCTGGGACAACGCCCCAGCTGGCTCACCGCCGCCGCACTGCTGCTCGCCACGCTCGGCATCTATCTCCTGACCGCTCCCGACGCGGGCGGCCTGAATCGGGGGGACGTCCTGACGCTCGGGTGCGCCGCCGCATTCGGGGGCCAGATCGTCGGTGTCACGGAGCTGGCTCGCGATTACGAGGCTCGCCGGTTGGTCTGGTTCCAGGTCGCGGGCACGGCTGCAGTGGCCGGGCTGGCTGCGCTGCTGCTCGAGCGGCCACATATCGAGTGGACCTGGAGCTTCGTCGCGGCGCTCGCGTACACCGTGGCGTTCGCCAGCACGACCTGTTTTGTGCTGCAGATGCGCGCTCAGCGCCACATGTCGGCGGCGCGCGCGGCGCTCATCTTCTGCTTTGAGCCGCTGTTCGCCGCCCTCACCGCCTGGCTGCTGCTAGGGGAGCGACTGGCGGCGTTGCAGTGGCTGGGCGGAGCGTTGATCGTGCTGGGAATGGTGGCGGCTGATCTCCCGGTCGCAACCCCACCGCCGGCCGCGAGACGCCTCGAGACGGGCCCTCCATCGTAGAGCCCGGTTGATGTCTCGCCCGCCCCCGACGATATTTGGCGCGTCATTCCCGAGTAGCTCAGCTGGTAGAGCAGCCGGCTGTTAACCGGCGGGTCGGGGGTTCGAGTCCCTCCTCGGGAGCTTCCCAACCCTCAGCGCCCTAATCGCTTTCAGAGGCGCAGTTTTCGCCATCCGGCGCTGGTGACGGTTTGGTGACGGTTTCGGGTTCCCTTTCGGGGGTCGGGACGGCCCACGCCCGGTCGCGAAGGGCCCGGCCTCCGCACGCCGGTGACGCGATCAGGTAGGTCCTGAGTGGGTACTTGCCACTCTCCTTGTGTGAGTGCCAATCACTCAATCCTGAGTTCCCTCTTCCAAGCCCATTAGCTCATTGACCCGATCGAGCGTCGCGTCAGCAAGTGGGCGGGCGCGTTCGGCACCCTCATCAAGTGCCGCATCAAGCCGCCCCGGTTCGGCGGCAATATCTAGATACCGCCGCCGGATGGGCTCGAGCGTCGTGACGACCAAGTCCGCGACCGCACG
>Ga0209057_1000142_pt1 | contig 62612 bp, 59 predicted proteins | sample GraSoiAngelo_146_FD_185903 | JGI IMG/M metagenome (GOLD analysis project Ga0209057, IMG submission 185903) | Grasslands soil microbial communities from the Angelo Coastal Reserve, California, USA - 14_1009_05_30cm (SPAdes) (version 2) | ecosystem: Environmental > Terrestrial > Soil > Grasslands ...
ATTCTCCTTGTTCACCCATGCGATCCAGTAGGAGCGAGTCCGCTCCAAGAAGGCTTCCGGCCCGCGCAGGGTGATTACGTCGGCGACGGTCTGCAGCTCTGCGAAGTTGCGGGCGGCAATCAGCCACTGGTAGGCGGTGGCGGTCTGCCCTGGCGGGACCCGCCCCACCTTGAGGGCCAGCGTCATATCCACCGAGCCCTGCTCAATCGGGTTATTGCCGAGCTCGCCATCCTCCGCGTCACGCCAGGTTCCCTGGGCGCCACCCACGTCCTTCTTGCCGCAGGCATAGCCGTCCAGTCCGATTCGATCGCCCACCTGGCCGCAGGCCGCGAAGCAGCGCTGGCCCTTGTACGCCACCAGCCCTTTCACCGCCGGGTAATACATGACGGTGTCGCCAACCTCGGTGCCATAGATGTGCCAGTCGAAATGAAAGAAGAGTCGAATCTCCCGCTCCGGCCCCTCGTTGACGACGCGCACCCGCCTGATCAGGACATCGCGACCGAGGTCGACGGTGTCGTTGAAGGTGAGCGAGAGCGCGAGATCCGGGTGCCGGAGCGTCACGTTCGTGACCAGCGTGTCAGGCAGGTACACGAGGTCCCTCGACCAGCCATGGTCGTCGAGCCAGGCGAACCGTCCGTCCACCCAGACGCCAAACCGGTTGAGCTCGCCGCTGGTGTGGTTCTCCTGACCGACCCGAGGGTAATAGATGTCGCGCAGCTGGTAGTTGCGGTCGAAGTTGATCAACAAGGCGCCGTTGCCGACTGGCAGGTCGCGAGACACGTCGGCCATTATGGAGGGTATGGCAACGCTGACCGTTCGATCCCAACACAAGGCGGACGTGATCGATGTCACGGATCGGGTCCAGCAGGTGGTCCGCGAGAGCGGCGTGCAGGCGGGTCTCTGCCACGTCTACGTGGCCCACACCACCGCCGGCGTCTTCATCAATGAGAACGACGACCCCGATGTGATGACAGATGTCCTGACCACGCTGGATTCGCTCGTCCCGTGGGAGAACAGGTACCGGCATGCCGAGGGCAACGCCGCCGCGCACATCAAGGCGACGCTGATCGGGACGTCGCAGGTAATCCCGGTGCGTGATGGCCGGCTGGCGTTAGGTCGCTGGCAGGGGATTTACGTCGCGGAGTTCGACGGCCCGCGTGAGCGGCACCTTACGGTGACCGTTCTGAGCTGAAAACGCAAGCCGCCCAAAAGGGCGGCTTTTACGAGGTCGATCGTGGCGAGCTTATTTCTTCTGACCGGTCGCTGCCGTGCTCCCGATCTGCTTGTGCTCGCCGTTTCCACTGGCGGTCCCGCCGCTGATCGGGATCTTCACGGACTTCGGCTTGGCCGGCTCGGCCTTCGGCACCGTCAGGATCAGCATGCCGTTCAGGAACTGCGCTCGCGCCTGCTCGCCGACCGCGTCTTCGGGAAGGGTGACCTGCCGGCTGAACTTCCCATAGAAGTTCTCGCGCAGCCAGTAGCTCTCCGGCTGAGTGCCGCTGGGTGGTGCGATCTCACCCTTGATATTGATCTGCCCGGCATCGAAGGTGACATCGACAGTGCTGGGGTCCACCCCCGGGACGGCGGCCCTGATCACCCACTCCTTGTCCGTCTGGTAGACGTCCAGGGGTAGGTACCCCTCACCGACCGCGCCGACGGTTCTCGACTGGCCGGCAACGCCGAAGGTGTCGCCGAACAGCCGGTCCATGGCGCTGTGAAGGGACATCAGATCCGAGATCGGTGACCAACGAATCACGTTGCTCATGGCTGGCCTCCTTTACGTGTTGTTTTCGTCCGCCGATATACCCCTGTCCCGGGCGGTGTTAAACGCTCGCCGGGAAGCTCGAGACGACCGTGTTTGACCCTCAGTGACGCTGCGTAACCAGTGCGAGGATGCCGGTATATACTGGTCAGATTCTTTAGCCGGGGAGACGCATGCTTACCAGCATCAAGTCGGTCGGCAGCTACGTTCCGTCCGGCATCCTGACGAACGCCGACCTCGAAAAAATGGTCGAAACGTCCGATACGTGGATCCGCGACCGCACCGGCATCGTTGAGCGCCGGATCGCCGCCGTCAACGAGACCGCCACCGACCTGGCTGCCGAAGCGGCGAAGGACGCGCTTGCCGCTGCGGGGCTGCGCCCGCAGGACACCGACCTGATCGTTTCCAGCACCTCGACGCCCGACTCGATGTTTCCCTCGGTTGCGTCGCGGGTGCAGGAGCGGCTGGGCGCTCATGGCCCGGCCTTCGACGTGCAGGCAGCCTGCACCGGCTTCCTTTATGCGATGAGTGTGGCCGACCGTTTCGTCAGCGGCGGCGAGGCGAAGCAGGCCATCGTGATCGGCAGCGAGACGCTCACGAAGATCATCAACTTCAAAGACCGCGGCACCTGTGTCGTCTTCGGCGACGGGGCCGGAGCAGTCGTGCTCGGGCCGGGCGTCAACGGCGCCGGCATCAAGTCCTGCGTGCTTGGATCGGACGGTTCCGGCGGTGACCTTATCTATGTCGCGCCCGGCGCCGATGGCCCCGAAGGCCCGGGCCGCCCGGAGATCCGGATGGACGGACGAAAAGTGTTCCGCTTCGCCACGGAGATCCTGGCGCAGGCGACGCTTCAGGCCTTGGAGAAAGCGAACGTCCGGCTGGAGGACGTCAAGTTGATAGTCCCCCATCAGGCCAACGCTCGCATCATCGAGGCGGCCGGCAAGCGGCTTGGCGTGGGTGCCGACGTGATGGTGAACGGCATTGCCTCGTACGGCAACACGTCAACGGCCTCCATCCCGCTGGCGCTCAAGGACGCCCTGACCGCGGGCCGGCTGAAAACCGGCGACCATCTGGTGCTTGTCGGGTTTGGCGCCGGGCTGACCTGGGGGGCATGCGTGATCGAGTGGGAAGGCGCGCCGGTAAGGGTAGCCGCCTGACTCATGTTTCGTCCCAAGACTCGGTATGTCGCTCTGCCGTCGCCGCGTGCCGGCGTGGGCGAGGAAATTGACCGGCTCAAATGCCCCAAGTGCGACACCTCGCTCGAGCCGGCCCGCCTGACGACCTCCCTGGGCGTTTGCTATCGCTGCGGTTACCACTTCCGGCTACGCGCCCCCGAGCGGATCGCCATGCTGGTCGAGCCCGGATCCTTTCATGAAGAGGACCAGCAGATCACGGCCACCGATGCGCTCGGTTTCAAGGATTCGCAGCCGTATGCCAGGCGGATCGAACAGAGCCGGGCCAGCACCGGGGTGAACGAGGCGGTGACCTGGGGCGAGGGCGTCCTCGCCGGGCACCCGCTCGTGATCGTCTGCCTCGACTTTGCTTTCATGGGCGGCAGCATGGGCGCCGCCACCGGCGAAAAGATCACGAATGGCATCGAGCGCGCGCTACAAAGCCGCCTGCCCCTCCTGGTCATCTCGGCATCCGGAGGCGCCCGCATGCAGGAGGGGATGCTCTCCTTGATGCAGATGGCGAAGACCGCGGCGGCGCTCGGGCGGCTGGGCGCCGCCGGAATCCCCTATGTCTCGCTGCTGACCGATCCGACCATGGGAGGCGTCACCGCCAGCTTCGCCTCGCTCGCCGACGTGATCCTTGCGGAGCCCGGCGCGATGATCGGGTTCGCGGGGGCTCGCGTCATCCAGCAAGCCACCTATGAAACGCTCCCTGAGGGGTTCCAGACCGCTGAGTTCCTCTGGCAACACGGCATGATCGACCTGGTGGTGCCACGGCCGGAGCTGCCTGCCGTCCTCCGCCAGCTACTCGATCTCTACGTCAAGAACGAAGCGGCCAAAGACTTCGAGCTGGAACCCCAGGCCAACGCCTCGGCGCCAACGCCGGCCGTCCGCGGGTGACCGACAACGGATCGATCGCGGCCGCGACCTGGGAGCAAGTCGAGCTCGCCCGCCATCCCGACCGCCCATACGCCCTCGACTATATCCACGCCATCTTCGGCAATTTCTTCGAATTGCACGGCGACCGGCTGTTTGGTGACGACCACGCCATCATCGGCGGCCCGGCGGCCCTCGATCACCGGACGGTCATGGTCATCGCCCAGCAGAAGGGGCGGACGACCGCGGAACGCGCGATGCGCAACTTCGGCATGGCAAACCCGGAGGGTTATCGAAAGGCCCTTCGACTGATCCGGCAGGCCGAGCGGTTCCAGTTTCCTGTCATCGCCTTCGTCGATACGTCCGGAGCATTTCCCGGAGCCGGTGCGGAGGAGCGGGGCATCGCCTGGGCCATCGCGGAGAACCTGGTGGCGCTGGCGCAGGCTCGGGTCCCGATCGTAACAATGGTCCTGGGCGAGGGCGGCAGCGGGGGCGCGTTGGGCATCGGCGTCGGCGACCGGCTGCTCATGATGGAACACTCGATTTACAGCGTGGCGATGCCGGAGGCCTGCGCCTCGATCCTCTGGAGGGACATCGCCCGCAAAGTGGAGGCGGCGCAGGCTTTGAAGTTGACGGCGGCCGACCTGAAGCGGATGGGGCTGGCTGATGAGATCGTGCCCGAACCGTCCGGAGGGGCCCACAACGATTACGGGATGGCCGCGGACGCGGCCGGCGCGGCTCTCCGGCGCCACCTGGCCACGCTCGAGGCGGTGGCCGTCGATCGGCTGCTGGAGGAGCGCTACCAGCGGTACCGGCGGATCGGCGCCACCTCTTAACATCAGGGCGGTGGCTACAAGCGCGGTAACCGAGGCGCCGGTGCGGCGCCGGGAACGGCTCGATCCCTCCGTCTTCCGGCTCAACGTGGAACGGATCCGCGAGGGCTATTACAGCGATGTCTATTTCAATCGCACGGTCGATGTGCTCCACGCCGATCAGCGGCATCCCCAGGTGCTGATGCAGGTCTTCCAAAAACAGCACGCCGTCATCGGCGGCATGGACGAGGCGATCGCCATCGTCAAGCTGTGTTCGGAGGATTTCTCTCAGCTGCGGGTGCACGCGCTCTATGACGGTGATGAGGTGGCACCCTGGGAGACCACGATGACAATCGAGGGAGACTACTCGTTGTTCGCCCGTCTGGAGACGGTGTACCTCGGAGTCCTGTCGCGGCGGACAAAGGTCGCCACCAATGTCCGTCGAGTTGTCGAGGCGGCGCAGGGCAAGCAGATCATCTTCTTCCCGGCGCGCCACGACCATCATTTGGTGCAGACGGGCGACGGCTATGCCGCGCATGTCTCGGGTGCGATCGGGGTCTCAACTGATGCCCAGGCGTCCTGGTGGGGCGGCAAGGGGGTGGGCACCGTGCCGCATTCGCTGATCGCCGCGTACAACGGCGACACCGTCCTCGCTGCCCAGAAATACGCCGAATACATCGACCCCAGTGCCAACCTGATCGTCCTCGTCGACTGGCAGAACGACTGTGTCCGCACCTCGCTCGAGGTGGCGCGGGCCCTCGGCGATCGGCTGTGGGGCGTCCGGCTCGACACGTCGGAGACGATGGTGGACGTCAGCATCCAGAAGCTGATGGGAGACTTTGACCCGCGTGGTGTCAACCCGCAGCTCTGCACACTGGTGCGCCGCGCCCTCGACCGGGAAGGATTTGAGCGCGTGAAGATCGTGGCCAGCGGCGGCTTCAACGTCGAGAAGATCCAGCGGTTCGAGCGTGAGCAGGTACCAGTCGACGCGTACGGGGTGGGCAGCGCCTTCTTTCAGGGGGTCTACGACTTCACCGCGGATGTGGTCGTGGTCGAGGGTCGGCCTTGCGCCAAGATCGGGCGGCGCTACCGGCCGAATCCACGCCTCGAACTCGTCGGCTGAGCATGGCGAACATCACCATCGTGGTCGACGTTCTCAACGGTTTTTGCAAGGCGGGCAACCTGGCGTCCCCTCGCTGCGACGCCGCCATCCCCCGGATCCGCGATCTGATCGACGAACGCCGGCGCGCCGGCGACCAGCTGATCTTTCTCGCCGACACCCACGATCCAAACGACCGAGAGTTCGAGGTCTTCCCGGTGCATTGCGTCCGCGGGACCAAAGAGGCGGATGTGGTGGAGGAGCTCCAACCCTTTCTCAAGGACGCGACCTTGATCCGCAAGCGCCGCTACTCCGGATTCTTTGAGACCAACCTGGACGAGCTGCTCAAGGCTGCCCGGCCCGAGCAGGTGACCGTGATCGGCGTCTGCACGGACATCTGCGTTCTGCATACCGTGGCCGATCTGCGCAACCGGGACTACCGGGTGGTGGTGCCGGCGTCGGCCGTCGCGACTTTCGATGCGCCCGGGCATCCCGGCGACGAGGTGCAGAAGTGGGCGCTCTCGCACCTCACGGCCGTGCTCGGCGCCCGAGTCATTCCGGCATAGAACCCCTCCGGCTTCCGGGAGGGTTAGGGCCTCCCCTACCGATGTGACTATCTATCTATAATTTAATCTGTCAGCGATAACTGGCAATACCCGGACATCAACGCTGCCCGTTTGCGTTTGAACCAGTATATGGAATCAGCTGAATCCTATTGCCCAGCCTGCCGGTATCGACTCAAGCCCGACAGCCGGTATTGCTCGGCTTGCGGCCGTCCCGTCGCCCCTGGCATCCGCCGGGTCCGCTTCCAGCCCTGGATGGCTGCACCGGCGATCTTCCTCGCGGTCCTGCTGGTGGTGCTTCCCGGCATGCTGTATGTCTGGGCCGGCCTCCCCTCCACCTCCAACCTGAGCACGGCCCGCCTCCCGCTTTCAACCCGCATCTACGACCGGACCGGGACCGTCCTGCTGGCGGAGATTCATCAGGGGTCAGAGCGGCGACATATCGTGCCCTTGAGCCAGGTCGCTCCCTCGATGCAACAGGCCACGGTCGCGGTGGAGGACCGCACCTTCTACCAGCACGGCGGCCTGAACCTGTTGCGCACCGGGCAGGCGGGGCTTAATGACCTGATCCATCTCCGGTTCAACCAGGGCGGCAGCACCATCACCCAACAGCTCGTGAAGAACATCTACCTGTCGGGGAACCGGTCGGTGCTGCGCAAGCTGGACGAGGCGATTCTGGCGGTCGAGATCGAACACCAGTACTCGAAGTCGCAGATCCTGGAAGCGTACTTGAACCGGATCTATTACGGGAACCAGGCCTACGGGGTCGAGGCGGCGGCAGAAACCTACTTCGGAAAACCGGCCCGTCAGCTGTCTCTCTCAGAAGCGACCCTGCTCGCGGGTCTCCCACAGGCACCGACGGCGCTCGATCCGTTCAGCAACCTGAGCGGCGCCGTGACGCGCCAGAAGGTCGTGCTGGACGCGATGGTGAGGGCACGAGAAATCACCGCGGCCCAGGCGCGGTCGGCGTCCACCCAGCCGCTCACGCTGCGAAAACCATCGACCGCGGACGATGTGAAGGCGCCCGGCTTCGTGCACTGGGTGGCGGCCCAGCTGGAGAAGACCTATGGTCAGGAGCTGCTCAAGAACGGAGGACTGACCGTGGTCACCTCGCTCGACTGGAACCTTCAGTCGATCGCCGAAAGGCAGGTGCGGGAAAAAGTGATGGCCCTCCAGGGTCAGCATGTCACCGATGGCGCGCTGGTCGCGCTCGACCCCAATACCGGTGGCGTGCTGGCGATGGTCGGGTCAGCCGGCCCCGACGTGCCAGGAGGCCAGTACAACATGGCCATCATTCCGCGCCAGCCGGGCTCCGCCTTCAAGATTTTTACCTACACCGCGGCGATCGAGTCGGGCAGGTTCACGATGGGTTCATGGATCGAGGACTCGCCGGTGCGGGTGCGGCTCGCGGACGGCAGCACCTACACACCGCGCAACTACGACGGCAGCTATCACGGCTGGCAGCCGATCCCGTTGGCACTCGGGAACTCGCTCAACATCCCGGCCGTCAAGGTCGAGATGGGAACCGGCATCGATCGGGTCGTCGACGTCGCCCGTCGCATGGGCGTGCAAACCCTGACCCAGCCTAGCAGCGCCTATCAGCCGAGCTTGACGCTCGGCGGCTACGAGGTTCCGCTGATCGACATGGCGGCCGGCGCAAGCACGCTCGCGGCCCAGGGCACCTACCGGCATCCGCAGGCCATCACGAAAATCGTGTCGCACGATGGCACCACCCTGTACCGGTACGCCACGGACAAGGGCAAGCCGGCGCTGACTCCACAGGTCAGCTTCATCATGGCGGACATGTTGTCCAACGACCGCAACCGGTCGCTCGAGTTCGGCCGCAACAGCGATCTCGTCATTCCCGGACATCACGTCGCCGCCAAGACAGGAACGACCAACGACTTCCGCGACAACTTGACGATCGGCTTCACACCGAACCTGGCCGTGGCGGTCTGGGTCGGGAATGCCGATCACACGCCCATGCGCAGCGTCAGCGGCATCGTGGGCGCGGCCCCCATCTTCCACGGCTTCATGACGCAGGTGCTCAACGGCCAGCCGGATCGCTGGTATGCGGTACCCGACGGCCTGCACGCCGTCACCATGAACGGGTACACCGCCTACCTGCTACCGGGCACCGAGCAGGTGGCGCAATCCCAGCAGGCTCCGGCGCCCTCATTCTGTGACGAGGACTGCGGTGGCGGCAACAACGGCGGCGGCCGCCACAAAAAGCACGGCGGCTAGCACAGAAACCTAACCGGGCCGGTGCGTCGTCCAGCGGCCCATCGCGCACTCGGCCGGAACCACGACGGCTTCGTGTGCGCGTACAGGCCGCATCCGACGCCGGCCCTCTTTCGGCCGAAAGGCCGGCGGCCTGAAGGCCGCTCGACGCAGCGGCCCGGTTAAGTCTCCGTGCGGCCCCGTCCCGGCGGATTCGCCGGTGAGCCCGCAGCGGAACCGCGCAGCGCCTCGAGCTGGCGAGTCAGTTCCGCAACCTGGCGCTCCAGGTTCGCGACCTGGTCCCGGGTCGCGAGTGGCATCCTGGCGCTCCGCACGCCCTCCTGGACACGCCGCCCCAGATCCTCCCCGGCTTGCCGCGTCCGAGCGGCAAACTCGTCGAAACGCCGGCGGTTCACATCGCCGCTCGTCCGTCCCTGGTGCAGCCAGCTCTGGGCCATCTCATCGGTCTTCTCGAACGCCCAACTGGCCGCTCCCAGCATTGTGTAGAAGGAGTCGCGGATCACCTCGCGGACACGCTCGGTCCCCTCCGACTCGCGGGCCTCCGACCGGTCTGCCCCTTTCTGCGTCGTCTGTTGGTCTGCCATGCGCTAAGTTTAGGGCGACCGATGCCAATTTACGAGTATCGATGCGCCGACTGCGGCAAGCGCCCCTCAATTTTCTTTCGCAGCTTATCTGCGGTCGAAGCCTCACCCCCATGTCCGAGCTGCGGCGGTCGGCGCCTGACCCGGTTGATCTCGCGTACCGCCCAGGTGCTCTCCGAGGACAGCCGGCTGGACCAGCTCAGCGACAGCGCCGGCCTCTCGGACGTTGACGAGAATGATCCGAAGAGCATGGCCCGCTGGGCCAAGACGATGGGCCAGCAGCTGGGCGGCGACGAACTGGGTGAGGATTTCGACCAGGTCGTCGACGAGATGGGGGATGCCCAGGACGACCCGAACGGCGCGGACGCCGACGACCTGTGAGCGCAACCTCGATCGTGCGCATCCAGGGGCGAGAGATCCTCGACTCGCGCGGAAACCCCACGGTAGAGGTCGACGTCGTCCTCGAGGCCGGCGACATCGGACGCGCAGCCGTCCCATCGGGCGCGTCCACCGGTGCCCACGAAGCGGTGGAGCTTCGTGACGGCGATAAAAGCCGCTACGGTGGGAAGGGCGTGCGCAAGGCGGTGGGGCACGTCAACAAAGAGATTGCGGCCGCCTTGCGCGGCGCGGAGGCGACCGACCAGCGCGGGATCGATGAGCGCCTGATCAACCTGGACGGCACCGCCAACAAATCGCGGCTCGGAGCGAACGCCGTCCTTGGCGTCTCGCTGGCCGTTGCCCGGGCCGCGGCGCTAGCGGCGGGCCAGCCACTGTATCGCTATCTTGCCGGGGATGGCGAGCTGCTGCTCCCGGTGCCGATGATGAACATCCTCAACGGCGGCAAACACGCGCAGACAAAGGTGGACTTCCAGGAGTTCATGGTGGTTCCCGCCGGGGCACCAAGCTACGCCGAGGGGCTTCGCTGGGGCGCCGAGGTCTTCCACGCGCTCAAACAGACGCTGCACGAGCGGGGCCTGAGCACCGGGCAGGGGGACGAGGGTGGCTTTGCCCCCGAGCTGGAGGCCAACGAGGATGCGATGACACTGCTCGTCCAGGCGATCGAGCGAAGCGGCCACCAACCAGGCAAGGAGGTCTTCATCGCCCTCGACCCGGCGGCGTCCGAGCTGTACCGCGACGGCCGGTACGAGTTGACCGGCGAGGGGCGGACGCTGCAGGCGCAGGAGATGGTCGCCCTCTGGGAGTCGTGGGTCGAACGCTATCCGGTGATCTCGATCGAGGACGGGCTGGCCGAAGACGACTGGGACGGGTGGCGGACGCTCACCGCGCAGCTGGGCAAGCGGCTCCAGCTGGTCGGGGACGACATCTTCGTGACCAACGTCGTCCGGCTTCGGCACGGGATTGAGGGCGGCATCGCCAACAGCATCCTCATCAAGCTCAACCAGATCGGCACGCTGACCGAGACCCTCGAGACGATGGCCACCGCCCGACGGGCCGGCTATAGCACGGTCATCTCGCATCGATCCGGCGAGACGGAAGACACCTTCATCGCCGACCTCGCGGTCGCGACCGGCGCCGGCCAGATCAAAACCGGTGCCCCGTCACGGTCCGAGCGGGTGGCAAAGTACAATCGGCTCCTACAGATCGAGGAAGAGGTGGGTAGCACCGTACCGTATCCAGGACGCGCCGCAGTGAGCCGTGTCTAGACGCGTCCCACCGCGCGGCTTCTTCAACAGCGAATCGCCATTCGGCCGCCTGCCGACCGAGCCGAGCTTCCCCACCGTGCGCATTTCCCGGCGTGGGGTGCTGTGGATCGTCGTCATCGCCGTCCTGCTGCTCCTGCTCTTCCTCCTGAAACCATTCGCCACGCTGTACACCGACTATCTCTGGTTCCGCGCGCTCGGATACGGCGGTGTGTTCGGCACCCGTTTCGCCGCACAGATCTGGTCCTTCGTGATCTTCGCCATCGTCTTCTGGGTCATCGGCGCGGCCAACGTGCTGCTGGTTCTCAATTCCGGCCGGCGGCTGTCATCGATCGGCATCCGCCAGCGCCTGGTCACCACGCCGTCCACCATCCTCGCCCTGCTCGGCGTCGTCCTGCTCGGCCTGCTGTTCGGCCGGATCGCGTCGGGGCAATGGCAGACCATCCTGACCTTCCTCAACCAGAAGCCGTTCAACGTCCAGGATCCGATCTGGCACAAAGATGTGGCGTTCTACGTCTTTACCCTCCCCTTCTACCGATTCGTCTGGGGCTGGCTGCTTGGTGTCGTGATCCTGATGATCCTCGTCGTCGCGGGACTCTATGCCTCGCGAGCCGGATTCCAGAACCTGCTGCTTCCGGCGCGGGCCATCCGCCACCTTTCCATCCTGGCGGCGGCCTTTGCCGCTCTGCTGGCCATCCACTACCGGCTCGACCTCTACGAGCTGCTGCTGAGCAAGCGCGGCTTCGTTTACGGCGTCGGCTACGCCGATGTCGCTGCCCGCATCCCCGCCTACTGGATCATGACGGTGCTCATGGTCCTGATCACGGTCGGCCTGCTCGCCAATGCCGCCGGGGCTCGACTCACCGCGCTACCCGCCGCCCTGGTTGTCTGGCTGGGCGCGGCGTTCGTCCTGCTGGTCGTCTTCCCCGGCGTCATCCAGCGGTTCCAGGTGGGCCCCAGCGAGCAAACGAAGGAGGCGCCCTACATCAAGAACGAGATCGCCTTCACCCGCCAGGCGTATGGCATAGCGGGGATTGCCGACCGGCCCTTCACGCCGCGCGACACGGTCACGGCCGACGCGGTGGCGCGCAACCCGCTGACGGTGCAGAATGCCCGCCTCTGGGATCCGCAACTGGCCCTGCCCGCGGCACTCGAGAATCAGCAAAGCCTGCGGACCTACTACTCCATTTACGACGTGGCGGTTGACCGCTATCAACTTGGCGACCAGTATCTTCAGCTGCTGCTCTCAGCCAGGGAGCTGGATACGTCGGGCCTCCCGGAACAAGCCCAGAACTGGGTCAACCTCAAGCTCCAGTACACCCACGGCTATGGGGTGGTCGCCGCGCGGGCCAACGAAGCGACCGCCGAGGGTGACCCGGTATTGACCGTCAAGAACATCCCCCCGGCTGGTCAACCCCCAGTAAGCCAGGGAGGCATCTATTTCGGCCGGCACAGCAACGATCACAGCGATTACGCGCTGGTGGATTCCAGCCAGGCCGAGCTGGATTACCTGGCGGAGACCACGCACGTCACGCACTGGTCGGGCACGAGCGGCGTTCCCCTCACGTCGGCCCTGCGCAAGCTGGCGTTCACCGTCCGGTTCGGCGACATCAACGTCCTGATCAGCCCGCAGCTGACCTCGCAAACCCAGGTCCTCTTCAACCAGGCGGTCCAGGACCGGGTCGCGGTTCTGGCGCCCTTCCTGCGGTTCGACCAGGATCCCTACATCGTGGTCGTCGACGGGAAGCTCTACTGGATCCTCGACGGATTCACGACCACAGACCATTACCCGTACAGCCGGACGCCGCCGACCGACGATCGCGGTCCGCTGTCTGATATCAACTATGTCCGCAACTCCGTCAAGGTGGTGGTCGATGCCTACAGCGGAACCACGACCTTCTACCAGATCGACAGCAAGGACGCCATCGCCAACACCTACGGGTCCATCTTCCCCGGCCTCTTCAAACCCTTCAGCCAGATGCCGGCCGGGCTGCAGGCGCACATCCGCTATCCGCGCGACCTTTTCAATGTCCAGGCCGAGCAGTTTGCGACGTACCACGTGCAGGAGCCGAACACCTTCTACACCCGCGAGGACCAGTGGCAGATCGCGAAAGAGAACCTCGAGCAAGCTGGCGGACCATCGCCGATGCGACCCTTCTACGTCATCATGCGGCTCCCCGGCGAGGCGAAAGAAGAGTTCGTCACGATCCTGCCCTACACGCCGAATGGAAAGACCAACATGATCGCCTACCTGGCGGCCCGCTCGGACCAGCCGGGTTACGGCACGTTGTTCGACTTCCGCTTCCCCAAGGACAGCCTCGTGGTTGGGACCCAACAGGTCGAGTCGAACATCGACCAGGCGCCGGCGATCAAGTCACAGTTCGCGCTCCTCAACTTCCCGGGATCACGGGTGATTCGCGGCAACCTGCTGGTCCTCCCGATCGAGACCTCGCTGCTCTACATCGAGCCGGTCTACCTGGAGGCGAGCAACGTCAAGAAGCCGCAGCTCAAGAAGGTGATCGCCGCAACCGGACAAAACGTGGCGATGGAAGACACCCTGGACAAGGCGCTGGCCGCCCTGCTCGGCCAGGCGCCACCCACAACGCCGACCGGTCCCTCGGCGCCACCGAGCGGCACCGTCGCGCAACTGATCACGCAGGCCAAGGCTCACTACGACGCCGCCCAGCGGGACCTCGCCAACGGTGATTTTGTTGGCTACGCGCAGGAGATCAAGCTGGTGGGTGACATCCTGAAACAGCTGACCGCCCTGCAGCCGGCCGGTGCATCACCCAGCGCCTCACCCAGAACCTCACCGAGCGCCTCACCCTAACCGTCGCGCTCGCACGTATAGCGACGCCCCGTCACAAAAAAAGGCGCTTGCCCGTTGCAAGCGCCCTCCAAGCCCCGGAACCGGTTAGCGCGGACCAGGCAGAGTGTCGGCGACGGCGAGGACGGCGGCGACGACAGTGGCGATAAGCGCGAACAGACGGAACATGGGCACCCTCCTTCTGGGTGGACCGGGTGCCCCGACGTACTCAGCCGGTATTTAACACCCGGTTCAATTTGGTGTCAATATACTTTCCGTGACTTGGTTTAGCCAAGCTATACTCGGAGGAAGTAGATGAACTCGGTAGGAGAGCGTCTTCGCGAGGCGCGCCTGGCCAGAGGCCTCACCCAGGAACAGCTCGCCCGGGGACTCGCGACCAAGGGATTCATCAGCCAGGTCGAGCGCAATCGCGCTACGCCGTCCCTACCCAAGCTGCGCGTGATCGCGGAACGATTGGGCCAGCCGCTCTCCTACTTCGTAACCGATCGTCCCCCGCAGCTCCTGACACTCCTTCGCAAGAGCGCCCAACTGGCGGTCCGCGCGGAAGACCCCGCTCGCGCGCTGGACATCCTGGCCGAGGCGGCGGGCCTGCCGGCGACTGCGAACGAACGCGCGGACCTGCAAAGGATTCGGGGCGTCGCCCTCTCCGAGCTCCGCCAGAATCGAGAAGCGCTGTCCACCCTGCAGGACGCCGCCGCGACGGCCCCCACCGACGATGCCGAGCTCAACGCCGCCATCTACACCGAGATCGGCACGGTCTTGCAGATCGAGGAGCGATTCAACGCCGCCATCGAAGCCAACCGACGGGCCCTCGATTGGCTTGATCAATGCCGTCAGGGCGACCCCGCCTCGCGTGCCCGCGTGTTGACAAATCTTGGGAGCAGCAGCTACAGGCTGGGCCAGCACGGAGAGGCGATGGCCTACTTCGTCCGCGCCCTCGATGCGGCGACGGACGCCGAGAGCTTGCCGCGGATCGCCAACGCCCATATGGCGCTGGGGGTGGCGGCTCGGGCAGTCGGAGATCTCGACCGAGCCCTCGAACATTGCAATCGCGCCCTCGAGCTCCACTCTCGGATCCAACACGATCGGACCGCCAACCGGATCCTCAACAACCTGGGAGACGTGCATTACGCCGCAGGACGCAAGCAGGAGGCGGCGGGACTTCAGCGACGATGCCTGCAACGAGCGCGCGAACTCAACGATGACCTCGAGATCGGGATCGCCGCCGGGGCGCTCGCTCGCTATGCCCTGGAGGATGGGAGGTTCAGCGACACGATGGTGCTGGCCCGCGAAAGCCAGGAGGCGGCCGCTCGATCCGGCGACCACCTCCATCAGGCCGTCGCCACGGCCGTGGAAGGAGCTGCGGCGGACCGCCTGGGCCGGCGCCGGGTCGCGAACCAACGGTTCACGCAAGCCATGCAAATCCTCTTCGACCGCGGCGCCGCGGGCGAGCTGGCTGAGGTTTGCACGATGTATGCCGATGTCCTTCGCCTGCGCGGTCAGGACGACCGCGCGTTCGCCTTGATGCGGATGGCGGCCGAGCGCGATTTTCGCAAGCTGGCGCCACTCCTCAAGACGGGGAGGTAGTCATCGCCTCCGCCAAACGGGTAGAGGACTCGGGCGCCGTGGTGCTCGTCGCCATCGAAGATGAGGCCGGCGAACGGCAGGTGCGCGCCATCCTGGAGAGCGCCGACAATCGTGTGCTGACCGCCGCCGACGGTGCGGCAGCCTTGCGCATCCTCTCCGCCCACCCCTGCGACCTCGTGCTGTGCGATGCCCTGCTGCCCGACATGGACGGCTTCGAGGTCTGCCGGGCGATCAAGCAGGCGCCTGCAACCCGGCATATTCCGGTGCTGCTCTTGCTGGCCACCGACGACGAGGTGCAGCGGGGACGCGCACTCCAGGCCGCCGCCGACGATGTCGTGATCAAGCCCATCGAGCGGACCCTGCTGTTGACGCTGGTGCGGGCCCAACTGCGCCTCGCCCGGCTCGACGACCAGGTTCACGACCTCGAGGGTCTGGTCATGACGCTCGCTCGCGCCGTCGAGGATCGCGAACAGAGTAGTGCGGGTCTGGCGGAAAAAGTCGCGCACTGGGCCACCCAGCTCGGCGGCGCCATCGAACTGCCGGAGGACCAGCTGACCCTGCTCTACAAGGCCGCCCTGCTCCATGACGTCGGCACATTGAGCGTCCCGGTCGACGTGCTTTCAAAGGGAGGTCGCCTGGACCCCGGAGAGTTCGGCCAGGTCAAGCGACACCCGGTTGTCGGCGAGCAGATCCTGGGGGCATTACCGCTCTCCGATCAACTGCTTCCGGCCGTCCGTCACCATCACGAGCGCATTGACGGCGCCGGCTACCCCGACGGCCTCGGCGGTGACGATATTCCACTGTTTGCCCGGATCATCGCCGTCGCGGATGCCTTTGTGGCGATGACCAGCGATCGTCCCTATCGGGGCCGGCTGTCTCGCACGGAAGCGATCGGCATCCTGCGGCAGGGGGCGGGAAAGCAATGGGATGCCACCCTGGTTGAGCGATTTCTGCCGCTCATCGAAAAGACGGACGTCGAGAGCGCACCCGAGGCTCGAACCGCCGGCTAGAACCAGTCGTCGGGGCTATCGATGTCCGTCCCCATCGACACCGGCAGTTCCACCTCGATGACCGCCTCAGGATGGGCAGCGACCACGACCTGGCCGCCGCGATCAGCTTCCATCAGGCGCATCAATTCCGGAAAGAATCGTCGGTCGAAGATCACGGGGTTGCCGCCGTGGTCGCCATATCGCGGTCCGACGATCTTTCCGGGCTCAAACGCCTGGACGAGCTTTAAGATCGCCTCCGCCGTCAGCAACGGCTGGTCGGCAACGCCGATCAAGGCCGCCGGCGTTGCCCGGGGCAGCGCCCCAATGCCGATCCGGATCGAGGTGTTGATGCCGCGCTCGGGCTGCGGATTCGTCTCGATGGTCACGGGCAGACCGGCCAGGGCGTCCGCGAGGTGCCGGTCACCGGAAACCACTGCGATCACCGGGGCCAGCCCGGCCTCGAGGAAGCTCCGGGCGGCCCGACGCACCAGCGCTTCACCGCGCCAGGGCTCGAGCAGCTTCTGACGACCAAACCGGCTGGAGAGGCCGGCGGCGAGGAGGATTCCTGAAATCAGCCGGCGGCGGTCGCGGCCTTCAGCTCCTGGTCCACGCAACTGGCAAACCGTTGGGCCATCCGCTGGGCCACCTCTTGCATGACGCCGGTGCGACCGAACTGGGCGACCACGCCGCTGACCGCCAGGTCCGTGTTCATCACGACGCTGGTCCCTTGTTCGCTGGCAGCGAGCTCGGCGGTCACCAGGGCCGACGCGCCCCCGCGTCCGCGTGTCTCCGCACCTTCGGCTTTGATCCGAACCGTGTGCGAGGCCGGATCGATGTTTTCGATCACGATCCGTCCTTTGTACGACAGGCCAATCGGACCCAGCTTGATCTCGACCTTTCCGACGTAGGTCTTATCGTCGACCACCTCGGTAAGCGACGCACCCGGCACGCAGTGCGCGATCTTCTGGACGTCGAGCAGGTACGCCCACGCCGCATCCACCGGTGCACCCAACTCGAACCGTGTGGTGATGACCAACGGACTTACCTTAGCCGAAAAAAGTGGCCGGCACCTCGCGGTAGCCGGCCTCGAGCGCCTGTTAGGGCGAGTCTACGTCAGGAGGCCGTGATCGGTGTCGCGGGGTCGACCAGGTGGATCCAGGTGAGCCCAGCCGGCAGATGCATCACCTTGCCATTAGAACCAAGGATTTTCAGCGGCAGCTCCGCGTTGGTCAGGTCCCAGGTGGCCGTATAGCGATGGCCCTGGGTGAACACATCCGCCGGTCCGGTCCCCTGCAAATCGAAGTCCACCGCGGGCGCCCCGAGCACGTCGGTGAAGCCCGCGTCGTGGTGGCCGACCTGGATCAGGATGACGTTGACGGGCTTGATGGGCTGGCCGGTGTTCTTGTCGATCAGCGGCCCGGTCTCCGTGCCGTAGGCGTAACCGCCATCGGACGCCGAGTACGTATAGGTGACCCGATGGGCGTTCGTCTGACTGAACACGACGCGATTCGCCACCGCCGGCGCCGGGCTTGCGGTGGGTGTCCCCGTCGATGGCAGCTGGTAGGTGATGCGCGGCGCGTACTTCTTCAGGCCCTGCGCGAGGCGGTCCCCGTCGGTGAAGAGGTTGTGCGGTGCCCGCCGGCTCGGATCCCGGGAGAAGTAGGCCCCGCCATCAGTGCCTTCGGTCAGGGCCGGAATATTTTGCGACTGGATTTGCTGCAGCACGTGGACATTCGCCCCCGAATAAAAGATGACGCCGTGGTAGGCGTGCCAGAGCCGAATCGTCACCGGCCGGGCGCTGCGCACCGGCTCGATCCGCTGGCTGCCCGACGGCTTGAAGTAGATCACGGTCATCCGCGTGATGCCACCCTCGGCCAGGTACTCATAGACGACGTCGGCCTGCTGCAGGCCTGCCTGCGGCCGTGCCAGGATCGAATTTTCGATCTGAACCATCGCGGGGCCCAGCCGGCTTGGGGTGGGCGTCGGGGTGGCCAGTCCGCTGCTGCCGCATCCCGCGAGAACGACGAGCGCGACGCTCATGGCGAGCATCGTCAGCTCGCGCTTCACGGCCGTCAGCATGCGCGCTCAGTATAAGGAAACGCGATAGCGTCGGCGCACGCAATGGGGCCGGTGGTTAAGCGGCGATCCCGATCTTGCGCAGCGCGGGGCCGAGCTCGCGCAGGTTGCGCTTATGCCGCTCGCGCCAATCGAGGATGAGGTCGGCGAAGGCCGATTTGGAGAGCCGCTCGCGGCGAACGGCGTTCGTTTTGGTGTCGGTTATTTCGAGCTCGACCCAGACGACCCCAGCCTCGATCAGGCGCGCCGGGTAGTCGTTGTCTTCGATCAATCGAACGAGCTCACGTTCTCCGAGCACTGCGTTCACCCCCGAAGAAAACCGATTGCCGACTGCTCTTATTCATCCCCAACGGGGAATCCCAAAAAATCCGTCACATTTGAAAGCAGCTTGCGGCCGGATCCCGGAAGGCGGCCGCTAGACTGAGCGTCGTGCTGGCCGATCTCCACATGCACTCGACAGTCAGCGACGGCTGGCGCGACCCCGACGAGGTGGCCCACCTGGCCGCCGACCGCGGGGTGCGGGTCATGGCGCTGACCGATCACGACACCTTCCGCGGCGTCGACCGTGCCCGGTCGGTGGCGCATCGCCGGGGCCTCGGTTACGTGCGGGCCCTCGAGGTCACCACCTACCCGCCCAATCAGATGCGCCATATCCTCGGCCATGGGGTTGACCTCAACCATCCCCGCCTCCTGGCCCTGCTGGACCGGACCCAGGGGGTCTTCCGGCGCCAGACCGAGGCGTGGATCGAGGTCCTGCGCGAGCAGGGCATCGGTAACGACACTGACCTGGTCGCCGTTGCCAGCAGGCCGACCGTCATGCCGGGCGCCGTGCTCAAGCTCATCCTGCAGCAGGGCCTGATGACGGAAAAGGACGCCTGGGAGAGCGTTCGCAAGGCTGTCGATTTCATGCCACCCGAGTTCTATGCCCCGATCCCGTCTCCGAAGGAGGCGGTCGAGGCCATCCACGCGGCAGGCGGCCTGGCGGTCCACGCCCATCCGGGTTCGGTGCCCGACCAGGACCTGATGAAGGAGGTCTTGCCGCTGATCGATGGCCTCGAGGTCTACACCCGGCGCCACAAACCGGAACAGATCCCGTTTTATGAGGAGCTTGCCGGCCGGCACCGCTTGCTGATGACGGTAGGCTCCGATTACCACGGATTCAACGGGGATGATTACGAGGCTCCCAAAAAGCTGATCGACATTCGTTACCTGGAAAAGCTCGGGTCGCGGGTCGAGTGGCCGGTGGTCGAGAGAGCCGGTTGACCCCCACCCTGGTCAACCCGCTGGTCGCCGATGCCCGGGCCGCGCTCCTCGAGGTCGGCGGCCGGGAATCGACGGCGATCGCCGCCGCGATCGAGGAATTGCCGTCTCAGCCGCCCTTCCAGGTGATGGTCACCGCCTCCCAGGCGGCCCGCCCGCAGTGGGCCGGGCTGGTCGATGACCTCTTCGAGCGTCCTCTCCTGAAGAACGCCAGGGCCGGACTGCGCAACGCCCTGATGTCGACCCTGACCGGAGACACGCTCTACCGCAACGTCTTCTTCTCCTTTGCCGATGCCGTCGTCCTCTGGCACTACGGTCACACCCAGGAGCGAACCGGGTCGGCCCGGCTGGACGCCGCCTACGACGCGATGCGCCGGCTGCTCGCCGGTGCCGATCATTTCCTGGAGACCCGCCCGCCGGCGGAGCCGGATGTCCAATATTTCCACCGGCTGCGCCGGATCCGGCTCACCCGGGACAATGCCTACCCCATGCTTCGACGCGCCGGCCGGCTGCTGGGAGCGGTGGAGGCGGAGCTCACGAATCAGAAGCTGCACACCGTCCGGGGCAGCATCCTGACGAGTTACGTCACCTTCAGCGCCCAGGTCATGGCGATGGCACGGGCGCTCCGAGCGGACCGCGACGCCATCGACCGCGCCGATGTGCTGGCTGCCCTGGACGGCATCACGACTCTGCTGCGGACGGCGCCGTCTGTGCTTGCCGCCTGACCCCGATTTCGGGCAAGGTCGCTCCGAAGACGAGCATCGCGATGCCTCCGGCCACCATGGGCAGCAGGGCAAACCGGAATTGGCCGCTCCAGTCCCAGGCAAAGCCACCCAGGGCAGGACCGAAGAATGCCGCGCCATAACCAACGGTGAACATGAACCCGCTGGTGCGCGCCACCTCCGACGGTGAGAGCAGAGCGGGAAGCCCAAGGTTGAGGATGAAGGCCAGACTGCTGGTGGCCCCGGCCATCCCCGCCCAGAAGGGAGCGGTCGAGGCCGGAGCCAGAACATAGCCGGTCACCGCCAGGACCGATCCCAGCCCGGCGACGACGTACGGCCAGCGACGCCCCAGCATGCGATCTCCGCGTAAGGTCAGCCAGAAGCTGACCGGGATTTGCATGGCGTTCAGGGTCCCGAGGGTGAGCGGGATTAAGGCATGAGCCTGCCGCGCATCGAGCGTGTCGGGGATCCAGCTGTTCATGCCGAAATAGACGAGGCTCGCTCCGCCCATCAAGAGCCCAACGCGGAGCATCTGCCCGCTCCGCCAGTCGGGTAGCCAGGCTCCGGCGGTTGCCGCCGCGCCCTCGGATGCCGGCGTGATGATCAGCCAGAGGGCGAGCACGATCGCGGCCGGCGCGGCCCAGGCCGTCAGCGCAACCTGCCAGCCGAACGGCGCCAGAAGGAGTGGCAGGGTGATGCTGGCCGCGATCACCTCACCCACGAGCAGTCCGTTGGAGTAGATCGCAATCGCCCGTCCGATCCGCAGCGGGAACCAGGCCTGCGCCAGGCTCGGCATGGCCGGCTGCGCCACCGCGATCCCGAGCCCGAGCACCACCGTAAAGGCGAACAGCGACAGCGCACTGGGAAGCGCGCCCCGCAGGGCGGCACCGAGCGCGACCAGGGCGAGGCCCACGGCGACAGCCCGGCGCGCGCCGACCCGGCTGACCAGGTAGGCGCCGGGGATCGCGCCCGCCGCCATCAAGAAGACCGGCAGCGAGGTCAGCAGGCCGGCCGCGCTGTAGGACAGGTTGAGCACCCGGTGCAGCGCCGGCAGCGTCGGCGGGACGCCCAGGATGACGGTGCGGAGGTTGACGCCGACCAGCCACAGCAGCAGCAGGGTAAGCACCAGCCGCGGGGCCGTCGGCCCTCGCGAGCGGCGCCGGGGCGTCGCCCCTCGCGAGTGGCGCTTTAGTGCCATATGAGCGATTGAGACGTTAGTGCCATGCGAGCGTTTGAGACGTCGGGACGGGTTTAGAGACCGCCGACGGGCAGCTCCTCGATCAGCACCGTCGGACTGCCGCAGAAACCGCCGGCAAACATGAATCGTAGGTCGCTCCCGACCGCCACCACCTTCTTCAGCAAGGCGATGACGTTGCCAGCGACCGTCAGCTCTTTGACCGGCGTGGTCAGCCGGCCATGCTCGATCCAGTGACCGGTCAACCCCAGCGAAAATTCGCCGGACACGGGGTTGACCGTGTTCAGTCCGGACAGCTGCGAGACGTGGAGGCCGTTGTCGACGCGCGCCAGGAGCGCGTCTTTAGTCAGCTCGCCTGGTTTCAGGACGAGATTTGACACGCCCACCTCGGGCACACTCTTGTACGAGCGCACGGCGCTGCCGGTCGACTGGCCACTCGTGCGAGCCGCAGTGTATGTGTTGTGCAGATAGCTCTTGAGGACACCATCGGCGATCAGCTCGTTGCGGCGCGAGGGCACCCCCTCGCCGTCAAACGGCCGGCTTGCCAGACCGTCCGGTAAGCGTGCGTCGTCGGTGATGTTGACGATCCCGGCGGCAACCTGCTCACCGAGCTTGCCGGCCAGCAGCGAGCGGCGCTTGATGACGGCGTCTGCGCTGAAGGAGCTGGCCAGCACACCCAGGATCATCGCGGCGGCGTGAGGGTGGAGTACCACCGGCACGGTGGCCGTCTTCACCGGGCGCGCCCCCAGCAGGCCGGCCGCGTTCTCGACCGCCTCCTGCACCACGCCGGCCAGGTCCAGCTCTTCCATATCGCGGCCGTGGGTAAACGCAAACCCGGACTGCATCTCGGAGTCCTGCTCCGCAATGGTCTCGAGAACGCCGTATGCGATGGTACGCGCGAAGGAGGCCTGCAGTCCGCGGCTGTTCACGATCTCGACCTCTCCCGTGCCGTCGCTGTACACCGCGTCGCTGACCCGCCGTACCCGGGGGTCGAGCGACGTTGCCCGGCGCTCCATTTCGAGCGCGAACTCGATCTTCCGCTGAGGCTCGACCCGGCTGAGGGCCGGCGACGCGAGGCCCGCCAGTGGATCGGCTGGTTGGGGTACGGGCAGAACGTTCGCCTCGTCGGCATGGTTATACCGCCCGTTGAGAAGCGCATCATCCACCAGGCTGTCGAGGGCGTCGGGCTCGGTCTCCGAGGTATAGGAAAAACCAACCCGGTGCTCGCGAAAGGTCCGAAGCCCGATGCCGCGGCTTTCGGCGGAGACGAGGGACTCGATCTCACGGTTGTACACGCGAACCGTAAATTCCGTTCCCCGCGAGAGATAGACCTCGGCATCCTCCGAGCCGAGCTTTTTGCAGCGTTCGAGGACGCGCTCGCCGATTGGATTCATTGCCGCATCGTGCCGGCCGCGACCACCCCGGTGCCACCTACCGTGAGCTCGCTGATGCGAATCGTCGGCTGGCCGACCGAGACCGGAACCCCCTGGCCTTCCTTGCCGCAGGTCCCCGGGGCGAGCTTCAAGTCGTTGGCGACCATATCGATCTTGTGCAAGGCACGCGGGCCGTTACCCACGATGGTGGCGCCCCGCACCGGACGGCCAATTTTTCCGCCCTCGACCAGGTAACCCTCGGTGACGGCGAAGACGAAGTCGCCGGTGGTGACATCGACCTGCCCGGCGCCGAGCTTTTTGGCGTAGAGCCCATTGGCGGTGGCGGCGATGATGTCCTCGACCGAGTGCGCCCCGGCCGCGATGAACGTGTTCGTCATGCGCGGAATGGGGAGGTGTTGATACGACTGTCGGCGCCCGTTTCCCGTGACCGGGTGGTTCTGCTGTCCGGCGCGCAGCCGGTCGTACATGTAGCTCATGAGCACGCCGTCCTGAATCAGCACGTTGCGGCGGGTCGGCACGCCCTCATCGTCGACAGCCAGCGTTCCCCAGCGGCTGGGCAAGGTGCCGTCGTCGATGGCGGTCACGATCGGGCTGGCGACCGCCTGCCCGATCTTCCCGGTGAAGACCGTTGAGCCCTTTCCCACGAAGTCGGCCTCGAGCCCATGGCCGCACGCCTCATGAAACAGGACCCCGCCAAACTCGTTGCCAATGATTACCGCCATCGAACCCGCGGGGGACGGCGCAGCATCGAGCAGGCTCACCGCTCGCTCAGCGGCGGTGCGCGCATACTCCGCCGCCGAGGTGTCATCGAAGAACTCGAAGCCGCGTTGCATGCCGGGCGCCTCCATGGCAGTCTGGATCTCACCGTTGCGCTCAGCCACGGCGTGAATCATCAGCCGTACCCGGGTGCGCGAATCCGAATGATGGATGCCCTCAGAGGTGGCCACCAGAACCTCCTGCGCGCTATGGCCATAACCCACCGCCACCTGCTTGATGGCTCCGCTCACCTCGCGGGCAGCCTGGTCGGCTTCGAGCAGCAGTTCGATCTTCGCCTCTGGCCCAACCGTGTGCGGCGGGACTTCGATGGGCTGCGGTGCCCGCGGCGCGCCGGTCAGGTCGCCGAACGCGAAGCGCCCACCACCGTGCCGGCCCACCTGCGCGGCCAGGTCGGCCGTCTTCAGCAGGCCGGCTTCGGAAAGGTCTTCCGTGTACACGTAGCTGACGGTGCCCTGGTGGATGATGCGAAGCCCAGCCCCCAGATCGTTGCCGGAGCTGACCCGCTGAACTTTGCTCTCTTCAACGCTGATCGACTGGTTGCGCTTCCGCTCGACAAAGAGCTCAACGAAATCAGCGCCGGATCGTAAGGCGCGTTTGATCACGCCATCCACGAGCGATTGGTCGAGCAGCGGCATCCTGTCGAGTGTAGAGGGTCAGGGTGGGGATACCGGTTCCCGGACCCGACCGATCACCCAGATCCCAAGCAGCGCCAGCACCGCCGACGTGGCGATGAACACCGATGGAAATCCGAGAGTCGCGGCGAGCGTCGATCCTAGCAGCGGACCCACCGCATTGCCCACCGCCGTCGCGCCACTGGTCAGCCCGTACGCCGACCCGCGCAACTCGGGCGGCGTAGATAGCCCGACGATGGCGTTGGTAGCCGGGATCAGGACGCCGAAGAAGATGCCGAGTCCGCCACGGAGCAACAAGAATTGACCGGCGTTCTGGACGAATGCCTGCGGCAGAAACAGCAGCGCCGCCCCGAAGCAGGCGAAGATCAGGATTCGCCGGTAACCGGTGCGGTCCACCAGCCGGCTGTAGGCCAACGCAGCCAGCGCGCTGAACACGGCGGTAGCCCCGAACGCCAGCCCGGCGTAGAGCTTGACGGGATCGCCGGCTTGGGAGATGCGCTCGACGAAGAGTGGAAGAATCGGGAAGACGATCGCGGTGCTCAGCTGGACCAGCAACAGCGTCACCATCAGCGGCATCAGGGTTCGCGAACGTACGCCCAGCCGCAACGATTCGAAAAAACCTAGCGGTCGCCTGGTCGATGGCGGCGTGAAGTGCTCGTGGACGAATTGCCAAACGAAGACGCCGCCTATGGCGAGCATCGCGCCGGCGATGAAGAACGTCCCACGGATCCCGACCGCCTGGGCGATCACACCGCCCATCACCGGACCGGCCGCAATGCCAACGTAGACGCTGGTCTGCAACTGGCCCATGCTCGCGGCGAGGCGCTCGCGGGGGACGATGCTGGCCACCAGCGCGGTGGCGGCCGCGATCGTTCCGGTGAACATCCCCTGCAGGATGCGCAGGACGAGGAACTGGCCGACGTTTTGCACCAGCCCCATGAGGGCGATGATCAGCCCGCCAACCAGCAGCGCGCGCAGGACCATGACCTTTCGGCCGTAGCGGTCGGCAAGCGCGCCCCAGATTGGGCTGAAAATGGCCAGCGAGACGCCGGTGCTCGTCACGAGCGCCCCCGACCAGAAGACCACCGCGCTCTCCGGGGTGACCCCGATCTCTTTGAGGTAGAGCGGTAGGAATGGCAGCACGAAGCCGAAGGCCAGCATCGCCGCCGCCTGCGCAAAGCAGGTGACGTAAAGACTCGTCCGCCAACTCGGGCTGACCGCAGCCGACACGTGACTCGGGGGCGCCGGCCGAGGCCTGAACCTCACCTCAGCGCCCTACGCGCCGGCCTGTAGCCTCGCGATCCTGCTAGCCCGCGCCCTTCGCGTACGAGTGCAGGCCGACGATCCAGAGGTTCACGGCATAGAGCGTGATCAGGATGGACACGAAGCCCGCGGTCGCAATCAGCGCCGTACGCCGGCCGCGCCAGAGCCGCAATGTGTGGGCGTGAAGATAGATGGCGTAGACGATCCAGGTAATGGCGGCCCATGTTTCCTTCGGGTCCCATCCCCACCAGCGTCCCCAGGCGTGCTCGCCCCAGATGGCCCCCGCCATGGTCCCGAAGGTCCAGATCGGGAAGCCGAGCAGGATGGCACGGAAGGTCAGACGGTCCAGGGTTTCGAGCGATGGCAGCCGCGCGGCGATCGCTGACCCGTGTAACCACGACTTGACATTCGCGCTTCGGTCTTTCAACAGATACAGACCGGCGAAGACAAAGCTCGACACCAGGATCCCGGACGACGCCATCATGCTCGTCACGTGGATCTTGAGCCAGTAGCTCTGCAGAGCCGGCACCAACGGCTCGGGCGATTGATAGAGGCCATAGCCGATCCCCATCAACGCCACCACGACGAAGAGGGCCACGCCGCCGCCCAGCGACGCCACCGGCCACCGGAGGGTCATCAGTAAGAAGACCGTAACCGCCACCAGGGAGAGCATCGAGCTGTACTCGTACATGTTGGCTAGCGGGTAGTGGGAATCGGCGACGCCCCGAGCGACGATGGCGCCGAGGTGGATCAGGGCACCAGGGGCGACGAGCGCCACGCCCAGCCAGCGCAATGCCTGCTGACGGTACGCAAAGAAGGCGAAATAGGAGAACATGCCACCGACGTAGAGCACCATCGCGGCGAAGTAAAGGTGCAGCGAAAGGTCGGCGGCGGCGCCCGGTAGCCGGGTGAGATCACCGCGGATGAGCGCGAAGGCAAACAGATAGAACGCAAGAGGCACGAGCCGCCAGAGGGGCGGAAGGCGCCGTCCGGCAACGGTGACCGCGCCCGCGACCGGCTCCCGAACGGTGACGCGCGCCATCTCAGACGCCGGCCTTGGCGGAGAGCTTCCCGCCGGCGCTGACCGGAGTCAATGGGATCATTTGCATCGCGTCATCACGGAACCGAACGCGCTGGAACGTAATGCAGTTGACCGGGCAATGGTCCTCGCAAATCCGGCAGTTCGTGCACCGGTCGTAGTTGACGAGGATCTTGCCGGCCTTGCCGCCAAACTCCTCACCCAGGACCGTGTTGCAAATTTCGACGAAACCGCCGCTGGAGGTGTCGCGGTTCTCTCCATAGACGACCACGTCCAGGGCCTTCTCCGGACAGACATCGTCGCAGGCGCCGCACAGGATGCAGGTCGACTCGTCGACGTGGTGCACCGTGTCGCATTGGAAGCAGCGCAGCGCCGCCGTGATGGCCTGCTCGTCGTTCCAGGGCAACTCGACCGGCGTCATGTCCCTCCGCTTCTCCGCGGGAAGGATGGGCGGCTCTTCGCGGTTGTAGTAGTCGGCCTCGCGGTGATCGTCGGTTGACTCGATGACGGTCAGCGGCTTGGCATCCCGCGGCACCGCGGCGCCCAGCAATTCGTTGATCGACCGCGCGGTCCGATGGCCCCAGGCGACGGCATCGACGATGAACGACGGACCCTGGACGCAGTCCCCGCCGGCGAAGAGTTTTGTCAGCTTGGTGTGCCCACCCGTATCCGCCTCCATCAGCTTCCGCGGCGTGAGCGGCACCCCCTGGTCCTGGGAAAAGTCCATGATCTGACCTGAGGCGAAGATCGCATAGCGGCAGGGGATCACGTGCTCCGTCCCCGGCAGCTTCTGCACCGTGTTGATCAGCAGTTTGCCGCTTTCGGGGTCGAATTCGAGTTTTGTCTCATCCACCCGAATGAACTCCACCCCGTTGACGTGTCCGCTGCTATCGGCGGTGATGGCATTGACGATCACACCGGTGTGCAGCTGGAGTCCGATCTCGCGCGCCTCGACCAGCTCATTACCAAAGGCGGGCAGCCGATCGGCCGGTTCGATCGATACCATCCAGACTTTCCGGGCCCCCGTCTTGATCGAGGTCTGGGCCGCGTCGGTGGCGACCGCGCCGCCGCCGATGACGACCACGTCGCCGCCGCGCGGGAAGTTATCCGGGACGATGTCGTAGGACCGCACCCGTAGGAACTCCATCGCTGAGATGACTTCGGGGAGATCTGACCCCGGCACCGGCAGAATGCGACCGGTCATCATTCCCACCGAGAGAAAGACGGCGTCGTAGTCGCTGAGCAATTGCTCCAGCTTCGGATCCTTCCCAACATTCTTGTTGAGCAAGACGTTGACCCCCATGTCCACGATCATCTGGATCTCCCAGTTGAGCTGGTCGAGGTCGAACCTGAAGTGTGGGATGCTGGCAGAGAGCAGGCCGCCGAGCTTCGCCTCGCGTTCGTAGAGGTCGACTTGATACCCCATCAGGCGGAGGTCCTGGGCGGCCGTCATGCCCGCTGGGCCGGAGCCCACGACAGCGACCCGCCTCCCATTCTCCGGCGCCCGTTGCCAGTCGATCTTCACCCGCCGGGCCCAGGCGTAATCGGTCGCGAACCGCTTCAGCGACTTGATCGACACCGCATTCTCCGGTCCCTGCACCCAGCCGCGTTTGCAATCGGTCTCGCAGGGATGGTTGCAGAGGCGGCCCAGCATTGAGGGGAACGGATTGGTCTCGTGGATCACGAGCCAGGAATCCAGGTAGCGTCCTTGCGATACGTAATCGACGTAGGCCGCGATGTCCTGATGGATCGGGCAGGCGCGCTGGCAGGGCGACACCGGCACGTTGAGACTCAGGTCCCTGCGCCCGGAAAACACCTTGTTCGAAGCCGTGTCGGTCGTCGTCTTTCCGATCTCCGTCAGGACCGCGTGGGCGCTGACGATGCCGACCGTCCTCGAGGTTTTCCTGAAGAGGGGCCCCTCGTCCTGTGTCATCAGGACCACCGGCGTGTCTTCCCGATACATGATGTCGGCTCCCGACTCCAGAGAGTCCGCGACATTCCGTCCGGGCAAGGGCCGGCGCATGTACGTCCCCACTGGCCCACTGCCATCGGCGAAAGCGGCGATCGCCTCCCGATGACCGAAGAGACCAACGATTCCGCCGTCCTTCTCGACGAGCAGCGCGTCCGCGCCGGATGCGTTCAGACGCTTCACCGCCTCGGCGGCGCTCAGGTCGGCGGGGCAGATTTCGCCGATCGGCTCGAGGACTTTGCTCAGGGTCGGCATTAGGCCGCCGCCATGGCGCGGCTGACGTCGCGCACCGTTAGGGCGCCGAGCGGCATCCCGGCCGGCGTGGTGACGAGGACCAGCTGCCTTCCACTCTCGCGCAGCAGCCGAACCGCTTCGCCCAGGGGCGCGTCCGGCCGAACTTCCGGGAGTGGCGTGCGAACGAGATCGGCCGTCCGGACGTCCAGCTGCGCCCGCACATAACGTTGCAGGATGTCGAGGTAGGAGACATAACCCAGGCAACGCTGATCCACGATCACGGGCAGTTCAATGACCCGGTTCTGGGCCATCATCCGGGCGGCCTGGGCCAGGCCGGTGCTCGGGAAGCAAAACGCGAACTGGCCGGACATGGCCTGCTCGACCGTGCGCGTGTCGCGTACGACAGCGGGCATCGAACGAAATTATAGGGAGCACCCGCTCTCTGTCATGCTCCCGGCAGTCGACTGTAACGGCCGCGTGACGGCTTAGATCGCCGCGGCTCGTTATATCAGACGGAGTTGGCCAAGAACCTCGCCCAATCGCCGAGCCCTGACCTCGAATTGCCCCGCGACCTGGGCGGCTTTCGCGCCCGGATCCATATCCCCTACCGCAGCGGATTCAACCGCCTGGTGCGGGTCGTCGGGATGCTGACCCTCCTCGCCTCATCCCTCGGGCTGCTGGCCGCCGTCGCCGGGTTCCCCCTCAACTGGCTGAGCATGCTTATCGGCTTGCTGATCAGCCTGATCCTGATCGGATTCAGCGTTCGTCCCAGTTTGCGCCGGCCGAAATTCTAACCACGAATCGAACGGCCTACTCCTGCAGCAGTCGCAACACCGCGGCCGTCATCACCCGGAAGCCGATGGAAAGGCATCGCTCATCGATCCGAAACTCCGGGGTGTGGTGGCCGACCCTCGGCCCTTCCGGCGCTCCACCCAGTAAAAAGAAGCACCCAGGGCGAGCCTGCAGGAAGTAGGCGAAGTCTTCGCCGACCATCAACGGATCGAACGCGACCACGGCGCCTTCCCCCACCACCCCGCGGGCCGCATCAGCAACCATCGCGGCGACGGGGCCATCGTTGATCACGGGAGGGGCGGCCGATTCGAGCTTGAATTCACAGTGGCCCCGCATCGCGGTCGCAATGCCCTCAGCGAGCTCAGCAATTCTTCGCACCACGTGGGTGCGCAACGCGGGATCCAGGGTCCGCAGGGTGCCCTGGATGACCACCTCGCCGGCTACGATGTTGGCCGCCGTTCCGCCGTGGACGCTACCGAGCGTAATCACGATCGGCGCGGCCGGTGCCGTCTCGCGGCTGGCCAGTGTTTGGAGTGCGTTGACGATCTGAGCCGCGATCACTACGGCGTCGACAGCGAATTGCGGCTGGGCGCCGTGGCCGCCCAATCCGCGGATCGTCAGCGTGAACATGTCCGCCGCCGCCATCATGGCTCCGGCGCGCACCGAAACTTGTCCGACCGGCAGCTCCGACCAGACGTGCAGCCCGATCACCCGGTCGATGCCGTCGAGTACCCCCGCCTCGATCATGGGCGCGGCGCCCCCGGCGCGTTCCTCCGCGGGTTGGAACACGAACCGAACCATTCCGGACAGCTCCGCCCGGCGCTCCGCCAGCACCCGCGCCACCTCGAGCGCGATCGCCATGTGCACGTCATGACCGCAGGCGTGCATCACACCGCGGTGGGTCGAGCGAAACGCCAGCTCACCCGCCTCCTGGATGGGCAGACCGTCGATGTCCGCCCGGACCAGCACCGCTTGCCCGGGTCTGGCGCCCTTCACGTCGGCGACAATCCCGGTTCCGGCGACGCCGGCTTCCAGCCTGTCCGGCGACAGCGCATCGAGACGCTCCACGAGATAGCGCGAGGTCTCGAACTCTTTGAAAGACAATTCCGGCACGGCGTGCAGCTCGCGACGGTGGGTCAGCAGATGATCAGCCGTGACGGCATCGACCTCCGTCGAGGCACGACGGAGCTCTGATGCCATCGAATCATTCTGTCAAACTGAATTCGATGCCGCGCTCGCTTAGCGAGTACCAGCGAAAACGCGATTTCAGCAAGACTTCGGAGCCGAAGGGCGCGCCCGATGCCAGCGGCGGAAACCGCTTCGTCGTGCAGAAGCACTGGGCCACCCGGCTCCACTACGACTTCCGCCTCGAAATGGAGGGCGTGCTCGTCAGCTGGGCGATCCCGAAAGGTCCGACTTTGAACCCCGCGGAACGACGGCTGGCGGCGCATGTCGAAGACCATCCGGTGAGTTACTACGACTTCGAGGGCACCATCCCCAAAGGGGAGTACGGCGGCGGGACGGTGATGGTCTGGGACTGGGGGACCTACGCGCTGGAGGAGTCGACGCCCGCCGAATCGCTGCGCCGCGGCGAGGTCAAGTTCCGGCTCAACGGCGTCCGGCTGACTGGTCGGTACGCCCTGGTTCGCACCCGGTCGGACAAGGATTGGCTGCTGATCAAGAAGAAGGACGAGGCCGCCGATCCCAGCTTTGATATCCAGCATTTCGACACATCGGTCAAGACCGGCCGCACGAAAGAAGAGATCGAGCAGGGGCAGGATGCCGTCTGGTCGAGCCGCCGCGACGCGGGTGGGGGCGGCCTGATCAACCTCGCCAATGCCGAGAAGGGGCCGATGCCGAGGACCCTCGAACCGATGAAGGCGCAGCTCGTCGACGCGGCCTTCGACGATGATCGCTGGCTGTTCGAGGTGAAGTGGGACGGGATTCGACTGGTCAGCTTCATCGACAACGGAAAGGTCAGCCTGCAAACGCGCGCCGGGCGCATCGTCGATGACGAGTACCCGCAACTCCAGGCCGTCAGCCGTCTCGTGAAGGCGAAACAGGCCGTGCTCGACGGAGAGATCGTCGCGCTGGACGAGGAAGGGCGCCCCTCATTTCAGTTGCTGCAAAACCGGGGGAAAGAACCGCATCCCATGCAGTACGTCGTGTTTGACATCGTCTACCTGGACGGCCAGCGGCTCTTCCGGGTTCCGCTCGAGGATCGCAAGCGCCTGCTGCGCGACATCGTCCGAGATTCAGACCTGCTCAAGTACTCGGAGCATGTTCTCGGTGAAGGCAAGGCCTTTTTCAAGGCTGCGCAACAAAAACAGTTGGAAGGCATCGTCGCCAAACTTCGCGACAGCCCCTACCAGCCGGGAATGCGCAGTAGCGCGTGGCTCAAGATCAAGGCCGTCCGTCAGCAGGAGGTCGTCATCGGCGGCTTTACCGAGCCGCGTGGCGGCCGCAGACACTTCGGCGCGCTGATCGTGGGCGTCTACGAGGACGGCAAATTCGTCTACGCCGGGCACGTCGGCGGCGGGTTCGACGAGCGGAGCCTGGAGTCCCTAGCCAAACTCATGAAGCCGCTTATCGTCAAGACGTCACCGTTCAGCGGCGAGCCACCGCGTGGCAACGAGAAACCCACCTGGGTTCGGCCCAAGCTGGTGGCCGAAGTCAAGTTTGCGGAGTGGACGCGTGACGGCGTGATGCGGCAGCCGGTCTTCCTCGGCCTCCGTGACGACGTCGACCCGCGCGAGGTGCGCCGTGAACTACCCCACGATGCGGATCGCGAGATGGCGCAGGCCAAGCGCGCGCCGACCGCGCGGGGCAAGCGCCAGCAGGTTGCCCGCAAGACATCGACCCGGGTTGCGCGCTCCCGGGTGTCGGCGCCCAGCGAGGCCACCGCCACGGACATCCCCGACACATCGCTCAGTAAGGCGGCGGCCCAGGTCGCGAAAAAGCTGAGGACGGACATCCGCGGCGCCACGGCCAGCGAGCTCGATGCGCTCGACGCGATCAAGACCGAAGGCAATTGGGAGGTCGGGGGGCGCATCGTGCACCTCACCAACCTGCACAAGCTGCTCTTCCCGGAAGACCGCTACTCCAAGCGAGACCTGATCCGCTACTACGTCCAGGTCGCCCCGGTCATGATCCCGTACTACAAGGACCGCCCGCTCTCCATGAACCCGCATCCCGACGGCATCCACGGCAAGAGCTACTGGGTGAAGGACAAGCCGGATTACGCTCCTGAGTGGATTCCCACCTTCCGCTACCAGGACCAGAAAGGCCTCAAAGACTGGATCCTCATCGAGGAAGTCGCGACCCTGGCCTGGCTGGCGAACCACGCGGTGATCGACATGCATCCCTGGTACTCGCGCGTCGACAAGCCCGAGTATCCGGATTGGTCAGTGATCGACCTCGATCCGGCGGAGGGGGCGACCTTCAAGGACGTGGTCGCCGTGGCGAAGGTCATGAAGAGCGCGCTCGACCATCTCGAGCTGACAGGAGTGCTGAAGACGACCGGCCAGAGCGGGCTGCACATCTACATCCCGATCGAGCGCCGCTATACGCTGGAGGAGAGCCGTGGCTTCGTCGCCAAGCTGGCGCACATGATCGCGGAGCTGATGCCCGAAAAGGTCACCGAAGTGTGGGAGGTCAAGCGTCGCACCGGCAAGATCCGGATCGACTACACGCAGAACGTCATCAACAAGACGCTGGCCGGGCCTTACTCGGTCCGGCCCGCGCTGCGGGCCCCAGTCTCAACCCCAATTGCGTGGCGCGAGCTGGATGATTCCCGGCTCCGACCCGATAAGTGGACGATCAAAACCCTGGGCGACCGCCTGCTGGAGGTCGGTGATCTCTTCCACGACGCGCTGACGCTCCACCAGCGATTGCCGGCGCTTTAACGGTGGGCGACAGCACCCCGCTGCCCTCCGACCTCCCCGCGATCCAGGCCCTGATCGATGCCTGGATCAAGCAGCGTGGACGTTACTGGTCGCCGCTGTCGCAGTACGCACGATTAGCCGAGGAAGTCGGCGAGCTCGGCCGTGAGCTGAATTTTCGCTTCGGGGACAAACCGCGCACCCAAAAGGATGCCTCAGGTTCGTTAACTGATGAGCTCGGTGATGTGCTCTTTATCGTGGTGTTGCTCGCCAATGACCTCGGTATCGACCTGGTCACCGCCCTGTCGAACACGCTGCGAAAGTACGAGAAACGGGTTTGAGCAGGGCTCCTGCACCGCTTTTCCACAGGACTTTTGCACGCGCTGTTAGTAGCTGGTGGAAAAAGCCCCGCAACAAATGTTCCGTCTGGACGTGTGCATCGGCCGGTCGTATTCTCATGTCCCCGCTCGCCAGAGTTGGGCCCGCGTGGGAGGGAAGTCGTGAGGGAGAGAGGATTGGGAAAGGGTCGGTTCGTCAACGCTGCAATCGTTTGCGACGGCAATAGCCTTGACACTGGCCGAAGCCCGCGGTAGAATCGGCAAAACCTATATATGGTGTTGGACCTGATCATCAGCCCCCACATTTAGGGGAGGTAGTGTAACCAAGGCTCATGCGGAAATGGGGATCTACCGGCGGCGGCAGACGCCGGACGGCGCACAGTGTGCCGGCGCTCGTTATGTGAGCTAGGGGGAGACCATGCTCAGGAACACGCTCAGAATGATCAACCAGCAGGACCAGTGGTTCAATCAGTTGCGGCGGGAGGAGTCAGCCCGCCGGAGCCTTCGATACTCGCTCTATCAGGCCCTCGAACAGGTGGAACGGTTGCTCGAGAGCGACATGATGGAAGTTCCTTTGGAGATGCAGGCACGCCTGCGCCAGATCGTCGAAGCCGTCGATTCCCAACTCGCCTATCGCATGGACCAGTCGGGTCCCAGCGCCCTCGATATTCAGGACATCATCTTCGAAGCCCAGGACCGCCTCATCAAACAGGTGCGCACCTGACTCGCGCCTAACTTCGAACGCCTCGCCTCCTGCAGTGACGCCCGGGAGAGATCCCGGGTGTCATTGCGTCTGGAGATGCTAAAACATCCGCATGCCTGATGCCCTTGAAACCTGGGACCTCTGGTATCCCGGGCCAGGCGCCACGGGGCTCCCCTTTGCTCGGTCGCGGGTGAACGCGAATGACGTAAGGGATCGGGTGCTCGTCCATGCCGCCCCACAGAAACTGCAAGTGAAGGTCCTCGACGCCGCGGGGAATGTCGTCGCCAGGGGGGATGGGCTCGAGCGTCATCAGCCCGGCCCGATGAGCTTCCTCGTTCGTCGCGGAACCAGCATTACCCTGGAAGACGGCTGGCCCACCGAACAGGACATCGGTTTAGTCGTGATCCTCCCCGGAGGGGAGGCCGGCATTCTCAAGAGCTGGTGGAACGCCGACGATCGCAAGGAGTGGCGCTGGCAGGTCGAGTTTTATAACCAGAATCGGGGTTAGACGGCGCCGGCACCGGTCAGCGGTGTGCCAAGCGCGCACATCGGGCATTCGGCGGGCGCCCAGATCGCGGTAGGGAGGTCGACCAATCGTTCCAGTGGAATCGCCTTTTCTGCGGCAAAGGCCGCCGCCCCCGGCCCCATCACCAGCAAGGCGCCGATCATAACCGGCAGGCCTCCAAGCGCGACGAGGTCCGCGTGGGTGGAGCGCACGGCCGACCCGGCGCTGACCGCGTCATCAACGATCGCAATCCGTCGTCCCTTAACGTGGTCGCGCAGAGCCGTGGCAATCCGGTAATCCACCGGGAAGAGGCCCGCCCGGTCAGTGACTCGCCGCTCGGCAAACAGGAGCTCGAGCTCCAGCCGGTCCGCGATCATCCCCGCCAGCAGCGCGCCGCCGGTCAGGGGCCCACAGATCGCGTCGACGCCGTAGCCCGAGATCCGGCTCGCGAGGTCGCCGACGAACGGCCGCAATAGCGCCGGCCGAAGGAAAAATTGATCAAGCTCGAGCCACGAATCGCCGTGATGCCCGGACTCCAGCCGAAAGTGCCCGCGCTTGCCGGCGACCAGCCCGAGGAGCTCGGCGGTTGACGTGCGATCCGTGCCGTCAGCCTACGCTTGCACGAAGTAGGAGCGGCAGGCGAGGTCGATCAGATCCGGCTCCAGCCGTGGCGGGCGACCCAGGAAGTAGGCGACCTCATCCAACTGGTTGAGGATATCCCGCGGCTGGCACCCACGATATGGCCGCTTGAAGGGTTTGTAGTAGCGGTCGAGCACGTAGTTGTAGCCCGCCTCGCTGAAGACGATCTCGAACTCCTTGCAGGCTCGCTCGAAGATCTGTCGAAATTCCATAGCAGTCGGGTCCGGCACATGGATCTTGTAGCGAACACGCCGCAGGAACGCCTCATCTACCAGCGATCCCGGCTCCAGGTTCGTGCTGAACACGACCATCGCCTCGAAGGGTGCCCCCACCGCCATTCCCGCACCAGCCAAGGTCAGGTAATCGATCCGCCGCTCCAGGGCAACGATCAAGCGGTTGAGCAGGGCGCGCGGCGAGGAGTCCTGCCGGCCGAAGTCGTCCAGAAGGAAGATCCCGCCGTTGGCCTTCAGCTGGATCGGCGCCTCGTAGTAACGCATCAGCGGGTCGAAGGACGGGGACAGCTGGGCGGTGGTCAGTTCGCCGCCCGCCTTGACGAAGGGGCGCTTGATCAAGACCCAGCGCGCATCGAAGTTCATGGGCAGCTGCCGTTGGACGCGCTGGTGGTGCAGCGGATCGTAGAGCCGCATCACCTGGCCTTCGATGTCGATGGCGTAGGGGATGTAGATCGGCTCACCGAGCAGCTCCGCGCAGGCCTCCGCGATGGTGGTCTTGCCGTTTCCGGGCGCGCCGTACAGGAACAGCGGCGCTCGGGCATTGACTGGCGGCCCGAGTTGCACCAGCAGGTCGTTGCTCAAGGTCAGGTGCTGTAGGGCTCGCGTCAGCCACGCGGCCGTGACGTCAGCCTGGCTGACCTGGGCGCGAACCGACGTCTCGTACTGCAGAAACGGGACGGGCGCCGGCCCAACATAGTGGTCGCGCGCCAGCACGTCGCGGGCTCGGAGCCGTCCCGGATCGCTGATCAGGTATCCGAGCGACTCGCCAAAATCGTGGCTCATCGCCGGCCCGGCCATCCGGCCGATGGTCTGGCACCAGCCCTGCTCGACCAGGCTCTGGATGGCCGGTGTGACCGTGCTGTAGGGCAGACAGAGCGCCGCCGCCCAGTCCTTGGCTGACAGCGGCGACTTGAAGTAGATGTGTTTCAGGAGGAGGTCGGCCAGCCGGGCGACCGGCAGTCCAGAATCTTCGGTCCGCGCCGGCGCGATTGGCACGAATTCCGGGGTGGTGGCTTGGAGTGGTGGCTGAATGGCCATGGCAAGAAGTCCGCCGAGGCGGCTCTCCAGAGCAACCTGCGCGAAGCTGGCTTTCTTGCTCGGGCGGGTCAGGCCTCCAGTGCGGGACGGACGCCGAAATAGCGTTCCACGGTCAGGCCGTGGCGCTCCAGCTCGGCTCGCGCCAGGGGCTCAAACCGTCGCAGATACCAGTCCTCGGCCGGGTTTCTGGAATAGGCCAGCAGGCGCTGGTAGGGCAGCGTGTAGATGGCCCGTCCGGCCAGGATCTCCAGCATCTGCGGGGTTAGCTCCGGCCGGGCCAGCGCGCGCCGGAGCGTGACATGGACGCCCTGCATGTCGTAGATCAGCCGCACCCGCCGGGGCACGAAGATCAGCAGGGCGAACAACAGCGGGATCGAGGTGACGATGATGGCGAGGATCAGCGCCAGGAGGTGGATCCCACGGGAGCCCGCCTGCCCGGCGGAAATCAGCGGATCGCCCGAATGCGTCTTGAGGGCTTCGGCCGTCCGGTGCAGGAAATCCGACAGGTAGGGCACCCCGTTTGGGATCCCCTGGTTAAACGACAGGATCCAGCTGTCGAACGTCTTGCCGGCGCTGATCACGCCCTGGGCCAGCGCGTCGAGCTGCAGGACCAGGTTGTTGACCCAGAGTCCGGCCTGAACACACAAGTAGATCCAGCCCACCATCAGCAGGTCGGCCAGCATCCAGGCAAAGCGGCGGCTGTAGAGGTCGGGGTACAGGCGCATGTGTTCACCCCTTGAGGTACTGGAACTAAAACGTCAGCGACCGGCGCAGTCTAGCGCGGTTTGGCTAAAGAGCCTCGAGGAGCTCGATGACCTCGCGGGTTAACTGGGTTGGCGTCGACGCCCCGGATGTGACGCCAACCCGGTGCTTCCCTTGCAACCATTCGGGCTTGACGTCCTTCGCCGTGTCCACCAGGTAGGCGGGCTTGTGCGCCAGTTCGCGCACCACCTGCACCAGCCGCTTGGAGTTGGAGCTGCGCTCGCTGCCGACGACGATCACGACGTCGCATTCCTTTGCCGCCTCCACCGCCGCTTCCTGCCGGTCCTGGGTGGCCCGACAGATCTCGTTGTAGGCTTCGGTTTGCGGGTACTTATCGCGGACCCGCTTGATCATCGCCGCCGTGTCCCAGATGCTCAGCGTGGTCTGACAGGTGACCGCGATCTTGTCGTTCTTGATGTCGAGTGCGTCCACATCCCGTGGGTCCTGGACCAGGTGGACCTTGCCCGGGGCCTCGCCGATCACCCCTTCCGGCTCCGGGTGCCCCCGCCGGCCGATGTAGACGACGTCGTATCCGCGCTCGCACAGGTCCCGGACCAGGTCGTGCGTGACGACGACATCAGAGCAGGTGGCGTCGACCATGTTCAGTCCGCGCTCGGCAGCCCTGGCCTTGACCGCGGGCGAGACGCCGTGGGCCGTGAAGATCACGGTACCGCCGTCGATGGTTTCGAGCCCTTCGAGACGGTTGTCGCTGTCGACTAGCTCGATGCCGTTGTCCTGCAGTTCGTCGGTGACGTGCGTGTTATGGACGAGGTAACCCAGCATCCGGATCTTCTCCCCCGGATGGGCTTTCGCCGTCTGCTTGGCGGCGCGGATCGCCTCGACGACACCGTGGCAATAACCCCGCGGCGTGATCTTGAGGACGTCCATCGATTCGAGTCTACCCGGCCTTTTCGAGCTCGAACCGAGCGATCGGGTTACGAGAAAGTGACGGGTTCGGGCCCGCCGGCCCACGCGAGCCGCGCTTTTAGTGCGACGCGAGCGTTTGAGGCGGTCGTCCGGGAGGAGGCCGTTCCGGTGTTGGCGGCGCCGGCGGGGCCTGGGTGCCGGGAACCGGCTCGCCGGGCTGAGGCGGTCGGGGCGGAGGCTCCCTACCCAATCTTGATCGGGGAGGCCTGGACCGCAAAGATATGCAGGAAGGCGAGGATGCTGAGCGCGGCGAGCACCACCAGAAAGCCGCCGACCACAAGCGACGCAATGCGATGCCGGGTGAAGACGGCGAATCCCAGGAGCAAAAGGATGATGGCAACCAGGATGTTCGCGAAATTGATCTGAACTAACACTTCACACCTCCCTTACCGCTGAGCTTCACGCCTCGGCCAGCGCCCGGTCAAGGTCTGAGATCAGATCGGCAACGTCCTCGATACCGACCGACAGTCGGACCAGCCCATCTGCCACGCCGTGGGCTCTGCGGGTTTCCGTCGGGATGGACGAATGCGTCATCGCCGCCGGGAGCTCGATCAAGGACTCGACACCGCCGAGACTCTCCGCCAGGGTGAACAGCTGAGTCCGCTCGACGACCCGTCGTGCGGGTTCCAGGCCGCCCTTCACCTCGAACGAGATCATGCCGCCAAAGCCGGACATCTGGCGTCGCGCCAGCTCGCGTTGCGGATTGCTCGGCAGCCCCGGATAGAACACCCGCGCGACTTTTGGATGCTCGCTCAAGAACGCGGCCACCAGCCGGGCGTTTCGATCGTGCTCGCGCATCCGGACGGCGAGCGTTTTGAGTCCACGAAGCACGAGCCAGGCATCAAGTGGCCCCGGGACGCCGCCCAGCGCGTTTTGCAGGAAGGCCAGCTGCTCCAGCAGATCCTCGCGGTCGACCACGAGGGTTCCGCCAATGACGTCGCTATGCCCCCCAAGGTACTTCGTGGCGCTGTGCACGACGATGTCGGCGCCGAGCGAGAGCGGTCGTTGAAAGTACGGGCTCATGAAGGTGTTGTCGACCACTACCAGTGCCTTGTTGGCGTGTGCCAGTTTGCTGACCGCCTCGATGTCGACCAGCTTGAGCAGCGGATTGGTGGGTGACTCTACCCAGACCATCCGGGTCCGGTCCGTGAGCGCCCGCTCGACCGCCTGCAGGTCGGAGCCGTCGACGAACGAGAAACTGAGTCCCATCGGCTCGAGGACCCGGCGAAAAAGACGGTAGGTACCGCCGTAGAGGTCGTCGACGGCCACCGTGTGATCGTTGGGCTTGAGCAGCTGCATGATGGCGGCTTCCGCCGCCATGCCGGATGCAAAGGCCAGCCCATGGGCGCCGCCTTCCAGGGAGGCGATGCACTGTTCCAGGGCCGCCCGGGTGGGGTTCCCTGTGCGCGAGTACTCATAGCCGCGATGTTTGCCCACCGCCTCCTGGGCGAAGGTCGACGTCTGGTAAATCGGAACGACGACGGCGCCGGTCGACCGATCGGGCTCCTGCCCGGCGTGAACCGCGCGGGTCGAGAAACCCGGCATGCTCTCGCCGCTCACCGGGACGGGCGGGTGTGAGCCATGAACTCGAGCAGGTCGAGCCGTGTGATGATGCCGACCGGCCGGTCCTGATCCATGACGACCAGGGCGGTGGCGCCGCCGAGCAATGCGTTGAAGGCCTCGTCGACGTGCGCCCCGGCGGTGATCGTCGGGAAGGGCCCGTCCATGGCCGCCCCGACGGTGGTCTCGATCAGGCCCGGATCGCGATAGACCCGGTCCAGCAGGGTTCGTTCCTGGATACTGCCGACCAGCTTCTTGCTCCGGCCGCTACCATCCTCCGTGACGGGCATTTGCGAGATGCCGTACTCCTGCAGCAGATCGATCGCCCGGCCCACCTTTTCCCGCGACGATACAGTGATCAACTCGGGCATCTCACGCTCGCGCGAGGTGACCACGTCATGCACGAGCTGGCGCGGGAATCGCTCGACAAAACCGTTCTGCCGCATCCACTCGTCGTTGTAGATCTTGCTCAGGTTGTTGCGACCGGTATCCGGAAGGATGACGACCATCAGCGTTTTCTCGTCGAGTTCGCGGGCCACATCGACGGCCGCCTTCATCGCCGTGCCCGCCGAGCCGCCCACCAGGATGCCCTCCTCCCGGGTGATGCGCCGAGCCATCAGGAAGGAGTCGCGGTCGTTCACCGATATGATCCGATCGATCAGAGCCAGGTCGATCGTCCCCGGGATGAAGTCTTCACCGATGCCCTCGACCTTGTAAGGCTTCGCAACATCGCCAGAGTACAAGGACCCCTCCGGGTCGGCCCCCACCGTCATCACCGACGGTTTCTTCTCTTTCAGGAAGCGGGCGACACCGGTCATCGTGCCGCCAGTCCCGAGGCCGGCTACCACGACGTCGACCTTTCCCTCGGTCTGCGCCCAGATTTCCGGGCCGGTGGTTTCATAGTGGGCTTGCGGGTTGGCTTGGTTGAAGTACTGGTTCGGCTGAAAGGCCCCCGGGATCTCGTGGCTCAGCCGCTCGGCCACCGAGTAGTAGCTCTCCGGGGAGTCTCGGGGGACCGCCGTCGGGCAAACCACCACCTCGGCGCCGTAGGCGCGCAGCAACGCGATCTTTTCCGGTGACTGCTTGTCGGCCATCACGAAGATCATTCGGTAATCCTTGAGCGCCGCAGCGATGGCGAGCGCATGGCCGGTGTTTCCGGATGTCGGCTCGACGATGGTGCCCCCCGGCTTCAGCAGCCCGCGTCGCTCGGCATCCTCGATCATCCGGAGCCCGATCCGGTCCTTTACGCTGCCGCCCGGATTCAGGGTCTCGACTTTGGCCAGGATCGTCGGGCGAAGCCCGGCGGTGATGCGATGGAGCCGCACGAGCGGCGTGTGCCCGACGGCCTCCAGGATGCTGCCCAGGACCTGCACGGCCCCCATCATACGGTCGGTCGGGAACGCGTGCAGATCCGCGGGGCTGATCTCAGTTGATCGTGGTGCTTAACGGCTGCCAGGTCGCGCCGCTGTCCGTCGTCCGAGCTAGAAAACCAGGCTTGTCCTTGACCGGACCGCTGCTGATGAAGCCCGTCGTCTCATCGACGAAGTTCAGCTCGCGGGTAAATAGGTAGTCAACCTGTCCGGAGCGCAAGCGCCAGCTCTGGCCATCATCAACCGTGGCATAGAGCGAGAGATGCCCTAATTCGCCGTCCGGGCCGAGTCCGATCATCCAGCCGTGCTCCGAATCGATGAAGTCTGCGGCGAGCAGGGCGGCTGGAAGGCGGACGGCGTTCCATGATGCTCCAAGGTCGCGGCTTTTGTACATCGCTGAATCTTGAAGCCCATTCGCTCCCGTGGTAATCCCCCGGTGAACGAAGGCAACGAATTCGTTGGTTGACGGGTGCGACAGGAAGCCGACCCCATACTGCAGGTAGGCCGCCGGTGACACGGTGGATGCAGGTCCTGGAAAGGCTGGAAGGTTCTGCGGGGCCCAACTGAGGCCCCCGTCGCGCGTTGCATAGAGAAATACTCGGTCGCAAAAGCCACCAAGCCAGCCGGTCTGCGCATCCAAAAACACGGGCTCACTGATCGGACCGCCACCGGCGCAAGCCTCGGGTAGTGCGCCGCGAATATCCGGATTCTGTCGCACCTGGCTTGCGGGTTTCACCGCCTGCCAGCGCTGTCCGCCGTCGACGGTTCGGTAGAGCGTCGTGTCTTGCGCGCCGACCGCCCCGCCCGCGCTCGGCTGTGCAAACACCCACCCGTGCGAGGTGTCGACGAACTGGATTCGTGTGGCCACACCGTCGACCCCAAGCCGGGCTGTCCGCTGCCAGGTAGCGCCGGCGTCGGCAGTCGAGGCCACCACGACCGATTCGCGACTTGCCGTACTCTCGGAACCAATCACCAGGAGCACCCAGGCCCGCGCTGAGTCGTGGAAGTCGGCGGTCACGACGCCATCCGCCCGCAGAACAGTGGCCCAGTGGCGGCCGCCGTCCGCTGTCCGGACGACGGTGGTGCCGATGGCTAGCGCGGCACCCCCCGCCGAAGGCCCGACAAGGCCCCATCCAACGAGGCGACTGACCATCCGCACCCTGACCAGCGAGATGGTGGCCGCACCGGAGGATCTTGCCGGCGTACTTGGATGCATAGTCCCCGATCCGGGGGTGGCGCAGCTCGTAACGGCCAGGAGCATCAGGAAAGCGCCGATTCTCATAAGTGCATGGCGAGCCACCCCGATACAACGAACCAATGGCACCCGCCGTTACGTCAGGGCTCGAATGCCCGACGCACCCCGATAGAATCCACTCGAACCTCAGGAGGGTGTTTTACGTGCCTGTTTCCGTGGCGAACTCGCAGGTGGTCTACGACGCCATCAAGGGTGTGGGTGTCCGGATGGTCAGCGCTCTCCCAGAAACCTGGCTGGTGCACCTGATCCGAATGGCGGACGAGGATCCCGACATGACGCTCGTGCGGCTGGCCAAGGAGGAAGAAGGGGTCGGCGTGTCGGCCGGCGCGCACTTCGCCGGCGTGAAGTCGGCGATGCTGATGCAAAACCACGGATTCCTGCAGGCGATCAACGGCATCGTGGGCGTGTCTCTCCTCTACAAGATCCCTCTGCTGATGCTGATCACAGACCGCGGTGGCTTCGGAGAGAAGGATCCGTGGCAGACCGAGGGCGGCAAGCACACGCGTCCCGTCCTCGATGCGCTGCACATCGCCCGCGAAGACCTGACCCGGCCAGATGACGTCGAGCCCAGGCTGGCCAAGGCGATGACCCTGGCGCAGAGCTCCCTCTCGCCGGTTGCGTTGCTCCTCAGCCGCGACTTGATGTGGGAGGAGCCCCGTTGAAGCGGATCGACTGCCTGAAGGCCATTTATCCGGAGCTGGTGGATTGCGCCGTCGTGACCATCATGGGCGCGGTGGCAGCCGAGCTCTACTCGCTCGGACATCGGGCGAACTTCTTTTACCTGGAGCACGCGATGGGACTGGCCTCGTCCGTCGGGCTCGGTATCGCCCTGGCGCAGCCCGACCGTAAGGTGGTGGTGATCGACGGTGATGGGTCGGTCCTGATGAACCTGGGGGGACTCACCACCCTGGCCCGCTCCCGGCCCAACAATCTCGTCCACGTCATCTTCGACAACGAGACCTTACTGTCGGTGGGCGGCGGAGCGCCGGGCGGCTACAAATGGTTCACTACCGCAACCTCAACTGGCACCGACCTGGCTGGGATCGCCAAGGCGGCCGGCTTCCCGCACGCGCGGACCGTACGCGAGCTCGACGATTTCGAGGCAGCCGCCATCGACGCGCTCAACGTCGATGAGTTGAGCTGCATTGTCGCCAAGGTGGAGGCGGAGATGCCGAAGAGCTTCCTGATGGATATCCACATGCTGGAGAACCGCTTCGAATTTCCGCGGGCGCTGCAGCAACCGCCCCGTCACAAAGACCGGCTACGCCGTCCGACCCGCCTCACCAAGGAACAGCCGACGACGATTCCGGCGCTGAAATCAAGGGAGGAGTGACTTGAGTAAAGAAACCGCCTCAAACGCTCGTATGGCACGTTCCGACGTCTCAAACGCTCGCAACGCACTTGAGCGCGGCTCGCGTGGGGCGACGCCCCGGCCACTCGCGTCGGCCGGCGGGACCGGTGTCGACACCCTGGCGTCCTTCGTCGAGAGCCTGATGTCCGGTTCGATCGACGTCATCGACCTGACCCAGCCACTCTCAGAGGCGACGCCGATGATCCAGTTGCCGCCGCCCTTTGCGAACACCCCGAACTGGCGGACGCACGAGATCAGTCACTACGACGAGAAGGGACCCGCCTGGTACTGGAACTGGTTCGAAGGTGGTGAACACGCCGGCACCCATTTCGACGCGCCCATTCACTGGATAACCGGCAAAGACAGGGATGATGTGGCCCAGGTGCCGGTCAGGCGGCTGGTCGGCCCGGCGGTCGTGATCGACAAGTCACGGGAGGCGCAGGCCAACCCTGACTATCTGTTGACCATGAATGACATTCGGGCGTTCGAGCGACGGCATGGCTCGCTTCCGGAGGGCTGCTGGCTGCTCTACCGCACGGGCTGGGACACGCGGGCGAATGACCAGAAGGCATTCCTGAACGCCAACGAGACCGGACCCCATACGCCGGGGATTGATATCGATCTCGCCCGGTGGCTGGCGAGCGAGAGTCCGGTCGTCGGGGTCGGCGTCGAGACCGTGGGAACGGATGCCGGCGCGGCGCACTCGTTCAATCCCCCTTTCCCCTGCCATCAATTCCTGCTGGGGGCCAACAAATACGGCCTCACCCAACTGGCCAACCTGGCGAAGCTCCCACCGACTGGGGCCGTCCTGCTGGTCGCCCCGCTGAAACTGGTCAAAGGATCGGGAAGCCCCTGCCGCGCCCTGGCGCTGGTCCAGCGATAAGCGCGCCCCCGGGGCTTAAGCTCCGGCCGGTCAGACCGGAAGAGCAGCGCGCCTACTCGACGCTGATGCGTCGAGCCTTTGGCGCGTCGCTCCCGACCGACGAGGAGCTGGCGGTCTCCCGGGAGATCACCGAGTTCGACCGCACGCTGGCGTTTTTCGATGGCCCGGAGATCGTCGCCACAGCGGGCATCTTCTCCTACGAGATGACCGTGCCGGGAGGGACGTTGCCGTGCGGCGGGGTCACCCGGGTGAGCGTGCTGAGCACGCATCGCCGGCGGGGACTGCTGACGGCGATGATGCGGCGCCAGCTCGATGACATGCACGAGCGGGGTGAGCCGCTGGCGGCTCTGTATGCCTCCGAGGCACCGATCTACGGGCGTTTTGGTTACGGCCTGGCGACCTACCAGGCGGCCGTAGAGGTCGATCGGTCTCATGCGGGCTTTGCAAAAGCCCTCACCGGCAGCGGACGACTGGCCATGGTGGACGTGCCAACCGCGGTTGGGGCATTCACCCGCATCTGGGAGCAAGCCCGGCGCGACCAACCGGGCATGCTCCGACTTGATGAGCGCTGGATCCGCAGCGAGCTGGCTGACCTCGAGCTGCACCGGGAGGGCGCCAGCCCACACTATCGGGTGCTCTACCAGACCGACGACAACCCATCCGGCTTTGCGGTTTACCGGATCAAGCTGGCCTGGGACGCCTCGGGCCCGAACGGGGCGCTGCGCCTCGAAATGCTGGTCGCCACCTCGCCCGAGGCCTACGCGGCGCTCTGGCGCCACCTGCTGGACGTGGACTTGATGGCACGGGTGTCGGCGGAGATGCGGCCCGTGGATGAGCCGTTGCGCTTCCTGTTGGCCGACTCTCGGCAACCAAAGACCAGGATCGAAGATGGCCTCTGGTTACGCCTGGTGGACGTTCCTACGGCTCTGGCCGCACGCCGGTACGCCGCCGAGGGACGCCTCGGATTGCGCGTCCGCGACGCGTTCTGTCCCTGGAATGACGGCCATTTCGAGCTCAATGGCGGCCCCCACACGGCTGAATGCCGGCGGCACGACGGCAACCCCGATCTCGCCATCGACGTGGCCGACCTCGCCGCTGTCTACCTGGGCGGCAACCGCTTTCGCACCCTCATGGAAGCAGGCCGGGTCGAGGAGTTGCAACCGGGAGCGGTGGCGCGAGCCGACGCCATGTTCGCCACCGACCGGGCACCCTGGTGCCCAAGCCACTTCTAATCTCCCTTCCCCCTGTGGAGGGTCGTGGTGGGGGGCCGCATAATCGCACAGTGGACCGCGAGACCTGTCTGTCGTTCGATCGGCAGGATCCGCTGGCGGCCATTCGCGAGGAGTTCGTCGTTCCCGACGGGCTCATCTATCTCGACGGGAATTCCCTGGGCGCGCTACCGCGGCGGACCGTCTCCAGGCTGAATCAAGTCGTCGCCGAGGAGTGGGGCGACGGGTTGATCCGCAGCTGGAACGACGCCCACTGGATCGAGGCGCCCGTCCGGATCGGCGACAAAATCGCCCGGCTGATCGGCGCCCGGCCCGGTGAGGTGATCGTCGCCGATAGCACATCGGTGAACCTGTTCAAGCTGCTAGCCGGCGCGCTCCGACTGCAACCTGGACGCCACTTCATCCTGACCGATACCGCCAACTTTCCGACTGATCTCTACGTCGCGCAGGGGCTGACCGATCTCCTTGGAGGCAATCACGCGGTTCGGCTGGTGGAACGCGGCCAGCTTGACGCCGCGCTGGACGGCAGCGTCGCCGTGTTGATGCTGACCCACGTCGACTATGCCAGCGGCGCGATCCAGGACATGCGCCGGCTAACCGCGGCCGCCCACAAGTACGGCACCCTGGTGCTCTGGGATCTCTCGCACAGCGCCGGCGCCGTGCCGATCGACCTCAATGGCTGCGAGGTCGACCTCGCTGTGGGCTGCGGCTACAAATACCTCAACGGCGGACCGGGGGCACCTTCGTACCTCTTCATCGCGAGCGCATTGCAGGACGCGATGCGCTCACCCCTTTCTGGCTGGATGGGCCATGCCGCGCCCTTTGCCTTCGAGCGCGAATACCGACCCGCCGCCGGCATGGCGCGGCAGCTGGCCGGCACGCCGCCGGTCCTCAGCGTGATGGCGCTGGAAGTGGCGATCGACCTGTGGCTGGGCGTCGACCAAGGGGAGGCCCGCCGCAAGTCGATGGCGCTTGGCGACCTGTTTATCCGTCTGGTGGACGAGACCTGTCGCGACCTGGGGCTGGAGGTGGCATCGCCGCGGAATGCGGAGGCTCGCGGATCGCAGGTCTCGCTCCGGCACAAGCAGGCCTACCGTGTGATCCGCGCCCTCATCGATCGCGGTGTCATCGGCGACTTTCGGACGCCGGACATCATGCGCTTCGGCTTCGCCGCGCTGTACACGCGATACGTCGACATTTTCGACGCGGTGCGTTGCCTGCGAGAGGTGCTCACCTCCCGCGCCTGGGAGCGGCCGGAATATGCCACACCCATGTCGGTGACCTGATGACAAGTCAGGGCGATCGCCTGTTGCGTGGTTACCTGAGTAGCCGAATCTTGCTGCTTGCCATCGGCATCATCACCCCGGTCGGCATCCTGGTCGTCAACGCCTCAGCGTTCGTAATGCAAAACCTGGTGCAGTTCCGGATTGGCATCGCGGTCTGTGCCCTGATCAGCTCGCTGGTTCTCAATGGACTGACCGCCACCTGGCTGCTTCGGCTGGCGGGCCGCCGGTCGATCTCGCTCTACGTGCAGCACCAGGAATGGGCCACGATCATCGCCACCATCGTCGTCCTGGCAACCTCGGTTGGCGCCGCCTTCTTCACCTACATCGGGATGAGCAACCCCAGCCACCTCCCGGATACCCTCTCGGTGCTGACGGCGCTGGGCGCGCTGTTGATCCCGATCGGGATCACGTACTTCAGCCGCCTCTTCGTCAGCAGCCGCTGAGGCTGCGCCGGTCTAGAGCTGGGAGCGGACTTCCCAGAGCTCGGGAAAGAAGCGCTTGCCGAGCGTGGACTGCAGGTAGCGCACGCCGGTCGATCCGCCGGTGCCGGGCTTGTCGCCGATCTGCCGCTCGACCATCTCGACGTGCCGGATGCGCCAGAGCCGGAAGCCCTCATCGTGGTCCAGCAGCGCTTCGGAAAGGTCGAGCAGGTCGGCGTGACGATCGCGCTGACTGTAGACGTCCTTGACGGTCACGCCCCGCCGGCGCAGCAGGGCATCGTAGGCGTCGAGCAGGGTCGGCTCCTTGAAGCGCTTCTCCAATCGCGCTCGGTCGACGGCGTCGCCGTTCAGAGCCTTCATGTAACCCGCGTCCTTGAGGCCGGACATGAACTCGATCTCGCGAAACTGTGCCGACTGGAAGCCACTCGCCGGGGCCAGCTCCGACCGGAAGGTGAGGAAATCCTGGGGCGCCATGGTTTCGAGCACCCCGACCTGCTCGACCAGCAAGGCCTCGATCACCTTGACGCGGTTGAGGTAATGGCGGGCGGCACGCAGGTTTTCCGTCTCGATGGCCACGCGCGCAGCTTCGAGCTCGTGGATCAGCACCTTGAACCAGAGTTCGTACACCTGGTGGACCACGATAAAGAGCAGCTCATCGTGTGCCTTTGTCAGACCGTCCTGAGCGGCGAGGAGCTCTGACAGATGAAGGTAGGACCCGTAGCTCAGCCGGCGCCCTGAGGCATCCTGGTAGCCCATCCCGCCAAGACGGTAGGGGGTGTCATCGCCCTGCTTCGGTTTTTTGGCCGTTGCCAAGCTGGGTTCAGCTTATTCCAAAAAGTGTTACAACGAGGGCGAGCAAAGGAGGGTCCGTGAAGGAGTCGCCCTACTGGAATCCGCGGCACGAGACGATGCCGCGCGACCAGATCGAGGCCCTTCAAGTCCGCAAGCTTAAAAACCTGGTCGCCTGGACGCAAGAGCGGGTGCCCTGGCATGCCGCCCGGCTCAAGGCCGCCGGCGTGACCGCCGATTCGATCAGGAGCCTTAAGGACCTGCGCCGGATCCCGATGATGACTCGCGACGAATGGATGCAGGCTCAGCTCGAAAAGCCGCCCTTCGGTCCGCTGCTGGCGACGCCCGAGGACGTGGCGATCCGATATCACCTCACCTCCGGAACGACCGGCCGGATACCACTGCAGGTGCTGGACGGCATGAAGGACTGGGAGTGGATCGCCGAAATGTGGTGCTACGGCTTCTGGGGCTTCGGCGTGCGCCCCGCGGACATCGTTTTCTTCGCCTTCAGCTACGGCACCTTCGTCGGCTTCTGGGGCGCGCACTACGCTAGCGAGAAAATCGGCTGCCTGGTGTTGCCGGGCGGAAACATGACGACCGAGGCGCGCGTCAAGCAGATCCTCAGCATGAAGGCGACCGTCGTCTGCTCGACCCCGACCTATGCGCTGCGGATGGCGCAGGAGGCGAGATCGATGGGCGTCGACCTCGCCGGCAGCCCGGTCAAGCGGCTGATCCTTTCCGGCGAGCCGGCCGGCTCGATCCCGGCAACCAAACGCCTGATCGAGGATGAGTGGGGCGCGAAGGCGGCAGACACCGCGGGCATGACCGAGGTCGGCACCATCATGATCTTCGAGTGCGAGAAGCAGCCGGGTGGCACCCACATCATCGAGGACCATTACATCGAAGAGGTTGTCGACCCGGCGACCGGCGACCCGGTGGGTTACGGTGAGTTGGGGGAGCGGCTGATCACCTCCTTCGGTCGGGGGATGATCCCGGTGTTGCGATATCGGACTCGCGACCTCGTCGTCCGCGTGCCGGCGAGCGCCTGCAGCTGCGGACGCACCTTCGATCTCTACGAAGGTGGCATCCGCGGACGGGTCGACGACATGAAGCTGGTGCGGGGTACGAACGTCTACCCGCGCGCTGTCGAATCGATCGTTCGCGAGTTCAAGGAGATCGACGAGTTCCGCATCCACCTCTACACCGCCGACGGCCGCCAGGACGAGATCGAGGTGCTGGTCGAGATTCCGGATCGCGACGGCGTCAACGCCGATCGCATCCTGGCCGAGCTCGCCACGTCGCTGTCGCAGGCCCACGAGGGGCTGCGCTTCGGGGTCAAGAAGGTTGAGAACGGCAGCCTGCCTCGGTTCGAGCTCAAGGCGAAACGCCTGCAGGACGATCGGATCGTGATCGGCACCGCCGGCGAACCGAGGGTCACGGCATGAAGAACGCGATGGGCCTAGAGCTGAGCGATTCCGAGCGCACCCTGGTCGAGTGCTACCAGGGCCTGGTCCGGGTCCTGCAGGAAAGCAAGGATCTCGCCCCGTTTGAGCGGCGCAATGCGTTGAAAGCCGTGGCGGCATTGTGGCAGGTCGTCAACGGTCTCGACCTTGATCCCGGCAACATCTACGAGATCGGCGCGTAGATATTTGACCGGATGACCGGATCGCGGCCATGCTGATCCGCGGCGGGCGCGTGGTCACCGCCCGCGGCGAGGAGGACGCCGACGTGCTGGTTCGTGACGGAACGATCGTCGACGTCCGGGCGGGGCTCCCGGCCGAAGACCCGGTGATCGATGCGAAAGGCCTCTTGGTGCTGCCCGGCGTCGTCGATCCACACACGCACCTGCTGCTCGATACCGGAACGGCCCGGACCGCTGACGACTTCACCAGCGGATCCGCATCGGCCGCCGCCGGCGGCGTCACCACCTATCTCGATTTCGCGCCCCAACTGCCCGGCCAGACCTTTGCCCAGGCCCTTAAGGCGCGGCGCGCGCTGATGGACGGGCGCTCCCACGTCGACTACGGCATCCACCTCAACATCACCCATCTGCCGGACGGCTGGGAGGGTGACCTGCATGAGCTCGTCGCTGCCGGCGTGACGAGCGCCAAGATCTACACCACCTACCGCGACACCATCTTCTACGCGGATGACTGGACCTGGTACCAGCTGATGCAGCGCTCCGGCAAGGCGGGTCTGTTGGTCCAGGTGCATGCCGAGAACGATGCGATCGTGGAGGGCCGCGCGCGCCAGCTGCTGGCGGCGGGATCGCGATCCCTCGCCTTCCACGCGCAATCCCGGCCCGCCGTGGCCGAAGCCGAAGCGGTCAGCCGCGGATTGGCCTTCAGCCGCGCCACCGGCAGCCCCGTCTACTTCGTTCACCTGTCCACCCCGCTGGCGGTGGACCTGATCGCGGAGGCTGGACAGCATCGTGTGCCCGCCCTGGCGGAAACGTGCCCCCATTATTTGGTCCTCGATGACTCGCTCTATTCGCGGCCCGACGCCGCGCGCTACCTGATGACACCACCGCTTCGCGACCGCGATTCGCAGGCAGCACTCTGGAGCCGCCTCGAGCGCGGGCTGATCCACAGCATCGGAAGCGATCATTGCGGATTCTCTCTGGCGGAGCGTCAGGGCGCCGACGACTTCACCAAGGTCAGCCCGGGAATTCCCGGCGTCGAGACGTCCCTCATGCTGATGTATACCTTCGGCGTCGTGCCGCAGCGGATCGCGTTGACCGACCTGGTCCGCTTGCTGTGCACCAATCCGGCAAAGATTTTTGGGCTCTGGCCCAGGAAGGGTGATCTGGCTCCTGGCGCCGACGCGGACATCGTTCTGTTCGACCCGCGGCCCGAGCGCGTACTCGCTGCCACCGAACTTCACAGCCGGGCGGGCTTTTCACCATACGAGGGGCTGACCGTGCGCGGCCGGGTGACCACGACCATCTGTCGTGGCCAGGTCGTCTATCGTGACGGCGAGGTCGTTGGACCGATCGGATTCGGCGAGTTCATGCCGTGCCGCCCATTCGACGCATCGATGAACCTCTCATGACCGATGTCAACCGCGACCGGCTGCTGGACGACCTCAGAGCGCTCTCGACCATCGGGGCACAACCGGACGGCGGCGTCGACCGGCTGGCCTGGTCAGATGCCGACCTGGCCGGCCGGCGCTGGTACGCCGAGCGGATCCGAGAGGCGGGGCTCGAGCCGCGCGTGGACGCGGCACTGAATGTCTTCGGCCACATAGCCGGCAGCGCCGGCCCGTGGCTGCTCACCGGCTCGCACCTCGATAGCGTCCCCGACGGAGGGCGGCTCGACGGCGCTTACGGTGCCGTGGCCGCCCTCGAAGTTCTGCGCACGCTGGCCGAGTCAGGCGATTCGATGGCGGAGCGAGTGGAGATCGTCGGGTTTTCCGACGAGGAAGGCGTTCGCTTCAAGGTCGGGCTCATCGGGAGCCTGGCCCTGGTGGGCGAGCTCGATGTCGGCCGGCTGCGCGGCGGTCAGGATTGGAAGGGCGTTCCCGTTCCACAGGTCCTGGCAACGGCGGGTCGGGACATCGATCGGCTCAATGAGGCGACGCAACACCTGCACTCGGTGAAGGCGTTCATCGAGCTGCACATCGAGCAGGGGCCGCGGATGGAAGCGGACGGCATCGACCTCGCCATCGTCTCCGGCATCGTCGGAGTCCACCGTCAGCGGATCCAGGTCATCGGAATGCAGAACCACGCCGGCACGACGCCATTCCGGCTGCGCCACGATGCTGGTCGGGCGGCGGCCCGAGCAGCCAGCGAGCTCCAGGACCTGGTCCTGGCTGCCGATCCTGAGGCCGTGGCCAACATCGGGATGATGCGTTTCGACCCCGGGGGCGTGAATGTGATTCCCGGTCGCGCCGAGTTCACGCTCGAGGTCCGCCATCTCGAAGAGCGGGTGGTCCGGCAGGCGGTCGACGCATTTGCGAGGCGACTGGAGGCTGTCTGCGCCGAGGAGGGATGCCGCGCCGAAGTCGAGCTGCTTTCCTGGGTGCCGCCGGCGCCGATGGACCCCTCGCTGACGGAGACGCTCGCGCAGGCCTGTCGGGAGCTGGGTCGACCACCCGGCAAATTGTGGAGCGGCGCCGGCCACGATGCCGCCGTCCTCTCCCGTCACGTCCCGGCTGGAATGCTATTCGTACCCAGTGCGGGTGGCATCAGCCACTCGCCTCGCGAGACCACATCGGATGAACACCTGGTACTGGGCACTCAGGCCCTGCTCCGGGCGGTGCGACACGCCGCGGCGTCGATAAAGTAAGCAGTCAGCCGTGGAAGTGCTGCTGCCCCGCTCGCTCGACGAGGCGCTGACGATGAAGGCCGAGCGTCCCGAGGCGATCCCGCTCGCCGGCGGGACCGATGTGATGGTCGACATGAATTTCGGCCGGCTTCGGCCGCCCGCCATCATCGATGTGAGCCGGCTTGGCGAGCTTACGTCCCACAGAGAGGACAACGGGAAGATCTACCTGGGCTCGGGCGTAACCTACGCCACCATCGTCAGGGAGATGGCGGCCTTCAAGCCACTGGTGCAGGCCTCGCGCTCGGTTGGCTCGCCCCAGATTCGCAATCGTGGCACCGTCGGTGGCAACCTGGGCACGGCCTCGCCGGCGGGCGACGCCTTGCCGGTGCTCGCCGCCTACGACGCCGAGGTCGTCCTGCGCAGCCGCGCCCGTGGGGAGCGATCGCTGCCGTGGCAGACGTTCCTCGTCGGACCGAAGAAGACGGCCATCGCCCCCGACGAACTGATCGTCGGCACCAGCTGGCGTCGGGTGCGCGGGCCCGGCAGCTTTTCGAAGATCGGCACCCGCAACGCCATGGTGATCGCCGTTGCCGGTCTCTGCCTGGTCGTGGATGAGGATCAGCGGCGGGTGCGAGTCGCCCTCGGATCGGTCGGGCCCGTCATTATCCGCGCGAGCGAGGCTGAGGAGAACGTTTCGGCCGCGCTGGCGACCGCCGGATCCTGGGACGATCCCGCCAAGCTCCTGGCCGATCAGTCGATCGAAGAATTTGCTGAGCTGGTCGCCGCCGCCGCCCGCCCGCTCGACGACGTGCGCGGCACTGCAAACTACCGGCGACACGGGTGCAAGGTCCTGGCCCGGCGGGCGATCAGCTGGGCACTCAGCGAGCGGAGGATGCCGTCGTGGTTGTGAGGACGAAAGTCAATGGTGAGTGGCTCGAAGCCGAGGTCTGGCCGGGCACCAGCCTGCTCGGTTTGCTGCGCGATGGCCTGAATCTCTACGGCTCGAAGAACGCGTGCGAGCAAGGCGAGTGCGGATCGTGTTCCGTCTGGCTCGATGGGCAGCTGGTCTGTAGCTGTCTGGTCCTCGCAGCCCAGGCGCACGAGCGCACCGTGCGCACTGTCGAAGGGCTGCGCGATGATAGCCGGCTTCATCCCGTTCAGGAGGCCTTTGTCGAGGCAGGTGCGGTGCAATGTGGCTTCTGTACTCCCGGATTTGTCGTCGCCGTTGCGGATCTGCTCCAGAGAGACCCGGACCCGAGTCCCGCCACCGTGCGCGAGGCGCTGAGCGGCAACCTGTGTCGCTGCACCGGTTACCAGAAGATTCTGGACGCGGTCAACCTGGCGGCGGCTCGGATGCGGGACCGGCCATGATCCTGCTGGATAGCTGCCGCGTCATCGCCACGATGGACGACGCGGGCACCGAGCTGGAGAACGGCTCGCTCCTCATCGATGGCGGAGTCATCAGTTGGGTCGGGACCGGACGGCCGCCGGCACGCGAGCAGCCCGAGGTCGTCGACGGACGAGGGCTGGTCGCGCTACCGGGCCTGATCAACACCCATCACCACCTGTACCAGACGCTGACTCGAGTGCGGGCTCAAGAGGGAGGTCTCTTCGATTGGCTGCGCGAGCTCTACCCCGTCTGGGCCACCATCGACGCGGACTGGCAGCGGGCCGCCGCCGAGGCAGGACTCGCCGAGCTCGCGCTGAGTGGCTGTTCCACCACCACCGATCACCACTATGTGTTTCCGTCCGGTGCCGGCGGATTGCTCGAGGCGGAAATCGAGGTCGCCGCTCGACTTGGCATCCGATTCCATCCATGCCGCGGCTCGATGGACCTCGGGCAGTCCGGCGGTGGCCTCCCGCCGGATTCTGTAGTGGAAGATGTCGATCGGATCCTCTCCGCGACTGACGATGCCATCGGGCGCTTCCATGATCCAGCCCCCGGGTCGATGCTCCGGATCGCTGTCGGTCCCTGCTCGCCCTTCTCGGTGTCGGAGCGGCTGATGCGCGAGTCAGCGGCACTCGCCCGACGGCGCAACGTACGGCTGCACACGCACATCGCCGAGACCCTCGATGAAGAGGCGTACTGTCTCAAGACCTTCAACCGGCGGCCGCTCGAGCTCCTTGAGGACCTCGAGTTCCTGGGCGCGGATGTCTGGCTTGCCCACTGCGTGCACCTGGCTCCGGCGGACATCAGCCGCATGGCCTCGACGCGGACCGCCGTCGCCTGGTGCCCCACATCGAACATGCGGCTGGGTTCGGGATTCGCCCCCGCCCGCGAACTCATCGATGCCGGCGTGGCCGTCGGTCTCGCTGTGGACGGCTCGGCCTCAAACGACAGCGGCAATCTGCTCGCCGAGACACGCCAGGCCTTGCTCACCACCAGGGGACGGAAGGGTGCCGCAGCCATGACGGCGCGCCAGGCCCTGCGGGTCGCCACCCGCGGCGGGGCCGCATGCCTGGGACGCGATGACATCGGCTCCGTCGAGGTCGGAAAGCGGGCCGACATCGCCCTCTTCGCCACCGACGACCTGGCCCATCGCGGCGCGGAATCCGATCCGGTGGCCGCCCTTGTGTTTTGCAACTCCGGCCCGGTGCGGCACCTCTTCGTCGAAGGGAAGCCGGTCGTCCGCGACGGCCAGCTTCAATCTTTCCCTCCCCCTCTGGGTCATTCTCCCTCCCCCCTTGCGGGGGAGGGTCGGGGTGGGGGGTCGATGTACCGATGAGCATCGAAATCCGTCGAAAGGGCGGGATCGGCGAGTCCGTGCGCCGGATCGATGGCATCCCCAAGGTGAAGGGCGAGTTCGAGTACGCCAGCGACTTGCGCCGCGACGGCATGCTCTGGGGCGCAACCCTCCGCAGCCCACATCCACATGCCCGGATCGTGAGCCTTGACGTCTCGGCCGCTGCCGCCGAACCCGGCGTCTGCGCCGTGCTGACCGCGGCCGATGTGCCCGGCAAGAAAACGTTCGGCCTCGACGTCCAGGACCAGCCCGTCCTGGCGAGCGACGTGGTGCGCTACGCCGGTGAGGCTGTCGCCATCGTCGCCGCCGAAGATCCGGAATTGGCCCGCTCTGCCTTGAAAAAGATCGCGGTCAACTACGCGGTGCTTACCCCGGTCACCGACATGGAGGAGGCGCTCGAGCCCACCGCGACGTCAATCCATCCGCAGGGCAACGTCGTCCGCACGCTCCAGATCGTCCACGGTGACCCAAACGCCCGCGCCGACGTGTGGGTGGAGGGCACGTATGAGACCGGCATGCAGGATCAGGCCCCCCTCGGCCCAGAATCCGGGCTCGCCGTGCCGGCCGCGGACGGCGGCGTCGACCTGTTCATCGCGACCCAGTGGCTCCACGCGGACCTGGAGCAACTTGCTCCCTGCCTCGAGCTGGCTCCAGAAAAAGTCAGGCTGCACCTATCGGGGGTTGGCGGCGCCTTCGGCGCGCGCGAGGATCTCAGTATGCAGATTCATGCGTGCATGCTGGCGCTGCGCACCAGGCGCCCCGTGAAGATGAGCTATGGCCGCCAGGAATCGTTTTACGGCCACGTCCACCGGCATCCGTCGCGGATCTGGATGCGACACGGCGCCCTGCGCGACGGCACGCTGGTCAACGTCCAGGCCCGCCTCCTGGTCGACGGGGGCGCCTATACGTCGACTTCCCCGGCGGTGATCGGCAACGCCACTACTTTTGCCGCCGGTCCGTACGAGGTCCCCAACGCCCGGCTGGTCGGCACGGCGGTTTTCACCAACAACCCTCCCTGCGGCGCGATGCGCGGATTCGGTGCAGTGCAGGCCTGCTTCGCGTACGAGGCCCAGATCGACCGGCTAGCGGCGGCGCTCAGCCTCGACCCGGTCCAGCTCCGGCTGAAGAATGCGTTGCGCTCCGGGTCGGTGCTGCCGACCGGGCAGCCCATCACCGGCGCAGCGCCGGTACGCGAATGCCTGCAGCGTCTGCAGGACCTGCCGCTGCCGGCGGAGGAGTCGCCGCTCGACCGCGATCCGATGCTACTTCCGGGTGGCACCGGGAATGTCGGTCACGGTGAAGCGATCAAACGCGGCGTCGGCGTGGCGGTCGGCTACAAGAACCTGGCGTACAGCGAAGGTTTCGACGATTCGTCGGAGGCATGGGTGCGGGTCTCGATTGACCGTGAGGGCCCGATCGCCGAGGTCAAGACCGCCGCCGTGGAGGTGGGCCAGGGCATCGATACCATCGTGACCCAAATCGTCCGGACGGAGCTCGGCATCGATCGGGTCGTGGTCCGCCAACCGGACACCACGATCGGATCGGCGGGTTCCAGCTCCGCCTCTCGGCAGACGATGATGACCGGCGGAGCCGTCCAACTCGCCTGCCAGGCAGTGCGCACCGAAATCGAACGCCACGGCGGACTTCAGGATCTGCGCCAGCCGGTCGAGGCCAGCCGCGTCTTCCACCACCGTCCGACCCGTAAGCTCGACGCCGAAGGCCAGGGCGATCCGCACGTCAGCTTTGCGTTTGGCGCCGCCCGCGCCGTCGTCGAGGTCGACACCGACCTCGGACTGGTCCGAGTCGTCCAGCTTGCCGTTGCGCAGGACGTCGGCCGAGCGCTCAATCCGCAGAGCGTTCTTGGTCAGATCGAGGGTGGCAGCGCCCAGGGGCTGGGCCTGGCGCTGATGGAGGAGGTGACGCTGGTCGACGGCCAGGTCAAGAACGCCTCATTCACCGACTACCTGATTCCCACCATCCTCGATATGCCGCCCGTGGTTTCCGAGATGATCGAGGAGCCGGAGCCGGGCTTGCCCTATGGCGCGAAGGGCGTCGGCGAGCCGTCGACGGTGGTGGTCCCCGCCGCGGTCGTTGCCGCGTTGCGCCAGGCTACCGGTCGCGACCTGCGACGGGCTCCCGTCAAGCCCGACGATCTGGTGGGCCTGTGAGCGAGCTGGCCACGGTCTCCACTCACGTACTCGACGTCGCCGCGGGAAAGCCGGCCTCCGGTGTCCGCGTCACGCTCGGTACCCGGACCCTGACGACCGATGCGCAGGGCCGGATCGCCGACCTCAGTGACGGTGGCATCAATCCCGGGTCGTACCGCCTGCTCTTCGAGGTGGGCGCCTACTTCGGCACCACGCCGCATCTGTTCGAAACCGTCGCGCTCGACCTTCGCCTGAGCGAGGGCCGCCATTATCACGTGCCGCTGCTGATCGCGCCCTATTCCTGCTCCACCTACCGCGGAACGTGATGACGACGGTTGAAGACGCGCTCGAGGGGACGACGCCGCTGGCCCAGAAGGTCCGGGCCGGCGGTCCCTATGGCTCCACCGAAGCGCTGGTCGCGCAAATGCGCGCCGTTCTCCCGGAGCTAACGGAAGAGGAAAAGGTGCAAACGCTCAACGCCCATCCCCGAATCGGCGAGGACCCGCGTCGCCTTTCCACCCGATCGCTCCGGGAGCAAGGGGGCGACACGCTTCCCGAACTCGAGCGGCTCAACGCCGACTACGAGCAGCGCTTCGGCTTCCGCTTCGTGGTCTTCGTCAACCGCCGGCCAAAATCCGAGATCGTGGAGGTACTCCGGCGGCGCCTCGGCCGTTCCCGCGCCGAGGAGATAGACGAGGGCCTGCAGGCGATCGTCGACATCGCCGAGGACCGGCTTCGGTCGTGAAGGCCGAGATCCGTTACGGGAAGCACGAGGTGTCCTTCTACCGGACGCATCCGACCCGAGGCTTGCTCGCCGGTCGGGTGAGCGTCGACGTCTTCGGCGACAACTTCATGCCCGCCTATACCGAAGGCGACAACCGCGACGTGGTGGCCACCGATACGATGAAGAACTTCGTCTATGCCGCAGCGCTGGAATACCCGGGCGCCAGCCACGAAGGTTTTGCCGCCTTCCTCGGTCGCCGTTTCCTTCGGACCTATCCCCAGATGCAATGGATGCGGCTCCTGCTGCGGGAGATCCCCTTTGCGGCGCACAGCCCCAAACTGTTGAGCCCGCTCGACGACGACTACGGCACCGTGGAAATCGAGATCGCACAATCCGGCCTTCGCGACTTGCGTTGCGGCCGCCGCAACCTGCGCCTCGTCAAGCTGACGGGCAGCGCCTTCAAAGACTTCGCCCGCGACGCCTACACGACCCTACCCGAGGTCTCGGACCGCCCGCTCTTCATCTATCTCGACGTGCACTGGCGTTACCGACGCATGGAGGATGGCGTCGACGATAGCGCGGCGCGCATCGATTCGGCGGCCGTGCGCGATGCCATAATCGCAACCTTCGACGAATTCGTCAGCATGTCCATCCAGCACCTGGTTCACGAGATGGGCACCCGGCTGCTGGCCCACTTCGACGGGATGGCGGAGGTCAGCTTCGATGCCCAGAATCGCTTGTGGGATACGTCGAAGGTGTCAGAATCCGATCCTACCGTGAAGGTCTTCAGCGATCCCAAACCTGCCCACGGGATGATTGGCCTTACCCTAACCCGAGATGCTTGAGATCGTCGTCGGCTCGCTCCGATTCACGGCCCGCTGGGAGGTGGAGGCGGCCCCCGAGACCTGCGCCGCGGTTCGCCGGCTGCTGCCGCTCCGCGCCCGCCTGGTCCAGGCTCGCTGGAGCGGCGAATCCGCCTGGGTTCCGCTCGGCGACCTGGACACCGGACTCGACTACGAGAACCACACGAGCTATCCCGGGGCGGGGCAGTTGCTCCTCTATCCCGGCGGCATCAGCGAGACCGAAATCCTGTTCCCGTACGGGTCAACATGTTTCGCCAGCAAGGCAGGGCAGCTGGCCGGGAACCACTTCGCCACCATCGAGGAGGGCCGCGAGCTGCTCACCGAGCTTGGCCGACGGGTCCTGTACGACGGGGCTCAGGAGGTCGTCTTCAGCGAAGGCTGATCGACAAAGCGGCGCAACGCGTCGAGGTGAGCCTGTTTCTTATCGTCCGGTAGAAACGACGCCTTGAACGAATTCCCGGCCAGCGTGACGAGGTCCGCGCGGCTCAACTGGAGGGCGATGGCGGCCGCCTGGAACGTGTCACCCACATACCCGCCGAAGTAGGCGGGATCATCGGAATTCACCGTGACCATTAGCCCTCGCTGCAACAGTTGTTTGAGGTTGTGCTGCTGGAGCGTCGGAAAGACCTGCAACTTGACGTTCGACAGCGGGCAGACGGTGAGCGGAATCTGTTCCTCGACCAGCCTGTCAACCAGTCGCTCGTCCTCGGCGCAGCGCACGCCGTGATCGATGCGGCGCGCCTGGAGCACGTCGAGCGCTTCCCAGATGTAGGCGGGCGGCCCCTCCTCGCCGGCATGGGCCACAGGAAGTAACCCGGCTTCACGACCGCGATCGTAGACAGCGCGGAACTTCGACGGAGGATGGCCCACCTCAGAGGAGTCGAGGCCGACGCCAAGGATCCATTCGCGGTACGGCATCGCGTCGGTGAGGGTTTGCATCGCCGCATCCGCGCTGAGGTGGCGTAGAAAGCACAGGATCAGCCCGCCGCTGATGCCAAGCCGATCGCGTCCGTCGTCGAGCGCCCGGTGGATGCCGGCGATCACCGTCTCGAACGGGACGCCGCGATCCGTGTGCGTTTGGGGATCGAAGAAGATCTCGGCGTGGCGCACGCCCTGGCCAGCGGCCCGAATCAGATAGGCCCAGGTCAGGTCATAGAAGTCTTGTTCCTTGAGAAGTACGCCGCAGCCCGCGTAATAGATGTCGAGGAAGGATTGCAGGTCGCTGAAAACATAAGCGTTGCGCACGTCCTCGACCGAGGCATAGGGCAGCGGAACAGCGTTTCGGCGTGCCAGCTCGAACATCAGCTCCGGCTCGAGTGTGCCCTCGATGTGGAGATGGAGCTCGGCCTTTGGTAGATCTCTGGCGAAATTCGGCGGGTCGCCAATCAAGCCCCGCATGATAGGCACCTCTACAGATCCAACAGGCAAAGGTCGGCGCGGCCGGCGGCCAGGATCGTGTTGACGTCGTCAGAGGTCGAAACGTAGCCGCTAGCGAGCGTTGGAATCCCAGCCTCATTCCGGATTCGATCACTCGCCGGAACGCCGAACAAACGGCGGTAATCGGCCCGACTTTCCCAGACGGTTTGGCCCATCACGGGATGGATCAGATCAGCGCCGTGCGCCTTCAGAAGCCGCGCGATCTCGACCGCTTCGTCTAGCTCGACGCCACCGAGGATCCAATCGCTCGCCGAGATTCGGAGCATCAACGGCCGTGGATACGCGCTTCGAACTGCGTCAACTACCTGCAACGGAAAACGCATCCGGTTTTCCAGGGCGCCCCCGTACTCATCGCTACGGTGATTCGTCAGAGGCGAGATGAAGCTTGCGAGTAAATAGCCATGCGCCAAGTTGAGCTCGAGGACGTCAACCGCACACGACACAGCGGCCTGGGCGCTTGCGGCGAAGACCTTCACGATGTGATCGATGTCGCGCGCCGCCATCTCGCGCGGCAACGCGGCGCGGGGCGTATACGCGATCGCAGAGGGCGCTATCAAACGCCAGCCACCGCGCAGGAGCGGTCGATCGACTCCGTCTGAGCGCGGACGCATCGAACCTCGGCGACCAGCGTGACCGAGCTGTAGCCCCACCTGGCTTCCCGACTGATGGATCCGCTCTGCGGCCCTCCGCAGGACCCCCTGGTATGAACGGTCGATCACCGGCGTCTCGGGGGTTATGCGTCCGTCTTCGGTGACACTGACGAACTCGGTGAGCACCAGGCCGGCGCCAGCGCGGGCAGCCGCATCCAGGTCGTGTCCAGCCGCGATGGCCACCCGATTCGGCAAGGAGAATTCCCCAATCCGGAATGGCGCGAACATCGGCGGCGGACTCAGCCGCATGGCACCGTCTGGAGACCCCGTTGCCGCTGCACTGAACCACGAGTCGACAGTGCGCACCAGCTCCGGATCGCGCTGAGTCAGGTTCACGTACGTAATTCGGCGGCTGCGAGTCAGTAGGTTGAATGCGAACTGCCTTGGATCGAAGCCGGCGTAGCGCGACACGTGCTCGAAATAGCTCGAGCTTTCGAGGGCCGCCTCCTGGAAGCGCTCGACCGCGGGCTGGCGTTCCATCTCGTAGTCGTTGAGGGCGGCATCGAGATCATGCTGCCGGCGCAGAGCATCGACCAGCGCGATGCTGTCCTCCATCGCCAGCTTCGTCCCCGAGCCGATGGAGAAGTGCGCCGTGTGGGCGGCGTCGCCAACGACGACGACGTTGCCCCTGTGCCAGCTTTCCTGCCGGAGGGTGGCGAAGTTGAGCCAGAGCGAACGGTTTGACATCAGCCGCCGGCCACGCAACTCGGGCTCGAATAAATCCTGGCAGTAGGCAATGCTGGCCGCTTCGCTGGCCGATTCCAACCCGGCGCGCCGCCAGGCATCCTCAGGACACTCGACGATGAAGGTGCAGGTGCGGGCGTCGAAGGGGTACGCATGCACCTGGAAGAGCCCGTGGTCGTTGCGGCGGAAGATGAAGGTGAAGGCATCGAGCGGCAGATCGCTGCCGAACCACACGTACTTCGTCGGATGGATGGCGATCTGCGGCTTGAAGAGCTCGGCATGGGTCCGCCTGACCAGACCGTTGATCCCGTCGGCACCGACGATCAGATCGGCGCTTGCGAATTCATTGATGTCAGTCACTTCTCGCTCGAAATCAATCCGGACCC
>Ga0209057_1000145_pt1 | contig 62291 bp, 54 predicted proteins | sample GraSoiAngelo_146_FD_185903 | JGI IMG/M metagenome (GOLD analysis project Ga0209057, IMG submission 185903) | Grasslands soil microbial communities from the Angelo Coastal Reserve, California, USA - 14_1009_05_30cm (SPAdes) (version 2) | ecosystem: Environmental > Terrestrial > Soil > Grasslands ...
GCGGGTACATGTCCGATGCGTCCCGGCTCGCAAATTGAAGGGATGAGATGAGCGACCTCGTCGAGGCCACCATCGACGGGCAGACCGTCCGGATATCCCCCGGCACGACGATCTTCGATGCCGCTCGCCGGCTGGGCATCACGATTCCAACCGTCTGCCACCTGCCGCCACAGGAACCCGTCGGCGTGTGTCGCCTCTGCGTCGTGGACGTGGGGGAACGCGTCCTTGCCGCGAGCTGCGCCCGCGTGGTGACGTCGGGCATGAAGGTCGTGACCGAGAGCGAAACGATCACGACCGTCCGACGCACGCTCGTCGAGCTCCTGCTGGCCGACCATGGCGCCCCGTGTGCCCGCCAGAAGGAGAGCGGCGACTGCGAGCTCGAGCTGCGCGCGCACGAGCTGGGTGCGCTACTGGGCCGCTACCGGCCCGGCCCGCCGCGGCGGCCCATCGCCGGCTGGGCCCCGCACGATGACTCGCACCCGAACATCGCCGTCGACCATACCGGCTGCATCGTCTGCGACCGGTGCGTTCGCGCCTGCACCGACATCGCGCACAACGACGTGATTGGCCGCGCCGGGAAGGGAAACGGGACGGTCATCACCTTCGACACCGGCCGACTCATGGGCGAGTCCAGCTGCGTGTCGTGCGGGGAGTGCATGGTGTCCTGCCCCACCGGCGCGCTCATGAACAAGGGGTTCGGCGAGGCGCGCATCCCGGGTCAGCCGGTCGCCCCCGAGGCGCTGATCGCGATCCGGGGACCGGACGGCGAGCGGTCGCTCTTCGACGGCATCTCGCCCGGGTTCCTCGCGAAGACGCTCGGACCTTGCCGCAATGACGGCGCTGTCGTCGAGCGGCGCTTCCGGGCCGGCGCGATCATCTGCCGGGAGGGCGACTTCGGCTCCACGGCGTTCTACATCCGTACGGGCAGGGTGGGGGTTTCGATCACGACGCCGCTGTCACGGGTGCGAAACCCCGGCCCCCTCAGGCGGTTCGGCCTCAAGATGAAGAGCCTGCTCGTGAGCGAACCGGAGAAGGACCACCGCGCCCGCCCCGGCTCGATGATCCCGATCGATGCGCCGGTCGACCTCCCGCGCGCGCACCCGGTGGCGGAGCTCGGGCCGGGCGATCTCTTCGGCGAGATGACCTGCCTCAACTTCTACCCGCGCTCGGCCACCGTGCGGGCGCTGGAGGACACGGTGGTGCTCGAGATGCTCCGCCCGGTCCTGCAGATCCTGCTCCGCTCGAAGAGCTTCCGGGCCCAGATGGATGCGGCATACCGGGCGCGTGCGCTCGAAACCCACCTCCGTAGCGTCCCGGTTCTCGCCGATCTCAGCCCGGACTTCATCGAACATCTCCGTGGGCGGGTGGAGCTGATGCCGCTCGCACCCGGGGAGGTGGTCTGTCGGCAGGGAGAGCCGGCCGACAGCTTCTATCTGGTGCGCCTCGGGTTCGTGAAGGTGAGCCAGCACTTCAAGGGAGGCAACCTGGTGCTCGCGTACCACGGCCGTGGCGACTTCTTCGGTGAGACGGCCTTGCTCAGCGGCGAGCCGCGCAACGCCACCTGCACGGCGGTCGATCACGTCGAGCTGGTCCGGATCGGCGCGGATGACTTCCACCTGATGCTCGAGCGCTACCCGTCGATCGCTCGCCAGTTCGCCGAGGAGGCCGCCCGCCGAAGTCAGCAGAGCCGCGAGCAGCAGGCGCTCTCGTCCAACATCGATGTCGAAGAGTTCCTCGAGCAGGGGCTGATGCAGGCACAAAGCCTCCTCCTCCTCGATCTCGACCGCTGCACCCGCTGCGATCTGTGTGTGAAGGCCTGTGCTGATGCCCACGACGGCGTCACCCGTCTCGTGCGCGAAGGCCTGCGCTACGACAAGTACCTGGTGGCGACCTCCTGCCGTCAGTGCCGGGACCCGCTGTGCATGATCGGATGTCCGGTGGGGTCCATCCGGAGGCGCGAAACCCTCGAGATCCAGATCGAGGACTGGTGTATTGGCTGCGGAGTCTGTGCCGAGAACTGCCCGTACGGGAATATCAACATGCACTCGTTCAGGGTGCTGACCGAAGACCCCGAGCGACGCGGCTACACGAAGGCCGCCGTGCGCGAGAAGGCCACCGCCTGCGACCTCTGCAAGAACCTCAGCCCGGATCAAGAGCCGAGCTGCGTGGTCGCCTGCCCGCATGGGGCGGCGATCCGGGTCGCCAACCCGCGCGAGTTCTTCGCTCACCGTCTCGCCGCTGAGCGCCCGGCGGATCCCTGAGGTCGTCCCATGCTCATCGACGCGCGGCATCGGCGCTGGATGGCCGGCTCGGTTCTGCTCGGCGCGGTGGCCACCGCGGGCTACGTGCCTTACCGGCGAGAGGCTGTGGACGGCCTCACGGGCTCGACCGGCCCCGGCCTCGCCTTCGGGGTGGCGGCCGCGGGACTCATCCTCTTCGAGACGGCGCTCAACCTTCGCAAGCGGGTGCCCACGTGGCGCGTCGGCGCGGCGGAGATCTGGCTCCGGGGCCACATCTGGCTCGGTCTCCTCACGGTGCCGCTCGTCCTCTTCCACAGCGGCTTCCGCTTTCACGGCACGCTCGCAGCGCTGCTGACGGTCGTCTTCTTTGTCGTGGTTGCGAGCGGGCTCTTCGGGCTGGCCCTGCAGCAGTTCCTGCCTCGACTGATGACCCGATGGGCGCCCGGCGAGACCGTCTACGAGCAGATCCCGCACGTGGTGAAGCTGCTCCGGGTCGAGGCTTATGAGATCGCGGCCGGCGTCTGTGGCCCGATCCCCGAGGCGGCGGAAGAGAGCACGGAGAGCGAGCGGATCCGGACCAACCCGCGCCGCGCGCGCGAGGTTCTCGGCTGGAGGGAGGCAGCGGATCCCGCCGAGGGCTCGGGGCCGCTTCGCCGCTTCTACCTGGAGATGGTTCGCCCGTTCTTGCAAGGCAACGGGCAAACCGGCCCTCTTGCCGACCCGGGCGAGGCCGAGCGCACCGTGGAGGGCTTCTGCCGCTTGCTGCCGCCAGCGCTGCACGAGGCGGCGCGTGACCTCGCGGAGGTCGCGGCGGAGCGTCGGGACGTTGCCATCCAGCGCCGGTTGCACCACTGGCTGCACGGCTGGCTGTTCGTGCACGTGCCGCTCACGACTGCTCTGCTCGTACTACTGGTCGCCCACGCGTTGTTGGCCCTGCGGTATAGCTTCTGAGGCCCCGCGGTCAGGGCACGTAGCGGCGCAGCGTGCCGACGTCGCGGGCAAATCGCGCGGGGTCGTAGGCGGCCGGGTCGCGGAGGTCTTCGAACAGCTGCCCGATGGCTCGGCGCAGCGGGTCCCCCTCCTTCCCGGGCTGGCCGCCCTGCCCGACTTCGACGCGCGCGACCGCCAAGGCGTCGAGCGCCCAGGCCGCCTGCTGCGCCGTGCGGAAGCCGTCGTACGCGAGTGGCTCGGCCGCGTCGACGATATCCCGCAGCAGGCGCCGCATCTGCCCGTCGTCGAGGGGTGCGGCAGCCGTCCGCTCGAGAACACGGCCGGCGGCCGCGACGACTCCCCCGGCGACCGCATCCACGTCCCGCGGCGGACGGGCGTCGCTTGCAAGACGCCCGATCTGCTGCATGCCGGCGCTCAGTGCGGCCGCCTCTGGGGACCCGACCGCGCGCGCGAGGAACAGGAGAAGCGTATGCCGGGAGGGGTCGAGGGACGGCGCACCCGGCGTCCGTCCCGCGTAACCCCGCTGCTGGCGCCAGCTCGGCTTGCGGAGATCGTGGTGGCAGGAGGAGCACTCATACACCGAGAAATCCGGCCACCCGTGCTCGCTAGCGGGCTGAACGAGATGCCTTACCGCCTCGCGCAGTGCGACGGCCTGCCCGGCCGTCCAGGCACCGCCCCTGAACCAGCGGCGGTTGGCGTCGTGCTCCTTCCAGTGCGGCGGCATGTTCGCCGCAAAGGTGTCGAGCTCGAAGGCAACCGGCGGGTGACCCGCTGCCAGCATCTCGTGGTCCACCCGCTTGGTCGCGGTCCCGAGGTGGCAGGTGAGGCAGGTCTCCGCTGCCCTTCCCGGGTCCGTGGTATCGAGCATACCCAGCCCGAGAGACTGGGCCGGGTCCCAGCCCCGCTCGGTATGCTTCGTGAGCCAGGCGTTCGCGGGGCCGTGACACGCCTCGCAGCTCACCCCGTCCTCGAGATTGAACTTCGAGGCCCGGAGCCCGGCCGGCACGTTGAGCGTGTGGCAGTCGAGGCACCGCTCGGCGCGGGGGGTCTGCTTGAGCCAGGTTGCCGCTGCCGCCGACGCATCCACCATGCCGAGCAGCCGCGCGATGCGAAGCGCACGCTCGCCGACGAGGGCCTCGTACGCCTTCGCGTGCCGGTCGCTCTTGTACCAGGTCACGTACTCGTTCTGCATGCTCCTCTTGCTGTCGAGCCGCGGCGTCACGCTGCCGTGGCAATTGTTCGAAGAGCACGCAGCTGCGCCGACGTACCGGCGTGGGGGACCCTCCTCGGTCGCAACGCGCCCGGCGGCATGACCGAGGACCCCCCGGGTTAGCAGGGCGAGCGCGGCAACGATGGCGCGCACCCGGCCCGCCGGGGGGTCGCAGGCAGGATGCGCTGCCAAGGCTAGGATCCGCCCCCGCCCTTCGCCCGGGCGCGCCGAACGACGGCGACGTCTAGGCAAGTCCGCTTCGCGTGGCCCTCGCGGCGCGGCGGCGTCCAAGCCATCGACCTGACATCAGCCTAGTCCAGGGGGCGGGGGGCCTTCGACAGCTGGCCCTCCGATCCCATGTCGTCCGCTGCGAGAGCCCGCCGGGCGATCGCCGCTTGGCGCACGTCGAACTGCGGGTTCACGGTGAGCGCGCGGTTCAAATAGTCTCGGGCAGCGCCCACGCTGCCGGCGGCCCGTGAAATCATTCCGGCATGGTAAAGCAGCCGGGCATCCCGCGTGCCCAACCGCAACGCCTCGCCGATCGCTGTCTGCGCCTCACCGACCCGACCTGCCTTCAACGCCGTCCAGGCGACGGAATCCGCCCCGTAGACGTCGCGCCGTACCGCATATTCATCCGTAGCTAGCCGGTGGGCCTCCTCGAGCTTCAAGTCGTGATCCGCATAAAATAATGCGAGCTGCCGGTTGTACAGCGTTCCGCTTGCCGCGTTCAGCTGCCCGATGCGTTCACAGAGCTCGTACTGTGCCGCCGCCTCCTTGGCTCGGCCCACGAGCTGGTACAAGTCCCCGAGTTCGGAGACAAGCACGGGCTCAGGAATCATCCGCACGACCCGCTCGTATTGGTCGATCGCGCCCGAAACGTCTCCCTGGGCGGCGCGGACCCGAGCAAGCGAGGCGAGCGCCCGGAAGTAGTCGGGAAAGCTGGTCAGCGCGCTGCGATACTCCCGCTCCGCGCTATCGTAGTCTCCGGCGGCAAACGTGCTCTCGCCGAGCTGCCAGTGACACCACGCGACGGTTTCGCGAGATGGCGGTACAAGCTCCGCTGCAAGGGCCAGCGCCTCGCGGTAGCGTCGCTGCGCCAACTCGAGCTCCCCGTGGAGCACGGCCAAGCGGGCCAGTCGCGCTTCGCTGTTGACGCTCCTCCCCGCTCGCCTCGTCATTTCCCGAAATGCGCTCGCCGCCTCATCATAAGCGCCCAACTCGACGAGCGCGTCGCCCAGCAGCTGGTAGGGATAGCTCTCATCCGGAACGAGCTCCAGCAGTCGCATCGCGTCATCGCGCGCCCGCGCAAAGTCGTGCGACTCGTGCTCTACCCGCACCAGCGCGGCCAGCGCACCAACATTCAGCTCCGCCGGAAACACCGAGAGCGACGTCCGCGCCGCGCGGGACGCGAGTTGCAGGTAAGCGAGATAGCCCGTCTCACGCATGCGTTGGAGATAGTACCCGGCGAGCCTGTTGAGGGCGACAAAATCTTTCGGATCCTTCTTCACGCGGTCCTCGAGAAAGCGAATGGCGAGCTCGGCGGTTTCAGCCTCCGAGCGCAAGGATGACGGCGCGGACGGCCGGAACCCCTGACGGCCGCTCCCCAGCCGCCAGCGGCCCCCGGCTGCCAGCGCTAGCCCCACGACTCCGAGCGCCAGGAACGCGGCACCTGGCCGATGCATTCTCCCTAGTTCCGCGTCCGGTCGTCGATCGTACCGGCCGGGAACGGCTCGTGAGGGAGCGCGAAGAACGGGAACGTGTCGCGCAGCGGCACATCGTTGCCGTCCACGTTGTCGCCGAGGGGTGCTTGGTTGTTAATGAAGAAAAGAAGTATATCGATTGTGTCATCACCGAGACGTCGCCCGTTCGGGAACGCCGCCGCGGTGTTGTTACCGCCTCCGGGGCCGGTGTTCGGCTTGGTCAGATCCAGGCGGAGGAAGTCGCCGTGGGTCACCGCCGTTTGCGCCAGGATGTCCATGTTGGCGGCGTTGGTTCGGAAAATGCCGAGCGTCCCGAGGATATCTCTGGCGAACTTGCCTGCCGCGTCGTCGCGTGGTGAGGCCAGGTTGTACTCGTTCTTACGCCCGAACGGAATCAACGCGACGTTGACGGCGGGCACGCCCATCCGGTCGACGTTGAACTTTTTCGTATTCTTCTTGATCTTCCGGACTTTTGCTGACTTCGACCTCGGCGGGCGCCAGGTGCGGCCAAGGAGGCCAACGACGTTGTTCCCCGCTGTCAGACGCAGCTGGTTCACGGGAATGCTGAGCGCGATCGCAAGGGTGTCGTAGCCAGCAAAGCTATCGCGCCCGCGTTGAAACTGCGTCGGATCAGGCTGCCCAGCCATGGCCGACTTGCGGAACTCGACAAAAGCCGGGATGTCGAAGAAGAACGGGTCATCGACGATGCCGGCAAAGAAGGCGATGCCAGTTCTGGGATCGGTCGTGACCTGTGGGGGGTTCGCGACGGGCTCGGCGGCCGGCGTCGTAGGCCCTGTGAAGGAAGCGAAGAAGGTCGAGGCGATCGTGGCCGTCTGGGGATTGCCCGTACTTCCAGTCTTTTCGGAGAAGCTGACTTCGATGAACTCATCGGGTTCGGCGTCGCCGGTCGTTTCCAATTCGAACCGATAGCGAAGCCGGTGGTCGAAGAGCGCGAAGTTCAGTGCCTCCTGAGGAACGATGAACCCCTGAACAGTCATCTCCATCACGACCTTGGTGTTGTCGTTGGGATCAAGGAAGAAGAAGCAGTCCCCAATGTCGGCGGCCCGATCGTTCGCGATCGCCGGGGCGTCTCCGTGGTCCGCCGCGGCGGCCCACTGCGCCGGTACGAGCAAGGTCGCGAAGGCCAACGCGACCGCGAGTAGTACGGAAGGGAGAGTCGTCACCTGACCCGTCAGTGGAAACCGCATGGCGCTCCAGTCCTCGCGTGAAATCCGATGGCTCGACGGAGGGCCACCCACGCTACTCACATTCGAGCGAGGCGGCGCAAGGGCGTCTGTACTGTCGCAGCCCAACCCCGCCAGCGTGAAGGAGCGTCGATCTCCCTGACTCCCCAGCGCACCGTGGAGCGGTTGGGATGGCATCCCGTCGTCGGCGGACCCTACGGCCGTGCGATCTCCGTTGTCAATGGCAGCAGTCACGGCCCCGGACTGCCCGTAGGCGAGGCACGGCCAGCGGGTTGATCGGCACAGGGGGCTGCGATGGGCTTGGCCGACCCTCCGGGGGATGGGCATCTCCGGGATGTCCGCGACGCTTCAGTCCTCGCCGCGTCCGGCATCGAGCGCCCACACGCCCGGGCCGCGTGCCGCTATGAACAAGAAGACGAAGCAGTACAGCGCGGCGAGCTCTCCCTGGTTCTGGATCGGCAGCAGCGCGCGCATGCCGTGCGCCATCCAATACGCGAAGGCCATCTCCCCGCTCGCGATGAACGCCGCCCAGCGGGTGACGAGCCCGATCATGACGAGCACGCCGCAAACCAACTCGAGGCCGCCCCCGACGTAGATCACGAACGGAGGTGCGCCCGGGGGAGGTGCCCCGGGGAAGCCGAACAGCTTCTCCATGCCGTGCCAGAGGAAGAGGAAGCCGGCCACGATGCGGAGCAAGGCGTAGGTCTGGGTCTCGTATGAGTGCATGAACGTCGGCATGGGATCTCCCTTCGCCCGGGGACATGCCGCGGACGTGGGCGTTCGTGCAAGAGGTACGGGTTCCCGGCGGGACGGGCCCCGCTTGACCGGCGCCCGGGCCGGCTCGTAGGAAGCCGCCGGGGTGCTCGACCGCTTCTTCCACCTGCGCGCCCGCCGGACGAGTCTCCGCACCGAGATCCTGGGCGGTGTCACGACCTTCGTCACACTCTCCTACGTCGTGTTCGTGCAGCCCGCCGTCCTGGCGACGACCGGCATGGAGCCGGGCGCCGTCCTCGTCGCCACCTGTCTCGCCTCCGCGTTCGCGACGCTCCTGATGGGCCTCTGGGCGCGCTACCCGATCGCGGTGGCGCCGGCGATGGGCCACAACTTCTACTTCGCCTTCACGGTGGCCGGCCCGGTGGCGGCCGGTGGCCTCGGCTACGGCTGGCAGGTCGCGCTCGGCGCCAACTGCCTGGCGGGCATCGCCTTCCTCGTCCTCTCGCTCGTGGGCCTGCGCGAGCGGCGGATCGACGCCATCCCGGACTCGCTGAAGCACGCGATCGCCGCCGGGATCGGCCTGCTGATCGCACTCGTCGGCTTCGAGTGGGCCGGGATCGTCCGCCCCGTCCCCGGGACGATCATCGGCCTCGGTCGCCTCGCCGCACCCCCGACCCTCGTCGCGATCGGCGGGACGCTCCTCACCGCGGCGCTGCTCGCGCGCCGTGCCCCCGGCGCGATCGTGATCGGCACCCTCGCGACCGGGCTCGCGGCGGGCCTTGCGGGCTTCGTCCGCTTCCACGGCATCCTCGCCCCGCCGCCGTCGCTCGCGCCCACCTTCGCGCGCCTCGACCTCGGCGCGGCACTGTGGCCCGACCTCGTGCACGTCGTCTTCGTCCTCTTCTTCCTCGGCCTCTTCGACACCGTCGGGACGCTCGTCGGCGTCGCCGAGCAGGCGGGCTTCCTCGTCGAGAGCGCCGCAGGAGTGCAGGCGGGGGCCCGCACCGGGCTCGCGAGCGTGGTGACGGCGGGGCTCTTCCTCGTCGCCCTCTTCTGCGCACCGCTCGCGCGCATGGCCGGCCAAGGCGTCCCCGTGGGCGACGCCACGCTCCATCCGATCGTCGCCCCGGCCCTCATCATGGTGGGGAGCTTCATGATGCGCAGCGTGGCGCGGATCGACCTCGCCGACCCGCCGGCCGCCGTCGCGTCGTTCCTGACGCTCGTGACGATGCCGTTCGCGTTCTCGATCACGGAGGGCATCGCCTTCGGCTTCATCGCCTACGCCGCGCTCATGCTCGCAGCCGGCCGCGGGCGGAAGTGCACCCCCTGCTCTACCTGTTCGCGGCGCTCTTCGTGATCCGCTACGCCTATCTCACATGATCACGAGGACCTTCTTCGGCCTGCTCCTCGTCGGCTTCCCGGTCGTGCTGGCGATCAAGATCGCTGCCCAGCGCCGCGCCCTCGGCCGGAGCCCGGTGGTGCTGGGCCGTGCCGGGCGGGGCACGCTCGAACGCTGGTTCGAGCGGCTCGCGCCCTTCGGCCTCCTCTTCTGGCCGGCGGTGTGGCTCTGGATCGCGCTCGGACTGGCACCGCTCCGCTCGGTACCGCTGCGCCATGTCGGCCTCGCGCTCCTCGCCGCCGGCGCCGCGCTGAGCGCCGGCTCGGTCTTTCTCATGGGACGGGCATGGCGCATCGGCATCGACCCGGAGCAGCGGACGGAACTCGCCGACCGGGGCCCGTATCGCTGGATCCGCCACCCGATCTACAGCGGCTGGCTCGTGATGCTGGTCGGACACGTGCTCGTCGTGCCGCATCCGGTGATCGACGTCGCGGCGATCGTGACCACGGCAGGGGTCGTCTTCGAGGCGCTGCGCGAGGAGCGGCACCTCTCCCGCACCTTCGGCGAGCGCTGGGCGCGCTACGCCTCGCGGACCGGCCGCTTCGCGCCGCGGCTCCGGCCTCAGCGCCCCGCGAACAGCGCCTGACGGAAGAGCCGGAGCTCCGCTTCCCAGGCGCGGGCGGCAGCGCCGCCGCGTGCGGTCTCGATGATGATCCGCTTGGTCGCCTCGAGGACGGCCCGGCCGTGCCTGGCCATCTCGAGGGAGCGCCAGCTCGGGATGACCCAGGCGCGCGGCCGACGACGCCAGCCGGGTGTCGCACGACGCGGCCAGCGCCGAGCCGCCGCCCAGCGCCGGGCCGTTGATCGCCGCGATCGCCGGGATCGACAGCTCGCCGAGCGACCGAAGAGCTCCTTCGAGCTCTCGAAGAGGTCGCGCCGGTGGTCGGCGTCGCCCCCGAACTCGCTCCGGTCCATGCCCGCGCAGAAGGCCGTGCCGGCTCCGGTGAGGACCATCGCGCAGACGTCCCGATCCGAAGCCAGCGCGCGGAAGCACGCCACCAGCTCCCGGCGGAGCGCCACGGAGAGGGCGTTGCGTTTCTGGGGGCGGTCGAGGGTGACGGCGGTGACGGGGCCGTGGCGATCGAGGCGGACGAGCACGTGGGCAGGCTACCGCAATCGCGGGTCGGGAGGGAAGCCCCGCGCCACCGGGCGCTAGAAAGCATGGGGCTTGACACAGCGACGATTTTCGCCTATTATTCGCCTTGTGCACGGCGACATCGTCCCAGCCGAGGTGCTCGTGCCGCCCGAGACTCACGGGCGCGGCTTCCGCCACGACGACGCCGCGCTCGTGATCGACGGCTACCTCCGCCGCCTTACCGCCCAGGACGCACACTGCCGAGCCGTGCTCGGCCGCCTGGCGCGCGCCTTCCTTCGACGCCGTGGCCAGCACGTCCTCGGCTTCGCGAGGCTCGGGGATTACGCCCGGGAGAGACTCGGGCGGTCAGCGCGTGAGCTACAGAGTCTCGCCGCGGTCACCGAGCGCCTGGAGGCACTGTCCGCGATTCGCGACGCCTTCGAGGGTGGAGAGATTTCATGGACGCAGGTCCGGCTGTTGGTCGCGGTGGCCACCCCGGAGACGGAGCGCGCGTGGCTGGAGCTCGCGCGCGGGCGGACGGTCCGCGCCCTGGCCGCGGTGATCCGGGCGGCGGGGCGGAGCGATGCCCACGAAGATGAGGAGGATGGTGACGCCGAGCCGCGGGTCCGCTTCCGCCTCCGCTGTCCGCGCCGGGTTGCGCGGCTGTGGCAGGAGACGGTCGAGCTTGCCCGCCGGATGGCAGGTGCCGAGCTGACGCAGGGCCAGGCGGCGGAGGCGATCGCCGCCGAGGGCCTGTCGGCGCAGCCGCCGAGCGCGGAGACCTGGCCGGAGCCGCCCCCGCGTCCGGACGCTCCCCCGGGTCCGGAAGAGACCGTAGCTTCGTTCGCCCCGGACCTCGACTGGGACGCCGTCCGGGAGGCCATCCCTGCGGAGGTGGAGTCGCTGGCGATCGGCTGCGAAGGCCTCGATCCCTTCGCGCTCGACGCCCGCATGCGAGCCGTCGTGCACGCGCGGCAACGCATCGACTGGCAGACGGGCCGGCTGCTCCGCGTCTTCCTCGACCGCCGGCTCTACCGGCTGATGGGATTCTCGTCCGCCGGCCGTTACTTGGCCGAGCGCCTCGGCAGCTCGACGCGGAAGGCGCGGGCGCTTGTCGCCCTCGAGCGGAAGTCCTGGCAGGCACCGGCGTTCGGCGAGGCTTACCGCGCCGGAGATCTCTCCTGGGTGCGCGCGCTCACCGTGTCACCCATCGTCACCGAAGACACTGCCGCCGCCTGGGTGAGCCGGGCGCAGGAGGTGACGGTCCGCCGCCTCAGTGACGAGGTCGAGTGGGCGCTCTGCGGCCGTGACGGCCTGGCACCGGTTGCGCCCCCACCAGTCGGGGCGACGCTCGACCAGTGGCAAACGTGTGCGCGCCCCGACTGGGAGCTGACCGACTCAGAGATCACCTTCACAGCGCCCGCCTCGGTCGTGACGCTCTTCCGGACGGCGATCCTCGCTTTCACGGACCGAACGGAGTGGTACTGGACTGGGTTCGAGCGCCTCTTGCGCCATGTCCGGGCCGAGTGGACGGCACAGCCCCGCCATCGCGACCCCGTCTTCGAACGCGACGGGTGGCGGTGTGCAGTCCCCGCGTGCAGCAGCCGGCGGAACCTGCACGACCATCACATCCTCTTCCGCTCCCGCGGCGGTGACAACACGCGGAACAACCGCGTCACGATCTGCGCCGGCCACCACCTGCACGGCATTCATACGGGTCACGTCCGCGCGTGGGGCACGGCGCCCGACGGGATCACCTGGGAGCTCGGGGTGCGCGCTGGACGCGAGCCGCTGCTTCGCTTGGCGGGCGACCGATACGTGGGTACCGGCTGATGCCCGCCTTCTATCGGCCCTCGCCCACCCGCTGGAGGCAGAGCATCGCGGCCTCGGCGCCGCGCGCCAGCCGGTCGGCGTCGAAGCGCGACACGCCCCCCCGCGCCTCGAGGACGCGGGCCCGGTCGCGGAACTCGCCCAGCTTCGTGACGCGCTCCGACATCCGCGCTCCGGGGGCCGCGGCGTCGGCGAGCGTTCGCAGCAGCACCGATTGGTCGCGGCCGCCGAGTCCGCGCCCGGCAACGTGGGCCTCGAACTGCGCCACGACGCGCTCGCAGTCGGGCACGCTGGTGGCGCCGGCGGGGGCGCCCACGAGAAGGCACCCGGCGATCAGCATGCGGCGGGCGGTCACGGCCGCCATTCTGCGCCCGCCGTGGCACCCGAGGCAATTGCCGTTTTCACCTATTCCGCAGCCCCTCGCGGAAGTCCGGATGCGCGACCTCGACGAGAGCCCGAGCCCGGTCGACGTCCCCCAGCGCCGACAGGTCGACCGCGCCGTGCTCCGTGACAACCCACTGGACGTGGTGGCGCGGCGTCGTCACGAGCGTGCCCGCCGGCAGGGCCGGGACGATGGTCGAGATGCGCTCGCCCCGGACCGTCGCCGTCGACTTGAGGCACACGATGGTCCTGCCGCCCGGCGCCTCGCCGGCGCCCATGACGAACGCCTCGTGTCCCCCCACGCCGGAGTACTGCCGGCCCCCGACGTGATCCGCGGCCACCTGTCCGGAGAGGTCGATCGCGAGCGCCCCGTTGACGCTGACGAACCGCCGGAGCTTCCGCATGAGCGCGGGGTCGTTCACCGCCCCGACCGGCAGCATGCGCACGACGGGGTTCTCGTGGAGCCACGCGTAGAGCGCCTGGCTGCCGAGGGCGAAGGTGCCGACCGAGACGCCGTCGTAGAGGCCCTTCTGGTTCGTCACCTTGCCGGCCGCGTGCAGGTGCATCACGCCGTCGGAGATCATCTCGGTATGGATGCCGAGGTCGCCGCGCGGGCCGGTGGCGAGCAGGCGCGCCACCTCGTCGGGGATGGCACCGATGCCGAACTGGAGCGTCGAGCCATCGTCGACCAGCGCGGCGACGTGGCGGGCGATCGCCAGATCCTCCGGCGACGGCTGCTCCGCGGGCAGCGCGACGAGCTCCTCGGCGTGCTCCACCCACCCGTCGACCTCCGAGAGGTGCACGCGGTTGCGCCCGAACTCGGGCAGGCCGTCGACGCGCGGCATGCGCGCATTCACCTCGGCCAGCGCCAGGCGCTCCGGGTCGCGGGCCGCCTCGAGGAACGGCCGGTACGACGCGGCCGCCGAGAGTCCGAAGCTCAGCCAGCCGTCGCGGTCGGGCGGCGAGGTGACGGCCAGCACGACGCGCGGCTTCGCGCGCAGCCCGAGCCGCTCGAGCCCGTGGAAGTCCAGCGGCAGGTACTGCACGCGCGCCCCGCCTTGTCGCGCCGCGCGCTCGACCGGCCCGAAGAACCCGCTCACGAGCCGAACGGCCGGGTTCCCGAGAAAGGCATACGGCCGGACGAGAAGCCCGCTGACGATCGTCAGGTCCTCGAGGTCCGGCCTGGCGCCGATCGCCTCCAGGAGCCCGACGGGCTGTCCGTCGGCGAACCCGCACGCCAGGGTGTCGTGAGGACGGACGAGCGCGGCCGCCTCGGCGAGCTCGAGACGGCGCCCCTTGCCGGTCACTCGCTTTTCCGCGAGAGCGGCTCAGGACGCGGCCGCGCCCGGCGGCGACTTCCCCCCGGACTGGCCACCCGTGAGCTTCGCCTCGAGCTCGGCGAGCCGCGCCTCGAGCCGGCGCTCCAGGCCTTCCACGTCGGAGCGCGTGGCGACGCTCAGGCGGTCGACCGCCCGGGCGGCGCGTCGCTCCACCTCGGCCAGGACCCGCTCGGCGCGCGCCTCGAAGTCCTGCCGGGTGCGCCGGATGCGCCGTTCGACGTCGGCCCGCAGACGCTGCGCGCGCTTCATGAACAGGACGAGCGCTCGCTGCTGGCGGCTCGCGAGGACCTTGCCGGCATCCTTGCGCACGCGGGCGAGCAACCTCGTCCCGTCCTTCTCCAGCCGCGCGAGCACCTGTCGCAGAGGCCGGAGCGGTCCCGGTGGCGCTGTCCGTCGGGTGCGACGTGCCGCCATGCGATGCCCTCCTCGTGGGTCTATAGCGCGTCGGGGGCGCGCGTGCCCAGGCCCTCTCGGCGCGGCCTACCTGTTGCCCGAGAGGACGTCGTTCGCCCAGCTGAGGGCCGCCATCATCGACGGGAAGCCGACCGTCGTGAGCCCCAGGCGGATCGCGTGGCGGATCTCGTCCGCCGTCGCCCCGGCCTCGCGCGCCCGGCGGACGTGGGAATGCACCGCCCCTTCGAGGCCGGCACCGAGCGCGATGCCGAGCTTCACCAGCTCCGCCTGCTTGCGGTCGAGCGGTCCCTCGGTGAGGCATGCGTCGCCCAGCTGCTCGTAGGCCTGGATGATGCGGGGATGCTCGGCTGCGAACGTCCGGTAGGCCGACGGAAGCTTCTTCTCCATGTCGAGTCCTCCCTCTCGGGGCACGTTTACAATGCCGACCACTGATGCAAAAGGCGGACGATGGCTCGCCGGCTGCGCATCGCCGTCGGGGCGCTCGCGGGCGCCCTGCTCGCGGTGCAGGCGTTCCGCATCGACCGCACGAACCCGCCCGTCGAGCAGGACGTGGCGGCGCCCGCGGGCGTCGAGGCGCTCCTGCGGCGTGCCTGCTACAACTGCCATTCGCACGAGACCGTGTGGCCCTGGTACAGCCACGTGGCACCCGTCTCGTGGCTGCTCGCCCACGACGTCTCGGAGGGGCGCCGCGAGCTCAACTTCTCCACCTGGGCGGCGTACCCGGGCGCAAAGAAGGTCCGGAAGCTCAGGAAGTCCGCCGACGAGGTGGCCAAGCGAAAGATGCCGCCCTGGTACTACGCGCTCGTCCATCCCGAGGCACGGCTCGCCGACGGCGAGCGCGAGATGCTGCGCGCCTGGACGGCCGAGGAGATCGCCAGGCTCGCACCCTGACTCACGTAGCTCATGCCGCCGCCGCACCCATGAGCGCCGAACGCGCGATGTCCTCGTACCGGACCTTGCCCGCGTCGAAGCCCTTGAGATTCTCGGCGAGCTTCCCGAACGTGACCTCGAAGGACGGCAGGGTCTTGCGGGCGCGCGCCAGCGGCGTCGTGCGGGCCAGGACGAAGTTCTTCACGTAAGGGTGCTTGATGCCCCGGCGCTTGAGCTTGGCGACGACGTCGGACAGCACCTCATCGACCTCGCGGACCATGCCGGCACGCTCCTGGCGCTCCTCGAACGCTTTCGGGAGCGTGCCCTTGATGAAGTGGTCGACCCGCCGCAGGATCGGCGCGAACGCGCCGCCGGCGAAGCGCGCGTTCGTCTCGTAGAGGAGCCCGAGCGTGATGAACGGCGGCGACTCGAACTGGAAGGCGTAGTCCTCCTCGGACGCCTTCGGCTGTTCCCGAAGGAGGCCGCGGTACATCCGGATCACCTCGAGCGACTTCTCCTTCAGGTTGTGGGTCTTCTCGGTGTTGAGCGCCAGGATCTGGAACGCGACGTCACGCTCCGGGACGAGGATGGCCGGGACGTAGCTCGCCTTGAGCTTGCCGAGAACCGCGCGCCGGTGGTTGCCGTTCGGCGTCCAGTAGAGCCCGGGCGACGGGGACATCGCGACGATTGGGTCGACGAAGCGGCCGGTCTTCTTGACCGCCTCGGCGAGACGCTTGACGTGAGCCGGCGAGAGATCGCGCTGGTACGGCGTCGCGTCCACCTTGTCCAGCGGGAGCAGGCAGAAGAGCTGCCAGCGCTCGCCCACCGGATCCTGGTAGATCGCGAGAACCTGGCCGCCGTCGCGCTGCACCTGCTCGGCGAGGGCGGTCGCCTGCTTCGATGGCTCCTCGTGTGGATACACGACCCACGTCCCCATGTGCCGGTCCTAACCTAGCACTGACCTGCTTGCGGGGGCACCGAGCCGTAGGCGCTATTCCGAAGCCAGGCAGGATTCCCGATTGCCGCCGCGCCCGAGTGAGGGCAATAAAGGATCGATGGGTCTTACCAGCCTCCTGGTCCGCCTGAGCAATCCCCGCGACCAGCGGCGCGCGGTCGAGAAAGACCTGCTCGTCGACTCAGGAGCCATCTATGCCGTCGTCCCTGCCCCGGTGCTGCGGCGGATCGGCGTGCGACCGAGCGGCAAGGAGACGTTCACGCTCGCCGACGGCACGCACCTCACGCGCCGGGTCGGGACCGCCTTCTTCGAGATCGACGGCCGCCAGGGCGCATCGAAGGTCATCTTCGGACGTCCGGGGGACGCCGCTCTCATCGGCGCCGTCACGCTGGAAGAGCTGGGCCTGATGCTCGATCCGCTCAAGCGCGAGCTTCGACCCATGCGGCTGCTGCTCGCCTGAGAAACCGTCCCTCACGGCCAGAAGAGCCGGTGCGCCTCGCGACGCAGCGCCGCGCGGAAGCGCGGGTGTGCCAGGTCGATCAGGGCGAGCGCCCGCTGTCGCTGCGTGCGGCCCTGCAGGTTCGCGACCCCGTACTCGGTCACCACGAAATCGACGAACGTGCGCGGCACCGTGACCACCGTGCCGAGCGCGAGCTGCGCGACGATGCGCGAGACCGTCCCCGCCCGAGCCGTCGAGGGAAGCACGTGGATCGCCCGTCCGCCGCGGGCGAAGAGCGCGCCCATCGTCCAGACGAGCTGGCCGCCCGGCCCGGTGTACATGGTCGCGCCGATCGACTCGGAGGCGACCTGTCCCGTGAGATCGATCGCCACCGCCTGGTTGATCGCCACGAGGTTGGCGATGCCGGCGATGCGCGTGAGGTCGTTCACCCACTCGATGTCGAAGAGCGCCACACGGGGATTCTCGTGGCAGAAGGCCATGTCCGCACCGGGCACGACGAAGGACCCCGTCGCGACCCCCGGGTGGTAGGTCTTGTAGCGTCCCGTCGCCGCGCGGCACTTGACCAGCTCGATCACCGACGGGACGAGGATCTCGGAGTCGACGCCGAGGTCGAGCTTGTGGGCGAGGTAGCTTCCCATCAGCGCCGACAGCGTGCCCGTGCCGATCTGGATCGTGTCGCGATCGTTGACCAGCGAGGCGACCGCGGCGCCCACGGCGTCGGTGACCTCGCGGCGCTCCGGCCCCGGCTCCGGGTAGGCCGCCGGAAGGTTGAGCGGCTCCTCGCGCGACTCGACCACCAGGTCGAAGTCGGCGAGCGGCACGCTGGCGTCGCCGCGCGCCCGGAAGACGCCGTGTCCCACCTCGGCGATGCTGAGCTTCGCCGCGGCGAGGAGCGCCTTCGCGTGCCAGGGGCCGTAGCCGAAGCCCACCCCGCCCTCCGCGTCCGGCTGCGAGACCTCCGCCATGAAGACGTCCGCCGCCCAGCCGCCGTGCCGTCCCGCTGCCTCGGCACGCGACCCGATCGCGTAGTCCGTGACGGCGAAGTCGCCGCGGCGCGCGTCGAGACAGGGCCGCACGAGCGGCGTGATGTAGTCGGTCACGTACGCGATGTGCTCGTCCCAGCCCGGCGTGTCGGTCGCCCAGGCGAGCGGGTACGCGGTGGCGCCCTGCAGCACACGCACGTCCCGGAGCTCGTCGCGTCGCCCGGCGAGCGCGGCCGCCAGTGTGCGGGGGACGCGGCCGAGCGGGAAGCGAACCAGGTCGCCCGAGCGCACGCGGGCAACCGCTTCCTCGGCACCCACCAGCTTGCCGGCGAGCGCGGCGCGCCAGTCGTCCATGATCAGGCGAGGCGCGACCGGCGGAACCGGTCCACCATGTCGAGCAGCAGATCCGCCGCCTCGACGTGCAGCCAGTGGCCGCGCCCGGGGATCACCTCGAGCTCCGCACCCGGGATGTGGCGCTGGATGATCACCGATGCCCCGACACCCATCGGGTCGCTCTCCCCTACCACGACGAGCACCGGACAGCCGATGGCCGGGAGTCTGGGAGTCAGGGGATCGTGCGTCAGGCTCTTCAGACACCGCGTGACGTGCGCGATGCCCTGGGGGTCGCCCTCGACCCGCCGGTCCGCGCCGGCGCCGTAGATGGCGCGCGCGAGGCCCGCGAGCCCGTCGATCTCCGCCGCGCACGCGATCCGCTCGTACCAGGCAGCGACCCGCGGGCTCGCCTCGCTCGCCGTCCCGAGCAGCACGAGTCCCGCCACGCGTTCGGGGCAGGCCAGCGCCGTCGTCAGCGCCACGACGCCGCCCATCGAATGTCCGACCAGCACCGCGCGGTCGATGGCGAGACGGTCGAGCAGCGCGCGGATGTCGGTGGCGAGATCTTCCCGGCGATACGGTCCCGGGGGTGCGTCCGATCCGCCGTGCGCGCGCTGATCGACGAGCACCACCTGGCCGCGCGCGGCGAGCGGGGGCGCCAGCCGGCTCCAGACGGACAGCGTGTCCGCGAGCCCGTGCAGGCAGACGAAGTACGGCGGCCCGGCGCCCCGCGTCTCGATGCGGAGCGCGTGGCCGCCGACGTCGACGTGCCGGGTGGCCGAGCTCACCATTCTCACCGCTGTGCTTGCGGCCGGCGGTGCAATCTACTGGTTCCTCAAAGCCTGAGGTTGTCAACTCCGGGGGAATTCCCCATAGAACGAGGGGGAATTCCCCCTCTGTGAGCAGCGGGATCGCCCGGTCCGCACCGGGCAACGGCTGCTCCAGCGCTAGGGGGTTTGACCCGGCTCGACGCCGGCAGGGTCGGCGCCCGCGAGCAACCCGACAAAGGTCGACGTCCACCAGCGCACGTCCCGCGCGGCCACCTTCGCCCCGAGCGCCCGCATCCGTTCGCAGCGCTCCTCGGCCGACATGGCGAGCGCGACGTCGATCTGCCTCTGGATGGCCTCGGCGTCGTAGGGATTGACCGTCAGCGCCTCGCTCAGCTCGCGGGCGGCCCCCGCAAACTCCGACAGGATGAGCACGCCGTCGCCGCGGGAGTGGCAGGCCACGTACTCCTTCGCCACGAGGTTCATCCCGTCGCGCAGGGGCGTGATCAGGGCCACATCGGCGGCCACGTAGTACGCGGCCAGCTGGTCGGGGTCGAACGCCGTGTAGACGTAGGCCAGCGGTGAACGTCCCTCGAACGAGAAACGACCGACGATGCGTCCGACGATCTCCTCGATGGTGCGTTTCATCTCGCGGAACTCGGGCACGTGAAACTCGGAAGGCACGGCGATCTGCACGAGCGACACGCGCCGCCGCCACTCCGGGTGGCGCTCGAGGAAGCGCTCGAAGCCGAGGAGGCGATCGGGGATGCCCTTGGTGTAGTCGAGCCGGTCCACGCCGAGGAGGATGACGTCGGCGCCGAGGTTCACTCGAAGGCCGCTCGCGTGCGCCCGCACCGCGGGGTCGTCCGCCTGCTGGCGTAGGCGCCCCGCCTCGATACCCACCGGGAGCACCACGACCCGCACGTCACGCCCCGGCAGTCGCACCCGGAGGGGATCCTCGTCCACCGGCAGGTCCAGGAAGTGACGGACGCAGTCGAGGAAGCTCTGCGCATCGCCTTCGGTCTGGACGCCGATCAGGTCGGCGCCCAGCATGCCCGCCAGCAGCTCCGCGCGCCACGGGCAAACGCCGAACACCGATGGCGGCGGGAAGGGCAGGTGCCAGAAGAGACCCACGCGCACCGGTGCGCCGGCGTCGCGCAGGAGACCGGGCACGAGGCAGAGATGGAAGTCGTTGACCCAGATGAGGTCCCCCGGATCCGCCTCCGTCCGCACGGCGGCCGCGAAGCGCTCGTTCGCCTGCTGGTACGCCGTCCAGAACGCGGGCTGGAAGCGGCAGCGGTTCGGGAGCATGTGACACAGGGGCCAGAGCACCTGGTTGGCGAAGCCGGCATAGAAGGTGGTCGCGTCGCGTTCCTTCAGACGAACGGAGCGCACGGGATACTCGAGCCCCGTGTCCGCCGGCGCGAGCACCTCTTCGGCCGATCGCGCGGCCCAGGCCACCCACATCCCCCCGTGCTTCTGCATCGCCGCATTCAGCGCGCCCGGTAGGCCACCCACGGCGCGTCTCGGCCGCACGCCGGCATTGCGGCTCACCTCGACGGGCGCGCGATGCGAGAGGACGAACAGACGGCCCGGCGAGCGCATGTCGGAGGGGATTCTACATGCATCCCGCGCGCGCGAGCAGTACCACGGCGATGCCGATCCAGTGCAGCAGGATCGGCGAGACGATGCTCTCGGAACGCTCGCGCGCCATGCCCGCGGCGACGCCGAACACGAGCGCGCCGAGGGCCGGCGCCGGGCCGCCGAGCATGGTCTGGGTCAGGGCGATGGGGAGCCGCGGCAGGACGACGCCCCAGAGGGCGTAGAGCACGGCAGAAAGGACGGCAGGTCGCGACAGGAACCAGGAGCCGCCGCACTTCTGAATCGGGAAGCTCGTGAGCAGGCTTCCCTGGACGAGACCCCTGAATATCAGCTCGGCGGCGACCGGGAGCGTGAGGAGAGCGAGGAACTCGGGCCACCCGAACGTGGACAGCGGGACGGCCGGCGTCCACACGCCGCCGGCGAGGGCGCCGAACATGGCGAAGGGAAGGACGAGGCACCAGTCGAGGCCCGCGAAGCGCCGGAGCCCGTAGATCCCCGGCGCCCGACGCCCCCTCAGGAAGAAGAACGCGCCGCCGAAGCCGAGCAGCAGCATTGGGAACTGGCTTGCGAGACTGGGAGCGATCCCGCTCTCGAGCCCGATGCGATCGTCCAGCAGGCGCAGGATGCACGCGAGGGCGAGCGCGGCGATCATGACGCTCGTGCTTCTCAGCGCCGCGCTCGCGATCCGGCCGAGCCGCCGGAGGAAGGTCGGCGCGGAGAAGGCCTGCTCGCACGCGCGCGCGATCTGCTCGGGGGCGACCCGCGTCCCGCTGCCCCGAGGCGATCCGCCGATATCGGCGGAGCCGGCCCAGCGGTTGCCGGAGCGATGACCCCCCGCCGCGGGGTCGATCAGGTTCAGGTGCGCGTAGACCTTCTCGAGGCTCGCCGGCAGGTACGGGTCGACCTGGCGCAGGCTGTAGGTGGCGGCGTCCCGCTGCAGGGCGATCACCCCGAGCCGCCGGCCGTGCAGCCGCCTGAGCTGTCGCTCCACCTCATAGATGCCCGCGGTCGAGCGGCAGACGATCGCCACCGAGCCGCCGGCGATCTCCGCCCGCACGAGCTCGTCGATCTCGGCGACGTCGTCGAAGTGCTTCGCCGGATACACCAGGCGGTCGATCGCGCGCAGCCGGTCGGCCGTGTGCCGCAGCAGATCGGAAGACTGCCACCGTCCCCGTCTCTTGAGGGCGAGCTCGCGGGCGCGCAGGTCGTCGATCCACGCCTGCGTCTCCGCGAGGAGCTTGGGCGGGAGCCCGCAGAGATCGCTCAGCTCGAGCCCCTGGGCATCGATCGCGCCCTGCAGGCGGAGGAGCGGCATGATGCGCGCCCGCGTCTGTCCATCGATCTCGTTCAGGCGGATGTGGTTCAGCAGCACCCAGATGGCGAGCACCGTGTCCAGGTCGGCGTCGTTGGCGTACACGGTCCAGTCCCGCCTGCGCAGGTCGAGACCCTTGCGGACCAACACCACCGCCTGCTCGCACGTGGCGAGCGTGAACGAGCGGACGCAGCCTTCGTGGTGGTCGAGGTTGTAGAGCTGACGCTTGGGGTCGATGAACGGCTCTCCCTGCGCCGCGCCATCGAGGAAGATCGAGCCCGGCGGGAAGCTCCGCGCCGCGCTCGCGGTCACGCAGAAACCCTGCTTGATCCGCACCGTGACGGTGGGCGCCTCGATGCAGGTCAGCACTTCCCCATCCCGCTGCCGCTTGATCCGGTAGCGGTCCGGGGCGGCGTCGCGCACGGGGGGCCGCGAGGCCGGAGCCTGGGCCGGATCGTGCGCTCGGTCGAGGGCTTGGTTCCCAATCATGACAGCAGAGGGGGCGGGCGCGCTCGTCGTCCGCAAGCCGTGAGATGGAGCAAGTGCCGGGCCAACGGCGAGGTCTGTCGGCCGCGCGTCGCCGCCGGGGTCGCCGGGTGTCGGATTCATGCCGCTGACGTACGCTCTCGAACGCGCGGCCCCGCCCTGCGCGGGAGATTGCACCGGGAGCGGCGGGCGCAGTATGGCGAGGCCCGGGAGGCGTCATGTCGGTCAATCTCGTGGTGGTCCCGATCGAGAAGCCCGAGGCCGTCAACCTGATTCTGGGCCAGGCGCACTTCATCAAGACGGTGGAGGACCTGCACGAGGCGCTGGTCACGGCCGTGCCCGGGGCCGCCTTCGGGCTGGCTTTCTGCGAATCCTCGGGTCCGTGCCTGGTGCGCTGGAGCGGTACGGACGAGGAGCTGATCGAGCTGGCGCGACGGAACGCGCTCGCCATCGGCGCGGGACACAGCTTCCTCGTGCTCCTGAGAAACTGCTACCCGATCAACGTGCTGCCCGCGATCCGTGCGCTCGCGGAGGTCTGCGGCGTCTACTGCGCGACCGCCAACCCGGTGGAGGTGATCGTCGCGGAGACGGCAGCCGGGCGCGGCATCCTCGGCGTCGTCGACGGCGCCCGCCCGAAGGGCATCGAAGGCGAGCGCGAGATCAGCGACCGAAAAGCGCTTCTGCGCAAGCTCGGCTACAAGCTCTGAGCGTCACTCGATCTCGTACGTCACCTGCAGCGTGGCGGAGACCGTGGCCTCGCCCGGCTCGATGGGCGTGGGCACCGCGCGCGCCTCGGCGGCCATCGCCGCCTCGAAGCGTCGCGGTGCGACGATCGGTGCGCCCGACGTGGTGGCCGAGACGACGCCCTTCAGCCGGACGCCGAGGCCCTTCGCGGCGCTCTCGGCCTGGGCCCGGGCGTCCGCGCCGGCCTTCTCGAGCGCGCTGCGCAGCAGCTCGGCGCGCTTCGAGAGCGAGAACTGGAGGCTGCCCACGCGGTTGGCGCCGGCGCCGATCGCGGCGTCGATGAGAGCCCCGACCTTGTCGATCCGCCGGCTCTCGATCTGGACCTCGTTGCGCGCCACGTAGCCGGTGATGCGCGGCTCGTGCGCTTCGCCGGGACGCACCGACTCGTAGCGCGGCTCGACCGTGTAGCGGGTGGTGCCGACGGTGTCCTCCGGCGCGAGGAGCGCCTTCAGCGCCGCCGCGACGGCGGCGCTGCGCTTCGCGTTCTCGGCCGCCGCCTCCGTGGCGCGCGGCCCCGTGGTCTCGACGGCGAAGGATGCGACGACCAGGTCGGGCGCCGCCTTCACCTCGCCCTGTCCGGTCACCGCGATGGTGTGCCGCGGCTCGGCGGTCTTCTCCTGCGACCACGCCGCGTGACCGCCGGCGATCAGCAGCAAGGCTCCGAGCACCCAGCGACGACGCATGTCCGCTATACCCAGCGGCGCACCGCCGCGCGGTACCGGAGATACTCGTCGCCGAACTTCTGTTCCATGTATCGCTCCTCCCTGGCGATCACGCCGTAGGACATGAGGACGAGCGTCGGAATGAGCATCCCCACGACCCACGCGCTGTTTGCCCACATCCCGATCCCTAGCTGCAACAGGGTGAACGACAGATAAATGGGGTTGCGCGAGAACCGATACGGTCCGGTCGCGATGACCGCCGTCACCGGCTTCCTGGTACGAATCGGCGTCCGCGCCTTCCGAAACTCGCGAACCGAGAGCACGAACAGCACGACGGCGAGAAGAGTCAGCGATGGGCCCAGTGGTTCCACGGCGTACGGGAACAGCTGTACGGGCCACACGAGGTTGATTCCCACGCCGACCAGTATCGAAACCAGATACACGATTGGCGGCCGCGCGACGACGACCACGCCCCCGTCGTGCGCGTCTGGTCCATTGCTCACGGCTGAGCCGCCCCCCGCAACGGAACTCGCGTTGCCCCGGACGGACCGGGTACTTCTGCGACGGCGGCTCGGTAGAACTCATAGCCTCTCATCGCCTGGCCGAGGTAGCGCGTGCGGTAGTCGGCGGCCCCCATGTCCGCCGCCAGCGCGAGACCCCGTGCCGCGAGGAAGGCCTGGAGGCGCGCAGGATCGATGCCGAAGGTCCATGGTTCGCCGGCGCGATGCAACGTCGCGACGAGCTCCCGCGTTCCTTCGAAGACCGCCGAGCCGTCGAGGAGTCCACGATGGACGTACGTGAAGAGGAGCCGGCTTCCGGGTGCGGTCGTGGCAAAGTACCGGAGGGTCGCATCGACCGCCTCCTCGGTGAGGTAGTTGGTCACGCCTTCCCAGACGCAGAAGGTGCGGGTCGCGGTCTCGAAGCCGGCTGCGTCCATCGCTCGGTCGAGCGTTTGCCGCGCGAAGTCGAACGGCACGAATACCACGTGCGCCGGCAGGGCGCCGAGCAGGCGACGGAGTCGCGCCGTCTTCACCGCCTGCGTGGCGGGGTGGTCGACCTCGAAGACGCGGCAGCGCTCGAGGCCCGCGATCCGGTAGGCGCGGCAGTCGAACCCGGCGCCGAGGATCGCCACCTGCTCAATCTCCTCGCGCAACGCATCCCTCACGAGATCGTCGATCAGGCGGGTCCGGGCGATGCCCGACGAGCGCGCCCCGGGCCACCGGCGATCGATGTACCAGGGCACGACCCTCCCCACCAGCGGGAGGCGCGACAGGCCTACGGCCGCACGCAGCGACGGCCGCAGGAAGCCACGTGCGAAGCGATCGTCGAACAGCCGTGCGGAAGCCGGACGACGCACGGACTCGAGCGCCCGGAAGAGCGCCATGAACTCCGCCGTCCGGCTCGAGTGCCGGGGTCTCATGCGGCCGCGATCCCGCGCCCCTGCCGCCACTGCCAGAGGAGGCGGCAGCCGCGATGACGAAGGCTCATACCACGCCGGCCGTCACCTACCCAGGGGTTGCAGCGGACCGCAGCAGCCGATTGGAATGGACGTCGGAGGAGACTCATGCTGAACGAGTTCAAGGAATTCGCCCTCAAGGGCAACGCCGTGGACCTCGCGATCGGCGTCATCATCGGCGCGGCGTTCGGGACGGTCGTCAACTCGATGGTCAACGACATCCTCATGCCGCCCATCGGGAAGGCCCTCGGCGGGGTCGACTTCTCGAACTTCTTCCTCGTCCTCGGCGCCGCCAAGTATCCGAGCCTCAAGGCCGCCAAGGACGCCGGCGCGGCGACGATCAACTACGGCGTGTTCGTGAACAACGTCATCAACCTGCTGATCGTCGCCGGCGTCCTGTTCCTGGTGGTGAAGGGCATGAACGCGCTCCGGCGCGAGCAGCACGCCCCCGCTCCCGCGCCGCGGAGCACCAGGGACTGTCCGATGTGCGCGACGAGCATCCCCATCGCGGCGAAGCGATGCCCGAACTGTACGAGCGATCTGTGAGGCGCGGCCGCCCGCCCTCGTCTACGACCGGCAGGCCGCGATCACCCGACGCCACATGGCGTCGTCCGCCCCCGGGCGCAACGGGCTGTAGAACGACAGCCGGTCGATGACGCCGCCGTACTTCTTCTTCAGCAGGCCGGGGACCTCGTCGAACGTCCCCTGGACGGCGTAGACCTCGAGCATCTCGTCGGTGATGAGCGACGCCATCCCCGACCAGTCGCCCTGCGCCGCCTTCTCGTTCAGGCGGTAGCACGTCTCGCCCCAGCCGTGGGCCTCGAGGACGCCGATGTAGGTGCGGGTCGAGGCGTAGAAGGCGATCTGCTGCCGGACGCCGCCCTTGACGCGCTCGATCTCGTCCCGGTCCTTGCCCGTGATGACGAAGGCGGAGGTGGCGAGCGTCACGTCGCCTCGCTTCCGGGCCCCCTTCGCGAGCCCCTGTTCGACGTTCGGCAGCACGGTCTCGCGGATGTACTTCATCGAATGGAACGGGTGGACCTGGAAGCCGTCGCACAGCTCACCCGCGAGGCGGCAGACATAGGGGTTCACGCCGGCGATGTAGAGCGGGATGTGCGGCCACTCGAGCGGCGCCGGGCTGAAGAAGGGCGTCATCAGGCTGAACTGGTAGTACTTCCCCTGGAAGCCGGGCTTCGTGCCGTGCTGCCACACGTCCCAGATGTGGCGGATGAGCTGCACCATCTCGCGGAGCCGCGGCCCCGGCGCCGTCCAGGGGGTCGAGTACCGCCGCTCGTTGTGGCCCTTCACCTGCGTCCCGAGGCCGAGAACGAACCGGCCCCGTGAGGCCGCCTGCAGGTCCCAGGCGATCTGCGCATGGACGAGGGGGCTCCGTGGAAACGCCACCGCGATGTTCGTGCCGAGCGTGATGCGCTCGGTGGCGGTGGCCGCCAAGGCGACGGGCAGATAGGGATCGTGGCCCGCCTCGGCGGTCCACAGGCCGTCGTAGCCGAGCTCCTCGGCGTAGCGGGCGAGCCGCGCCACGTCGCGCAGGTCGGCGATGAAGATACCACTGTCGATCTTCATGCCGGGTGCCTACTCGACGAGGGCGCGCGCGGTCAAGGCAGGTCGACGGCTTGACTCGGCGCCGCCAGCTGGCGCAGCTTCGACCCGGACACGCCGATGCCGCCCGCCGTCGCCTGCTTCACCTTCGACAACATGGCCGAGGCCGCCGAGGTCGGGGCGGGCACGCGCCGCGGGCCCCGACCGGACGTGGCCGATCCGTCGCTCACCCGCGGCTATCCGAACCTCTACCGGTTGCTCGCGGCCCACGACGTCCGGGCCACCTTCTTCGTCGAGGGCTGGAACGGCATCCATCATGCCGACGCCGTCGCCGAGGTCGTGCGCCGCGGGCACGAGCTCGGCATGCACGGCTGGGCACACGAGCCGTGGCACGAGCTCGACCCGGCCGCGGAGGAGGCGCTCGCCGGGCGCGCGACGGCGGCCCTGGCCCGCGCCGCCGGCGTACGGCCCGTCGGGTTCCGCGCCCCCGGCGGCAGCCGGACGCCGCACACCGAGGCCGTGCTCCGGCGGCTCGGCTACCGCTACGACGCCAGCCTCGGCGACGGGATGCGGCCGCAGGTGCTCGCTTCCGGGCTGGCCCAGGTGCCCTTCACGTGGACCGGCGTCGACGGCTTCCATTACCTGCGTCCCGAGCCGGCCCGCCCCGCGGAGGTGCGGGACGCCTGGCTCGGGGTGCTCGCGCGCGTCGCCGAGCGCGGCGGTCTCTTCGTGCTCGTGTGCCACGCGTTCGTGACCGGCGTCGACGACGAGCGACTCGCCGCGCTCGACGCCGTCATCGCCGCCGCGCGCGTCGATCCGCGAATCCAGATCCGGAGCGCGGGCGAGATCGCCCAACAGCTGCTCGACGACCGACGGGAGGAGCCATGTCCGAGCCCCGCATCGCCATCCGCCTGAACCACGTCGCCTACCCGACCTTCGACACGCCCGCGACCGTTCGGTTCTACACCGAGGTCATGGGCTTCCGGCTCGTCGCCGCGCTCGAGGCCGAGAGCGAGCCCGAGGACGGCTCCCGGCGCCGCTTCCTCCATACGTTCTTTGCCATGGAGAGCGGGGAGATCATCGCGTTCTTCGAGGTCGACGGCCTGGAGCCGCCGGCGCCGGACCGCCTGCCGCGCTGGATCCGTCACCTGGCGCTCAGCGTCGACTCGAAGGAAACGCTGGCGGCGTGGCAGCAGCGCCTGCAGCGCCACGGCGTGCGCGTGACCGGGCCCGTCAACCACGACGACACCTGGCTCTCGATCTACTTCGGGGACCCGAACGGCGTGACCCTCGAGCTGACCTACCAGTCGCGCCCCCTCGACGACGACGACGCCCGGCGCGCCGCCGCGGTCGTCGCCGGGTGGTCGGCGGCGCACCGGGTCACGCCAACTTGAACGGCAGGTAGATCAGCGCCGCGATCGCCGCGCTGCATGGGATGGTGAGCACCCACGCCCAGACGACGTTCCGCGCCACGCCCCAGCGCACCGCCGACAGCCGCCGCATGCTGCCCACGCCGACGATCGCACCGGTGATCGTGTGCGTGGTGCTGACCGGGATGCCGAAGGTCGCGGACCCGAACAGCGCGATCGCCCCTGCGGTCTCGGCGCAGAAGCCGCCGACCGGCTGGAGGGCCGTGAGCCGCATCCCCATCGTGTGCACGATCCGCCAGCCGCCGAGGAGGGTGCCGAGGCCGATCGCCGCGTGGCAGATGAGGATGACCCAGAAGGGCACGTAGAAGGTGCTGCCGAGGTGGCCCGAGGTGAAGAGCAGGACGGCGATGATGCCCATCGTCTTCTGCGCGTCGTTGGTGCCGTGGCCGAGGCTGTAGCCGGCCGCGGAGAGCAGCTGCAGGCGGCGGAAGACGCGGTCGACGAAGGCCGGGTGCGCGCTCTTCAGCAGATGCATCATCACGAACATGAAGGCCGCTCCCAGCAGCAGCCCGGCGACCGGCGACACGACGATGAAGATCAGGATCCGGGTGATCCCCGACCAGACCAGCACGCCGGGGCCGGCCTTGGTGAGGGCCGCACCAGCGAAGGCGCCGATCAGGGCGTGCGAGGAGCTCGTGGGCAGGCCCCAGCGCCACGTGATCCAGTCCCACGTGAAGGCCGCCGCGAGACCGGCGAAGATGAGCGGCCGGTCCATCACCTCGGGGTTCACGATGCCCTTCCCGATGGTCGTCGCCACCGCGACGCCGAAGCCGAAGGCGGCGACGAAGTTGAAGAAGGCCGCCCAGGCGACGGCCGCGCGCGGCGTCAGCACGCGCGTCGACACGACCGTGGCGATCGAGTTCGCCGCGTCGTGGAAGCCGTTCATGAAGTCGAAGGCGAGGGCGACGAGGATCAGGAGGGCGAGGATGAGCATCCGACCGCGGCAGGGCGCTCAGGCGTACTCGAGGGCCACGCCCTCGATCACGTTGGCGACGTCCTCGCAGCGGTCGATCGCGTTCTCGAGGTTGTCGTAGATCTCCTTCCACTTGATGACGTGGATGGGATCGGTGCTGTCGTGGAAGAGCCGGGCGACGGCCCGGCGCAGGAGCTGGTCGCCCTCGTTCTCCAGGCGGTTGATCTCCGTGCAGTGGGCGCTGAGCGCCTCCCGGTCGCGCAGGTCGCGCAGGCAGCGCACCGCGTCGCCGACGGCCTGCACGGACTTGACGAGCACGTCCGCGAACGCGCGGGCCTCCGGCTCGATCGTGCGGAGCTCGTAGAGCCAGATGCGTTCCGAGGAGGCCTCGATCAGGTCGAGCACGTCGTCCATGCGCGAGATCAGGCGATGCATGTCGTCGCGGTCGATCGGCGTGATGAAGGTCTGATGCAGGCGCTCGATCACCGCGTGGGTGATCTCGTCGCCCTGGTGCTCGACGGCCTTCACGCGCTCGGCCTGCTGCGCGGGATCGACCTGCTTCTCCAGCATCTCGGCGAGCAGCGCCGCCGCCTCCCGCGTGCGGTCCGCGTGCTGCTCGAGGAGGTCGAAGAACTGCTCGCTCCCGCTCGCCGGGAGGAGCCGGGAGAGGAATCCCTGCCGCGGCGCGCCGGTGGCCATCTGTCGGCCGCCTTATCACAGCCGCCGGCCCACCTCTAGCGAATCGGCCCCGGCGCGCGATCGGGCCGGGCCGGCCGTCACTGCGCGCCTTGACTGGCGGCGCCGCCTCGGCAAAGAGGGGGCCATGGTACGCCGGGGCGGGGAGGACTCCTCGGGCGAGGGGACGTCCTGGCTGGTGCTGCGCCACACCCCGGCCGAGGGGCTCGGGCTGCTCGCCAACCCCCTGCGCGACTTCGGCGTTCACCACCGCTACCTCGATCTGCCGCGCGGCGAGCCGCTGCCGCGCGACCTGCGCACCGTGGGCGGCCTCATCGTGCTCGGCGGCGCGATGGCGGCGTACGAGGCGGATCGGCATCCGTTCCTCGCCACCGAGAGCACGCTGATCGAGCGGACCCTCACGGCCGGGCGGCCGGTGCTCGGCATCTGCCTCGGCGCCCAGCTGATCGCGCAGGTGCTCGGCGCGCGCGTCTATCCGGGCGAGAAGCGGGAGGTGGGCTGGGCGCCCGTGACGCTCACGGAGGACGGTGTCGACGATCCGCTGTTCGCCGGGTGCGAGCCGACGCTGACCGTCTTCCACATGCACGGCGACACCTACGAGCTGCCGCCCGACGCCCACAACCTGGCGCGCTCGAAGCTCTACGAGCAGCAGGCGTTCCGCTGGGGGGACCTCGTCTACGGTGTCCAGTTCCACCTCGAGTTCACGGACACGATGATCGCACGTCTGGTGAGCGAGGCCGAGTCGCGGGCGTACATCGCCGGCGCCGGCGTCGATCCCGACCGGTTGCTGGCGGAGACGCCCCCTCACCTGCGCCAGCTCGGCGACGTCGCGCAACGCGTCTTCTCGAGCTTCTTCGCGCAGTGCGGGCTCTAGGAGGCTGTCCGAGTAACGCTCCGGCTGCGGCGAACGATCCGGGGGTGCGAGCGTCGTGCTCGCGCCTCCCTCGTGCGGCGTAGCTCTGCTACGCCTCCTCGGTCGGCGCTGCGCTCGCCGCTCTCGCTCCCCGGCTCGCTCGCCTCGCTTTCGTCGGTTACTCGGACAGACTCCTAGGCGTCAGCGCAGCACCGCCGCGATCGGGCGTCCGCTCTCCTCGGCCGGTACGGGGCTCCCGTCCATCCGGCGGGTGGGCCGGAGGCCCAGGAGTCTCGCGACCGTCGGCGCGACGTCCACCAGGCTCGGCGCCGGCGTCCCGGCCGGCGCACGCGTGAGCCGCTCGTCGCCGCCCGTCACGACGAGGGGAACCGTGGCCTCGCCCGGCCCACCGTGGTTGCCGAGCATGCCGGCCAGCACCGGATCGAACGGGTCGACGAACTGGTGCCCCGGCGCGGCAACCAGCAGGACGTCTCCGCTGCGCGGGTGGGCGAGGTGCCAATCGGCGTGCACGCTCGCGAGCATGGGGACGTCGGGCACCGGCAGCCGCGCGAGCACCTCGGCGACGCCAGGCGCCCCGCGCGCGACCTCGGCGACGCGCGCGAGGCGCCCCTGCGCGTCACCCGCATCGGTGGCGTCGGCGGAGACGCCGTCGGCGTAGACGTGCTCGATGCCACCGTCCGCAACGAGGTGCACGCCCGTGACGCCCGCACGCAGCAGGTCGCGGCCGAAGGTGATCACGGGATACGGCCGCTCGCGGGAGGGGACGAGGCCGGTGAACCCATGGTCCGCGGTGACGATCAGCACCGAGCGGTCCCACCGCTCGAGCGCGCGCAGCTGGTCGACGAGGCGGCCGATCGCGGCGTCGGCACCGGCGATCGCCCGGCTGCACTCCTCGCTGTCGGGGCCGCGGGTGTGGGCCGTGCGGTCGACGTCCGCCAGGTTGACGACCGCCAGGTCGGGTTCCCGGTCGGCCGCCATCGCGAGCAGCGCCCCGATCGTCGCGGTGTCGAAGCTGTAGCCGGTCGCGGCGTCGCGCCCGGCGGGCGAGGTCTGCTCCGGAGACCAGAGCACGTCGGGCGCGCGCTGGTGACCCGGGACGCCGGCGAACAGCTGGGCCAGCTTCGGCTTGGCGAACACGCCGGCGGTCTCGAGCTCGGGCGACGTCTCCTCGGCCACCGTGAAGAGCGTCTCGACCTCGATGAACGCCGCCTGGTCGAGCTTCTCGGCCGGCGCCTCGGGCACGCGCCGCCAGTACGAGTTGCCGGTGATGCCGTGCGCGGACGGGTAGACGCCGGTCAGCAGCGAGACGTGGTTCGGGTTGGTCTGCGTCGGCATGACCGCGTGCGCCGCCGCGAAGACCGACGTCCGCTCCGCGTCGCGGACCGCGAGATCGAAGAGCCGCGGCATCCGCTCGGGAGTGGCGAGCCGCGCGTCGAGCCCGTCGACGACCACGAGGTACACGTGCGGATGCTCGGCGGCGGCGCGTCCGACCACGAGGATCGCCGCGAGGCCGAGCAGCAATCGCATCCGCCGCGTGTAGACCGTCGCGCCCACAAAAGCTAGAAGCCGCCCGTGCCACCTGCACCGCCGCTCATGCTGATCGCCGGTGCGACGCCCCTCGTGCTCGTCGCGCCGCACGGCGGCCGGCGGGACACGGCACGCCGCCCGTGGGGCGCGGCGCCGCTCAAGGTGAACGACCTCCACACGGCCGCGCTCACCGCCGAGCTGGCCCGCGTGACGGGGGCGAGCGCGATCATCAACACGGCGGCGGATCGGAACGACGTGGACCTGAACCGCGTGAGTGCGGCGCACGACCGCGCGCCGTGGTTCCTCGAGCGGCTGGCCGACGTGCTCGCGGCCACGCTCGGCCGCCACGGGCACGCCACCCTCCTCACGGTGCACGGCTGGAACGTCGTCCAGCCCGCCATCGACTTGGGCCTCGGGTGCGCGCCGGGCACCGACCCGTTCTCGGTCGGGCCCGACGCGGCCGTGTCGCCCGCGTTCGCAGCGGTGGCGGTGCGTGCGCTCGTCGGCGCCTGCGCCGGACATCGGATCGCGGCAACGGTCGGCGCACGCTACCCGGCGCGCGCCCGCGAGAACCTGCTCCAGCTCTTCACGCGGCGGTATGCGGGCGACTGCCGCTCGCGCGTCGCCGCGCTCGCCTCGATGGCATCGGCGGTGGACGCCGTGCAGCTCGAGCTCGGCATCCCGCTGCGCTGGCCGGGACCCTGGCGGACGCGGTTCGTGGAGGCGTGTCGTCGGGCGCTGCCGTCGCTCACCGCAGGCGACGGAGACGTGGCCGTCGGGGAGCCGGCGACCGGCCGGCCGGCGAATGCGCTCGTCCCCTGCCGGCTCCAGTTCGCTGGTGTGCCGTTCAGCGGGCTCGCCGCCCTGGGCGCGGACGGCGGCGCGCGGCTGCTGCTCTTGCCGCACGACGGCGGGCTCCTCCTCTTCACGGGCGAGCGCGCCGGCGGACTCGCGGTCGCGACGACGGGGCCCGGAGCCGTCTCGCTCTCCTACGCCGGCCCCCTGCTCCGCTTTCCCGACACCAGGCCGTTCCTCGACCTCGAGCGCGGTCTCGCGGCCGGGCGGATCGTCGACGCCGAGGTGCGGATGACCTTCACACCCGCGCACGCCGGCAGCGAGGCCGGCGAGTTCGGGTCGGTGGCCGGAACGGTGGCGCTCGACGGCCGGCACGTGGAGCTCTCCGCCACCGCGTTCGCTGAGGACGACGAGCGGCCCGGCCCGTGGCCGCGCCTGCGTGCGGCGCTCCAGCTCGACCGCACGACGGCGCTCAGCCTGACGCTCGGGCTGGCCGGGCAGGAGGTGACGGGCTTCCTCTGCCGTGCCGGGCGTCATGTCGGGGTGACCGCCGCTCGGGCCAGCCTCGGGCCGCCGGCGGCTCCGCTCGAGCGCGTCACGCTGGAGGTAGAGGTGGCGGGCGGCGAGCGCATCTGCGTGGAGGTCTCCGCCGTCCACGAGCTTCCGGTCGTCCGCAGCCGGGGGCCCGCGGCCGTGCGGGTCGTGTTCGCAGCCTGCGCCGTCGACGGGAGCCGGACGCCCGTCGGGTGGTGCGAGGCGGGCGGCATCTGAGCCGCCCGCGTACGGCTGCGCCAGGACGCGGGATCGTCTGGCCGGCCGGTCGGCCTGACGCGCGACGCCTCGTGCACGAGTGCATGACTCGTGCGTCGGCGCGACTCCGGCCGCCCCCGCGCGCGGCACTCGGGCCCGGGTCTCGTGGCACCCCTGTTGCTCCCCGGGGGGGCGGCCGCCGGCTCGGTACCGCGGTCTCGACAAAAAATGCCCTCGCCGCAGCCGCCACGACCCCGGGGCTCGTGTCGCCTCGCGCTGGCGCTCGTCGCGCTTCTCGCGGCCGGGCCCTCGCTCGCGCCGGCGGCCTCGAAGCTGAAGATCGCCGCGACGGGCGATCCGGCACCGGGTGGCGGCGTATTCGCGGGGCCGGGCTTCTCGGGCTGGCCGACCGCCGCCGGCAACGGATGGATCGCGTTCCGCGGCAAGATCACCGGCGGGAACACGAGCGAGGCGATCATCGCGGCGCGACAGGGGGCTCCGCGCACGACCGTGCAGGTGGCGAGCAAGGGGCAGAGCGCCCCGGGGGGCGGAACGTTCCGGCAGTTCTTCGGCCGTCCCGCGGTGAACGCCCGGGGTGACGTCGCCTTCTTCGCGCTCGTCAACGACTCGAACCTCCCCGACGACCCCACGTTGCCCGCGCCCGCGGGCGTGTTCTTCTACGATGCGACGGGGACGCACAACATCATCGCCATCGCCCGCTCGCGCCAGGCGACGGACGCGGGCGTTCTCGACCTCGCCAAGTCGCTCGACCCCGACGCCGACCCCGACGCGATCGACCTCCCCCAGCGGGCACCGGCGCTCAACGACCGCGGCGACGTGGTGTTCCTCTCGGCGCTGGTGCCGACGCTCGATGCGCCGCCGGGCGCGATCTTCCTGCGGCCCTCCGGCGGCGAACTCGGCCCCGTCCTCCGCATCGGGGACCCGTTCGACGGTGGGCTGTTCCTCCGCCTCGGCCCGCCCGCCCTGAACGGCACGGGCCTGCTGGCGTTCCACGGCGTGATCACCACCCCGGACGACCCGAGCGGCGCGGGCAAGGACGGCATCTTCACCATGGGCACCGCCGACGTCTCCCCGACTGCCATCGTGATGGAAGGGCAGCCGGTGCCCACGCCGCTGCACGCGAAGGAGCGGCTCACGAGTTTCGCCGATCCGGTTGCGGTGAACGAGCGGGGCGATGTGGCGTTCCTCACCGGCCTGCAGTCCGCCGGAGACGGCACGACCGGCGTGATGCTCTTCAGCGCAGGCATGTTCTTCCCGCTCGGTTACCCCGGCCGGGTGTTCGACCGCTCGTGCGATCCCCGCCAGCAGCCCCCCGCGGCCAGCGTCACCGACGGCATCCTCGGCACGGCCGGCGGCTCGGTGCCCGCGGCGCCGGCGCTCGCTCCGGACAGCAGCACCGTCACGTTCTTCGTGTCGCTCGACGACACCAGCGAAGCGATCGTCCGCTCGGACGGCACCAGCGCGTGCGTGCTCGCGAAGCTCGGCGGCACCGGCGCCGATCCGGCGCCGACCGGCGGCGTCTACGCCGCCGCGGCCTCGGCGCCGGCGGTCGACGCCGTCGGGGGCCTTGCCTTCCTCGCCCGCATCTCGGGCGGCTCGACGAGCGAGGTGATCGTCTACCGGCCGGCCGCCGGCGCCGACAGCGCCCTCGTCGTCGGCCAGGCAGCGCCAGACAGCGGCTTCCTGGCGGGACCTCCCTTTTCGGAGCCCGCGATCAACGAGGCCGGCGACGTCGTGTTCCATGCCTTCGTCGCCGGCGGCCCGAGCAGCGTCGGCATCTTCCGGGCGCACGACGGCCGCATCGACCCGGTCGTCCGCGCCGGCGACCCGTCGCCGTGCAACGGCCTCCCCTTCTTCGATCTCGTCGGGGGTCCGAGCGTGAATGCAGCGGGCACCGTGGCCTTCGCCGCCGTGGTGGCGGGTCGCGGGCCGGGGATCTTCGTCGTGGGCCCCGGAGGGTCACGCAGCATTCTGCCCTGCGACCCGGGGCCGCAGGGCGGCACGACGTTCGTGGCCGTCGGCCTGAACCCCACCCTGAACGAGGCCGGCATGGTGGCATTCCGCGCGATCGCCGAGCTGCCGGCGGGAGGCAGGCAGGACGGCATCTTCCTCGCCGGCCCTTCGGGCATCCGCTTACTCGCCGCCGCGGGGGAGCCCTCGCCCGCGGGTCCCAACTTCCTCAAGATGCGCGACCCGGTCGTGACCGACGTGCCGAGCGTCTTCTTCAGCGCGCCGCTCGGGACCGACGCTCCGATCGGCAACGGCCTCTTCTTCACCCGGCTGCGCGACGGCGGGACGACGATCGATGCGGCCTCGGTCGCGATCGAGGGGAGGACGCGGCTCGCCGACGGCAACCTCGTCACCAACATCACCAGCGCGCCCGCCGTCGACGCGGTGGGAGACGTCGCCTTCGGGGTGCGCCGCGCGGCCCCCGCCAGCACCGGGAGCCTGCCGCGCGATTTGGGCCCCGCGATCCTTCGCCGCACGCAGTCCGGCCTCGGGCTGGTCGTCGCCCGCGGCATGCCGGGACCCATGGGAGGCACGTTCAAGGGCTTCGGGCAGCCCGTGATGGGCGAGGGAGGGCACGTCACGTTCTTCGGCTCGTTCAACCCGCGGAACCCCGCCACGCCCGGCTTCTTCCTCGCCGGCGAGGCCGGGATCGAGCCCTACGTCCTGGTCGGGGAGAAGACACCCGTCGGCGGCCGCTTCCAGTCCTTCGGCACACGGCCCGTGGCCAACGGCCACGACGAACTCGCGTTCATCGGGAACGTCGCGGGCGGCGAGGCGCGGCAGGGACTCTTCCTGGCGTCCCCGACACGGCTCGCCGCCGACCTGGTCGTCAAGCTGAGCGGCGGCCGGGCCCGCGACCGCGTCGGGCTGCGCGGTTCCCTGCGGCTCGGGCGGATCACCAACGGGGTGGCTCCGGCACGCGACGGCGTCACCATCACGCTCGGCGATGCGAGCGGCCGGGTCCTCTGGTCGAGCAACGTCCCGGCGAGCGCGCTCGCCCGCCATGGAAACCGCTTCGAGCCGGCGCTCGACCGCCAGACGCTGCGCCGCCAGCTGCGCACGCTTCGGCTCCGGGTGGGGAGGGGGAGTGTCCGAGTCGCCGCGCAGTCCCCGGCGCTCGACCTGACCGAGCACGGCACGCGGCCGCCCGTTGCGCCGCTCTCGCTCACGGTGCAGATCGGCGATGACAGCGGCACGGCCATCATCCCCTGCCGGCTCGGCAGGCGCGGCGGCCGCTGCGGTCGCTGAGATCTGCTACACGTCCCTCGCGTGAGGGGCGGGGCAACGATCTCGGTCATCGTGCCCGTGCTCGACGAGGAGGCGCGCATCGGGAGCCGCCTCGCCGAGCTCGAGGCCACGCCCGGCGTCGACGAGGTGATCGTCGTCGACGGCGGCAGCGCCGACCGCACGGCGGCGGTCGCGAACGCCTTTCCTGCCGTTCGGGTCCTGTCGGCGCCGCGCGGCCGCGGGCCGCAGATGAACGCCGGGGCCGCGGCGGCCGCGGGCACCGTCCTGCTCTTCCTGCACGCCGACGTGTCGCTGCCGCGCGACGCGGCGGCCTGGATCGCCGGCGCGCTGGCCGACCCGACCGTGGTCGCGGGCGCGTTCCGCACCTGGACGGTCCCCGACGCCGGCCGCTCCTGGCTCGCGCCGCTGCTGCACCTGGCCGACGTCCGCTCGAGGATCACGCGCTTCCCCTACGGCGACCAGGCGATCTTCGTCCGGCGGGAGGCGTTCGCACGCGCCGGCGGCTTCCCCGATCAGCCGCTGATGGAGGACCTCGAGCTCTCGCGCCGCCTCCGCCGTCTGGGACGCGTCGTGACCGTGGCGGCGGCCGTGCGCGTCTCCGGGCGGCGCCTCCTCGCCCGGCCGATCCACTCGACGCTCGTCATGCGGCTGTTCCCGACTCTCTATCGGCTCGGCGTCCCGGCGCGCCTGCTGGCGCGGCTCTACGGGGACCCGCGCTGAGGCCCGTGGCCCTTGCCCTGGGAAAGCGCTCGCGGCTACAACCGCGGGGTCATGAACGCGCGCCTCTCCGTCGGCATCGAGACCAACTGCACCGCGCCCCTCAGGCTCGAGCGGGTGAGCATGCGGCTCTTCAAGCTGATGGGCGTCGACTCGCTGTTGCTGCCCGACCACTACCTGAGCTTCGTACCGCGCTCGGTCTGGAACCCGGAGTCGACCCCGGCCGCCAGGCTCGTGCCGTCGCCCGACGCCTTCTTCGACCCCTTCGTGATGATGGGGATGATGGCGGCGCGCTACCCGCGGGTCCGCATCGGCACCGGCGTGACCGAGTCGTTCCGCCGCCATCCCGCGACGCTCGCCCAGGCCTTCGTCACGCTCGATCACCTGACCGGCGGGCGCGCGATCCTCGGCATCGGCAACGGCGAGCGGGAGAACACGGCTCCCTACGGGATCCCCTTCACCAAGCGGGTCGCGCGGCTCGAGGAGGCGCTGACGATCATCCGGCGGCTGTGGGAGAGCCGGGGCGAGCCCGTCGACTTCGACGGGTCGTTCTGGCGGCTGCGGCGGGCACTGTTCACCACGCCGCTCCACGACCGCAAGCCGCCCGCCCTCTGGGTGGCGGCGCACGCGCCGCGCATGCTCGGGCTCGCGGGCCGCTTCGCCGACGGCTGGTACCCGACCATCAAGATGAGCCCGGCCGACTACCGCGAGCGGCTCGAGCGCATCCACACGACGGCGGCCGCGGCCGGCCGCAGCCTGGCGAGCTTCGAGCCCGCCACCCAGATCCAGATCGTGATCGGGGCGAGCCGCAAGCGCGCGCTCGATCAGATGCTCAAGGTCCCGGCCGCGGCCGCCCTGTCGATGCTGCTGCCGGGCGCGCTCTGGAGCCGCCACGGCCTCGCACACCCGCTCGGTGAGGACTTCGAAGGCTTCCCGGATTTCGTCCCCGACGACGTGACGGAGGCCCAGATCGAGGCCGCGCAGCGGCGGGCGACGCCGGAGCTGCTCGCCGACGCGCTCTTCGCGGGAAGCGTCGACGAGATCGTGACCGAGGTGCGGGCGCTCGTCGGCGCCGGTCTCCGCCACGTCGTCATCTGGAACATCGGGCCCATCGTCAGCGGCGCCACCGCCGGCGACCTCGTGCGTCTCGCGCTCCTCGTCCGGCGGCTGAAGCGGATCACGATCCCCGTCGTGCGGCCGGCGGCGCCGACCAGGGTGGAGCAGCCATTCCGGGCGCCGGCATACGGCACGGGCGCGGCGCGCGCGGGCTGACCTGCGGGCGGTGCTCCCCGGGGGCCAGGCGGCCGTCACCCGCCCAGGCAGCGGAGCGTGAGTCGGTCGCCGTCGCGCTGACCGCCCGTCGTCTGCGCCCGGCCCGCGATGATCGCCTTCCCGGGCGCCGTTCCGCGGGTCGGCACGCGCAGAGCCGCGAGCGGAGTGCACGCCGTGCCGGCGATCGCGGGAGAGAACGTCACGACGTTGTGCCGGACCCCGCCCTGCGTGCCGCCCATGGCGACGAGCGCGTCGAGAAGCGCCTGCGCGTTCGCCCGGCGCAACGCCGACTTGGCGAGCGGCGTCAGGCTCCCGAGCGCGTAGGAGCCGACCGCACCCGCGGCGCAGGCCGGCAGGGCGGGATCGTGCTCGTTGACGCAGATTCCGACCCGGAACGTGCAGCCGCCGTCGACCGCGCCGTCACCGTCGCACGACGGATCGCCGTCATGACAGCTCTGAACGCCATTCACCCGGCCGCGCTTGTCGCGGAACGGCGTGTTGGTGGGGTTCACCACCAGCCATTCGGCCAGACAGTCGGTCCGCGCCGCCCCGCCGCCCTCGACGAGCGCGGCAAAGCTCGTCGCGGGCAGCAGGGCGAAGGTGGAGAAGTCGGTGATCCCCGCCGCGTGCGCCGTATGCCCCGCGGTGTCGATCATCGTGTCGACGAAGGGCGTGTAGCTCGTCCCGGAGCACGGACCGTTCACGCCGCAGTCGCCGTTCTCGGAACACGGCGCTCCGCCCATGGTACAAGTACCCGGGTTGAAGGAGCCGATGATGAGCGCGCCCTCGGCGCTCGAGCCGGGCGTGATGCCCGCCGCCGTGAGCTCGGCCTCCGTGTAGGCGATCGTCAGCTCGGCGCTGAAGAGCCCCGCGAGCGCGCGTTGCAGCGTCACGAAGAACGGCAGCACGCCCGGGGTCCCGACCGTGATCGCCGGGCCGGGCGGCACGTCCGCGTCGGCCGCGAGAAGCGACGTGCCGAGGATCGAGCGGCCGGCCGTGACACGCGTCGCGACCGCGTTCATGGCGAAATCCACGACGACGTCGGGCGTCGGCTCGGAGGCCGCGAGCGCGCCGCCCTGGTCGACGGTGCGCGCAAAGAAGTGGGCGGTCGAGGCCCCCGCCGGGACCTCGACGTTCTGCACCGGGTTGAAGTTCTCCGGGGCGGTGAAGGTGAAGGTGCCCGGAGGTCCGCTCGCGACGACGTCGCCGAACCAGGCGAGGACGGCGTCGAGGATGCCCGCGTTCGGGACGCGGATGCCGCGCTCGAGCGCCGGGAAGGCGTTGCCGGTCAGCGCGAATTCCTCCACGTGCGCGAACTCCGGCGCGAAGGTGAGGGTACCGGGCCCCGTGCCGATGCTCGCCGCGTGGGTGGCGGGACCGTTCTGGAGCAGCGCCGCGGTGGCGGTGCCGGCAGCCGCGTTCGCGTGGAGCGTGCCGGGGGTGGCGAAGTTCGCGATCGGGAGGACGAGCGGGTTCTGGTGCAGGTTCTGCACGAAGGGGTCGAAGATCGGCAGGCTCGCGGCGACGGCGAGCGCCTCGTTCGCGGGGTTCGGTACCACCTGGTCGCCGAAGTCCTCCACCTGGATCACATTGCGCGGCGCGCCGGCCGCCGGGCCGAGGAGCAGCGGTGCCGAGTTCAGACCGTCGGCCGGGTCGACGATCGCCTGCGTGAAGTTTGCGGCGAACGAGAACTGGTCGAAGACGTTGGCAGGGTCGAGGCCGAGGATCCCCTCGACCTGCCCCATCGCGCCGGCGCCGATCGACGAGTTCAGGAAGAGCTGCGAGGTGAGCCCCCCGCCGGTGGCGTTCAGCAACGCGGCCTTGAGGTCCGGCTCGATCGGCACGAACCCCGACCCCATGAGCCCGCCGAGCGAGTGGCCCATGTAGAAGATGTTCGTGTCGTCGAGCTTGGTGTCGAGCGCCATGTCGATCGTGTGGCCGTGCAGCAGGCGCACGAGCGACAGCAGGTCGGCGTAGGTCTGCCGGAAGTTGTCGCGCACGCCGAGGAAGTTGTGAAACGCCTGGAAGAAGCCGAGGTTCACGCTCAAGAAGCCCGTGTTCGGGTCGTCGGCGAAGCCGTCGGGCGACGCCGTGCCGCCGAAGCCGTTCCGGGTGTCTTGCGGGCACGCCGCGGACGGCCCACAGTTCCAGTAGCGGTAGCCGTGCTGGGCGGCGTCGATGCCGATCGACGCGAACCCTTTGGCGGCGTCCAGGTCGCCGAAGGCCACCACCAGGTCCCGCTGGCCGCCGAGGCCATGCTGCTGGATGACGACCGGCCAGCCGGCAGGCGGTGGCGTCCCGCTCGGGACGACGACGGTGAACGGGATCTGCGCGGTATCGATCACCACCGGATGGCCGGCGCCGTCGCGGGTGAAGCGCTCGTCGGTCGTCTCGCACGGGCCCGCCGGCGAGCAGGAGGCGAAGGACGGCGGGAGCGGGAGGTCCCCGAAGGGTCCGTCGCCGTCCGGGTCGTGCGTCTGGAAGCGCGCGCTTCCATAGAAGCCGGTCGCGACCGTCGCGACGTGCGCGGGCGGCGAGGCACCGTAGAGGTTCGCGAGGCCCGCCGCTCCCTTGAAGACGAGCCCCGGCTGGCTCGCGAAGTCGGCGGCCGGCACCGGCAAACCGGGCAGGACCGTGGCCTGGATCGACACGAGGTCCGCCGTCGTGGACTGGGTGGTGAACACGGTCATGCCGGCGATGTCGCTCGCCGCGACGCCGTGCGCCCCGAGCGCCGCGACCACGGGGTCGAAGATGGCGTCCGCGTCGGCGTTCGGGCTGGCGCCGTCGCGCACGGCGAGCCAGTCCGCCGACGGCTCGACCGGCTGCCCGCCGCCCGTCACGCTCCGCCGCACCACGCAGGCGTACGTCGTCTTCGGCGCGAGCGGCTTCCCGGGCACCGGCAGGAGAGCGAGCACGTTCGGAATCCGCGTGTCGATGTCGCGCTTGATCATGACCGGCACCGGCGTGGCGGTCGCCGCATCGGCGCAGAACACGCTGTCCGCGAGCGACGGGGTGAGCACCGGAGACGCCGGCAGGCTCCCCGCATCGAGCGGCCCGCTCAGGAAGAAGTAGGCCGCCGTCGTCGTGCCGAAGCCGTCGAGCAGGTCGAGCGCGTCCTCGATCGAGCCCGTGTTGGCGGTGATCACCTGGGCGCCGAGGCCGATCGACGCGCCGCTCGCGAGCAGCGTGCCGTCGCCGTCGCCCGGCTGGCCCTGATCGAAGTAGAGGTCGTTCGGCCACGGCAGCGAGCCGAAGACGCCGGGCGTCGTGTTCTCCGCCGGCAGGGTGAACTGCACCGTCGGACCGGCGGCACGGGCCGCGAGCGGGGCGAGGACGAGGGTGAAGACGGCGGCGGAGCGCAGCATGTGTCGGTCCTCCTGCGGGTCCGGGAGTGATGGCACAGGACCGCGCCACGCGGCAAGGCGAAAACGCGAGCCTCCGCTACTCGCAGGGCGCGCTGCCGATGCAGATGCCGTCCGCGAAGCCGGGGTTCACGCACACGTACCCGAAGGGATCGGTGCAGTCGGAGTCCTGCGTGCAGAGCTTTCGGCAGGCGAGTCCCCCGTCGTCGACGCACACCTCGTCAGGACCGGAGCAGCCGAAACCCGGGCACTGGCAGACGCGCGAACTACAGCCTGCAAACGTGCAATACTGCCGGCAGATGCCCGCGCCGGAGCACTCCGCATCGGTCGCGCACGGCGGGCCGACGCAGTAGCGCGTGTCGCCGCCGTTGTCGCGACACGTGTAACCGTCGGGGCAGTCGCCGTCGCTCGCGCAGGTGACCCCGGATTGGCAGGTCGGCGACGGTGGGTTGCACTCGGAGGGATAGCCCGCGACGAGCGGTACGGCGAGCCGGTCGGCGCAATCGGCCTCGAACTCGGTGACGCAGCCGAGGCAGGCGACGAGGCCGGCGAGGTCGCCGATCGGGCCGCCGCAGGCCGCCCCGCCCGGCACCTGGACCGCGGGGCAATCGGCGGCGACGCCGATCGACGCCGGCGTCAAGTCATCGCCACCCCCGCAGCGGCCGTCGCCGCCGCCACAGGCGGCGCAGATGGCGGCCGACGTGTTCGCCGCTGCCGCGGCGATCGCCGGGCCCGCCCGGCCGTCGCCGGGATCCGGGCACGGGTTCTGGTGGAGGCCGCGCAGGCGAGCGTCCCAGCACTTCCGCAGGGCCTTCGACTTGGCGATGAAGAAGCGCGCCGCCTCCTTGCCGATCGCCCGGCGGCAGGCGCCGAGCGGCGGAGCGGCGGGCGCCGGTCCACTCGGACCGAAGGAGAGCGCGATCAGCCGGTCCACCGCGGCGCTGCCGACGCACGTGAAACAGACCGGGATGTCCGCGTCGCCGCCCATGGCATTCGTGCACGCGCCGTTCTGGAGGTTCGGGCAGCTCCCGATGTCCCATCCGACGGCGGCGAGCGGGTCGTCGTCAGGCGTCCCGCAGCGTCCGTCCACCCCGCAGCACGCCCGGACCACCCCGGCGCTCGCCTTCTCCGCGGCGCCCGAGATGCGCAGGGCGGTCGCCGAGTCGTTCCGACATTCGGTGCCGGCCGGCAGGAGGCCGACGATCACTCGGTCCGCGCAGCGTTCGCGCGCCTTCGTCACCGATTGGACGTAGTGGGCCGCCTGCTTGGCGACCTCGCGCCGACAGCCGAGCGGCTCGCCGCGCGCCGGGTGAGCGACGAGGGCCAGCGCCAGAAAGCCCGCTGCAATGCCGGGGCGTCGCATTCGTCCGCGGCATCTAGCGCGCCAAGACGCGCACCGTCAAAGGCTCACGCGATTCGTGCGGGGCCGTGGGGTGCTGTCCCCGTCCCGGCGCCGTCTGGTTGGCGTCTACCGCGCACCGTCCTGCGCGCGCTTGACGGCTTCGATCGTTCCATCGCCCACGGCGCGACGGCTCGGCCTCGCGCTCCTCACGGACGACGGGGCCTTTACGGGGGCGCCGCGCTCCGATGCTCCCTCGCCGTCGGAGCCCCGATGGCCGCAGAGCACACCGTCACCAGGCGCCTGCCGCCGCCGACCGAGCACTCACCCGTTGCCAGGCCCCGCACGTGGCTGGCGGTGGTGGGTTGGCGGAAGGATGGGCTCGTCGGGCTAGGAGCGCGACCCAAGACATCTTGGGTCGCGAACCGGACGCGAGGGTGTTCCGTCGGGATCACGCCCGACTGTCCTGCCGCGGCTGGCGAAGCCAGCGCGGCAGACGAACACGCGCGGTTCCACGGCCACCGCAGACAGGCCCAATCGGCAACCGATAAACACGAGTGCCGCGAGACCTCTGGAACGGCGCGTGTCGGTTGTGCCGCGCTGGCTTCGCCAGCCGCGGCACGGCGGTCGCGCGTGCCGCGAGCGCCACATGCTCGCGTCCGTGCCCGCGACCCAAGAAGTCTTGGGTCGCGCTCCTAGATGAGCGCCCACGCAGCGCACCGAGGCGCTCACCGAGCGCGATAAGAAGAGGACGCCGGGATCCGGGGATTCACACGGCGCCGAGCCCTTCGTTTCACGTTTCCGGGTCCTGCGGTGTTATTCAACCGGGGTTCAGGCGACGGCGATGTCCGCCGCTTGCCAGACGGGGCGCACCTGACGACGTATTCTCGAGCCGAGGTCTGGTGATGTATCGCTTCAGGGGCGGCAAAATCGCCGAGCAGAGATGGGTGGAATGGGAGATCAGCGCCGCTCGACCATGACCCTCGACCCGGCACACTGCTACCAGGCCGTGCTGAGCCGCGACCGCCGCTTCGACGGCCGCTTCTTCGCCGGCGTGGTCACGACCGGCGTCTACTGCCGGCCGATCTGTCCGGTGAAGCCGGCGAAGCCGCAGAGCGTCCGGTGGTTCGCGTGCGCCGCCGCGGCCGAAGCCGCCGGCTTCCGCCCCTGCCGCCGCTGCCGCCCCGAGACGGCGCCCGGCACGCCCGCCTGGACCGGGACCTCGGCCGTCGTCTCGCGTGCGCTCCGCCTGATCGCCGCGGGCGCGCTGGACGACGGCGCCATGGAGGGCTTCGCGAGTCGGCTCGGCGTCGGGACGCGGCAGCTCCGCCGCCTGTTCGGGACGCACCTGGGCGCATCGCCCATGCAGGTGGCCCGCGCGCGTCGCGTCCACTTCGCGCGCGCCTTGATCGACGAGACGGACCTGCCCATGGCGGAGGTGGCGTTCGCGGCGGGATTTGGCAGCGTCCGGGACTTCAATTATGCCGTGAGGGCCACGTTCGGACGCTCGCCGACGGAGCTCCGGCGCGCGCGTGGTGCGCGCAGCCCGCGCGCGGACGGGGCCGGTCTCGCGGTCCGGCTGCCGTACCGGCCGCCGCTCGACTGGTCGGGGCTGCTCGCCTTCCTCGCGCCGCGTGCCACACCGGGCGTGGAGGCGGTGGCGGACGGCGTCTACCGGAGGACGATCGCGGTCGGCGATGCGCGGGGCACGATCGAGGTGCGTGCGGCCCCGCGCGAGCCGCATCTTCTCATGCGCGTCCGGCTCGCGCGTGCCGAGCGCCTGCTCCAGGTGGTGGAGCACGTGCGGCGTCTCTTCGACCTCGACGCGGATCCGGCGCTGATCGCGAACCACCTCGCCCGCAGCCGCGTGCTGGCGCCGCTGGTGGCGCGCCGCCGCGGTCTCCGGGTGCCCGGGGCGTGGGACGGCTTCGAGCTCGCGGTGCGCGCGGTGCTCGGCCAGCAGGTGACGGTGCGCGGCGCGACGACGCTCGCCGGGCGCGTGGTGCGCGCGTTCGGCACGCCGCTCGACCAGGCACAGGACGGACTCACGCATCTCTTTCCGCAGCCCGAGGCGCTCGCCGACGCCGACCTCGCGGCAATCGGCCTGCCGCGTGCCCGTGCCGCGACCATCCGTGCGCTCGCTGCCGCGGTGGCGCGCGGCGACCTCGTGCTCGAGGCCTCGCGCGGCCTCGAGGACGCCGTCGCGCGACTCGTCGCCATCCCCGGCATCGGTACCTGGACCGCGCAGTACGTCGCGATGCGCGCCCTGGGAGAGCCCGACGCCTTCCCGGCGGGCGACCTCGGGCTCCGGCGGGCGCTCGCCAACGGCGCGGGGCCGCTGCCGCCGGCGCGTGTCGCGGAGCTGGCGGAGGCGTGGCGGCCCTGGCGCGCCTACGCCGCGCTCCACCTCTGGACCGGCCTGGCGGGCGAACGTGGCTACGCGGAGAACGGGATGTTCCGAGCCCGTCACACGGCGGTCGCGTCCTCGTAACACGCGGACCGCGAAGGGGGGCGAGCGTGTGTGGTGGAGCGGGGTTTTCCCTGGACATTGCGACGCCCGCGGTGATACGCCGGCGCCCCAGAGGCACGATGCTCGGGGTGCGCCACCGGAGCCCGGACCGGTACGGGGAGGAGATGTTGCGTCGCGTCACCGCACGCGCGCCGTTCGGCTTCACGGTCTTCCTCGGCTGCCTGGCGCTCAGCACTCTGTTCGAGGTGCTCCAATTTCCCGAGCGCCGCGGCTGGATGGCGACGTTTGCCGCCGGTTTCGTATGCCTCGTCGCACTCTGCTGGACGCTCGTCCGCCAGCGACCGGCGTGGACCCTCCCGATCCTGCTCGGCTTCGTGAACGTCGTGGGGGTCGCACTCAACGGCTACCACGTGATCGTGGGGGCCTCGCTCGCCGCGTGCGTGTGGGTGTTGACGGGCCTGGTGGCCTCCGCCGCCGTGATCCTCCCATGGGGGAGCCGCAACCAGGCGCTTGCCTGCGTGGGGACGCTGCTCTCCTACCCGCTCCACCTCGTCGCCGGGACGGCCAATCCGCTCGCGTGGGACGCAGGCGGCACCTACCTCGCCGTGGTGATGTCGCTCAGCGTGTTCGGCGCGTCGCTGTTCGCGCGCCACGTGCGCGGCGAGCTCGAGCTGACCGCGGCCCTCGCCGAGCGCGAAGCGCGGCTGCAGAGCTACTTCGACCTCTCGCTGGTCGGCACGGCGATCCTCTCGCCCGACGGGACCTGCGACGAGGTGAACGACGAGCTCTGCCGGATGCTCGGCTACCCGGGCAGCGAGCTGCTCGGCAAGTCGTGGCGGGGCCTCGTGCACCACGACGACCGGGCGGCATTCGCCGCCCTGCTGAGGCGGATCCTCTCGGGCAGCGGGGCGCCGGAACGGCGGGACACGCGCTGCGTGCGGAAGGACGGCGAGACGACGTTCGCGATCGTCTCCCTGCGCGGCCTCCCCGGACGGCACGGAGCGATCGACCACGTCATGATGCTGGTGCAGGACATCACGGAGCGCAGGCGAACGGAAGCCGAGCGCGAGCGATACCTGGAGCGCGCGGAGGAAGCGCGCCAGCGCGCGGAGGAGGCAAGCCGCGCGAAGGACGAGTTCCTCGCCACGGTCTCGCACGAGCTGAGAACGCCGCTCACCCCGATCCTGGCGTGGTCGAACATGCTCCGCACGGAGGAGCTCGGTTCCGAGCGGAGGACGGTGGCCCTCGGCGCCATCGAGCAGAGCGCGAGGGCACAGGCGCAGCTGATCGACGATCTCCTCGACGTGTCGCGGATCGTCTCGGGAGAGTGGCGTTTGACGCTGCGCCCGGTGGAGCTGGCGCCGGCGATCGAGGCCGCCGTGCAGCTGATGCAGCCGCCCGCGGACGTCAAGGGAGTGAGGCTCGAGCTCTCGCTGCCCGGCCTTGCCGTCCCCATCCTGGGAGACCCGGAGCGGCTGCAGCAGATCGTCTCGAACCTGCTCTCGAATGCGGTGAAGTTCACGCCGCGCGGCGGGCGGGTGCAGATCACCCTCGAGCGCCTGGAGTCTCACGCGCGCATCATCGTCCGCGACACGGGCGAAGGCATCGACCCCCGCTTCCTGCCGCACGTCTTCGAACGATTCCGCCAGGCAGACAGCTCCACCACGCGACGGTACGGAGGTCTTGGCCTCGGCCTCGCAATCGTCCGCACGCTGGTCGACCTCCACGGCGGCACGGTGCGCGCCGACAGCCCCGGGAAGGGCCTGGGCGCCGTCTTCACCGTCGAGCTCCCCCTGGCCGCGAACGGCGCGTCGGCAGCCGAGGAGGCCCCGCAGCGGGAGCACGCCGTTCGGCGGGTGACGCTCGGCGGGTTGCACGTCCTGGTGGTCGACGATGACCCGGGCTCGAACGCCGTGGTGACCGCGGTGCTCGCGTCCCGCGGCGTGGAGGTCCGGACCGCCGGCTCGACGCCCGAAGCCCTGGAGATCGCCGGACGATGGCCGCCGGACGTCCTGGTGAGCGACATTGCCATGCCCGGCGACGACGGCTACGCCCTTCTCGAAAAGCTCCGCGCGCGGGAAGGGGATCTCGGGCACATCCCCGCGATCGCACTCACCGCATACGCCGGAAGCAGCGACAGGCTCCGGTTGCTCGCCGCCGGCTTCGAGGCGCACATCGCGAAGCCCTTCGACCCGGCGGAGCTGGCTGCTGCTGTCGAGGAGGCCGCGAGCCGCGGCCGAGCGCCGGCACCGTAGCGGGACCCTAGCCTCCCCCGTCGCGGATCTGGACGAGGCCGCCGAGCGCCCCGACGTACGCGGTCGCGTCCGGCCCCAGGCTCACCGGCGCGAAGTTGTTGTTGAAGCCGAGGCCGGTGCCGGCGAGCCGCTTGTAGACCGTCTGGCCGCTCCGGAAGTCGATCGCGGTGAAGTACCACGCGTCGGTGTCGTTCGGCTCGGGATCCTTGGTGTACGTGTACACGAGGCCGGCGGCGAGGGAGACCTTGGAGACGGTCGACGGGACGCGCTCCGCGCTCGTCCACACCGTGCGGCAGCCGCGCGTCCCGAGGTCGATGCGGCTGATGCCCGGCTCGGTCGTGCCGCCGTTCTCGGTCACCGTGGGCCCGCTGTAGCCGTAGTTGTTCTCGACGACGAGCGACCGCGTGCCGACACCGATCAGCGAGTTCTCCGTGGCGCCCATGCCCGCCGCGAACACGGGCTCCGTACAGAAGAGGCGCGGCCCGCTCACCGCCGCCTCCCGCCGGTAGACGAGGACGTGCATCCGCGGGTCGGCGTTGTCGGTGATCGCAACCCAGTGGCGGCCCATCAAGGTCGGCGTCGTCCCCGAGCCGAAATTCACCTGCCCGGGCTTGAGGCGCGTGCCGCGGTCGTAGGTCTCCCGCCAGGTGACGAGCGGTACGCCGCCCGCGCCGGCGTCGAAGCGGTAGAGCGCGTGGTCCGAGACGATGAACACGCCCCCTGTCTCGTCGACAGCGAACGAGTTCCCGATCGCCTCGCCGTCGAGCCGGAGGACGGCGAGGGCGCCGCTCGCCGGGTCCACGGTGCCGACCAGGCCCTGCACGGTGACGAACCAGAGGAGCCCGTGCCAGTCCGGGAGGACGGAGACGACCCCCTCGCCCACCGCGACGACCGACGAGAGGTCGTAGGTCCGGACGAGCTCGAAGCCGGGGCCCGTCGCCGATTCGGTCTCGCCCACCACCCAGATCTGTCGGTTGTTGGTCGGCGTGACGGCGCGGTCGAGGTTGTCCAGGTAGAAGTAGCCGCCACCCGAGAAGTCGCTGAAGACCGATCCTCCCGAGCCCGACCGCGGCGGGAGCGGCATCGCTGCCTCGGTCTCGAGCGTCTGCGCGTCGATGAGGACCAACCGCGGCCCCTCCACGCCGACGCAGATGGTGACGATCCGGCCCGTGCTGTCGAACGTGAGCGATCCGCACTCGGCGTTTTGGTACGTCGAGCGTCGCTCGGGCGTCCGCCCGAGCGGCCCCGAGCCGACGTAGGTGTCGGTCATGTAGGCGTCGTCGTGGATGTTGCTCCTCCCGTTGGGCGCCATGAACGGGTGCTGCGGGATGAGCGGAGCGACGATGCGGTGGGGCACTGCCGGCGCGCCGATGAAGGAGGGGACGGAGTTCGCCTCGGGGCCTTCGGGGATCGGGACGGGTGCCGTGCCGGCCGTCGCCGCCCGCGCGAGCAGCAGGGCCGCGAAGATGGCAGCGCCGCGAGTCACGCCTCTGGGTACGCTCCGCCGACCGCCAGGGCAATTCCCGCCGTCCCGTGATTGCGACCGCCGGCGAGTGGTGACTCGTGCGCTTCGCGACTCTACGGGATGGAAGGACAGACCGCGGGCGGCGGCGTCTTCGCCTGGCCTGCGAACAGCCCGGGACGGTCGGTCTTCGCCGTCGACGGCGGATTCCCGGTGAGCTTCGCCGGGGCGTCGGCACACCAGACCCCGGGGCCGAGGAAGAGCCTCACGGCCACACGTCCCTGCGAGGTCTCGTCCAGCGAGTAGGAGCCGATCCCCTTGGTCGTGATCTTGTCCGCCCGGATCGTCACCGACCGCACGGGGCCTCCGCCGGGCACCCGCGAGCTGCGGAAGCTGTAGCCCCTCGGTTTGGTGCTCGTCCCGAGGTAGCGCCAGCCCCGAGAGTCGAGGCTGTAGAACTGCTTGTCGTTCGTCCGGCCCGCAGAGTTGTAGAAGAGGAGCGTGCCGCTCGTCGTCGGCTGAGTCGGATCGGAGGGGTCGAGCCGCGCGGGTGGCGCGATGCGGTTCGCCGGCGCGTCCGTCCTCGTGGAGGACGTGAACGAGAAGCTCTGCTTGACGGGGTCGGTCAGGTCGTCCGTCAGCTTGAGCGCCGTCGTCTCGATCAACGTCGGAGCGGGCGCGGTGGTCGTCGTGCTCGACGTCGAGGTCGTCGTCGTGGTGATGCTCGTGGTCGTCGGTCCGCCGCCGGGGATGCTCGCGGCATCCGCCGGGTCGCTGCCCGCGTCGAGCTCGTCGCGATCGAAGAAGCCGTCCTCGTCGCGGTCGATGCCGACACGCTGCCCGGAGCCGGGCGGGACGCAGGTGTAGGTCCGCTCCTGCCCCGCCACGGCCGCCTGCGCCCGCAGCGACGCGTCGCTGAGGAGCGGCTCCGTGACCCGGTCGCTGCGGAACGTCCCGCTCGCCTGCCGGACCCAGCCGCGCTGCTGGCCGCCGAGGTTGCCCTTCACGACCACCTCGCACTCGCCCGCCGCGGCGCGGGCGATGAGCAGGTTGATGCGCCCCCCGACCGTCGCCGCGTTGGTGCTCGTGAGCGTGATCTGCTGCCCGACGATCGGCGCCAGGTTGCTGTCGAAGGCGAGCACGAACTGCTCGAGCTCCGCACGCTCGGTGTCGTTCACGCCGAACACGTTGGCGCCGTGGAAGCGGAAGAGCGTGTCGACGCTGCCGTCGTGCAGGAAGCCGAAGCCGCGGACCTGCCGGCCGAGGCTCGCGGCGTCGCCATCCCGGAAGAAGGCCACCTTCGGCATGCCGAACATGCCGACCTTCTGGTAGGCGTTGCGCAGGTGGGGGATCTTGAACTCCTGTGGCTCCCCCTCGATCGACATGAAGCCGTCGGTGCCGAAGAAGCCGGATGACGGGTTGAGCGCGTGGCAGCCGTTGCAGTTCTCGACGATGTCGGTGGTCCGTCCGAAATAGAGGTCGTGCCCGGCCTGCTGGTCGGCCGTGAGCGAGTTGTCGAGCGCCCGGTTCGGGTTCGGCGGGTGGGTGACCTGGAGGATGAAGTCGGTGAAGCGCTGCATGTCGGTGCTGCTGATCGGTCCGCCGCGGCCGAGGAGCCCGTCGAAGGCGACGATGAAGCGCTTGAAGTCTGCGTCCTCGTCGAACGCGCTGCCGCCGGGGTTGTTCGCGCCCGAGCGGTCGCCGCGCCAGTGCATGGGTCCGTGGTTCGCCATGCCGCGCAGGCTCTGCGTCGTCATCGGGCCCTTGAGGGGACTGAACGTCGAGCCGCCGCCCACGCGGAACGGGTTGTTGTTCGCGAGCGGGACGTCGTCGGGGTTGCCGAGGTCCCAGGCGAGGCTGTCGAAGTCCGCGAAGACGTGGCAGGCGGCGCACGCCGCCTCGCCGTTGCTCGAGGTGAGCTGCGCGTCGTAGAGGACGGGACGCCCGTTGCGCACGCTCGCCGGCTCGGGGCTGTGGACCGGCAGGTGCGCGGTCTCGAGCCGCGTCGCCGTGTCGATCACCGAGATCGAGTCGTCGAAGCGCGTCATCACGTAGAGGCGGCCGTGCGCCTCGTCGAGCACGAGCCCCGTCGGACCACCCCCGCTGACGGGGATGTGATCCGCGGCGTCGGGGACGAAGGTGTCGTTCTCGAGCGCGGCGGTGCTGAGCACGCCGACCTTGCTCGAGCCGAAGGCGGCGACGTAGAGCGTCGCCCCGTCGCCGCTCACCGCCAGGCCGAGCGGCGTGGCGAGGCTCCTGTCCTTGACGCCCGCCGGGCTCGGGACGACCGCATAGTCGATGTGCTTGTTCAGATGTCGCGGCAGGGCCGCCGCGCCGTCGAGCACCGTGATGCGGGCCTCGTGCAGGTGTCCGCGCACGGTGGTCGGCGCGGGAGCGCCGGGCACGGTCGCGGCGAAGGTGCCGGGCCCCTCGAAGCGGACCTCGTTCCGTGCTTCCGTGTTGCTCACGTAGACCTTGCCGCTGACCGGGTTCACCGCCATGTTGAAGAGCACCGTGCCGACGCTCGTGAAGGCGCCCGTCTCGGCCGGCGGGTTCGCCGTCGCATCGATCGCGAACACGTCCTCGTCCGGCAGCGAGAAGCGCACCGCGGGGCTCCAGTTCCGTCCGAGCCGATCCTCCCACCGGCCGCTCGACGGGTCGAACCTGACGATGAGGCCGGTCTCGGGTCCGGCGGTGCCCTGGAAGTTCCTGTTGGGCGCCGGCAGCCCGCCCGGCATAACGCTGCCGTCGGAGAGGGTACAGGGCGCGGCCGAGGTGCCGCCGTCGCAGACGAGACCCTCGGAGAGGCTCGTCGTCTGGTTGCCGGAGTGGAAGACGGCCGCGTAGACCGTGCCTCCCCCCGGGGCGACGGCGAGCGCCCGCGGCGTGTCGCCGAAGAGGGTGACCCTGGTGAGCGGCGTGCCGCCGAGCGAGGTGCCGAGGTTCGTCGCATCGAACACCCAGACGTCGGCGCGGCCGATGCCCTCCGTCGTGAGGTCGGCCAGCGCCACCCCGCTGTTCTGGCCGCGGTGCGCCGTGGTGATGAACGCCCGGTTGCCCCCCGGACCGGCGAACACGATGTCGCGCGGCTCGTCGCCGACCAGCAGCGTGCGCGTGACACGCGGTGGCACCGAGGCGACGTCGACGATGCTCACGCTGTCCGAGAGGTGGTTCACCACCCAGACCTCGCCGTTTGAACGCGCGGCGACGGCGACCGGCTCCAGGCCGACGGGCACGGAGCCCGCGTGCGTGAGCCCGCCGGCCGATACGGCGAAGATCTCGAGCCGGTCATCCGGCGTGTTGACGGCGAACAGCCGGCTGCCGTCGGGCGAGAGCGCGAGCGGCCGGACCTGGCCGCTCTCGAAGGTGACGAACGAGGCGCCGAGCGGCGGCGCAGCGGCGAGGAGCAGCGCAAGCAGGGCGGGGAGACCGCGGCCGAGCGGGCCTGGGAGCATCGAGACCCCCTTTGGAGGGGTCGAGGGATACCATGCTCGCCTGCTCGCGCGCCAACTTTTTTTCGCTTCTCAACGGGACCGCTCGACTCATTGCCAGGCGCGCGGCAAGGGCTGGCCGGCCGAGGCCACAGCGCGCGTCGGTACCCGGCGTGCCGAGGACCGGGGTGCTCACCGGCCGCGAGGAGCAGTGACCCTACTTGCGACGGCGGGTGCGTTTGGGCGCTCGCCCACCGTCGCTGGCACGATCAGGACGGCTCGCGGTCCGGTGCAGCGCCTGGTCAGGCAGGCGATCATAGGCCTCAGGCTCTTTCGACGGGATCTTACGGAGAGCTCGTTCGAACTTCGCACGGCTACCCCGGCCAGCCCGCTCACGAAGGTACTCCACGGTCATGAGCGCCGACATCTTCTCCGCCACCGCAGAGGTGATGAGCTGGTTGATTGATACGTCGTCACGCTCGGCGATCTCGCTCAACCGACGATGTAGCGAGTTCGGCAGCCTCAAGCTCAGAGTGCTCATCGAAGTTCTCCAATCCTCTTCAGGAGTCCCTGAGGGGTCAGGGCCTTGAGACCAAATTGCTCGATCCCTCCGAAGTCCTTCCGGTTGTGGGTCACGACGGCTTCACACCCGGCCGCCACGGCCACCTCAAGAACCATGTCATCCCGGATATCCCGCAGAAAGGGTCTCCAGAGGAAGAATATCTGCTGAAGTTGGGCCACGCTGCAGACGTAGTCGAGGATGTCGCGGACATCGCCCCGAGTGAGGTTGGCTTCCTCAAGATTGCGAAGCAGGGCATCTTCGTACTCCAGGATCAGCGGAACCGACAAGGCAATCTCGAACTTGCCCGATCCGACCAGGGACAGGACCCGGAAGGACGCACCGCGGCGGGAACGGACGGCTGCGACGGCGACATTCGTATCAAGAACCACCCTGGGCCCCACCACGACGGTATCGTATACGATACCATCGATGATTCGCAAGGGCCAGTCATGAGGACCGGGTGCTGGAGACTCAGAACTGCCTGACTAACTAAGGAAGCCACATGGCAACGATCGGTACGACCATCCGCGTGACGCTGCCAACCCGGGTCAAGCGGAAGCTCGACAAGGTGGCGGCGTCCACCCGACGGACGCCGTCCACGGTCGCGGCCAAGGCTATCGCCTGGTACCTAGAAGACGAGGCAGCGTTCATCGCCGCCGTCGAAGCCGGCTTGGAGGACGCTGCGGCCGGCCGCGTGGTGGAGCACGCCGAGATCCGGGCTTGGGTCGATAGTCTGCGACCCAGGCGACGTGCGGCGCGGCGTTGAGGCTCGTCTGGACGCGCCGCGCGGCCGACGACCTTGCCGAGATACACGCCCTTCCAGCCCCAGATCGTGGCCACGACATCGGGGCCCGGGGCCCCACTCTCAGCGCGCAGCCGGCAGCGTCTCGGCGTCCCACGGGATGTAGCGGACGCCCGGCAGCGGCTCCGGCGCGTGGAACTCGACCGCCGTCGTGTGCCGCGACGTCAGGCGCCGCCGGCCGCCCGGCGTCACGACCTCCACCTCGCACGAGGCGACGTCGCTCTGCGCGACGTGGAGCTCGCGCCCGTCGGGGTCGCGGTAGACGTAGCCGACCAGGCTCTCCGGCGCACACCAGGCCCGCGCCGCGATCGTGTGCCGCGCCGAGGCGGCGCGGAGCTCGAGCGTCGTCGGGCCGGATGCGGCGACGCGGTTCCGCAGCGTCTGGACCACGCCGGTGAGCGCCACGTCGCCCTCGGCGCTCCGCCACACGACGGGCGTGAGCCACGGCCCGGGGATGGGGCCGAGGACCTTCCGGTCGAGGCGAGCCGAGGCCGCCTCGAGCCGCGCGCTCGGATCCTCCGCGAACGCCGGGCAGTAGAGCCACGAGAGCTCCTCCACGTGACGCGTCCCCCAGATGTGCGCCTGCAGCCCCGGCGAGGCCTCGAGGCGGCGCGCGACGCCGTCGACCGCGATCGTCCCGCTGAAGATGGTGTCCGCGTTCGGCCGGGACACGCGCACGGGCAGCGGCAGCTGGCGGAGGAGCCACGGCTCCGACTCGGCGGGCCGCTCGGCCGGGATGAAGGTGAGGTCCCAAACCAGCCGCCGGCCGCTCCCCGCCACGGCACCCGCGACATAGCCATGCTCGAGGACGCACGAGCCGATCCGGATCCCGAAACGATCCGGCTGCCCGGCGTCGTAGGCCTCGGCCGAGTGAATCGCCTTGAGCGCGATGCTCGGCTCCGCTGCCTGCGCGTCGAACCACGCGGCCCACACGATCGCGCGGGCCGCGCCCGGCGCGCTTCGGGCGGGCGCGAAGGTGGTGTAGCGGAGCCAGAGGGCGCTCGCGGTGGGCGGATGGAAGACGACGAGGAACCAGATCTCGACGAAGCCGGCGTCGCCGCGCCAGCGAGGCAGGTTGGCGCGCTCGCTCGCCGTCATCGTGGCCGGCATGGTAGCGTCCGGGTCGCATGGATGACAGGCGGGTCCCGACCGACCTCGCGACGCTCCCCAAGGCCGAGGTCCACATCCACCTCGAAGGCGCCATCCGCCCTGCCACGCTCGACGAATTCTCCCGCCGGGCCGGCCTCAGGGTGCCGCGCACGTTCAGCGACCTGAACGGCTTCATCCGCGCGATCTCGGGTGCGTGGACGACCATGATGCACGCGGGCGACTATGCGCGGCTCGTCCGCGAGTACTGCGAGGACGCCGTCCGGAGCGGCATCCGCTACGCGGAGCTCGAGCTGGTGCCAGGCGGGCGGCCGTACGACTGTCTCGGCGAGGCGGTCGAGGCGGCGGCCCGACAGCGCGACATCGTCGTGCGCTTCGTCGCCGGCCTCAACCGCGACCTGCCGCTCGAGCTCGCGTGGATGATGCTCGAGGCGGCAAAGGGCGTCCCCGAGGTCGTCGCCGTCGGCCTCGGCGGTGCGGAGAGCGGCTTCCCGCCCGAGCCGTTCTCCAAGCTCTTCGCCGAGGCGCGCCGCCGCGGGCTCCGCTCGGCGCCGCACGCCGGCGAGGACGCGGGTCCCGCGTCGGTGCGCGGCGCGCTCGACGCGCTCGGCGCCGAGCGCATCCAGCACGGGGTGCGTGCGGTGGAGGACCCGGCGCTCCTGGCCGAGCTCGCCGCCCGCGGTATCCCGCTGGCGGTCTGCCCGACGTCGAATTTGCGCCTCGGCGTGGTCGCGTCGCTCGACGCGCATCCGCTGCGACAGCTCTGGGAGGCGGGCGTGCGCGTATCGGTCAACACCGACGACCCGGGGTTCTTCGGCTGCGACCTCGTGGGCGAGTACGCGATCGCGGGGCGGCTCCTCGGGCTCGACCGCGCGGGCTACGCGCGGCTCGCGCGGAACTCGGTGGAGAGCTCGTTCGCTCCAGAGGCGGTGAAGGCGGATCTGCGGGCGGCGATCGCGGAGTGGGTGTAGACGCGCGGATTCCGTCATCTACTGACCACTCCGTTGACCCGGCCCGCCGCGCGGGCGGGCCGGGAGTCGAACCGAACGGAACGGGCGAGGGCTACGCCTTGCTCATCGACCAGGCGACCTTGGTCTCTTCCTTCGGCTTGATCGAGACCTTCTCGGTCTTCTTGCCGAGCTTCTCCTGCCAGAGCTCGACCTCGTAGTCGCCGGGCGGCAGGTCGGTGATCTTGAACGCGCCGGTGGCGTCGGTCAGCGCGACGTAGGGCTGGTCCGTGGCGACCCACCACGCGCTCATCCAGCCGTGCACGTCGCACTTCACCGGGATCGTCTCGGGCTTCTCGACCTTGATCTGGATCTTCGGCTTGAACTTGGGCTGCGCCTGGTTGCTCGGCGGGTTCGCGGTGCCGAAGGTGTGGATGTTGTGCAGGATGCCGTCGCTGTTGAGGACGTCGACGGTGCTGCCGGCGGGGAAGAGGAGCACGTGCGGCTTGTACTCGCACGTCTTCTGATCGAAGACCGGGTCCTGCGCGGGCAGCTCGAGCTTCTTGCCCTTCTGCGCCTTGACCGTCACGACCACGTTGGCGAGCGCGCCATCCGACCCGACCACGAGGTCCGGCGACATCTTCTCCTTGCCGCACACCTCGGGATCCTTCGAGACCTCGAGCTTGGCGGGGGGCGGCGGCGTGCCCTGGAACTTGACGGTGCCGGAGAGCGTGCCGCCGTCGGTGACCGCCATCGCCTCGTAGGCGGCGGCGCGGGCGGCGAGGCCCGCCACGAGGGCGACGGCGAGCGCGGACGGAACGAGGTATCTTCTCATCGTCTCATCTCCTCCTACTGGCTCGGGCCGGGCCCGCCCGTGACGACACGCGCCGCCTGCTGCGGCGACGGCGGCGCCTCGGGCATTCCCAGCGACAGGATGTAGTCGCGCAGCGCGCGAATCTGCGCCTCGTCGTCCCCGCCGAGCACGTCGGGCGGCCCGCCGGGGAAGAACGACGGCATCTTGGTGCCGGGCATCACCTTCTGCGGGTCGTGGAGCCACTTGACGATCCACTCGGGGCTCAGGCGGACGTGGGCCAGCGCGAGGTCCGGCGCCCATCCCTCGGGCGGACCCTGCGGCTTCTGCGCGCCACGCTGGTGGCAGGAGAAGCAGTCGAAGTAGTCCTTGGAGGTGAGGAGCCTGCCGGCTTCCACGTTCTCGGCCTTGAGCGCCGCGCGCTCGAGGTGCACGAACGGCACCTGCACCCGGTCGAGCGCCTCGAAGTAGCCGACCACGGTGTTCGCCTCCTCGTCGGCGAGGCCGAAGGTGGGCATGCGGACCTGGAGCCACGGCCGGATCGGCACCGGCGCCTTCACGAAGTTGAAGAGCCAGTCGGCCTGCACCTTCTCGCCCTCGCCGTTCAGGATCGGCGGGGCGAGCGTGGGCTGCTCCTGGTAGAGCCGGCGGATGTCGCCGCCGCGTCCCTCGATCACGTGGCAGCCGGTGCAGTTGTAGCGCGCGACCAGGCGCCGGCCGGCGACGATCCGATCTTCGCCGGGCGGGCGGTAGAGATACTTCACCGGCACCTTGCTGTCTGTCCGGCTCGAGAGAAAGGCGCGGAGCGCCTTGATGTCGTCCTCGGCCAGGTCGAACTGCGGCATCACCTGCTCGATCCACTTGGTGGCGTAGGTGCGCGGGCTCGCGAGCTTGTTGTACGTCCAGTCGTCCCACGTCTCCGGGATGTCGGTCCGGTCGCCGAAGAAGAGCTCCTCCCTGGTCTTCGAGCCGAAGGCGGAGAGCTCGACGCCGATGCGCGACTCGTTCTCCATGCCCGGGATGTCGTGGCAGCCGGCGCAGCCGTACTTGCGGACGAGCTTCTCGCCCGCCTCGGCGCTGGCCGGGTCGGCGAGCCGCGCTTCGAGCGCCGCGGGCGCGGGCCGTTTCTCGCCGAGCGTCGCCAGGTAGGCCGTGATGGCGCGCGCCTCGTCGTCGGCGAGGCGGAGGCTCGGCATGCGGGCCACCGGCGAGTAGCCGCGCGGGTTCTTCAGCCAGTGGTAGATCCAGCGCGTATCCGTCTTCTCCGCCACCTTCGCGAGGTTCGGGGCGATGTCCTTGTTGGCGCCGAGCTGGCCCGCCACCTCGTCCGCGGCGAGCGCGTGGCAGGCGCGGCAGCCGAGCGTCTCGACCAGCGCCTTCCCCTTGGCGGCGAGCTCGCCGCCCGCGGCGCCCGCCGGTGCGGGGTGCGCCGCGAGCCATTCCTCGCTCGGCTGCCTGGTGTCCGAGAGCAGGAAGGCGGCGATCTGGACCGCCTGCTCCTCCTCGAACATGAAGTTCGGCATGCGCGTGCGCGGCCGGAACTCGTGCGGGTTCCTGATCCAGCGGACGAGCCAGCCGTGGTCGACCTTCGCGCCGATGCGCCGGAGCGACGGCGCGATCGACGTGACACCGCCGATCTTCGCGAGGTCCTCGTAGCCCTCGGTCAGGTGGCAGCCGTGGCAGCCGAGCTGCTCGAAGAGCCGCTCGCCCCGCCCGATCTCGTCCGCCACCTCGAGGTTCTGCACTCCGGCGTGGCACTTGATGCACTGGGCGGTGATCTTCTCGCCGCGCAGGAGCGGCCGCTCGATGAACTCGACGTTCTCGAGGTGCCCGTGCTCGTCGACGAAGTTCCCGTGCGCCGTCTCGGGGCTGTTGACCGCCGGCCCCTGGCCGCCGTGGCAGGGCGTGCAGCCGAACTTCTCGGGCGGATGCTTGGCAAGCAGCAGCTCGCGACGGGGATGGGTCTTCCACGGGTTCGGCTGGTCCTCGAATCCAGGCTTGTTGATGCCGGCGTGGCACGACATGCAGCGGTCGACGCGCGCCACTGGCTTGTCGAAGTTGTTGCGGTCGAACTCCTCGAGCACGACCTGCTGGATCTTCGGGATCTTCGGCTGCCAGTCGAAGCCGAAGAAGGGCGGCTCGGCCTTCGGCCCGGGGAAGTAGCCGAGCGACACGCCCTCGAGCTTCTGCTGCAGGTCTTCCCTGGCGGTGGTGAGCTTCGCGACCTCGTCCTCCGCCGTCTTGACGGCGCCCTCGACCTGCTTGATCTCGTTCTGCAGCGCCTCGATGTGCTGCTGCGAGTCGGTGTAGATGCGCTGCCGCTCCGCCCGGACCTGCTCCTTCGCCTCGATCTCCGCGAGGAGCGCCTCGGTCGGCCGGCCGGCGTGGAGGGCGTCGTCGTACTTGAAGCGCAGCTCCTCGAGCTCGCTCTTGATGAAGCGCAGGTTCAGGTCCTTCGACTGGTCCTCTTGCTGCGCGCGCCGGAGCTCGCGCTGGAGGTCGGCGATCTTGCGCGCGTTCTCGCCGGACGACACGCTGGCGTGAGCGTCGGCGAGCGCCTTCGTCGCCTGCCGGTAGGCGGGGTCGGCGTCGAGCCGCTGCTGCTCGGCGGCGATCGCGTCCTCCAGGCGCCGGATCTCCAGGCGGTTGAACTCCGCCTGGTACTTCTTCCACGGCCGGCGGAAGATGTTGTCGTCGGCGATGCACCAGAGGGCGCCGACGAAGAGCAGCAGCGAGGTGACGAGCCAGACGGCGCCGTAAGACCGCTTCTCGTCGTCGATCGGGGTGTCGCGGCGGGGCATGCTAGCTCAGGCCCGGCGCTCGAGCAGGCGACCCACCCAGAAGAGGGCGCACCCGGTCGCCGCCATGTAGAGCTCCTTCCACTGATCCCCGTGCGCCACGCCGACCCAGAGCCCGAGGCCGACGTCGGCAAAGCCGATCGCCTGCAGGAGCTTCGCGAAGAGGAGCACCGGACCCCGCCATCCGTGGCGCGCGCACGCCGTCAGATGTTGATGCTGAAGTACGGCGTCTTCAGCACCATGATGTACTTGATGTTGAGGAGGTGCCGCATCAGCATCTTGGCGACCACCGCCCACATGTTGAGGAAGAGGAAGCCCGTCAGCCCGAAGCGCGCCCACCCCCAGCGCTCCATGAACGCGGAGAAATTCGCGCCCTGCACCCACCGGCAGAAGGCGTAGAAGCCCACGTAGCCGACGACGAAGTAGCCGCCGACGATCAGTGCGCCGACGAGGGTGGCCATGGTCTCGTCGCGCACGCCGAGCAGGAAAGGGAGGTCGACGTTGGTGAGCGCCTCCACCTTGTGGGGGTCCCACTTCTCCCAGAACCAGAACCAGTTCCACCCGGGGCCCCGCAGGAACGTGCCGATGATGATCAGCGACACCCAGAGGATGTGGAAGCCGACGATGAACGTCATGATCTCCCACTTCCGGTCCTTCCAGCAGTAATAGCCGTTCCCCTTCGGGTTGATGTCGAGGTACGGGATCACCATGAGGCCGAGGATGATGAAGGTGGGCAGCACGACGCCGGCATGCCAGGGGTCGAAGAAGACGAGCATCTCCTGAAGGCCGAGGAAGTACCACGGCGCCTTCGACGGGTTCGGCGTGCGCGTCGGGTTGGCCGGCTCCTCGAGCGGCGCGTCGACGAGCAGCGACCAGACGATCAGCAGGATCATCACACCGCACGCGATCAGAAACTCGTTGCGCACGAGGTGGGGCCAGGTGTGGATCTTGTCGTCGCCGGGGCCGGTCGCCTTCTTGATCGGGACCTCGATCTGCTTGGCGCCGGACGGTACGGCCTTCAAGGGAGTCGCCATGGCTTCCTCAGGTGTTCTCGCGCTCGGCGCTCCGGCGTGCCGACCAGAAGAGGGCGACAATGATCAGGACGAAGACGAGCGGGACGGTGAGCACGCGGCCGCGCGGGAAGACGAACGTCAGCACGATCAGGATGATGGTGCCGATGATGCCCTTCGCCTCCGGCGGCATCTGTCCTACAGGGCCGGGCCCGAGAACCCGTCGCGCCGGATGCGCCAGAAGTGGACGGCCATGAAGAGGCTCGCGACCAGCGGGATGAAGATGCAGTGGAGGATGTAGAAGCGCAGGAGCGTGTGCGGACCGATCTCGCCGCCGCCGAAGAGGAAGGCGCGGGCGTCGTACACGTTGTTGAGTCCCGGGATGAGTTCGTGTCCCGGGCCCTCGTGCCCCAGGAGCGGTGTAGCCCGTCCCATGTTCGATCCCACCGTGACCGCCCAGATCGACAGCTGATCCCACGGCAGGAGGTAGCCCGTGAAGGAGAGCAGCAAGGTCAGCACGAGCAGGATCACGCCCACCACCCAGTTGAACTCGCGCGGCGGCTTGTAGGAGCCGGTCAGGAACACGCGGAACATGTGCAGCCAGACCGCGATCACCATGCCGTGCGCCGCCCAGCGGTGCATGTTCCGCATGAGCATCCCGAACGGCATGTCGAACTCGAGGTACTTCATGTCGGCGTACGCATACTCCGCCGTCGGGCGGTAGTAGAACATCAGGTAGACGCCGGTGACGACCGTCACCAGGAACATCATGAAGGTGATGCCACCCATGCACCAGGTGAAGCGCAGCCGCGTGGCATGACGGCGCACCTTCGAAGGGTGCAGGTGGAGCCACACGTTCCCCGACACCATGAGGATGCGGTTGCGGGGTGTGTCGTCGTAGCCGTGGCGGAAGATCGACTTCCAGACCTCCGACTCGGTGACCTGCGCCTTGATCTCGTCCCACTTCGACATCAGTCTCCTTCGCTCAGACCTTGAGGAACGCGCCGGGCTTGGTCCACTCGCCCTTCTCGTA
>Ga0209057_1000150_pt1 | contig 62208 bp, 60 predicted proteins | sample GraSoiAngelo_146_FD_185903 | JGI IMG/M metagenome (GOLD analysis project Ga0209057, IMG submission 185903) | Grasslands soil microbial communities from the Angelo Coastal Reserve, California, USA - 14_1009_05_30cm (SPAdes) (version 2) | ecosystem: Environmental > Terrestrial > Soil > Grasslands ...
GCATCATCGCCGGCGGCTGCAGCGGCATGCAGTACCGAATGGACCTCGCGGATGCCCCGCGGACGACCGACCTCGTCGTCTCGACTCAGGACGTCCGGGTCCTCGTCGACCCGAAGAGCATGACGTACCTCAAAGGCTCGAAGTTGGAGTGGGAAGAGGACCTCTTCGGCGGACAGTTCAAGATTACGAACCCGAACGCGAAGCATTCCTGCTCGTGCGGTTTGAGCTTCACGATCTAGGTCGGACCGGCCGCCTCACAGGGCGTTCGCGAGCATCTCGGCCAGGTCGACGATGCTCAGGGCCATGTTCCGTTTCGACGCGACGTCCTCGAAATGCAACTCCGCGTGCGGGCACGTCGTCACGAGGGACGGGGCGCCCGTGTCCTCGGCGGCATCGAGGCGTCGCTCGGCGACTCTCGCCGCCTGCTCCGGGAATACCGCGGGAAAGCCGCCGCCCGCTCCCGAACACAGAGCGTCCTCGTGGTGCGGGAGGATCTCCAGGACCTTCAGATCCTTGATGAACTTGAGCGCCTGCCGAGGTGCTTCGTAGACCTTCGTGACGCGGGACATGTGGCAGGCGTCGTGGAACGCGACCTTTTGAGGGAGAGGCTTCGTGAAGGCAATCCGTTTTTCGCGGATCAGTTTCTCGACGTAGTGGGAGATGTGGAAGACGCTGAAGGGCGGGTTCCCGCCCCATTGCTTGTAGTCCCGGGCGAAGGCCCGGTAGCACTCCGCGCACGCCGTGACCAGGACCTTGGCCCCGGTCTCCTCGACGGCCTGCACGTTGTGCGGCATGAGCTCCTTCTTCGTCACGTCCTCGTACCCCATCCGGGCGAGCGGCGCGCCGGTGCACCATTCCTCGGAGCCGAGGATCCGGTACGGGACCTTCGCGGCGTTCAGGATCTTGACCATCGCCCGGGCGATCTGCTGTTTCTTGTAACTCGCGGCGCAGCCGACCCAGTAGATGACTTCCGGCGTCGGGGACTGCACCGTCTCGGGCGGAAGCCAGGCGGCCCGATTCGCCGCCGGCTCGCCGTACAGGTTGTGGGTGGCCCGGACATTCGCCAGGTATGGTTCCAGTTCTGGCCTCGCGTATCCGGACGAGACCATCCACGCCTTGACGTCGTCCCAGAGGCGGTCGAACGGGATATCGACGGGACAGACCTCCTCGCAGGCCCCGCACCCGGTGCACTCCCACTCGTTGCGGGCGAACTCTTCGCCCGGCTTCACGTGGCGGCGGAGCAGCAGGTCGAGGGGTCCCCTCATCTCGTACTGCCGCAAGGCGAAGATGCGCCCGCGCGGCGAGGTGCCCTCCCAGCCGGCCTCCTGGTAGGCCGGGCACACGGGGACGCAGTACCCGCACATCGTACACGCGTGGACATCCTCCTGAATGGGAGGCATCTTCGTGAGCCGCGGCACTCGACCCACCTACCCGATCACGTGCGCAGCTCCGCGAGCTGACGGTCCGCCAAAGTCGCCTGGCCCTCGTCTTCCCGCGCGAGCTCCTCGAGCAGGGTCCGGGCCGGACCGGCGGCGCGCGCGGCCGACTCTCGAAAGAGGACCGCGGAATGGCGCTCCGTCTCCGAGGCGATCTCCCAGGCCTTCGTCAGGGCGATCTCCTTCTCGAACGCGTACCGGGCGGCGCCGCAACTCGGGCACTGGTTCGGCATCGCCTTCGTGTCCGCGACGAAGCCGCAGACGTAGCATTCGACTTTCGCGACCGCATCCAGCGGATAGATTCCGGGCATCACCGCCGCGTGGGCGGCGTTCGGGCCGGCCACCGCCTCGAGCTTGGCGAGCTGCTCCTTCTTCCGACGGCCGAGCTCCTCGAAGGCGACCTTGACCCGCATCTCCGCCACCGCGGCATTCGCGAGATCGTAAAACGTCAGGCCCTCGACCACGGCCCCCAAGGCCCGCACGAGGGCGTCCGAGTCCTTCCCAACCTTCAAAGTCAAGGTGTACGGCCACCCCGAATCCGCTGGATTTCTGAAAGCGGCGCAGGGGATATCAAGATTTGCCACTTGCGCCGACGTCGCATCGGGGCGGCCGACTCAGATGCCCCAGCCGAACTGCTTCTTCGCGGTCTCGGACATCATCTCGGGCGTCCACGGAGGGTCCCACACGATGTTCACGACCGCTTCCTTGACGCCTTGGAGCTGTTCGAGCTTCCGCTTCACGTCTTGATGGATGTACGCGGAGGCCGGGCATCCGGGGGCGGTCAGCGTCATCTTGACGTCGACCTTCCCCTCGTCCTTGAGGTCGATGTTGTAGACGAGTCCCAGGTCGTAGATGTTGATCGGGATCTCCGGGTCGTAGCACTTCCTCAGGACGCCGATCACGTCTTCCTTCGTGGCCATATGCTCGCCTTCACCCGTCCTACGCGGGCCGCGGGATATTAACGTTCCGATTGGGGAGAGAGCGGCTTCCTCCCGGCGAAGCCTCCGCCGAGGGTGTGCCACCATCCGACCCGGTCCTCCCCGCGTTGCCAGCACAGGTACACGACCTCGTTCCCGAGGCGAGCGGGGAAATCGACCAGGCCCCGATGGATGTCCTTGACCTCGCAGCCGAGGGCCAACACGGATTCGATGTCCGCCTGGACGGACCGATCGAGATCCGCCTGCTCTTGCAGCAGCTCTGCATAGGATTCGCGGTCGCCGGCGGGCGCACCGGCGAGGCCCTCCCCGTAGTAGGCTTCCGAGTCCTCGACGAGCTCCCGGAGGTCCCGCAGGCGGGCGAGTTTCGGGTCGAGTCGGAGGAAAATCTCTTCCATCTGAGGGAGGAGGGCGTTCGCCTCGTCTTCCGTGAAGAGGCGCAACGGTGCTTCCCGGTGCAGGTGCACGTCGGCCGGCGCTCCCATCGTCCTGTCCTCCTTGCATTGATGGTCGGCAGATGGCTTGACCTTTGTCCTAGGTTAGTCCGTGGGCCTGGCGGACGGCGTGCGTCGCGGCGACCATGTTCCGCAGCTTGTCCCGCGCCTCGTCGACGCTCCGCGTCTTCAGGCCGCAGTCCGGATCGATGAACAACTTGTCCGGCTGGAAGATGGTGAGGGCTTTCTCGATCCGCTCGCGGATCAGCGCCTCGGGCTCGATCACGTGGCTGTGGACGTCCACGACGCCGAAGGCGATCTCCTTCTTCAGCGGCTCCCGCTTGAACCGTTCCAGGAGGTCGAGCCCCGAGTTCGACATCTCGAGGTCGAGCTGGTCGACCGGGAGCTTGTTGAAGTAGTCGAAAATCTCGTTGTAGTTTCCGTAGCAAGTGTGCAGGACGGTCCTCGCGCGGAGACCCTTCGTCACGATGCCGACCGCCTTGACCAGGAGCGGGAGCTCGTCGAACCGGGTCGACAGGGCCGGCTCATCGACCTGGACGTACTTGGCCCCCGCGGCCTCGAGGGCGACGGCCTCCTCGTGGAGGAGCTTCGCGAAGGCGAGACAGGCGTCCGTCCGGGATCCATAATACTCGTCGAAGGACCAGTCCATCATCGTGTAGGGTCCTGTGATCATTCCCTTGACCGGCCGGTCCGTCTGGGATTGCGCGAACGAAAACCAATCGACGCTGATCGGGCCACGGCGCCTCAGCTCCCCGACGACAATCGGTTTCTTGTAGTAACGGTTCCCGTACGAACGGACCAGGCCCGAAATCTCCGTCCCTCCGAGGTTTTCCGCGAAGTACGTCGCCATGTCGCCGCGGTACTGTTCCCCGTCGACGAGGATGTCGATGCCGATTTCTTCCTGGAACCGGATCCACTCGCTCGTCGCTTTCTGCTCCAGGTCCCTCAGCGCGTCGGAGGAGAGCTCTCCCTTCGCGGCCTTGGTGCGCGCGCGGGTCAGATACTCCGGTTTAGGGAACGAGCCGACGCTCGTCGTCAAGAGCGCCGTCAAGCCGCCACCCCGACGACCCGCGCCGCTTCGTGGAGGATCCTCAACTTCCTCCGCGCGCGGTCTCGCGGGAGGAACTCCAGGCCGTTGGACGGGGAAAGGTACGAGGTTTTGAGGTCCACCGCCGACTTGAGTTGCGACACCTTCGTTGCGACCGCCACGGGATCTTCCTCCTTCGTGTTCCGCGCGTCGATCACCCCGAGGACGAGAGGCTTCGACGATCCGTGTTTCGCGAGGACGGACCACGTCGCGGCCCCTTGGACCAGATCGAGGCCAAGGATGTCGGCGGGCACATCCTGGAGATCCTGGTAGATCCTTGCGACGTCCCCGAAGAAGGTGAAGAGCGTCAAAGTCGCCTTCGCTTTGTGCCCCCGGATGCGATCGAGGCTTTCGGAGACGAGGCTCAAGTCTGCGGGACGTTGGGTCAAAATCGGTTCGTCAATCTGGATGTGGGACGCGCCAGCCTTCACGAGGGCCCCGACCTCTTCCCCGATCGCCGAGCTGAGGTCCCCGGCGAGCGCCTTCTTGTTTCCGTAGTGTTTGTCCAGCGAAAGGGAAGCAAGGGTCACGGGCCCGGTGAGAACCGCTTTGACGAGAGCCTTCGAGCTCCCCTGGGCGAACTTCCATTCGTCGACGATCAAAGGTCCCTTTCGGCTGACGGCCCCGCGGACGACGGGTTGACGATAGTACGTGTTCGTGTCGAAATATCGAACGAGCCCGTTGATCTCGATGGACGCCAATTTGCCCGCGATGTGACTCTGGCTGTCGTACCATGAAATCTGGCCGTCGGTGACCAAGTCGATCCCGGCCTCGTTCTGCTCCTTGAGGACGGTCTTCACCGTGTCTCGCTCCACGGCCCGGAGGTCCGCCTCGGTGATTTCGCCCCGATCGAGACGGGCCAGGCCCCTCCGCAGGGCCTGTTCCTCGAACGCGTCACCGATCCGCGGGTACGATCCGACAACGGTCGTCTTCACCATATCAATGTCCTCGGGCGATCCGATCGATAGCGCATGAAGGACGGCTCGGATAAAAGCCTTGCAATTCCAATCGGAATATCGACTCGCTTCGAGCCGCCGTCACTTCTCGACTTGCTCTTCGAGGAGCTTGACTTCCCCTTGGAGGTTGATGTGGTAGAAACCTTCGAGGTCCTTGTACCCGATTTCCTCCATGTGGAGACAGTCGACGGGGCAGACGTCCACGCACTGCTGGCAGCCGATGCACTTCGTGTAGTCGAACTCGGGAATAACGATCGGTTTCCCCTTCCGGTCGTTCGGCCCGTCGAGCATGTCGATGCAACGCGTGGGACATTCCCGCTCGCATTTCCGGCAGCCGATGCAGACGTCGACCTCGAGGATGGGGTGCTCTCCAATGCGGTTGATCAGGACGATCTCCTTGTCCGAGTTTTCCTTCGGCATCCGGAGTTCGTCCGCTTTGTAGTAGAGGTCCTCCCGGGCGTAGTCCGCCAGCTCGAACTCTTGGGTGAAGTTCCACGCGTCCGTCGGGCAGTACTCCATGCAGTTCCCGCAAAAGAGGCAGTGGCCGACGTCCACGGCCGGACGGCGAATCGTCTTCTTCATCTCGTCGAGCTGCGCGCGGCTAGGGTGAAGGTACTCCGACGTCGGCTCGACCTCGTAGAACTCGAAGTAGATGCACTCGTTCGGACAGACCTTCGCGCACAGCTCGCAACCGATGCACTTGAACCAGTCGATGCTGTGCTGACCCCGATACGCGAGGGGAAGTTCGACCTTCTGGTAGGGATAGAGATGAGTGACCGGCTTTCGACCGCCCGGCACGAGGCGGTTGATCCCCGGCATCGTGATGAGCGTCTGTTTGATCGTCGCCATCAGCGGCCGGACGATCCCGCCGACCGTGCCGACCTTCTTCCGCGACTCAGCTTCGGACTTGCGGGACTTCATAGGTGTACTCGCCCTTCTGCATGTCCATCAGCTGGCCTTCCCGCGCGCTGACGAGGCGGCCCTTCTTCGTCCGGACCCAACCGCTCCGCTCGGCCTTGATCTTCGCGCTGAGTTTCAGGAATCCGTCGATTAGGGCCTCCGGTCGGACCGGGCAGCCGGGGATGAAGATGTCCGTCGGGACGAAGGTGTAGGAGCCCTTGACGACGCTGTACGAGTCGTAGTACGGGCCGCCGCAGATCGTGCACTCCCCCATCGCGATGACCCACTTTGGCTCCGCCATCTGCTCGTAGAGCCGGCGGACCGCGGGGCGCAGCTTCAGTGAGATCGGGCCGTTCAGCAGGAGGACATCGCACTGTCGCGGGGAGGACCGGTAGATGACGCCGAAGCGTTCGACGTCGTAGCGAGGGTCGGACGTCGCGGCCATCTCGATCGCGCAGCACATGATCCCGAAATGCAAAGGCCACGTCGAGTTTCGCTTCGCCCAGTTGAAGAACTCCCCGACGAGGCCTCCCTTGAGCGTCTCGAGGATCGCTCCGCCGGGGCCCCGCTTGATTGGGGCATCGATGTTCTCCTCGACCCATTTGACGAAGTCCTTCGATCGGAGGCCGACGATGTTCGCCTGCTCCGCACGCTGGATCATCCGTTCCGGCCTCCGGTTCGCGCCGCGGGTCGCTCCCGGACGACTCGAATATCGGTGTCGCTCTTAACCCTTCGTCCACGGATGTTCATGATCGATCCGCCTCCGGATTTCTGGAGTCGTCCGCGTCGGTGAAACACACGGGGTGGCGGGCTTAAAGGTTGGGGCCTTACGGCTCACATGGGCACGCGGGATTCGAGTCCTCCCCAGGAGGCCCACCATGGTGCGTCGGAGAAGAGGACCCCGGGATTCAGGAGTCCCCGCGGGTCGAACGCGTCCTTGATGGACCGCATCACGCCGTAGACGTCGGGCCCCCAGATCCGCGGGAGCGTCTCGGCGCGGAGGCGACCGATGCCGTGCTCGCCGGAAGGCGCGCCTTGAAACCGCGTGAGCACGGCCTCATCGAACTCCTCGCGCAAGGAGCGCATCCGCTCGAAATCCGCGGGGTCGGTCGGATCGAACAACGGCCGATAGTGCGTGTTCCCGTCCCCGATGTGGCCGTAGATCCCGGCGACGGTCTCGTGGCGTCGCGTGAGGTCCACAAGATACTCGATGAACTCCGGCACGCGATCCCGCGGGACGATGGGGTCCTCGACGAAACCCCAAGCCTTGCGCGCCCCCGGTCGCTGAATGATCGTCGGAAAGACCGACCGACGGAGTTTCCACAGGCGGGCCTGGGTCGCGGCGTCCGTCGCGACCTCGGGGGGGCAGCTCAAGCGGTAGCGGGAGACAATCCGCCCCACGACCTCTGCGGCGATGGCGGCGAGGTCGCCTTCATCAAATTCGACGAGCAGCATCGCCTGGGCGCTCGCGGGCGCTCCGTGTAAGTCCCGCCCAATCAGGTCGAGCGATGCGCCGTCAATCGCCTCCATCGCACTCGGGCCGAGCCGAAGGAGGTCCGTCACCAGAAGACCCAGTTCCTGGAATCGATCGAGGTAGAGCAGGACGGTGATCCGCTCCGGAGGAACCGGGATGACCCGAAGCGTGACCTCCGTCACGACGCCCAACGTGCCTTCGCTCCCGACGAAAAGCTCGGCGACAGGGAAGACGCCGCGCCGGAGGGCCTCGACAATCCGGACCAACTGATAGCCGCACGAATGCTTTCGAATCGCGCGTCGGCTCGCGAAAATCGGGTCTGCATGTTCCTCGATCGCACGTCGAACACGCTCGAGAGCGGGGGCGATCCGAACCGCGTCGTCCCAATCCGGACCATCGACTCGCAGATCGCGGGCGACCAAGATGCGGTCGTCCGCGAGCACCACCCGGAGGGACACAACGTGATCGATCGTCTGACCGTACTTCACGCTCCGGTAGCCGGACGCATTGTGTCCGACCATCCCCCCGATCCGACAGAGGTCCTGGCTCCCGGGATCTGGAGCGACTCTCATGTGATGCGCCGACAAGAAGCCGTTCAGTTCGGCCAACAGGATCCCGGGCTGGACGGTCACCGTCTGCCTCGGCGCGTCGAACTTCACGATCGCCTTGAACCGGGTGGTGTCCAGCACCACACCGGGTCCGATAGCGGCACCGGAGAGGGACGTTCCCGAGGCCCGCGGAGTGAGCGGCACACCAAGTTCGCGGCAGACCTGAAGCGCCGCGACGACATTCGCTTCGGACTCGACGAACACCACCGCTCGCGGCTCGACGGCACATGGACTCGCGTCCGTCGAGTATGTGTGGAGGCTTACCTCGTCCATCCGGACACGATCCGCGCCGAGGGTCTTCTCAAGCGATCGACGCAGGTCCCCATCCTCGGTGGACGCGGGCATAGATGGTCCGCGATTCACCACGGCAGGTTTCCTCTTTTCGGGCCCTCCCGATGCGGTCGAACGGAACAACGTTTATCTCGCGCCTCGCCTTCGAAGGGTTTCGTGCCGATCAACCAGGAGCGGGTCCGGAAGTTGATGGAGCACGGCCTGACGGAATACCAGGCCCGGGTGTACCTGACGCTCCTCGATCTCGGCGCCGCGACGGCAAGCCAGATCTCCCCCCTGTCGAAGGTCCCGCGGACGCGGATATACACGACGATGCAGCAGCTGCACCAGAAAGGGCTCGTGCAAATCCTGCCGGAGACGCCGCTCCGGTACGAACCCGTCGCGTTCGATGCGTACCTCCGCGCCCTCGGAGATGACCTTCGGTCGCGCGCGAAGCAGCTCGATGCCGGCCTCGATTCCCTGGCCCGCGAATTCGCGATCAATGCCCAGCGCGAACCGGAATCCCACGGCCGGTTCGAGGCGATCTACGGCCGCAAGAACGTTCGCGAGCGACTCCTCCGGATGTACGCAATCGCGTCGCGGGAGATCATCGGGATCGGGACGACGAAGAGCCCGGGCCGGATCCTCGGAGCGTTCCGTCCGAACCTCGTCGAGAAGGCGGCCCAAGGAGTCCGCCTCAAGTACGCGTTCTGCTTCACGCCGGAAAACCGCGATGACGTCCGCATGCTCCTGAAGCACGCGGAGGTCCGCCACATTGACTTCCAGATGCCGGTGTACATGCACAACGTCGACGGCAAGGAGTTCCTCATGAGCCACCCGATCCCGGACGACGATTCGTCGTACCGTGGCGACGACATCGCGATCTGGACGAACGATCCGGCGATCGGGGATGCGATGTCGGAGATGTCGGAGCGCATCTGGGAGATGGGGAAGCCCGCGGAAGTCATGCTGGAAGAACCCAGGTCCGCGAAGCGGGTCGCCCTCACTCGCCCTTGAACGTCATCCGCTGAACGAGCCGCGTCAGGTCCGTCCGCGGTTCGCCGTTCGGTCCCGCGATGGACTGGAGGGCCGGCGGATTGTCCATGTACGTCGAGACCCTTTGGAGGATCCGCTCCTCGAACGTCGGCACGTGTTCGTTCTTGAAGAAGACTCCGATCGGGATGCGATCGCCCCACTCCAGGGCCTTCTCGAGGGCTTGGGTGGTCTTCTTCTCGATCTCCGACGGCTCATGGACGACGGGGTCGAACCCTTCGTCCTCCAACTTGTACACCCGCGGCAGCGGCCGGCCGCTCTCCGCGTCCTTCCGATCTTCGCCGCCATACCACTCCTTCGTGTTGATGTCGTTGTAAGTCGGGCACGGCTGCAGGACGTCGAGGAACGCGTAGCCCTTGTGCTCGATGCCCTGCTTCAACAGGGAGACCAAGTGCTTGATTTCGTAGGAGTACCCGCGGCCCACCCACGTCGCGCCCGCGGCGAGGGCCAGCCAGATCGGATTCACCGCATCGTTGATGTTCGGGTGTGCGAGGGATTTCGTCTGCACGCCGAGTTTCAGGGTCGGAGCGGCCTGGCCTTTCGTCAGGCCATAGACGCCGTTGTCATGGATGACGTACAACATGTCGAGGTTCCGCCGGCCCGCGTTCACGAAGTGGCCGCCACCGATGCCGAGGCCGTCTCCGTCGCCGCTCAGACAGAGGACCTTGAGCTGCGGATTCGCGAGCTTCACCCCGGTCGCATAGGGGAGGGCGCGCCCGTGCAACGTGTGGACGCCGTACGTCTTCACGTAGTGGATCGTCTTCGCGGAGCATCCGATCCCGGAGACGATCGTCACCCGGTGCGGCTCCATCCGCAGTTCCGCGAGGGCCATCTGGATCGTCCGGAGGATGCCGAAATCGCCGCATCCCGGGCACCAGTCGTTGTGGACCTCCGTCGCGAAGTCGGAGGGCTTCAGGACCTGCTCAAGCGCCACGGGTCAACACCGTCCTCTTGGGGGCCTTTCCCTTCCCCACGGACCGGAGGGCCTCGTAGAGCTCCGTGTTCGACATCGGCCGGCCGTTGTACTTCAGGATGAAGTGCGTCATCGCGACCCCCGTGTGCTCGCGGACGACGCTGGCGAGCTGGGCGCCGAAATTCATCTCCACCGCGATGCGGCGCCTCGCCTTCGCGAGGAACGCGAGCACCTCCGCGCTCGGGAACGGGCTCATCAAGCGAACATGCAGGTAGCCGACCTTCGCGCCCTCGGCCCACAGGCGATCGAGGGCGTCGAGGAGGGCCCCTTTCGTCGAGCCCCACGACACGATGACGGTCCCCGCGTCCTTCGGGCCGAAATACGTGAGCTTCACATCCTGCGGGATCTCCTTCGCGGCCAGGTCGAGCTTCGCGAATCGCTTCTCCATCATCGCGTTGCGGAGGCCGGGATCCTCGGTGATGTGGCCCATCTCGTCGTGCTCGTCCCCGGTGTTCCAGAAGATCGTCCCCTCCTGGCCGAGCAACGCGCGCGCCGACACAGGTCCGTTTCCGAGGTCGAACCGCTTGTAGGGATTGTCCTTGCTGTAGCCGTTGTTCCCGTTCGCCACGAGCCCGCGGTCGATCCGCAGGTCGGAGAGGTTCGGCGGGGCGATCGTCGCGTAGCTGTTGGCGAGGGCCTTGTCGACGAGATGGATGACCGGCATCTGGTACCGTTCGGCGAGGTTGAAGGAGAGGAAGCCGTCGCGGATGCACTCCTCGAAGTCGCCGGAGGCGAGGACGATCCGCGGGCTCTCCCCGTGTCCCGCGTGCAACGCGAATCGGAGGTCCCCCTGTTCGTGTCGCGTCGGCATCCCCGTGCTCGGCCCGGCCCTCTGGTAGAGCGTGATGACGAGCGGGACCTCGTTAATCGAGGCCCAGCCGATCCCCTCCATCATCAGGGAGAACCCGGGGCCGGACGTCGCGGTGGCGGATCGGGCGCCCGTGAGGGCCGCGCCGGTCGCCATCGTGACGGCGGCGATCTCGTCCTCCGTCTGCACGACGAGCATGGAGGCCGCCTTGTCCTTCGGGGTCTCCGCCTCGGGGACGAGCCCGTGGCCGTCCAGGTCCAGGATCTCGTTCTCCTCGAGGAACTCGCTCTCGTCGGAGGCCGGTGTAATCGGATAGTACGTCTGGAAACGCATCCCGCCGTACAGCTTGCCGAGGGCGGTCGCCTGGCTGCCGGTCAGGAAGAGCCGCGGCTCCTTCCGAGGCACGCGTTCGAGCCGGTACCGGAACTCGGGGACCAGGGAGCGGGCGAGGTCGTACGCCTTCTGCGCCCCTGCGGCGTTCATGCTGACGACCTTCGCCTTGGCGCGGAAGACGTCCTCAAGGGACGCCCGCATCATCGCGAAGTCGAATCCGAGGATGCCGAAGGAAGCCCCGACCGCGAGCATGTTCACGACCCGCGTGATCTTGCTCAGCTGGTCGATCTGGAATTCGTCGGCGATTTGCTCCAGGAGATCCTTGAAGGGGATCGGGACGAGGGCCACGCCCCGCCGCTTCGAGGCCGCGAGCATGTCGTCCAAGGTCTCTCCGACGCCGTGCGAGATCAGGTAGGTCTGGAGCTCGGCCCGCAGTCGCTTCTCGATCGTCGGGATGTCCGAGAGCCGCGTCTTGCCGAGCGACGGATCGTAGATGATCGCACCGTCGTCGGTGACGGCCCGGGCGTGGCGGAACAGGGTCTCCGCCTCGAAGGTCGCCAGGACGTTCACGGAATCGATGTGCGATCGGACGAGGTTCGTGTGGGCTCGCAGGGCGAAGTAGGAGTGCTCGCCCATGATGTTGGAATAGAATTCTCGCTTGCCGAACACGTGGAGCCCGCCTGCGGCACACGCGCGGGCGAAGACGTTGGCGGAAGAGTCCACGCCGCTCCCCTGCGGTCCGCCGATCAGCCAAGAGAGATCGTTGACCTGCGTCGGCGCCGCCATCAGGGCCTCCACCGAAGAGCCGAAAGGCAAAGGCCTTCTTGGCGGTTTACCAATTCTCGACGTCCGAAAGACTCGGGTTGACGGTCGAGAATTCCGCCTTTCTGCTCGGCCACACAAATGGGACGCAAACGCACCTTATCAAACCTTTCTTCCCGGTTCCACTGTCCGCGAATCGGACCGCGCGAACTCAGGGAGACAGCTGGTTTCCCGTCCCGACCTTCGGCGCGCGGCCCCGAGGCAGGATCAGCTGTTGCATGAAACCTTCCATGAACTGGAACCGGTTGCGCAAGGTGACCTCGCTGACGCCCGCAATCTTGGCGATCGCCTTCTGCGGGCGCCGCTCGCCGGACGCCAAGGACGCGAGGTAGATCGCGGCCGCGGCCGTCCCGGACGGGGACAAGGACATCGAGCTGTCGATCTTCTCGAGCTCCTTGAGGATCTTGTGGGATTCGGCTTCGACCGCGTTGCTCAGGCCGAGTCGCGAGCAGAACCGACTCACGTAGTCGGACGGCCGCGACGGAGGCACCCGGAGGGTGAGGGTCCGCAGGAGGGCGCCATACGCCTTGCCGATCGTCTTCTTCCGGACGCCCGTCACCTGTTGCAACTCGTCGAGGGTCCGTGGCACGCCGTCGATCCGACACGCGGCATACACCGCGGCGGCGACGATGGCCTCGATCGAGCGGCCCCGGACGAGTCCCTTCTCCAGGGCCTTCTTGCAGATGAAGCCGGCCTCGTCCTTGACCGGCCGCGGGAGGCCCATGAGCGAAGCGACGCGATCCAGGGACCGGATCGTCTCCGGCAAACTGCGTTCCCCGGGCCGCGAGTGCCCGGAGTGGCGCTGCAGCTTCCGCATCCGGTAGAATTTCTCCCGCTCGCGGAGCGGAATCGTGTTCCCGCGGGCGTCCTTGTTGGCGAGCGGGATGACGGTCGTCAGCCCGGACGCGCCCGCCACGTAGCTGCGCGGCGCGCCCGTGCGGGCGAGGCGGTCGTTCTCTTCGACGGAATACGCGGCCCATTCCGGCCCTTCGTCGATCGCACTTTCGCTGATCACCAGTCCGCAGGAATCGCAGACCAGCTCGCCGCGCGCGTAGTCGCGCACGAGATGCTCGCTGCCGCATTCGGGACAGACCCGGTCTTCTTCGACGACCGGATCGGCCGGCGTCGTGGTTGGCATGGCCTCTCTTATCGCCCGGGGTGGGACGATTCTCCCTAAATATAACGCGTTAATATTATACCTTGTCATCGTGCTCAGTGACAGTCATCTAGTAACCGGATGGATAGGGAGAGAAATCGTCACCTGTCGAACGAAGGACGTCCTAAGGTCCGGTGACGCCTCTGACAGGGGTGGAGAAGGCGGAGTCCGACGCCCCCGGCCGATCCTTCGGCATCGATCCTCCCTTCACGGCCCGAGACCTCCGTCGATACGTACGCACCATTGACAAGGTTAATGCTCCCTCCGTTCTGTCGTCGACGGCGCATCGGATGACGGACTATCGCATCGAGCGGGACTTCCTGGGGGAGCTCAAGGTCCCGAAAGACGCGTACTGGGGGGCGCAGACCCAGCGAGCGATCGAGAACTTCCCCATTAGCGGGATCCGCTTCGGGCGCCGCTTCATCTACGCGCTCGGGCTCATCAAGATGGCAGCGGCCCAGACGAACATGGAGCTCGGCCTGCTTGATTCCAAGATCGGGAAGGCGATCGTCCAGGCCTGCCAGGAAGTGATGGACGGCAAGCTCGACGCCCAATTCCCCCTCGACGTGTTCCAGACGGGCAGCGGGACGTCGACGAACATGAACGGGAACGAGGTCATCGCGAACCGGGCCAACGAAATCCTCGGCCATCCGCTCGGCGAGAAAGGGCCGGTCCATCCGAACGACCACGCCAACATGGGCCAATCCTCGAACGATGTCATCCCGTCGGCGATCCACGTCGCGGCGCTCCTGGAGATCGATCAGGGCCTCCTGCCCGCCCTCCGGGAACTCGAAGAGAGTCTCGCCAAGAAAGCTAAGGAGTTCGATCCGATCGTGAAAGCGGGACGCACGCACCTGATGGACGCGACCCCGATCCGCCTCGGCCAGGAGCTCTCCGGGTATCAGTCCGAGATCGACCACGGCATCCGGCGGGTCTCGTCGTGCCGCGCCGCACTGGCGGAACTTGCGATTGGCGGGACCGCGGTCGGGACCGGGATCAACGCCCATCCGGAATTCCCCGGTCGGGTCGTCGAGAAGATCACCGCCACCACGAACACGAAGTTCCGAGTCGCCGAGAATCACTTCGAGGCCCAGGCGTCGCAGGACTCCCTCGTCGAGGCGAGCGGGGCAATCCGGACGGTGGCCGTGTCGATGATCAAGATCGCGAACGACCTGCGGTGGCTCGGGTCGGGACCGCACACCGGGCTGCGGGAGCTGAACCTGCCTCCCGTGCAACCGGGGTCCTCGATCATGCCGGGGAAGGTGAACCCGGTCATCCCCGAGGCCGTCATGCAGGTCGGGGTCACGGTCATCGGGAACGACGTGGCGATCACGGTCGCGAACACGCACTCGAATCTGGACCTCTGCACGATGATGACGGTCATGTCCCAGCGGCTCTCCCAGAACATCGAGCTGCTGGCGAACGTCGCTCGAGTCTTCGCCCACAAGTGCATCGATGGGATCAGCGCGAACATCGACGTGCTGCAGCGATACGCGGAATCGAGCCCGGCGATCGCGACGATCCTGAATCCCCTCATCGGCTACGAGAAGGCCGCGGAGATCGCGAAGGAGGCGGGCCGGACCGGCAAGACGGTGAAGCAGATCGTCATCGAGAAGAAGATCCTGACCCCCGAAGAGGCGGAAAAGGTATTGGACCCGAGGCACCTCACGGCCGCGAGCAAGGAGATGCTCGGGGGCGGAGGCGGGTGACGTATCGGCACGTGAAGGCTCCAGCGGAGGTCGTAGTGATTTTTAAGACCATCTCCGCGACGGAGAGAATTCGCGGGAATACGGTCGCGCCTCGCAGAGGATGCACGAACTCGCCGAGACGATCCCCGGATTCATCTCCATCAAGGGATATCACTCGGACGACAGTGAGGAAATCGACATCGTTCGTTTCCGCGATGAGACCGCGCTGGAAACGTGGAGGACCCATCCGGAACACCTTGCGACCCAGGAACGAGGGAGGAAGGAGTTCTACGATCGCTTCTCGGTCCAGGCCTGCCGGGTGTTCCGAGAATACGAGTTCACGTTGGACTGAGGCAGCACCACTCCGGTCACCGCGGGCTTTGCCTGAGTTATAGTTATTTGACTATAACAAATTCCCCGAGTGAGCCGGATTGAAATGGCCTGATCAGCCGCCGGTGAGTTTTTCCGTGTCGATTTGAGCGCGCTGCAGCCGGCCGGAGTAGTCCACGTAGATCGTCTTCCAATACGTGAATTCGTCCAAGGCCGTTGGCCCGGCCTCGCGGGTGTCCGTCGGCCCGGTCTCCTTGATCCCGCCGAAGGGGAGCTGGACCTCGGCGCCGATCGTCGGCGCGTTCACGTAGGTGATGCCCGCCTCCAGTTCCTGCATGGCCCGGAACGCCCACCGGAGGTCCGTCGTGTAGATCGACGAGCTGAGTCCGTACTTGACGGAGTTGGCGATCGAGACCGCGTCGTCGAAATCTTTCGCCTTCAGGACGCTCAGGACCGGCCCGAAGATCTCCTCGAGCGCGAGTCGCTTTCGGCGATCGACCTCGAAGATCGTGGGCTCGATGAAGAACCCTTTGTCGAACGCACCCCCGGTGAGCTTCTTGCCTCCCGTCACCAGGCCGTCGCCCTCCTTCCGGCCGATCTCGATGTATTCGAGCACCTTCTTCTCTTGTTCGGCGGATGCGACCGGGCCCATGTCCGTCTTCTCATCGATCGGATTCCCGATCCGCAGCTTCTCCGCCCGCGCGGCGAGGTCCTCGAGGACCTGGTCGTAGATCTTCTGATGGACGATGAGCCGCGAAGCCGCGGTGCATCGCTGACCGGCCGTGCCAAAGGCGCCGAACATGACGCCGTCCATCAGGAGCTCGAGGTCCGCATCGTCCATCGCGAGGATTGGATTCTTGCCGCCCAGCTCGAGGCCGACCTTGATCATCTTCTTCGCGGCGCTCTCGTACACGTGCTTGCCCGTGTCCACGCCGCCGGTGAAGGAAATCGCCCGGATGTCCGGATGGGCGACCAGGCCGTCGCCGACGACCGACCCGCTGCCGGTTAACATGTTAACCACGCCGGGCGGGAACCCGGCTTCGTCGAGGACCTCGACGAATTTCGCGGCGCACAGGGGCGTGAGGCTCGACGGCTTCAGGATGAACGGGCACCCCGCAATCAGGGCGGCCCCGGACTTCCAGCCCGGGATCGCCATGGGGAAATTCCACGGGGTGATCAGGCCCGCGGGTCCGACCGGCATCCGGACCGTGAGGCACATCTTGTCCGGCAGCTCCGATGGGACCGTGTCGCCGAACATCCGGCGGCCTTCGCCCGCGGCGTACTCATAGAAGTCGATCACTTCCTGCACGTCGCCCCGGCCCTCGGCGATGACCTTTCCCATTTCCGTCGTCACGATCCGACCAAGTTCCTCCTTCTTCCGGCGGAAGATCCGGGCGGCCTCGAGGAGCAGCTCCCCGCGGCGGGGCGCGGGCGTCTTCCGCCACTTTTCGAACGCGCCCTTCGCCGCGTGGACCGCGTCGCCGAGCTCCTCCTTCGTCGCGAGGGGGAAGGTCGCGAGGACCTCACCGGTGGCCGGGTTCCGAGTTTCGAACCGCTTGCCCTCGGATTTCTTCCACTTGCCGCCGATGAAGAGACCGTAGTCCTGGACCATGGATTCACCCGCCCTCGGCGCAAGGCCTGACGGGGCTAAGACCTTATTCCATCGGGACCGGGACGGCCGTCTAGGCGCCTCGCTTCGTGATTACGGCCGCAGCATTTCGCAGGTTGTCTGCGACGACCTCGGGAGACCAGCCGCGAACCTCTTCCGCGAAGCGCTTCCGCCAGGAGGGTGGCCCGACCCAAGCGGTCCGACAACCGAAGGCGCGCCCCGTCTGGATGTCGAGGGGCTTGTCGCCCACCATCCATGCGGTCCTGGGGCGGACGCCAAGGTCGCGCGCGGCCGCGAGCAACATGCCGGGCCGCGGTTTCCGACAGGCGCAGTCCGAAAGGACGTGATGAGGACAGTAGTACACCGCCGAAATCCGCACGCCTTCCCGCCGGAGGGATGCGAGCATCGTCTCGTGGATGCGCGCAAGCTGTCGCTCGGGGACGAGCTTCCATCCGGACGCGTCTTGGTTGGTGACGATCACCAGCCGCCAGCCCGCATCCTGGAGCAGGCGCATCCCCGCGATGGCACCCGGGAGGAACTCGAATTGCGGCGGCGTCCGCACGTAGCCCTCCCGGCCGCGGTTGATCACCCCATCGCGGTCGAGGAACACGGTCGGCTGACCCTCGACCCGTGTCCCCTCCAGAGGACCATGCCGTTTCACCCGCAGCGCGCGGCGGGCATCGGGAGACTGGAGGAAGAAATCGACGAGCCCCCACTTCGCGAAGGGATTCCGCGTCAAGGTGAGTCCCTTGTCGACCGTGAACCAGGCGGCGGCCTCGATCTCGTCCGCCTTGAGCGAGAACTTCTCGGACCGGACATGGCCACGATAGACGAAGCCGAGCGTGTACGCAGGCTTGCCGGGAAAACCGGAGACGTAGATGTTTAGGAGACGGTCAAGGGACACGTTCGCGCCGATCTCCTCTTCGGCCTCTCGCTTGACTCCCGTCTCCGGCCCTTCGCCGTAGTCCATGAAGCCGCCCGGGATGTTCCAATACCCCTTCGAGAAACCGCGGACCGCCTTGACCATGAGGACCCGCGGTCCCTTCGAGATCACGACCTCGGAGACGCACCGAATCATCGTCGTGTAGATTGCCCGCTTGACGAGGGGATCGACGTCGGAGCGTTCGAAGACGGCGTCGCGGCCCATCCATTCCTCCGGATGATGGTCGAGCCGAGGCGTCCGCTTCTCCACCTGGTCGGTCCCGAAATCCATCGTGCCGTTCGGATCGGTCCGAAAGGGGAGCTTCTCGTCCGTCCGGGGGAATCGAAAGGTGCCGCGATCTCGGACCAGGTAAACTTGGCCGTCCGTCTCGACGAAGACGTGCTTGCGGGCCGCCTTCCTCGGCATGCCCGCCAACGATGTCCGTGCGCCGTATTAAATGGTCACGGGAGGCGACGATCAATCGTGGATCTTCGAGGCGATGGAGACGCCGTCCCGGAGGGGGACGATCGCCGCAATCATCCGCGGGTCCTTCGCCAGCCGCTCGTTGTACGTTCGGATGGCCGCCGTCTCGGCGGACCGGCTCTTCCGCGCGACGTCTCCCCGCCAGAGGACGTTGTCCGTCACCAGGAGACCGCCGACCCGGACGCGTTCGACGCACGGTTCGAGCACCTCCGGGTAGCCGGCCTTGTCGATGTCATTGAAGACCAGGTCGAACGGGCCCTTGACATCCCGCAACACGGTCTGCGCATTCCCGACGAGGATCTTCACCTTTGAAGCGACGCCAGTCTTCTCGAAGTTCCGTCGCGCGATCGCGGCGGTGTCCGCGCTGTGCTCCACCGTGGTCAGTTCGCCTCCGTCGACCAGGGCACGAGCCAACCAGGTCCCGGAATAGCCGATCGCGGTGCCGAGTTCGAGGACCCGCTTCGCCCGGACGGACCGGGCGAGGATATGCAGGAGGCTTCCTTCTGCCGGTCCGACGATCGGCCAACCCTCGTCCATCCCTTGCTTCTCGACCGCCATCAGCGCGGCGTCGCCGCGGTTAGCGAGCCCGTCGATGTACTCGTCGATCTCTTCGTAGACAATCCCCCGGGGCATGCTTCCACCGGGGAGCCGAGGGCTGCCCGCGAGCATGAACCTTCTCTCCGTACCGTTGACAAAGACTTATGATGTCGGAGCCGGCATCGCGACGCCGGATGGGACAATGTGCAAGTTGACCAAGACGGACAGTGCCGTCCTCTCGTTATATCTCGAGACGCAATACGTGAATGAAATCGCGGAACGGGGATACGCGGTCCCGCCGAACCTCGACAGGCCCGCGGCAGCGCGCCCGAAACTCAGCCGTTGAAGGGCGAAGCCGGTTCCGGCCTGGAGACTCCGTCGAGCTCGTCCGCCCGGCGCTCCATGTGCTCGGCCTTCTGGCGGAGGTGTCGAGTGCGGTCCTCGAGTCGGTTCGCCTTCAAGCGAGCCTTCGCCGCTCGGTGACGGAGTTTCGCGGCCTTCGCGCGGTCCCGTAGCTCGTGCTCCGGTCCCCGTCGCGCGGTTCGCGGGAACACGGGTCGCGCCTCCGGCGGACTCGGGGAGGATGGCTCCGCTCCGGTCTGCATGATCGTCTCGAACGCGCGACCCGTCATAAGAGTTGCGTACCGGGTCGCACAACTCGAAATACGGGCCCGGCCATCGGCGCTCCGCGTGAAGGTCTTCGTCGAGGCGTACGGTTGCACGCAGAACTATGGCGAGGCGCGCCTCATGCGGGAGGCCCTGCGGGGTCGGGGCCACGACATCGTCGAGGGAGAAGGAGACGCGGACGCGCACGTCTTGGTCACGTGCACGGTCGTCGAGACGACGGAGCGGAAGATGGTCCGCCGGATGACGGAGCTCGCGGCGTTGGAGAAGCCGCTGATCGTCGCCGGTTGCATGGCCGCGGCCCAACGGGAACGCGTCCTCGCGACCGTCCCGCGGGCGAAATTGCTCCCGCCCCGGAAATGGCCGCAGATCGTGGACCTCCTCGATGCGGGGACCGCCTGCGGCGATCGGTCGGCGGAGATCGAGGCCCAATCGTTCGGATGGCACGACGCGATCGTCCCGATCGCCCAGGGATGCGCCGGTCGCTGCACCTACTGCATCACCCGGGTCGCGCGCGGTCGGGTCGCTTCGGATCCGATTCCGGCGATTGTCTCGCAGGTGCGTCGCCATGTCGAGCAAGGCCTGCGGGAGATCAAGCTCACGGGACAAGATACGGCCGCGTACGGGCTGGACCGCGGGACCACCCTCGCGGCGCTGCTTCGCGCTGTGGCCGGGCTCCCGGGGGACTTCCGCGTGCGGGTCGGCATGGCGGATCCGTTGACGGTCCATCCGATCCGCGACGAACTGGTCGAGGCCTACGCCTCCGAAAAAGTTTTCAAGTTCCTCCATCTGCCTGTCCAGAGCGGGGACGACGGCATCCTCGAGGCGATGCGCCGGGAGTATACGGTCGCCGCGTTCGAGGAAATTGTCCGGACCTTCCGCCGGGCCTATCCGCGCATGATGCTCTCGACGGACGTCATCGTCGGATTTCCGGGGGAGACCGAGGAGCAGTTCGACCGCACGATGGATCTCATCCGGCGGGTGCGTCCGGACATCGTCAACGTCACGCGCTTCTCCGCCCGGACCGGCACCCCGGCGGCGCGCATGCCGGACCCGGTCGTCGGCTGGCGAACGAAGGAACGGTCGCGTCGGCTCACGAGGCTCCGCTTCGAAATCGCGCGCGAGATCGGGGAGGGCTTCGTCGGAGAAGAGGTCGAGGTCCTGCTGACGGAACAAGGGAAGGGGACCACGGTGTTGGCGCGGACGCCCGAGTACCGGCAGGTCGTCTTGCCCGGCCCCGTTCCGCTCGGGAGGTTCGCGCGCGTCCGGATCGTGGAGGCGCACCCGACGGACCTGCGAGGCCGCGTCCTCGGGGTCGTTTCGGCGGCTCCCTCGCCAGCGTCTCCCTCGTGATAATGGGCCCTCGCATCCTTTTCCCTTGGAGGCTCGTGAGGACCGTCCACGCCCACCCTCCCCCGATGGCTGGGCCTCGGGGTCGCCTTCGCCGCCGCGATGCTCCTGGTCCTGCCGACCCTGCAAGGACCCGACCGGGTCGATCCTCGACGCGGTCATCTCGTCGTCGAGATGGAACGGACCACGTATGGAATCGGAGAGACGGTCCGGTTCTCGTTGTACAATGGGAAGAGCGAAGCGGTCTTCCTCGCCTGCTCGGCCCCGTGGGTCGTCTCGCGCGCGATCGAAGGCGAATGGCGGTGGGTCGAGGATCATCGGTGCGAAGGCGGCGCGATGCCGCTCGGGTCCGGCGCGACCTACCACGCGTCGTGGCGGAGCGAAACGCAAAACTCCTCGGCGAGCCTCGTCCCGGTGGAGCCCGGCTACTACCGGCTCGATGTGATCACGTTCCCATGTCCGGAGACCTGGGACGGATGCCGCTTCGTCGACCTCCCCGCGTTCTTCTGGATCCGCTGATTCACCGAGACGCAATGGGCTTTATACATCAGGAGAAATCCGTCCGCCGCAGCCCCGTGGTGTAGTGGTCAAGCATTCGGGTCTTTGGAACCCGCGACGGCAGTTCGAATCTGCCCGGGGCTATCCGCATGAAGTCCGTCGCGCGCCTCACCTTGACCTTCGACGACGCCGCATCGGCCGAAGCCGTCGCCGCGGCCGTCGCCCTCGACGATGAAGGCTACCTCCGCACGACCCGGCGGGGACGCACGCTCATCGCAGAAGCCTCCGCCGAAGGCCCGATGGGCCTGCTCCGGACCCTCGACGACTACCTGGCGTGCATCAGCGTCGCGGAGCGGACGCGGGCGGAGGCACGCCCTCGCGGACGCGCGCCGCGACGCCGCGCTTGAAAGCCCTCATCTCCCGCCGGTTCATCGCCGCCTGGGCGACGGCGCAGAGGTCGTCCTCAGGCGAAACGACCAGGACCTCGTCCCCCGGGCGGATCTCCGGATCGGCGTCGCGGACGAAACCCGCGAACACGTTCTTCCCGTCCCGTTGGAACGGGACCGAATCCGGTTCGACGATCACGCGGAGGCGCGGCGACGGGAACGCCGCGCGGAGACGCCGGGCGCCGGCCGCCTTGAGGGTGAAGAGGCCGTCCTCGGCCCGGAGGGAGAGGACGTGCTCTCCGTCCGCGAGGACGTTGCGGACCTTGCCGTTGTTCTTCGATACGACGTAGGATATGAGCCCCCGCAGGAGGGCGTCCGCGGCGCCGAGGCCGAACTGGAACTCGGCCGTGGCGCGGACCCGCAGGGCCTTCCAGTCGGGGACCCGGCCGCCCGGGGCGCGCGCTTGGAGATCTTCGAGTGTGGACGGTCCCTCCCACAGAACGCCGAAGTCGAAGCCGGCGCCCGCGGCCCACTCCCGGAAGAACACCTCCGCGGCCTCGAGGGACTCGATGTCGGGCCGCTCCGGGACGATCGACTGGGACATGGGCCACACGTGGTCGAGCTCGATCGGGACGGGACCCCAGAGGGATTTCACGACCGCGTGGACATTCGCCTGAGGGAGCACCTGCGAGAGGATCGGAGCGAAGGTCTCCGAGAACGGGCGGCCGCGTTCCGGGAGGACCAGCAGGCCCTTCGAGGGCGGAGGTCGATATCGTTCGATCGCCCGCCGGCGGAACCGATGGAGGATCGGCCGATGGGCTGTTTCGGGTCCGACGTAGTACAGGGCGCCTCGCCGGGAGATCGGCTCCGACTCCTCGAGGAACGCGTTGTGCTGGCGGAGCTCCCGCAGCGCGCCGAGCAGGGAGGGGTGCGCCCGCGCCCGACGCTCCACGAGTTCCCAGAGGTCGCCCTGCGCGATCGCCCGCCGGACCTCGCGGACCGCGGCGAAGCAGACATGCAGGTTGTGCTCCGCGAGGAGGGTCTCGTTCGCGGCGATGTCCCCGATGGAATGTTCGGTGCAGATCGGGCACGCGCAACCGGTCTCGCGGAGTTCCGATGCGCGGCGCGTTCCCTCCGGGAAGAGCATGCGGCCGTCGCGAGCATATTTCGCGTAGGACGCGGAGTCGAACAGGTCGCATCCGAGGAGCACCGCGAGCGGGAACACCATCGGATGCCCCGCTCCGAAGAGGTGGACGGGCTTCGACGGGTCCAATCCCTTCTTCGATGCGATGATGACTCCGACAAGATCCCGAAATCGATACGACTCAAGGAGGGGGACGACGCCGCCGATCGCGCAAACGGAGACGCCGAGGGACGACACCTCGCGCGCGCATCGCTCGCGGAGGTCCGGGTGCAGGCCTCCCTGAACCGCGCCGACGAGCGCCATGTCGCCCCGGAGGGAGTCCGCCTCTTTCGCCCGGTGGATCGTCTCGTCGATATCTGCGAAGGCCCGGTCCCGATCGTGGGAGGGTTCGGAAAAGACGTCGAGCATCGTCCCCAGGTCCGTGCCGATCGACTTCTGGAACTCGATCACCTCCGCATTCGTCACGTCGACGTCTCCGTAGACGTGCGACTGGAAGGCGCCGGAATCCGTCATCACGGCGCCGGGGAATCCCAGGAGCGCGTGGACTCCCTCCCGAAGGGCGCGGTCCCGACTCGGGCCCTTCCCGAGGATGTACGCGTTCGTGATCAGGATCTCCGCGTGGAACCGTTTCGCGAGATCCGCGGGAGAAACGATCGGTCGGTTCGGGTTCACCACCGGCAGGAGGGCGGGAGTCGTCACCCGGCCGTGACGGGTCTCGATCGTACCGATCCGAGCGAGCCCGTCGCGGTCGCGGACCTCGAACACGTGCGGCCCATGGGGGCGTTCCGATTTAGGCTTTCTCGCACGTTCGCCCCTCCCTCCCGAACGGATATGGGGAGGGCTTCCGGCTCGGGCACCGCGGATGATCCGGGAGACCTTCGTCCACATCGACGGAGTGGGGTACCGCACGGAGGAACGACTCTGGCGGTCCGGGATCCACACGTGGGACGATTTCTCCTCAACGCGACGGCCTCCCCGCATCGGACCGCGGCTCGCGAAGCGCATGGAGGACGAGATCGAACGGTCTCAGCAGGCGCTGCGCTCCGGCCGTCATCGCTACTTCGCCCGCAAGTTGCCCTCCCGAGACCAATGGCGGGCGTTCGAGGCCTTCCGCTCCCACATCCTCTACCTCGACATCGAGACGACGGGATGGTCGCTCGGGCGACATGCAGTGACCGTCGTTGGCGTCTACGATGGCCGGCGGAAACGCTCCTTCGTCCAGGGAGAGAACTTGGAGGCGTTGCCCGCCGCGGTCCGCCCGGCGAAGCTGCTCGTCACGTTCAACGGGTCCCGGTTCGACCTGCCCTTCCTCCGGAAGGCGTTCCCCCGATTCGGCCTGGACCTGATCCACATGGACCTGCTCCATCCTCTTCGGCGCCTCGGTTTCGCGGGAGGGCTCAAGTCGATCGAGGAGGAGATGGGAATCTCCCGGAGCGACGAGACGACGGGGCTGCGAGGGATCGACGCCATCCGACTGTGGCATGCGTACGAACGCGGAGACGATGACGCCTTGGACCTCCTGTTGGCCTACAACATGGAAGACGTCGTGAATTTGGAGCCGCTCGCAGAATTCACGTACGAGGCGCTCCGGTCCCTTTGCCTCGACGGCGGATTCGTCACGGCGGACCGATATCGGAGCGAGGGCGGTCCCTGAGGCTCGACCCGCTCAGCGAGCCCGGCCGCGGAAGCGGTCGGCCGGATACTTCGCTTCGTCCTTCTTGAGTTTCGACACGATGGCCTCGGAGAGATCGATGTCGAGGACGTTCGCGAGGCTGAGGCCGTAGATCATCACATCCGCGAGTTCGTCGCCGACGGTGGTCCGTCGTTCCGACGACATCTCCGGCGGGGCCTCGAGGCCGCCCCATAGGAAGAGTTCCAGGAGCTCGGAGGCCTCGATCGAGATCGCCATGGCGAGATCTCTGGGCGTGTGAAACCGCTCCCATTCCCGCGCGTGGACGAACTGTCGCACGTGCTCCCGCAACCGACCGACGGACGTCGTCGCGTCGACCATGCGGCGGAATCTTGGCGCCGGTACAAAGCCCTACGCCGAGTCCACCGCGGCGCGGAGGTTCAGCGTCTGCTCCCGGATTTCGCCGTGCGGCGCCGCGAGGACTCCCGGCGGGCCCACTTCGACGCGGGCCCAGAGGTTCCCATCCTCCAAGGCGATCCGAACCGACTTCAAGCGGGACCGGAAGAGTTGCAGGCCCCGTCCGTTGCGGGAGGGCAGTTCTCGCTCGCAGTAGACGAGCCCCAGACCCTCGAGCTCTTTGATCCTCCGGTAGCAGGCGGCGATTGGAATGCCGAACCGGCGGCTGAGCTCCAGGGCCGACACGGGCCGTTCGAAGGTCCCCATGAGGATCCGGACGGCGTATTCGTCCATGACGGTTTGGCTGAGTTGCAGCGGCTCCATCGGGTTCAGGCCCCCCGCAGCGCGAGGATTCGCGCCACCAGATTCGTGATTTCGTCCGCCTCGAATGGCTTGTTGACGTAGCCGATCGCTCCGCGGCGAACGCTCTCGATTTCGGTGAAGGTGTCGCCGAACGCAGTCATGAGGATCGCACGGAGCCCAGGCTTCATGCGGCGCGCCGACTCGATCAGCTCGACGCCGTTCGGGCCGGGCATCCGATAATCGGTGAGGAGCAGGTCCACGTTGTTCTGACCGAGCCTTTGAAGCGCCTCCGTCGCGCTCCTGGCGGTGAGGATGGAATAGCCAACCAGTTCGAACAGCTCGCCGAGGTTCTCGCGCACGCCTTCGTCATCGTCGACGATCAGGATGCACGCGCCCTCCGTCGTCGTCTTTTCCGGCGCCAGGATCATCATCGTCCTTCCTGAGTGAGACGATGGAGGCCGGTTGATATATAGCGCCCAGTTGAGCCCGATTGACAAGCTCGCCTCCGACGGGAGGGGAGGCGATTTTCATGTTTTCGATAACAGCAAGGATGGATGCTTGCGTTCGGAGAGGGCTCGGACGACCTGCCACGCGCGCTGACCGGATTCGGTCACCGCATACCGGCCCGCGTCGACCTTCGTGAGGAGGCCGTCCGTCTGAAGTTTCTGGAGGTGAAATGAGAGCTTCGACGACGAGTCGACGAAATTCTTCTTGAGGATGCCGGAATACGCGACGGGGCCGGACGCGGACACGTACCCGACGACTGCGCGGCGGATCGGGTTCGCGAGGGACTCGAGCATGCCTTGGAGGCCGTCGGGGGCCGCTCCGGCCTCGGCGTCCCCGCCGACCGCCGAGGCGATCTCGGGGTCCCGCGAACGAAGGACCAACGTCCCGCCTCTCGCGGCGCACCGTCCGCTCATGTGGCGGATCCACGCCCGGACGTCCTCGGGACCATGCACGGACTGCAGTAGGGAGAGGTCGGCGGCAAAGATCACGGGCCGATCGACGCCATTCACGAAGGTGTCGATCGCAGAATTGAGATGGTACAATTGCTTAGGCGCGAAGATGTCCGGAGGCCGACTCTCCTCGTCGATGCGGAGGAGGCGGGCACCGGCCGGAGGCGGTCCTGCATTGGGCCCAAGGACAGCGATCAACGCACCCCGGCCAGCGGCGTCGGCGAGGACCCTCGCAACGTTCGCTTCACTGCCAGCGGTCCCGAGCAGGGCGCGGGCCTTGCGTTCCTCCTCGACCGTGTGCAACGTGCGCCGGAGCGCCTCGAGGTCGTAGGGCTTCTCGACGAAATCGATGGCCCCGCCCTTCATCGCCTCGACGGCCGTATCGATCGTCCCTTCGCCGGTGATCATCACCACCGCGGTCTCGGGCCGAACGACGCGAAGACGGTTGAGGACGTCTAGCCCGGTGGCCTTCGGCATCCGGAGGTCTAGGAGGGCCACCTCAAACGACTCGCGGTCCACGGTCTGCAGGGCCGCGGCCCCATCCGCTGCGGTCACGACCTCATGCCCATCTTCGCTGAGGAGCCCCGCGAGTTCGTCTCGAAGCGTCGCGTCGTCGTCCGCGACGAGGATTTTCATTCCGCCCCCGCTCGAGGCAACAGCACGGTGAAGGCCGACCCGACGCCCGGCTCCGAGGTCACATCGATCGTGCCTCCGTGGCCGGTGACGACGTGCTTCGAGAGGACCAGGCCGAGCCCGGTCTCATAGCCCTCGCCTTTCGACACGAGGTAGGGCTCGAACAAGTGCGCCCGGACCTCTTCCGACCACTCGCCGGCGGGGTCCGAGACGACGATCGCAATGCCTTCCGGTCGGACTTCGATCCGGACCCAGACCGTCCCGCCTGCGCTCGATCCGACCGCGTAGCGCAGGAGGGCACCGACGACCTCTTGGATCTGCGGGGGATCCACCCTAGCCCGCGCCTCTTTCTCACCCAGGTCGACCTCAAGGGTCACGCCCGGCTTCATTTTTTGCCGTTCGCTTTCCACCGCGGCTCTGACGATGGAGCGCAGATCGGTCGGCTCCATCGTGATGTCCCGCGTCTTCGAGAGGCCCAGGAGTGCGCGGATGATCTCCGCGGCGCGTCGTCGTTCCGCGTCGATCTTGTCCAGTTTCTCGAGGACAAACGAACTTTTCACCCGCTTGCGGGCCGCCGAGGCTAGGAGAGAGATGCTCGTGAGGGGCGTATTCAGCTCATGACCGATGAAGCTCGCCAGTTGGCCCATCGTCGCGAGGCGTTCCCGCTCGAGGAGCCGTTCCTGGGTCCGCTTCCGGTCGATCGCATTGGCAATCTGTTCGGCTACGAAGTTGAGGACGTTCCGGTCCTCCTCGGAGAAGCGCACGCCCTCCGCGTAGCTCTGGACCACGATCACGCCGATCGTCTTGCCTTGGCTCGTGAGCGGCGCGCCGACCCAGTCGACGGAGGGTGGCCCGACCAGGACGACTTCTCCGTCGCGGATGAGACGGTCGAAGACCTCGGGGGAGGCCAGCACCGCACGGCCGGTCCTCAGCACGTACTCCGTCAGTCCACGGCCCAACTTCTGGGGCGGGGGCGCTCCCTCCTCTTCGTCGACGAAGTACGGGAATTCGAGGGTCTCCCGCTTGTCGTCGACCAAGGCGATGTAGAAGTTCGTGGCCGGCATGAGCCCGCCGACGACCTTGTGAATTTGACCGTACAGTTCCGGGAGATCCTTCGCGCTGTTCGCGGCTTCGGAGATCCGGTAGATCGCGGACTGGATGGCCTCCGTCTTGCGCCGTTTCGTCACGTCCATCGCGGAGCCGATGACGCGGATCGGATGGCCGGCGGAATCGTGGAGCACGTAGCCCCGGTCCACGACCGTCGCGTGCGTCCCGTCCCGGCGGCGGAACCGGTATTCCGAGGTCCACACAGAACCGCCACCCCGCACGACCTCGTCGATGCTCGTGACGACCCGTTCGCGGTCTTCGGGATGCAGGTGGTCCGTCCACCAGGCGCCGGTGGGCTCGATCTCCTCGGCGGGGTAGCCGAAGACTTTGGAGAAGTTCTCGTTGGCCCAGAGCCCATCCGTCTGGAGGTCCCAGTCCCAGACGACGTCGCTCGTCGCCCGTCCGAGCAGCTGGAAGCGCTCCTCGCTTCGCCGCAAGGTCTCCTCGGTCCGCGTGCGTTCGGAGACATCGAACGCGACGCCGAGGGTCCCGATGATCGCCCCTTCCGATGATCGGAGGGGTTCGATGTGCACGTCGTAGGTCCGTCCCTGCCACTCGATCTGCGTCGCGACCCGCTCCCCGCCGAGGGCCCGACGGTGGGAGGCGATCGGCTCCACGTCCTCGTCGCGGACGCTGAAGTAGTCGAAGAGGGTGAGGCCCCGCTCTTGGCTCCGCGACGTATCGAGGGTCCGGAACCCGCCGCCCATGGCCGACGTCACGTGGAGGTCCCCGTCCGTGCTCCACAGCAGGACCGGGGCTTGCTGGAGGATCAGCCGAAGCCGGTTCTCGCTCTGCGACAATCGCTCCTCGGCGGACCGCTTCTCCGTCACCGCCTTCGCCTGGGTCTGTTCCGATTGCGCGAGCTGCTTCCGGGCCTTCGACTCGGCGACGATCTCCAGGACGATGGCCGGCAGGAGCTCGGTGTACCGCGGCGTCTTGACGATATAGGACGTCGCCCCCGACTTCAAGGCCTGAAGGGCGGCTTCTTCCCCATCGGGCGGGACGACGAAGATCTTGGGGATCGCAGGGAATCGCTCCGCGAGGAGTTGAAGGACCTCGACTCCCGTCGAATCGCGGAGCTTGCTGCCGATGACGAGGACGTCGAAGTGCTGCCCCATCGCCAGTTGCAGGGCCTGCCTCCCCGAGGCGGCCGTGCGGACGAGGCCGCCGCGCCGCGTGAGGGCGGCGACGCTGAGGATCTGGTGTTCCTCGTTTCCGTCGATCACGAGGACGGCGAACGGGGGGGCGCCGCTCGGCCTCGGGACCTCCGGGCGGGTCGTCTGGGCCATGGGTCACCGGTGGGCGACTGAACCGCCTCGACCTGGGGGGCCGTGCGGACGCGAAGCCATCCTCCCGGCCCGTATAAAGGCCTACCGGGGACATTCCCGGACGTGACATTATCGGGTTCGAAATCCGGGCGGACCGTCGGCCATCCTACGACGGCCCGGTGACCGCGCGGGTGATCTCGAAGCCGCCGTCGTCGAAGGACAGAGCGTAATACCCGGTCTCGTGTTTCGTCGACCGCATCTTGACCACGCGGAGCCGTCGTTGGACGAACAGGTCCGACGTCGGTTGCATCTCGAACGTGATGATCCCGTCCGCGAGGTAGGCCTCCTCCGGCGCATGCATGCCCGTCCCGGATCCAAGAGGCTTTTCGGAGATCAGCAGGATCAGCGGGCCGAGGCTCCGCAACCATTCGAAGAGGAAGTACAGTTCGGACCGCCGGTCCTCCATCTTCGCCATCGCCTCGAGGACGTCGAGGGAGTCGACGACGAGCACGGTGTGGGAATCGGCCTTCATCGCGTTCGTACAGTACATCTTGAACAAGTCGAGCCACGTGCCCCGCCCCTGGAGGTAGTTCAAATTCTTCCGGATGTTCCCCATGTCGAGCGTCGTGATGTTCGCGTTGGCCGCGGGATCCGTCATCCCGAGGGAAGCCATGTGCTCCAAGGTCAGGCCCTTGCCCTGCTCCAGCGTGAAGTAGGCCGACTTGCGGCCCTCCCGGAGGGCGTTCTGGTACAGGATCGAGAAGGCGAACGACGACTTCATCGTCCCCGGCGCGCCGTTGAGGAGGACCACGAACCCCGCGGGGAGCCCGCCTCCGAGGATGTCGTCCAAGCTCCGGACGTACGTCTTGATGCGACCGCGGTCCGTCTTCATGCCGCCGCGGAGCCGATGCCCTATGCCTCGGCCTAAGCCTTTCCCTCCGAGAATCGTCCGCCGCACAACCTTCAAATAGACTCCGGCCGGTGAACTCGCGTTGCCGGACGATGTCCTCGGCGCCATCGCCGCGACGGCGCGCGTGATCGGGGCCCTCATCCTCCTCTTCTTCCTGCCGGGATACCTCCTCATCAACGCCCTGTACCCTCGCAAAGGGGAGCTAGACCGGGAGTACGACGGCCTCTACCGGCTCACGCTCGGCCTCGTCCTCTCGATCGCGGTGACGGTCTTCTGGTCGTTCTTCCTGAACTCCCTCGGCGTCAACGAGGGCACGGGCCTCGGCTACGTCGTCGGGCCGAACATCGCGGGCGGCCTGATCGGCCTCTCACTCGCCTTCTTCGCCCTCGGCTGGTGGCGCGGCGCCTACCCCTGGATGGCGAAGGTGCATCCGTCCCTCGCGCGGGTCCCGAAACCCGGGCCCGGCGAACTGCTGACGGAAGAGGAACGGGACCATCGCGTCCGGTTGCAGCTCCAAGAACTCGCGGAGAAACGGGAGGGCCTGCGCCGCACGATCAAGGACGCGGAACGTCGGATGCGGATGCAGTCGGCCGGCGCCCGTTCTCATTACGAAGAGGTCCGAGACCGCTCTCGCGTGGAACTCAAGGCGATCGAGGCGAAGCTGAAGCAGCTCGAAGAGGAACGGGCGGCGGAGCTGTATTGACGGGGCGAGCGCATGGACCACAAGCTCGTGATCGCGGTCCGCTCGGACCTCGAGCTGTCGCGGGGCAAGCTCGCGGTGCAGGTCGCCCACGCCGCGGTCATGGCGGCGTTCGAGGCGCGCACGCACCACCGCAAGTGGTTCGCGGACTGGTGGGCGGAAGGACAGAAGAAGGTCGTCGTGAAGGGTGGCACGGTCGGCGACCTCCAGGCCCTTCGCAACCGCGCGCGCTCGGTCGGCCTGACCGCGGCGCTCGTCGAGGACGCGGGCCTCACGGAGCTCCCGCCGGGGACCGTGACCTGCGTGGGCATCGGCCCGGGACCGAACGCCCTCGTCGATCAGGTGACGGGCGGCCTCAAGTTGATGTGACGAATGAAGGCCAAGTCCCGATTCCTCGGGATCGACGACGCTCCCTTCCATTTCTCCGACGAATCGGTCCCGGTCGTGGGGGTCGTCATCCAAGCGCCGTCGTACATCGAGGGCGTCCTCACGACGATCGCGGAGGTCGACGGCCACGACGCCACGGACCGGATCGCCTCGATGGTGGCGGGCTCTCGCTACCGAGCGGGCCTCGCGATGATCCTGATCGACGGGGCCGCGGTCGGCGGGTTCAACGTGATCGACGTGGACTCGTTGCATGAGAAAGTGGGCCGTCCGGTCGTGACGGTGACCCGCCGGAAGCCGGACCTGGCGGCGATTGAAACGGCCCTTCGACGCCGCTTCGACGACTGGGCGGACCGGCTGCGTCTCATGCGCCGCCATCGGGTCGAGTCGGTCCGCCTCGGCCAAGGTTCCGTCTGGATCTCCTACGTGGGCACGGACCGGGAGGCCGTGCGCGAAGCCCTCCGTCTCACGATCGTGCGGGGGGTCCTCCCGGAACCGCTCCGGATCGCCCATCTGATCGCGGCGGGGATTGTGCGAGGCGAGTCCCGCGGCCGGGCGTGAGGTCGATTCGACGGCGGGCCGGAAGCGGGTCGATCTCAACGGCCGTCGTGACGTCGAAGGAAATTGCCCACGGTGCGCATGTACCGTTCCCGTTCCTCCAGCATCGGGAGGTGCGAGCTCTCCGGAAAAATCACGATCTTCGAGCCGCGAATCCCTCGATGGATGCTTCGGGCGATGCGCGGGGTGATCTCGTCGTACTTTCCGCCGGTGATGAGCGTGGGCACCTTGATCGCCGGCAGCTGATCCGTGATGTCCCAGTAGCGGAGGGAGCCTTGGACCGCGAACTCGCTGGGCCCCCACATGGTCCGGTAGACGGGCTGGCTGAGTTCCCCCATCGCCCGCGTAAGCTCGCGAGGCCACGTCGGGAGGCGGCAGATGTGGCGGCGGTAGAAGGCCATCGCGGCTCGCGCGTACGTGGGATTGTCGAAGGCCTCCTCACGCTCGAGCCGTTCGATCGTCCGCTGGACCCGGCTCGGCAAGGTCCGCACGAGACGGCGGAGCTCCGCGTTCGCGACCGGCACGCTCGGAAGCCCGCTCGCGACGACGAGGCTCCGTAAATGACGTTGATACATGATCGCGTAGGCAAGCGCGAGCATGCCGCCGTAGCTGTTCCCCAGCAGGTGGATCCTCCCGAGCCCTAGGGCCTTCCGGACGCCCTCGGCTTCCTCGACGGCGCGCTCGATCGTGAAGAGGGACGTCCCTCGAGGCCGGTCGCTCTTGCCGACCCCGAGCTGGTCGTAGAAGACGATCCGATAGCCGAACGAGGTGAGGTCCGCGAGGCAGGTGAGGTATCCGTGGGGAACCCCCGGGCCGCCGTGCAGGCAGAGGACGGTGCCACGATCCGGCGAGCCGAAGGATTCCCAGAACAAACGGTAACCGAGGACGGGGAGTTTCCCCTTCGCCGTCGGCACCGGGTCCCTCATGGCTCCGGACATGGGCATCCCTCCGTTGGAACTATGCTTTTCCACAGGACCGGGAACGAGTCACTTGATCGCGAACCGAAGGAGGGCGGCGATGCCCCCGAGCGCTTCGAGCTTCTTGCCCGCCTCGTGGTGGCGACTCACTAGGACGACGGTTCCGCGGGCCGACTCGGCGGTCCGCATGAGCTCTTCGATCCCCGGGTTGCGTACGACGGCATCGCTCACGAGGAGGGTCTCGATCGCGCCGGCGTCCGCCGACTCCTGCACCTCCGCCGGGCCATAGGCGACCGGACGGTCCGTGGCGATCGCCTCGAGGAGCTTCTCCACGAGCTGCGTCTCGTATCCGACCCGGCTTTCTCCGAATACCTTGGCGCCGACGCCCGCCCGGAGGGCCTCCTGAATCCCTTGCATCCCCGCATGCGCGGTGCCATGGACGTGGACCTTCGCCGCCAAGGGAGGATCGCGGGCCTTCAGGTACTCGACGAAGGCCTCCCGCGTGAAGCCGGGCCCGACGAGGACCAGCGCCTCCCCGACCTCCGTGGCCCGCAGCTGGACGAGGATGTCGTCGAAGAAGGCGGTCCGCGCGTCTCCGGAGGGGAACATCTTGCCGTGCCCCGGCGCCCGGACCGTCGACAGCTCACGGACTCCATATTGCCGCAGCTGGGCGATCAGGGCCTCCTCGTCGTCGAGGGACAGGAACGCCACGAGGGGCTTCTGCGCGGCCGCGACGGCCTCGTCGATTCGCCGGAGCTCGTGGGATTTCCACGTCTTGATGATCGACAGGATGTCCTCGACGCCGACGTTCAGGGTGTGATGTCGGCCGAGGTCCTGGGGACCTTCGACGATGACCCCGGAGACCCGGAGTCGGTCCGAGAAGGCCTGGAACTCGACGTCCTCGACGCGGATCGTGAGCGTGACGCGGACTTTCTCGCCACGTTCCGGGCGAAGCTTGTCCGTCTTCACGTCCTCCCGCCGGTACGTCGAGGCGCAGACGAGATCGCCGGGTTGGAGGAGATTGTGGAGATGCCACAGGTCGTCGGGGTTCTCCACGCGGACCTTGATCTCTCCCGTTTTCGGGTCGCGGTGGAGGACGCGCATTCGAGTCTGGCGATGGGGGCCCTTCCTCTTGGCCGTATCGTGTGAAGGCCAGAGAAGTCGATGGGCAAACCTCGCGGGAATTTCACTTTCGCTGCTCTCCCGAGGGAGGATTGAACCCGAGGTCCGCATTTCGTGTATTTACACGAAAGAGGATTTGCATGGTCCGGAAAACCACCATGGCCCGGGTGCGCAAGGGGAGGCAAAGGTCGCGCGAGTCCGGCTTCATCGTCACATGGGACGTGGACAGCAAGGATCGCCCGACCACGGCACACGTTTATCGATTCGTCTACGGCGACACGACTCGGGCCAATGGGAGAACTTACCGATACCCGGGTTTCGTCGAGAAGGAAGGCGTCCGATATCTCGGCCAATCTGTCTTGTTCGTCCGCCAAACTCTGGTGGCGGAAATTGACGGATTCCTGTCGCACGCAGGCATCGACCACGAAAAGACTCCCGCGACGATCGGGTGAACTTTCGTGCATCTGCACGAAAACGGAAACCTTCGGAGCGGCAGGGAGCCGAACGAGTCTGTTTCGTGAATCTGCACGAAATGGATGACCGGCCTGGTCGAATTCGGATTGCCTAACCGCCTACTTGATCACGCCATACCCGATGAGTCGCCACTTTCCGCCGATGCGACGGGACACGGCGACCCGTTGGCCGAGCTCGGCGACGACGGGGATCTTGAGGGCCATGTCCGCGCGGTTCTCCCGGGCCGACGTCACGACGCCGACCGTCGTGGCGGTCCCGACGGACACCATGAGCGGCTCCGAGGTCTTGATCCCCTCGACCTTCAACTCCTCCGGCACCCCCACGACCCGCTCGAGGAGGTTCACCTCGACGGACATCTTCATCACGACCTCGGGGAGCGACCCGGGGGGTCCGACGACGCGGCCGACGAGGCCGTCCGCTTTCGTCAGGACGGGATCGAGGTTCGTGCCGATCGCGATGAGTCCGCCCGGCCGAACTTCCTTCCGCGGGGCGCCTCCGCTATGGAGGGATCGGATCGAGGTCGTGAGGTTCCTCCATTCCGTCCGGTTCCCGACCGTGACCTGCCTCCCCGGAGAGATCTCGATCTCCTCCCCGACTTTTGTCCGGCCCTGGATCAGGCTGCCGCCCATGACCCCGCCGACGATCTTCTCCGGGGAAATGCCGGGCTGGTTCACGTCGAAGGACCGGGCGACGTACATCCGCGCGGGCCTCGTCTCGTCGTGGGGTTTCGTCGGGATGACTTTCTGAATCATCATCAGGAGGACGTCCAGGTTGACGTCGTGATGCGCGCTCACGGGGACGATCGGCGCGCCTTCCGCGACGGTGCCCTTGACGAACGCGAGGATCTGCTTGTAGTTCTCCTCCGCCTGCTTCGGGTCGACGATGTCGATCTTGTTCTGCACGATGATGATCTTGTCGACGCCGATGATGCCGAGGGCCATCAGATGCTCCTTCGTCTGCGGCTGCGGGCAATCCTCGTTCGCCGCGATGACGAGCAGGGCGCCGTCCATGATCGCGGCCCCGCTCAGCATCGTGGCCATGAGCGTCTCATGCCCTGGCGAGTCGACGAAGGAAACGATGCGCTGGAGCTCGCCCTTCACGTTGTGGGTCTTGCAGACCTCCGTGGTCTGGTACGCGGCGGGCTCCGCGTCCTTCGGACATTTGTAGATCGCCATGTCCGCGTAGCCGAGGCGGATCGAAATGCCCCGCTTGATCTCCTCGCTGTGTCGGTCCGTCCGCTCCCCCGTGAGCCGCTCGGTCAAGGTGGACTTCCCATGGTCGACATGTCCGACGACGCCGATGTTGACCTCCGGCTGGCCCGGGACCTTCATCGCGCCTGCTCCTGCCACGCGTCGTCGATCGACTTCGGCCCGCGCTGGACGATCTTCAGGTTCAGCTGCAGGATGTCCGGCGACACCGTGTTCCCGCGGACCGTCTTCTTCTTCCGGATCCCCGGGCGCGGCGGATGGAACCCGACGCCCCCGCTGATCAGGAGGCCCTTCCGCCGCGGCCCCGGCAGGTCGGACCGCATCGGGAAGCCGTCCTTGTCGCTCCCTCCGGTGATCTGGAGCTTGTAGCCGGGCAGGCCGACGTACAGGCCGTCGAGGTCGTCGCCGAGCTTCTTGCCGATCAAGGCGTTGGCGTAGTGCCCGGTGATGTCCCGCTTGTACGACTTGCCGTCCTTGGGATCTGCGATGACCGCTTTGAATTCCGCCAGAGAGCTCCCACCGAGGGAATTCGTCCATGCGGGGCTTCGATAAAAGACTTCCGCCACGTCCTCGTTGACGTGTCATCATCCGAGATCCGCGAAGAGGCCGAGGACCCGACCGCACTCCCGATAGACGCTCACGATGGCGCGACCTTCCTCCGCCGAGACGCCCCCGAACGTGGCGAGGGCCTCGGTCATCCGCTGCAGCGACCGGACGGCATCCTGCGTGTTCAGGTCATCGTCCATCGCGTCGCGGAACGCCGATTGCGTCCGCGCCAATACGGCGGCGACCTTGCCGTCGGTCCCCGTTCCCCCCGCGCCCTTGGCCGACGCGATCGCCCCGCGCATCGCCCCCCACTGCCCCTTCGCTCGCGCGAGGAGGGCTTCGTCGTACTCGACATTCTCGCGGTAATGGCTCTTCAGCAGACAGAGCCGGACGGCTTCCCCGGGATAGTCCCGCAAGACCTCCCGAATCGTCACGAAGTTGCCGAGGCTCTTCGACATCTTCTCCCGTTCCAGCGTGAGGAACCCGTTGTGCATCCAGGTTCGCGACCAGTCGACGCCCCAGGCCCCCTCGCAGATCATCGCTTCGCTCTCGTGGTGGGGGAACATCAGGTCGAGGCCGCCCCCATGGATATCGAGGGGCGCGCCGAGGTACTTGAACGCCATGGCGTTGCACTCGACGTGCCACCCGGGCCGCCCGGGTCCCCAGGCGCTCGGCCACGACGGCTCGCCCTCCTTCGATCGTTTCCAGAGGGCGAAATCCAGCGGGTCTTCCTTCTTGCCGGCCTGCGACATGGGCTCCACGACGATATCCTCGACTTTCCGATGGGAGAGGATCCCGAAGCTGTGCTTCGCCTTCCTCGTCCGGAAGTATACCTCCCCGTCGACGGCGTAGGCGTAGCCGCGGTCGATCAACCGCTGGACGAGGGCCACGATGTCGGGGATGTGCTGCGTGACCTTGGGATAGTGGGTCGCCGGCCGGACGTTCAAGGCCCGCATGTCCTCTAGGAAAGCATCGATGAAGAACTGCGAAAACTCGAGCGGCGGCTTCCCCGCTTGCGCCGCCCGCTGGATGATCACCTCCTCGATATCCGTGAAGTTCTGCACGTAGGCGACCCGGAGGCCGAGCGACTCCAAGTACCGGCGGGCGGTGTCGAACGCGATGTACGAACGGGCATGTCCCAGGTGGCTGTAGTCGTACGTCGTCGGCCCGCAGACGTACATCTTCACGACGCCGGGCATCCGCGGCACGAACAGGTCCTTGCGCCGCGTCCGCGTGTTGAACAAACGAAGGCTCATGTCGCCGCGCCATCGCACATGCCCGATGCTCTTAAAGGATTGACCCGTCGGCCAGGCCACATCGGATTCGACGGACCGGGGTGCGGCTCTTCCGGGCGCCCTCGTAATCCCCTTGCGGGCCGCAGACGAAATCTATTTGCGGGCCCCCGATGTGCGGGGCGATGCTGGGCCGATAGATCAGCGGAAGATCGCCGCCTTCGCAAGGCGGAAGCCGTGGGTTCAAATCCCACTCGGTCCACTCCGGCCACCCGGTCATCGCCAAGCAAAAGGCGCGGCCGGCCGACACCGAAGCTATTCAAAATAGTCCGCGGGCGAGGAAAACCTACGCCGGCTCCCTCGAGATGACGACGCTCTTGACGCGCGGGGTTTGGCTGTCGGCGTCGCTTTCCAGGTAGCTGACATATCCCGAACCGACGTTGAAGTGGACGACGGCGGGTTCCTTGTCCAGGTCGACAATCGGCTTTCCGGACTTCCGCTTCATCGGAATCTTCCGCTTCACCGACGTCCCCGGGACCCCTTAAAGGGTGTTCCGCCATATTCACTCTCGATAAAAATAACGTGGCGAAGGAGGCGGGCCGGGTGCCTCCCGCGGCCTCGTCAGGCTCCGGGAAATGCGGCGACAATCCGGCAAATCTATAAGGCCGACGAAGGCCCAATTATACATGGAGTGTGGTGCGAGAAATGATCACCGTCCGAAAACTGGCGCGAGCCATCGAGAGGCGCCTGGGCGGGACGACCGCGGAGGCCCTGAACGAGGCCCGCACGGTCATGAGCTACTTCGGGTTCGCGAGCCAAATCATCGACAACGTCATCCAGCCGGAGGACCGCAAACTGTTCTACAACCTGGCCGATGCCGGGCTCCTCCAGACCTTTTGGGAGACGGTCCCGCTCCTGGACGGCCGCAATTGGAGGATCTTCTACTGGTCCCTGAACGACCGGGACATCGATCGGATCCTGTCCGTCGAGGAAAGCCGGCCCGACGATCCTCTGTACAAGACCCTGCCCGACGAGGCCTGGGGCCGTTCGACCCCGGGCGCCTGAGCTAGGCCGGCCAGGCCTGCGCCCCGATGAGCGGGACGAAGGCGCATGGGGTGCCCTCGCGGACCTCGAGGCGCCCCTCCGGCCCCCGCGTGGCGATCACGAGGACCTGACCGTGTGCCGAGGCGCCGATCGGCGCGACGATGCGACCCCGTGGGGCGAGCTGTCCCGGCCAAGCGTCCGGGATCCGGGGGGCGCCCGCCGTGGCCATGACGCAATCGTAGGGGGCCCTTTCCGGGTAGCCGAGGCTGCCGTCGCCGACGACCACGGCGACCTCCCGGAAACCCGTTGCCGCGAGATTCGCCTTCGCTCGTCCGGCGAGGCCGGCGTGCCTCTCGATAGAAACGACGTTCTTCGCGCCGACAATCGCCGCAAGGAGCGCGGCATGGTACCCGGAGCCCGTCCCGATCTCGAGGACCCGCTCTCCCGGTTCGAGGGACGCTTCCTCGAGCATGATCGCGATCATCGACGGCGCCGAGATCGTCTGGCCGGATCCGATCGGCAGGGGGATGTCCTGATAGGCCTCGTCCCGGTCTTCCGGTCGCACGAAGGCCTCGCGGGGCGCTGCGAGGAACGCGGCCCGAACGCTCGGCCGTCGGATGTAGCCGGACCGCACGAGACGATCCGTCATCCGAACGCGCTCGACCGGGAAGTCTGTCCTACGTCCCACGGCCCGGCCAAGGTATCCGGGAATCCATAAGACTTCGGCTCAGGCGGGCACCAAGAGGGCGATGAGGACCGTCGACACGATCAACGTCGCGGCGGTCACCGGCAGGCCGGCCTTCACGAAATCCCTCATCGTCACGGAGACGCCTTCGCGGGACGCCACCTGCACGACGATCACGTTGCACGCCGCGCCGAGGATCGTCGCGTTGCCGGCCAAGGTCGAGCTCGCCGCGAGCGCCAGCCAAAGTTGGGTCGAGCCTTGCGGGACGACCTCCGCGAGGAGCAAGACCGCGGGGACGTTGCTGATCAGGTTCGAAAGAAGGGAGGACAGGCCGACGAGCCAGGCGAGTCCACCGGCCTGCCCGCCCAGCGCGGACGTGAACGCGCCCTGGATCGCGGCGGAGAGCCCGGAGGCGCGGACGCCGGCCAGGAGGAGGAACAGGCCGACGAAGAAGAGGATGATGCTCCAGTCGACCTTGGCGATGAGGGATCGCGCGGTGACGGTCGAGACGAAGGGGAGGAAGAAAAGGACGATGGAACCGCCGATCAGGGCGATGAGGGGCAGCCAATCGGGATGGGGAGAGGCCAGGAAGGCCGCGGCGACGACGACTGCGACCCCGAACGTGAGGGTCAACCCTCGCCGCTGGAGGGGGACGATCGGCGCGGCGACCTCGCCGGCGATCGGAGCGGCGAGATCCCTCCGAAACGCGAGCCGGACCCCCGCGATGGCGATCGCCAGGCAGACGATCGTCACCGGGAGAAGATAGACGGTGAAGGTCAGGAACGGAATCCCGGAGCGGATCGCGATGTAGGCATTCTGGGGATTCCCGACCTCCGTGGCGACGCTGCCGACGTTGGCGGCAATGGCCACGGCGACCAGATAGGGTACGGGGTTGACCTTCAGCGACCGCGCACTCCGGATGACGACGGGGGTCACGAGGAGTGCAATGGCGTCATTGAGCACGAGGGCAGAAAGGGCCGCCGTCGCGATCATGAGCCACGTCAGGAAGGAGAGCTGTCTCTTCGCCCGCGCCGCGATTCGGGACGAGACGAGATCGAAGAACCCGCAGACTTCGAGTCCGGAGACGAGGACCATCATCCCGATCAGGAGGAGGATCACATCGAGGTTGATGGCGAGGACCGCCTCGAGGGGCGAGAGCACGCCGAGCAGGAGCATCAGCGCGCCGCCGAGCATGGCGACCGCGGGCTTTTCGATCGGGAACCGGCGGACGGTGCGCAGCGAGATCAGCACGTAGGTCAGGAGGAAGACGGCCGTCGCCGCGGCGAACTGGACGGACGAGGCCACGGGACCGCGGAAGGGCCGGAGCCCTATCGATTTTTGCTCGGAGGAGCCGGTTCGAAATCTCTCCCATTACTCTTATATACCGTCACTCAATTCGCCGCATTCTCCGGCCCCGCAACCGGGTTCCGTGACGGGTCGGATTCCTAGGTGAACGAGGAGAACCTCGCATGCATCGCCGAGCCCCCCGCGGATTGCAGCTATTCGCAATCCTCCTCGTCCTGTTCCTCGGCATCGCCGCGCTCGTCCCGTTGACGGCCCGGGGGGCTGCCCAAATCGTCGGGGTCGTCAGTACGTGCGGTGGGCCGCTCCCCTTCGTCGACTCCGCGACCGTCACCCTGGTCGACGTCAACGGGATCGTGCCGCCGGTGACGACCACGACGGATGGCGGTGGCTCCTACGTCTTCAACCAGCCGCCGACCGCGAGCTACACGGTCTCCGTGAACCGGTCCGGTTGGTACAGCGGCTCGACGACGACGCCCGTCCGCTTCGATGGGACGACCACGAAGTCGATTGACCTTTGCCTCACTCAGTACGTGTCGCCGCCGAACCCGAAGGTCCTCGCGGTGACGGTCATGAGCGGAGGCTCCCCGATCCGGGGAGCGACCGTGGCGGCCTACCAGCCGACGAACCCCACCGGGCGGATCCAGCTCGTCACGCAAGGGACGACGGGCACGACGGGCGTCGTCAACCTCACGCTCTGGCCGGCCGTCTTCACGTTGCGGTCGTCGGCGTCTGCCTTCGCGACGGTCGAATCTTCGGTCGACGTGAGTGCTCAGTCGTCGGTTACCGTGACCCTCGCGGGGACGAGCGTCCTCTTCGGGCACGTCCGAGATCCGTTCAACGTGCCCCTCAGCGCCGGCGTCGTGGCTTGGCTATACAATCCGTCGGCGGCGAACACGAGCATCTCTCGGCTCATCCCCGGCACCGTGAGCGGAAGCCTCTACCAATTCGAGACTGCACGGACGCCCAACGGACCCTACACCCTCATCGTCGACGCGAACGGATACCGGTCTTTGAGTCAGTCCGTCACCGTGACCGGAACGCCCACCCTCATCGACGTGAACTTGCAGCCCGCGACGCCGGAACAGTACACCACGACCGTCCTGTACGGCGCGGCGGATTGGAACAACGTGACCGTGTGGCGGAACGTGACGCTCAATGCCGACAGCACGCTGCCGGGCCTCGATCCGCCGAGCCTGCGGAATCTTCGGCTCCAGATCGATGCGACCCTCGGGAACGGGGACGGAACGCTTAGCGCACCAGAAATCACGGCCTTCCAGAATTGGCTCACCGCAAAAGGGCCTGGGTATGTGACGACGGACGGCTTCTTCACGACCAACTCGCGGTCCTACAACTCCACGCTCTCGTCGTTCGCCCTCTCGATGAGCAACACGCTCGGCACCCCGAACGCGAAGGTCTGGATCAACACCACGGCCCAGTACAAGATCAAGGGAGCGCCGCCGTACATCGCGAACGGGGCGAAGACCTACTTCGTGAACCTCACGATGATCCCGGACAAGAACGTGTCCGTGTACCAGGACTACCTGTACTTTGTCTCCTTCCCGAAGAAGTACGAACTGAACTCGACGCCGTCCACGATTAGTCCGGCCGGCGCGCCCGTGACGATCTCGAACTACACGACGGTCACGGTCGACCCGGGCGTGTGGACGGGGCTCCCGCCCGCGCCGGCGACCTACCAATATCGGATGATCGTCTCCCAGTCCCTACAAGGCGTCGCGAGAGGGAATGTGATCGCCCCCGCCGGCAAGTTCTACGTCGTCAACGCGACCTTCACGAACTACCAGGCCTACGTGGCCAACAATACGACGATCACCTTCAGCGCGGGGGCCAGTTTCGACCCGAACGGCCCGGCCTCGAACAACAACTTCACTTGGCGCTTCACCCCGATCGCCACCGGCTGGAACATTACATCGACGTACAAGTACTTGCAGAGCGGGCAATACATCGTGAACCTGACGATGCGGGAAGGAGGAGGCAACCTCTCGTACCGCAACATGACGATCTGGTCCGACGACCAGCTCCCGATCGCGCGAATCCACACGAATCGAACGGGGGGCGGGAGCGCGAACGGCATGAAGCTCAAGGTGGACGAGGGCATCACCATTCGCTTCGACGGCGCCCAGTCGACGGACCTCGCCTATCTGGACACTCCCAACAAGGACGGGAAGATCCTCGATTCCGGATACGCGTGGGACTTCAACGGGGATCGGGTCACCGACAAGGTTGGCCGGATCGTGGACTGGACCTTCACCAAACCCGGATTGTTCAAGGTGAACCTCACGGTCACGGACAGCGTCGGCTGGAAAGGCGCGAATGCGACGATGACCGCGCAGGTAAATGACACGAAGGCACCCGTTCCCTCGTTCGACATCCTCGATCCGTCGAAGGACTGGGCCCTGATCACGAGCCCGATCGAGCAGCGGACGATCGCCCTGAACGCGTCGAGGACGACGGACGACTACAACACGAACGCGACCCTGACCTATACCTGGACAATCCCGGGTCCCATCACGGGGAACGCGACGCAGACGAACCACACTCTGTACGGCATGAACGTAAGTTTCGCCTGGCTCGAGTGGAACAACAGCTACAAGGTCACCCTGTCGGTGAGGGACAGCGGCTTCCGGGATGCCGATCCGGCGAAGCCGAACACGGGGAACCTGTCGCGGAACATCAACGTGCAGATCGACCCGTTGCTCCACGCCGACCTGCGCATCGAAGCGGGGACGTTGAAGGTCACGCCCGCAGACCCTGCGGAAGGGGATCTCGTCACCGTCACGGTGAACGTGACGAACAAACCGGGCCGGGCGTCGGCCGGCAACGTCACGGCCGAGGTCCGCACGATCAGCGGTGGCGTCACCCACGTGGTCCCCAGTCAGGCGGAGTGGTTCGACAAGAATGGGAACCCGACCGGTAATACGATCGCCTCCGACTCCACGGTGAAGCTCGTGTTCACCGTCCGCCTCTACGGTCAAGGAAACAAGACCCTGCAGGTTTATGTCTTCGACAAGTCGGAGCCGTACACGTGGATCACCCCGGAGAACAAGGCCTCCACGCCAATCAACGTGCGCCAGCCGTGGTGGCAGCCCTATGCGATCGCGGGGGCGGTCATCGGCGTGATCGTCCTGTTCGTCTTCGCGATGTACTTCCGCCGGAAAGTCAAGGCCGGTGAATGGCGTCCGCTTCGGGGCCGCCGCGGGGAGAAGGGCGGCGAAGAGGAGAGGAAGCCGAGGCGGGAAGTCAAGGAAGAGAAGAAGCGCCTCTAGCATCCCCGGCGGCTTCGGCCTACATCTCCGTTGGAGCCGTGACCCCGAGGCAGTCTAGCCCGTTGTGCAACACGATGCGGGCCGCGTCGACGAGCGAGGCCCGGGTGTCTCGGAGGGCCGGAGGCTCGGCCGTGAGCACCGGGCAATCCCGGTAGAACTGGTTGAACTGGGATGCGAAATCGGAGGCGAACGATGCGACCACGTGCACGCGTCGGCTGCCCGCCGCGTCGCGCACGGTGGATGGGAACTTGGCGATCCAACGGAGGAGTCGTTGCTCTTGCGGATGCAGGAGCAACCGCGGCTCTCCGGGGCTCAGGTCGCCCGCCTTCGCGAGGATGCTACAGGCCCGGGCGTGGGCATACTGCAGGAACGGGGCGGAGTTCCCTTCGAAATTCAGGGCGTCCTCCCACCGGAACGTGATCGCCTTCTCCGCCTGAACGCGGACGATGTTGTAGCGGAGGGCGCCCAGGCCGATCGTCTCGGCGATCGCCCGCCGTCGTGGCTCGGACAGGTCTTCCCGGCGTCGCGAGACCTCCGCGAAGGCGCGCTCAATCGCTTCGTCGATGAGGTCATCGACGTAGACGACGATTCCCTTGCGCGTCGACATGCGGCCCTCGGGAAGGCTGACGAACGCGTAGTAGATCGTCTCCGGGGCCCAGTCGATGCCCATGAGCTGGAAGGTCGCCTTCAGCCGCTGGAAGCTCAGCTTTTGATCTTCCCCGAGGACGTTGATCGCGCGGTCGCACCGTTCCATCTTGCGCAGATGGTACGCGAGGTCCCTCGTCGTGTACAGCGAGGTCCCGCGGCGTGTCACGAAGAAGTACTTCGCGGCGTCGCCCTCGAGACCGAAGCCGCTGAGGTCGAGATAATGGGCGCCGTCCTCTTCTTTGCTCAAGGGGAGGAGCCGCTCGATGACCCGGTGGACGCTGCCGTCCAAGATCAGATCGCTCTCCCAGAAAAACGAGTCGAACGTGATACCGAGCCGCGTCAGGACCGCGACGATGCGATGGAGGACGCCGTCCCCGACCGCGCGGATCGCCCGGGTGAGCTGCCCATCGCCGCCCTCGAAGCGATCGATCAGGGACTCGATCTCCTTCCCGAGGGCGGGATCCTTCTCGAGGAGCGCATTCGCCCGCTGATACAGTCGGACATATCGCCGTTCGATGCGCTCCTCCGCCTCATCCTCGGGGGTCGGCTTGAGGTTCGTGACGGCCCAATACAGCAGGACCATCTGCTTGCCGATGTCGTTCACGTAGTACTCCCGTTGCACCGGGTGTCCCGCGTAGCGGAGGAGGCGACCCAGGGAGTCTCCGAGGAGCGGGTTGCGGGCGCGCCCGACATGGAGTGGCCCGGTCGGATTCACGCTCGTATGTTCCAGGAGGACCCGCTCGGTCCTCGCCGGCGAGGTCCCGTACCGATCGCCCATTAAGCGAACCGAGGCCAGGACGAGCTCGGAAAAGGAGGCCGGGTTGACCTGGAAGTTGATGTAGGGGCCTTCCGCCCGCAGAGGTTCGAACGGCGGCGCTGGGCGCACCCGAGCCGCGCGCGAGGCGATGTCTCCCGGGGATGCTTTGAGGGCCTTGGCCCAGGGATGGGTCGCGAGGGCAAAGAGGCCCCGGCCTTCTGGGGCCTCTTCGAGGGTCCCCGGCGTCGTGACGTGCAACGCGGTCTCAATGGACCGTCGGACCCCTTCCGCCACGTCTCGGAGCTCGGACCACGGGTCGTGGCCCATCACGTCACCCGGAACCGCAAGATGGCGGCGATTCCCCCGAACGCGCGGAGGAGGAGCTGTCCCTCTTCCGAGTCCTTCGAGATGAGTTCCACGTTCGTCCCCGTCTGCCCCGCCATCATCGTCAGGTCGTCGATGAGCTCGCGGCTCTCGGCGACGGTCAGCGGTCCTCCGTCCTTCGGGCACGTCGGCAGTTCGCCCGCGTCGTCGATGGTCTTCTCCCCCTCCCAGTCGCCGTTCGCGCACCGCAACTTGGCGCGGGCTTTTCGGAGCCCCTCAGAGACCAAGAGGGTGTCGACCGCGCCGAGCCGGAGGGCATTCCGGACCTGTTCCTCGCCGTAGGCCGCCAGGCCACCGTCCGCCTTCCGGATCTCCTCCATCAGGCGTTGGACGAGCGTCTTCTCCCGCATCAAGTCGAGGCCGCTGAGGATCTCGCGGGACTTCTCGACCAGCTCGCGCAGGCCGTACTCGTCCGTGTAGCCGACGTCGAGGAAGGTCGGGAGGATCTTCTTCTTGAGTTCGTGATGGACGAACTCGCCGGTCGCGAACTCCTCCTTCGAATAGCCGGGCCCTCCGATGATGATCCCTTTGATCTCGGGCCGGGTCAGGAAGGCTTCCGTCATCAGCTCGCCGATCTTCTTGTACCACTCGTGGACGGCGATGTCGTGCCCTCGCTCGAACCGCCGGGCGCTCTGTCCGCCCATCCGGTGCTTGGAAGGCACCTGCGACTGGAGGTTCTTGATCACCTCGATCCTTTTCCCCCGGAGCACGCCGAGCGTGGCCTCGCTCCAGTCGATCACGACGAGGCCGTAGACGTCCTTCTCCGCGAGCATCTCGTGCAGCGGCTCGGTGTAAAACTTCGAGTCGCAACGATACCGGAACGAAGCGACCGGCTCCGGCGGCTCGAGGACGTAGGCGACCATCTTGGTCTGGTCCGCGCCGACGGACACGTGGCCCGTGAAGACGACGAGCCCGGTCGGCGGCGGCATCCGGTAGCCCTTGAGTCGCTGCATCGCCGACTCGATCGCCTGCGTCACGTTCTTGCGGGTGCCCGCGCTCTTGATGTTCGAGGACTGCGAGAGCTCCCCCCGGAGGTAGTTCGTGACGTCGGAGATCGGGCGCTCCGGCGGGACGTAGACCGTGACGAGTTCCGTCCCTCGGCCTTGGGCGGCCTCGATCTCTTCGAGGGCCCGACGGAACTTGTACTTCTCCATCCCTGTGATCTGCGCCATTTTCGCGCCTCTACACAGTTATCTGGTCCTACTTGTATCTGGCGACAAAGCACCCCTGAAGGATCGGAACCCCTGGTCGCCGACCAATCGTACCCTGTCTGTCGGGACGGTCATCTCCTTACGCGCATTCAACCCTTACAAGGCAAACGCTACGGCGGGTCGCGCGTGCCGGTCCCGTACGTCGTTCCCGAGCTTGACCAAGTATTCATATCGCTCCTTACCTTTGCGTCGAGAACGAGATTTCATGGAGAAAGTCGTCGTCTCCCTCGGCGGTTCCGTCCTCGTTCCGGGGGACGACGACGCGCGCTACGTGCGCGCGCTCGCGCAATTGTTGCACAGCCTTTCGTCGCGGGTGAAGTTGTTCGTCGTCACGGGCGGCGGCCGCGTGGCGCGATATTACATCGAGACCGGCCGCTCCGTCGGAATCGGTGAGCGGACCCTCGACGGGTTCGGCATCGCCGTGACGCGCCTGAACGCGCGCCTCCTGTCGGCGGCCCTCCGCGGGCGGGCCAACCGCGAACCGGCGACGGCCTATGCCGAAGCGGCCCGGCTCGCAAGGCGATATGCGATCGTCGTCATGGGAGGCACCCGCCCCGGCCACACGACGGATCGGGTTTCCGCGTCCCTCGCCCGATTCGTCCAGGCGAATCGAATCGTCAACGCGACGTCCGTCGATGGCGTGTACTCGGCCGATCCGAAACGGGATCCAAGCGCGCGACTCCTCCCGCACGTCGGGTTCGACGACCTCGTGCGGCTCTCGGGGAAAGGCCATCGGACCGCGGGGCCGAGCGTCGTGTTCGACCCGGTCGCCGCGCGCGTGGTCGCGCGAGATCGGATTCCGCTGAGCGTCGTCCACGGTCGCGATCTGCGCGCCCTCCGAGCGGCGATCCTCGGCGAGTCATTCCACGGGACGCGCGTGACCGACGACTAAGCGGTGGGCGACTTGAACCGACGGGTGCTGTATGAGTTGCTCGCCGCGGGAACGTTGGGCCTGTCCGGGGTTGGCGTCGTCCTCGCCGTCGCGGGGGCAGCTTTCCAACAGGTCCTCGGGGTCGCGGCGGCCTCGCTCTGCGCGGTCTTACTCCTCGTCCCCGGCCTGTTCTTCCTCGCCTTTTCGCGGCGCCTGGCTTCCCGCGATCTCGCCTTGGCCCATGCCGCATCCTTCGCGAAGGGGCGGGATTCGATCGGCATCCAAGATCTGGCCGACGAGCTCCAAGTGCCTCGCGCGGCCGCGTTGCGCGTCCTGCAGGTCGCCATCCAGGAAGGGTACCTCCGCGGGACGTTCCGAGGGAGCGACACGTTCGTCGCCGAAAGGGCCACCCAGCGGGAGGAGGATCGATGACGTTCCGAGGGTTCATCGCAGTCGACGTGCCTGAAAGTCCCGCCCTGGACCAACTCGCGGCGGACCTGCGGAGGGCGAGTCCATCCCTCAGGGTGGTCGACACCGGTCAAGTGCACCTAACGGTCAAGTTCCTGGGCGAGACGGAGGAGGGCCTCATCCCCGAAATCGTGACCACCATCCGAGAGGCGACCGCCGGCGTGCCCCCATTCGAGATCCGGGTCCGCGGGACCGGCGCGTTCCCGAGCCTGGGCCGGATGAACGTCATCTGGGTCGGGGTCGAGGGTGCCGAACCGATCGCCAAGATCGCCGACTCCTTGGAGGCCGCTCTGGAGGCCCTCGGCTTTCCGAGAGAAGGCCGCCCGTGGAAGGCGCACGTCACGCTGGCGCGCGTGAAGGGCCGGAGCGATCTCGACCGCGTCCGGAGGATCCTCGAATCCCAGGCGAGCGACCTGTTCGGGACGCACACCGTCGACGCGGTCCACCTCAAGAAGAGCGTCCTGACCCCACAAGGGGCGCGGTATTCGGTCGTGGAAACCGTCCGATTGGGATCGTGAAGGTCGAGCTCGGACCCGTTCCATACCTCTACTTGGAGGTACGACCCGCCTCGCTCGGGCCTGAATCGGTGACCGCTCACTCTTTCTTGTCAGCGAGGAGCTTCAGCTGGTCCCATTCGATCGTGTGCTTCAGTCGATACTTCTGGAGGACCCGACTCAGGGCCTCCGTCACGCGCGCGACTTCCAGGGCCTTCCCTCGACCGTAAACGTAAAACTCGACCTCATTCGAGATCGGGAAGATCATTCGCATGACGCCTTCGCGGTTGTACCCCTCGGGCTTCCGATTGCTCCGGAGGTCGCGGAGGTTTTCTTCGACCAGGACGTCGACGCTCTCCATGTCCTCTGGCAGCTGCTGCGTCTCCTCCAGGAATTTCAAGAAGAGCGGGCGGAACGCGGAGACGAGGTTCTTCCATCGGACCTTCTTGTCGAACTTGATGTGGCCGCTCCGCGCCCGCACCTCCGTTCCGATGAGGCGAGCGCTATTTAACGGTGTTCCGCTCACGACGGACACGACATGACGCGCGTCAGACTTAAACGCCGCGTCCTGCTTTCCGCGCAAGTGCGCACCGCCCTGACGATCGCAGGCAGCGACTCCGGGGGCGGCGCGGGAATTCAGGCGGACCTGAAGTCGTTCGCGTCGATCGGCGTGCACGGGACGAGCGTCATTACTTGCGTGACGGCCCAAAACACGCGGGCGGTCGATTCGATCTTCGCGATCCCCACCGCGGAAATTCGGAAACAGCTGCGCGCGGTCTTGGACGACTTCGATGTCCGTGCGGCGAAGACCGGGATGCTCTACTCCGCGGGCATCGTCCGGGCCGTCGCGAACGGCCTACGGCGCACCTCGTTCCCCCTGGTCGTCGACCCGGTGATGATCGCGACCGTCGGCGCGAGGCTCGAGAAGGACGATTTCCAAGCGGCCCTCGTCGACCGCCTCTTCGATCGCGCGGCCCTCGTGACCCCCAACCGCTACGAGGCGGAACGGCTCTCCGGCCTCCCGATCCGGGACGTCACGTCGATGGAGGCCGCGGCGCGGGCGATCCGCCGCCTTGGGCCCCAGGCCGTGCTGGTCAAGGGAGGCCATCTCAAGGGCCCCCTCGTCGATGTGCTCTTCGACGGCGTCCGGATGGTCCGCCTCGGAGGCCGACGATACCGAAAGGCGCTCCACGGCGCGGGCTGCACGCTCGCGGCCTCGACCGCGGCGTACCTCGCCCTCGGGCACCCGCTCCTCGAGTCCGTTCGGCGGGCCCGCCGGAAAGTCGCCGCGGGGTTCCGGGCCTCGTACCGGGCGGGTCACGGTGTCGAGATTATCAATTCCCAAATCACCGGGGGTCGATAGGAAGGACCTCTCGTTCGTCTGCGACGGTTCCTTCGGCTCAAGCACATTATCAAAGCGGAGAGGCTCTCCCCAAAACTTCAAGTAGGCTGACCAAACTCCGCGCGATTGGGTAGTCTGGCTATCCTCACCGCCGCGTCGGGCGGGCGCCCTCGCGCCACGTCCGGACGGCCGAGGATCGCACGGACCGGATGGATCGCGGAGGCGGGGCCGACGTCGAGTCGAAGGAATGGCGATGCAGACACGAGCCCCGAGTCCACCGTCCGGGGGCGTTGATGGCATGCGGATCGCTTTGTTCACGGACAGCTACCTCCCGACGGTCGACGGCGTCGTGACCTCCGTCCTATCGACCCGCCGGCAGCTCGAGGCCCATGGGCACGAGGTCGTGGTCTTCGCCCCGGAGGACCCCCGCCGCCGCGGGACGCACGAGGACGGCACGGTATATGTCCGGGCGAAGGAGTTCCGCCATTATCCAGGGTACCGCCTCGCGATGTTCCCCGGCCGCGAGGTCGACCTGATCAAGGACCTCGGGATCGACGTGATCCACATCCACGGGGTCGGCTTCGTCGGGATCAAGGGCCTCTGGGCGTCCTGGCAGGCGAAGATCCCCCGGGTCTCGACGTTCCACACGATGATCCACGACACCCTCGCGTTCTACTCCCCGTTCGGCCTCAACCTCCATCTGCTCGAGCGGGGCCTCCGCTTTTACCTGAAGATCTTCCTCCGGAAGACCCAGGGCGTCGTCGTCCCGAGCCGCGCCATCCTCGACGAGATCATGGCGCTCTCGCCGCGGGCGAACATCGCGGACGTGATCCCGACGGGCGTGGACCCCGAGCGGTTCCGGCCGGACATCTCGGGCCAGGGCATCCGGACGAAGTGGGGGCTGAACGGCCACGACGTCGTCCTGCACGTAGGCCGCGTCGCGCCGGAGAAGAACCTGACCACCTTGATCCACGCGTTCCCGCGGATCTTGGAGCAGAACCGGGACACGAAGCTGATGATCGTCGGGACCGGGCCGTACATGGAGAAGTACTACGACCTCGTCGCTCGCCTCGGACTCTCCGGGGACGTGATCTTCACCGGGTTCGTGCCGGACGCCGATTTGCCGAAATACTACGCGGCGGCCGACGCCTTCGCGATCGCGTCGAAGTTCGAGACCCAGGGCCTCGTGGTCCTGGAGGCGCTCGCCTCCGGGCGCCCCGTCGCGGGGGCGAACTACCGCGCGATCCCGGAGTTCGTGCGCGAGGGCGTCAACGGGGCCCTCTTCGACCCGAACGACGTCCGCGGCTGCGCCGCCGCCATCCTGCGCTGCCTGCGGGGCCGTGACTCGATGCAGGAAGCCGCGCGAGAGGTCGCCCTCGACTATTCCGTGGAACGATGCACGCGCCGCCTCGAGCGGGTGTACGAGCGCCTCGTGGCCGCGTGAGCGGGATGGACGGGCCCTCGGCGGCTCGAGGACGGCCTGGCCCGCCGGAGGGAGCGCCGGTCTCCATAATCGTGCCGACCTGGAACGAGGCGAAGTGCCTGCCCGCGTTGCTCGATTCCCTTCGGGCCCAGACCCGGTCGCCCGCGGAGATCCTCGTGGCGGACTCCGGGAGCACCGATGGAACGCAGGAACTGGCCCAGGCGAGGGGCGCCATCGTCCTCGAAGGCGAGCGCAAAGGTCCCGGAGAGGGACGGAACCGGGGCGCCCGCGCGGCGCGGGGGGACCTCCTGGTCTTCGTGGACGCCGATTGCATCGTGCCTGGGGACTTGGTCGAGGCGATCGTCGCCGTCGCGGAGGCACCGGACGTCATCGGAGGCGCGACCGGGTTCGTCCCCGCGCAGGGCACCCTCGCCGAACGCGCCCTCTTTCTCCTGGCGAACGGCTACCAGCGGGCCCTGACCCTCTGGGGCTATCCGCACAACGCGGGCTTCTGTTTCTTCTTTCGGCGGTCCGCCTTTGAGGCACTCGGCGGAATCCGCGATGAGATGCTCTTGAACGAGACCCACGACATCGCCCTGCGGTCGCGGACTCTCGGACGGTTCGTGATCCTGCCCCAACGAGTCCAGACTTCCATGAGGCGGTTCCGGACGTACGGGTACTTGCGCACGATACTCAAGGAGTACATCGCGTCGACGATCCTCTTCTACGCGACGGGGCGGACTCCTTCCGATCGATTCCGCCCCCAGCCAGCGCGATGAACCGTCAGGGTTTCCCCGCCCCTCGGACCCGTCGGCGACGGTACAACCAGGATCCGCTGATGGAGAGGGCGATGACGATGACGATCAAGGCCAACGAGATCGTGCGCGCTGTGCGGACGTTGTACGAGACCCCAATCACGAACACCACGTAGAGCAGGGCCGCGTACTTCGCCAGGCCTCCCGAGGCGACGAAAGCCATCGACTTCGGGTAGCTCCACCGCAGGGTCGCGATGAACGCCCCGACGAACGGGACGACAGGGGCAACTCGGTTCAGGAGGATGATGCGCTCGTCCCTCACGACGAGGAACTCGGTCCATCGCCGCATGCCCGACTCCAGCCACCGCGGCATATGTCGGTCTTGGATCAGCAGGCGGCGGACCGCGGCGTACAGCGTGCTCGTCCCGAGGAGGTCGCCCGCGACCGCGACGGCGAGGAGGACCGCGGCCCAGCCGACCGGATCCATCGTCTCCGGCCGGAACGTGTAGGTGATCAGGATCCAGGCTTCCGGGAGGGCGGGGAAGAGCGCCGCGTCGATCGCGAAGATGACGAGCAACGCGACGAGGCTCCCGACGGGGCCGAGCGCACCGAAGAGGGCGGCGAAGAAGTCATCCAGGGAGGCCATCCGCCGCCTCAGGCCACCCGGGAGATGCGGACCATCGTGACCTCGAAGATCAAGGTCCGGCCCTTCACCGGATTGTTGTAGTCCAAGGTGTACGTCCCCGCCGCGAGGTCGACGGCGGTCACCGTGAACGAGACCGCGTTGCCGTTCCGGAAGCCGACGCGGTCTACCGAGCTCGCATCGAGGTGATGGTGCACGGTGATCGTACCGACCCCGCCATTGGCCCCGTCGTCGATCGAATCCACGCGAGCCTCCCACGCGCCGTACGGATGAACGATTTGCCCCGGCGTCGGACTGTTCGTGACCGTGACGACGGAACCCGACACGCCCACGGTGGCGGGCCAGCCCCAGAACGGATCGGTCGTATTCGCACCGGAGACGGCGGGGGCTTTGTAGGTCGCCGAGAAGTCGGACGCGTCCATCGTCAGGTGCACGGGCACGGATTCGAAGAGGGGCTTGACGAAGATCTTCGTCGGGTCGGCGGGCCCGTAACCCAGGTCCGGCGGGACCACGATGGTCGTCGCGTCTCCCACCGCGAGGCCCTGGATCCCCAGGTCAAAGCCTTTCACGACCTCTCCGCTCCCGACGCTCTTGACCTCCAGCGGCTGCCACGGGGGGTGCCAGCCGAAGGCGAAAGCCTTCGGATTGGAGGCGTTGTCCTGGGCGACGGCAAGGAGGCTCGTGTCGAACACGAGGCCGTTCTCGAACCGCCCGACGTAGTCGACCTGGACGTCGTCCCCGCTCCGCGCCCGGAGGGGCGGCCCCGCAAACTTCGGGACGATGAACCCGAAGTACACCGCGAGGATCGCGATCACGAGGATGAGCACGCCGATCAGCGACACGAGGGTGCTCACTCCTTCCTTATCGCGGACGAGGGGGCGGGCCATTGCGTTCTCGGGACACCGAGGAGTTGCCATAAACATTATGGTGCCCGCCTCGAAGCGGACCCTTCCTGACCACTCAGAGACTAGGCAAAGGAGGCGTAGTGTAGTTCGATCGATTCCTGGTCGTAGAGGATCACCGTGGGACTCGGGGTGGGAATCGCGGTCCCGTTCACGAGCATCTGCGAGGGGCTTCCAAAGGGTTTTCCCCAGACCGCAAAGAAGTCGCCGATCGAATAAAGGCGATTCACATCCGATTCGATATGGATCAGACCGGTCGAATCGTGAGTATGAACCGGCTCAAGACAGAATGCGCTCCTCCCGATGCTGGCAGGGATCGCAAACTTCGTCGCCCCGGAAAAGATGTTCAACTGCGTGTGCCAGTGATACAATCCACCGCCCTCGCCGCCGATGCAGGGAAGCGCCGGCGAGACGGTCGCAATCTGCAACAGGTAGTACCCGCCGAGCCCTCCGAGGAGGAGGAGCGCCACCAGGACGACATGCCAAGGCCGCACACGAATGGGTCGGCCTGCCGACCTCCGCGGGATCCTTCCGGGCTCAGCTCTCAGCCGCTCCAGGAGGCGCGGCGTGTCGGGATGCCTCGGATGGATGTCGTTCAGATGGCGGATCAGGTTCTCGGGCCGCACCGACACGTCGCAAATTGGACATCGATCCATCGTCGCCATGGAGCGTCGTTCTCGCTGGGACCGGAAGTCAGGAGGAGGTCCTATTTAGGAGTGCCGCGGACGATGGCCGAACTCACGCGTACATCGCGCCGGAGGAATCCGCCGAGCGGATCGGATTATCGCCCAGGACTTTGTCCACCGCCCGCTCGAAGTCCGCCATCGATACGACCTCGCGGTCCTCGCGGATCGCGAACATGCCGGCCTCCGTGCAGATCGCATGGATGTCGGCCCCCGTCGCTCCGTCCGACTTGGAGGCGAGCCCGGCATACTCGACGTCGGCCGCGACGTTCATCTTCCGCGTGTGGATTTTGAAAATCGTCATCCGGGATTCGACGCCCGGCATCGAGATCTCGATGATCCGGTCGAAACGGCCCGGCCGCAGGAGGGCTTCGTCCAAGATGTCCGGTCGGTTCGTCGCTCCGATGATCTTGACCTCGCCGAGCGGATTGAAGCCGTCGAGTTCGGCGAGGAGCTGCATGAGGGTCCGCTGGACTTCCCGGTCCCCCGAGGTCGCGACCTCGAGGCGCTTCGCGCCGACGGAATCGAGTTCGTCGATGAACACGATCGAGGGCGCCTTCTCCCGGGCGAGCTGGAAAAGCTCGCGGACCAGCCGCGCCCCCTCGCCGATGTACTTCTGGACGAGTTCGGATCCGACGAAGCGGATGAACGTCGCCTGCGTCCGGTTGGCCACGGCCTTGGCGAGGAGCGTCTTCCCGGTCCCGGGCGGCCCGACGAGCAGCACGCCCTTCGGCGGCTCGATGCCGACCTTGCGATACAGGTCGGGCTTGAGGAGCGGGTCCTCCACGGCCTCGCGGAGCTCCCGCATCTGGCCTTCGAGGCCCCCGACGTCCTCGTACGTGACCGGCGGCTTGTCGATGATCTCGGCCCCGGTGACGATCGGATCGAGGGACGGCGGAAGGACGCCCATCACGGCCAGGGTCTGCTTGTTCAGCGCGACCCGCGCGCCGACGACGAGGTTCTCCTTCGTAATGTACTCGGCCGCATTGACGATGAAATCGGGACCCGTCGACGACTTGACGACGACCCGGCCGTCCGCCAAGATGTCGCGGATGTTGCCGATGATCAGCGGCGGGCTCTTCAGGCGATCGAGTTCCTGCTTCAGCCGCCGAATCTCTTTCTGCAGCCGGACGAGCTCGGTCTCCGCGTAGCGCTTCTCGCCCTCGACCCGCCGAGCCGTCTCCAAAAGCTTGTCGTTGCGGTCCTCGAGAGAGGCGATACGCTCCGACATTTTCTCCGAGAATTCTCGGATCTGATCGTCGTCCATAAGTTCGCCCGGTGGGGGGGCTCGATGACGAAGGCTATATACCCGGCATTTTCTACTTAGTCTTTACGGGGCTGTTTTCCTGATCTGCGAATTGTGCGGAGCCGACGTCCCGCGGTTGAAAAGCGTCGCCATCGACGCGACGGTCCTCGCCGTGTGCGGGGAGTGCGCCCGCTTCGGGGAGGAGGTGTCGGGCCCCGCCCTGCGGGCGAGCACGATGCCCCCGGTGATCGCCCAGCGGCTGGAGGCCCGCCAGCGGCGGATGACGCCGAAGGACGTCTATGAACAGGGGGGCGAACTCGAACTGATGGAGGACTTCCCGCGGCGGATTCGCGAGGCCCGGGAGGCCCGCGGGTGGAAACAGGCGGACCTGGGGGCCAAGATCAACGAGCGGGCGAGCGTGATCGCGAAGCTGGAAGCGGGAGCCATCAGCCCGGGCGACGAACTGGTCCGCAAGGTCGAGCGTCAGCTCGGGATCAAACTCAAAGAGCGAGTCCAGCCGGTCGCGGTCAAGAAGGCCGCGGCCTCGGGTGGGATCACTTTGGGGGACCTCCTCAAGGAAAAGGACGACGGCGCGTAGTCACGGCATCTGCAGGCGCGCCTTCACGGCCGGAAGGAACGGCGCCACGTCCACGCCGGCCTGGCGGGCCGCGATCATCGCGGCGACCTCGACCTCGACGTCCATCTTCTCCTGGACCTCGTTCACCCGACGGATGACCGCCTTCCGGTCCATGCCGGTCTTCGCGGCGATTGCATCGACGACCCGGAGGAACAGGTCCTCCTCGACCGGAGTGGGCATCGCGAGGATGGCGGTCGTGGGCACGTAGTCCCGCGGGACTTCGACGGTCGAGACGTCGAAGACCGGCCGGATCGTCCCATCGCGGGACTCGAGCAACTTCGTCTCGAGGCCGACCTGCAACAGGCGCTGGGCGTCCCTCGGCGGGAACCACCTCAGGTCCATGGAGGCCGACAGGACGAATTCGCGCTCGGTCAGGCTGTCGCGGCCTTTCCGCTTGTACAGGAGCGCGATTGCGTTGCGGAGCTCTTCCATGCGGATCGGGTGTCCAACGAACGGGCGGGGCTAGATAAACGTGCGGCGGGCGGGCGAATCTTTATCGGCTCCCAGGACGTTGATTCGGTGCTCCAGCGTAAGGTCGCGCCGACTCGTGACGCGCGATGCAAGCCTGGAGAGGATGCCGTATGGGTCCCTCCTCGACAGCCCCGGATTCGGGGCGTTCCGTGACAGGGGGACAACGCGGCGTCCAACAATCCCCCGGCTAGGGTCAGGGCGTCGAGTGAGCATTCGCTTGGCCGTGAAACGCGCTGTTACAGCCGGGGGACATCCCGGCCTCCCGACGCCCCTCTCGCTCCGGTCGCTCACGAGGACAGGCGGCTCATCAAGTCGTCAATCCCTTGGAGCGGCGAGGCGCCTCCATCGAAGTTCCGGAGGGCTTGAGCATTCGACTTTTCGAATTGGCGCAGGAATCCCAAGGCACGCCGCCCGAACCGGACCCGGTTCCCCCTCGCATTGAGCGCCGCCAAGGTCGCGTTCTCCCCCGTCACGAAGACGATACTCCCACCGCGGAATCGGATCTCCTGCAAGGGTCCGGTCGACGGATCCATCGTCGTCTCGACGAACATCCGGATCGCCGAGAGCATCCCTCCGACGATGTCGGAGTCCAAGCCTGCAGATTGGATCGGGGTCACATGATGCAGGAGGATCCCGCTTCGGTGGAGGAGGAAGACCTCGGCCGGACCGGAGGGACGGCGCAAGGCAGGGACGATGGGACCGGCCGGGAGGAATAGGGATCGCAAGACGAAGACGAGGACGGCCACGACGACCAGTGCGGGCAGCGGCGAGAGGGGAGCCTGAGGTCGCATCGGAAGGACGACGAGTGAGGTGGGCACGTTCGCGAGGCGCACCTGACCACCGCTTGCGTTGCCGTAGGTCGCCGCAACGGCCGCGTCGACCTGCTGCAAGTCGTTCGCGGGAGGCAGGGTTGCGGTGAAGGACAACACCGTCGTCCCGATCGGCACCGAATCGAGGACCCATGTCACCCGTCCGTCTCGGATCGTCGGTTCCCGGGTCGCGGACGTCACGACCATCGTCGCCGGGATCGTGACGACGACCGACACATCGTGCGCGGTCTTGTTCCCCATGTTCGTCACATCGACGCGATAGGTCACGGGGTTTCCGGGCATGACTGCGGACTCGTTCGCTTCCAAGCGCACGTCGACGTTCGCTTCTGCGACGACGCTCAGTGGGACGCTGTGGACGCTGGCGCTCAGTTGGATCGGATCCATCGAGTCCTCGTTGTCGTGGCCTTCGCCATTCTTCCAGAGGGCCACCGACGCGCCGTAAACGATGTCCCGTCCTTCCGTGCCCGCCTTCGCAACGGCCTGCACCTCAATCGAGAACGGACGCAGGTCGTCCTGGATGCAAACCCAGGTCCGCCTCGACTCGAGGCACGAATCCGGAATGGTCGTGGACGTGACGTCGAATCCGTCAAGAGGCGCCTCGGTGATCACGAGCTTTCGGGCTTTTTCCTTCAGCGGCTCGACCCAAATCCAGAAGCTCACGTTCTCCGTCGGAGAGGCTTCCGTGCGGCTGACGAAGATCGATGCCTGCACCGGCCGCTCCGAGTCTCCGGCCACCGCAGGGATGGACGCGACGAGGACGAGGCACACCGCGAAGATGAGCGGCAGGCACGCCCGGAATCGGCGGGGCGTCAGCTGGGCCAAGACCATCGATTCCACGTGCAGAGTTCTCCCTCCTTATCGAATGAATGCCCCAACGGCAGGTAAGTCATTCATTCGCAGGAGGAGCTAAGAGGATTCCGGCTAGATTATCACTTAGCCCGATAGCAGCGAGTCGATCCCAGTCCTGATGCGCGGGTCGGCGGTCAGGACGCAGCACGGGCTGCCGACTTCTTCCCGCGGGCTCGGCCGCGACGTCCCAGGAAGAGGGCGATGCCGAGGACCCCCAGGACCGGGGCGATCACCGTTTCGAACTCCGGGATGTAATAGAAGTAGGTCTCCGACGTCGACGACTTCCAATACAAACCACCGGAGGCCGTTCCGTACATCGCGTCGTTCGGCGCCCGAACCATGAGCGATGGGGAGTCTGACGATGTATCGATGGCGGTCCGCGATCCCCAAGCGCCGCCTGTACGCATCTTGTAATACAGCTGCGGCCCAGACGTCGAAACGTACAGAGCGTGCACGTTGTTGTCCTTGTCGACACCGATGGACGGGCGTGTGAAGATGGTCCCTGCTAAGGAGTCCACCGTCTCAGGGGCCTGCCAGCCGGCGGCCGGGTAGTCGAGGAGCCTTGCATAGATCCCCCGGCTGGTCCCGTTCACGTCCTTCTCATAGGCGACCCACAAATCTGCGTTCGCGTCCCAGGTCGTGGCGAGGGAGGGATAGGTGCCACTCGCGACGCCCATGGCCACCGTGTCGATTCCTGCGGTACCATCCCACTTCGTGAATTTCGCCGATGTATCACAGTTGCTCACGGCGAGATCCTTGCAGACCATCTGTCGAATCTCCCCCGTTCCGCCCGCCCGCACGTCGGGGTACTTCAGGTCGAACATTTCGTTGTCCATGAAGCCGCCCGTGCTGGCGGTGAAAGTGCTTGTACCAATCACGGTGAACGTCGTCCCGTCCCACTTGAAACCCCCGAGGCTCTGGGCGGTGTTCTCGCTGGCGGCGCCGAGGATCTTGATCGTGCTACCTGACACGGGATTGGTCCGGGCCTGGATCCACGTATGGTCGGTGGAGCCCGTGGCCACCGTGGTGATCGTCCCCCAGGTATTCGGAGCCGTGAACGTGCGGTATGCGAGATTGTTGGGGGCAGTGCTCATCACAAGGAGGCCTTTGCTCCCTGACGCCTCCCATGCGAAATCGAACGAGCGGAAGTTGACTTGGGCGATCACGCCATGTGTCAGCTGATTTGCCCATGCGCTCCCGGTCCAGTAGCAGGTGCTCAGATTGTAGCTGGGGTCGTCCACGACCGCGAGGACCATGTCGTTCGCCGTCGCGAGGGGGTTCGCCTTCAGTCGGGTGTACCGGATCGTCGCACCACTCGCGCAGGCAAAGGTGACGGCGCTGCCCCAAGAGGTGGTGTACTCCTTGGAGACGATGCTTGCACTATTGCTCGCAGCGACCGCCAGTAGGTTCCCGGAGCCGGACTCCCAGGCGAGGTCCGCATTGTCGCGGTCCACCGGACCCACGTTCGTCGTCGCGATCGCCGCGAAGTTTCCCCAGGCTGTACCATCCCAGATCCAAGCGTTGACGTGGGTGTTCGTCAAATCACCGCCAATCAATCCAATCTGATTGCTCCCTCTCTTGGAAGCGAGCTTGACCACCGAGTACACGTAGTGAGTGGATGCGCTGCCTGGGTCGTCGATGTACTGCTCCGCGCTCCAACTTCCTCCAGAGTAGGTCTTGTACGCGAGGTCCTGCGTCCCGCTCCCTCCTTCCTTGTGGTAGGCAAGGACTGCTTTCCCGCTGACCTGTTCATAGGCGATATCGAACCGAGCCTGTGGTGTGCCGCTGGCGGGCGCCGTCGACCACACTTGGCCGATGTTGTTCGTCACGACGCAAGTCGGCGTGCACACATAGGCATCGAGGAAGCCGTCGTCGCTCTCCGTCACGACGATGTGGGTATTAACATCCGTCGGCGACCACGCCATCCGGACAACCCGGATCGGGTTGTTGGCACTCGCTTGTTCGGCCTCGGCACTCCACGTCGAGCCATCCCAGGTCCGTGTCTTCGGACTGTTGATGGTGCTGCTTCCAGTGTTCGAACGATACGCAATGGCCGCCTGTTCGGCCGTATTATCGAAGTAGCCAGCCAAGGTCACGTAGTTGTTCTGCGGCGACACGTCCACCGAAAGACCGGTGTAGGTCGTGCCCCAAATCACCGTGGGCCGCCACGTCCCTCCTGCGCGGTTCTTGTAGTACACCGACCCCGGCGCGGGATGGTATTGCAGGTCGAAGTTCTCATAGGTGTGACTGCCCGTATCGGCGGTGAACGAGTTCGCGCCGACGACCGTAAATGCGCTTCCGTCCCAGGTAATCGCACCCAGGTCGTCATTGGGATCCAAGACCGCGCCTAGGATTTTCGGCCTTCCAGGCTGTGGGAACGGGTTCGTGCGCAGGGTGACCCAGTAATGGAGGGTTGTGCCCATCGCCACATTCGTGATCGTCCCCCATGTGTTCGGCGCGGTGAACGTGCGGTACGTGATCTGTCCCGACGTCGTCCCCCAAACGAGGAGGCCTCTGCTTCCGGTGCTCTCCCAGGCGAAGTCCTCGGACCGAGTGGTCCAACTGTCGCTAGTAGCGTCGTGGGCCACGAAGTTCGACCACCCGCTTCCGCTCCAATAGCAGGTGCTGACGGCGCTGAGAGCCTGGCCGATGAGGAGGATCATCTCGTCCGTCGTGGGGACGGGATTCGGTTTCAAGGACAACCAATAATCGTTCTTCCCCGACGTACCGCACGGGTATGTGGAAGACGAGCTCCAGCTCGTCGTGAACTCTCGGTAGACGATGGTCTCTCCTAACGTGCCTGTGGCTGTCACAGCGAGGAGGTGGCCGGAATTCGACTCCCACGCGATGGCCATCCTATTACCTACGGTGGACGCGAAGCCGGTCGCCGTAACCTCGGCGAACGATCCAAAGGCGGTCCCGCTCCAGATCCAGGCGGTGACGACGCCGTTCGAGGTCCCGGCCATCAACCCGACTTGGTCACTTCCGGCCTTCGGTGCCAACTCGATCTGCGAATACTGAAGGTCCGTGGCGTTGTTTGTGTTATCCAAGTATTGCTCTGGCCCCCACGACCCTGTGTACTCACGGTAGGCGATGTCGTGAGTCGTGTCTGTGGACAGGACCCCGTATACGAGCAGCGCCCTCCCGCTGAGTTCCTCATATGCGATATCGAAGCGATAGTCGGCGTTGCTTGGTGTCGACCAAACCTGCCCCAGGTTGTTCGTCACGGTGCAGGTCGGAGTGCACACGTACGCATCGAGCCAGCCGTCATCGCTCACCGTCACGACGATCCGTTGATCGCTGGCAATCGGGGAGTATGCCATCCGCACGTTACGAAGGGGACTGCCGGCCGTCGATTCCTCGGTTTCCGGCGCACTCCACGAGGTGCCGTCCCATGTCCGACTCTTCGGGCTGTTGACCGTGTTCGTCCCGGTGTTCGATCGATATGAAATCCAGGCTTCTTCGCCGAACGTCTTCGACTGACTCCAAGCGATATGGGGATAGTTACTCGAGTCCGTGGAAACGGTTGGCATGTATCCGGGGTTGGTGTCATCCACATTCGTGACGGCCTGCCAGATCGCGGGATTCGCCAGCTGGGCTTCGGTCGGATAGGCGACCGTCGTCTTCGAGTACCGGACGAGATTGATCGTGCTCTGGTCACCGGAGCCAGAAGCGGAGACCCACACGACATGGAGGAATCCGCCCGAGTCCATCGCAATCGATGGCTCCGCCGAATCGCGGGCCAAGATGAGAGCGCTGTCTCCGGATCGTCCCGACGCGAGGACAACCTGTCCGCTCCAAGTGGATCCGCTCGTGTCACGGCTTCGGATGAGGACGACGCGGTCCCAGACGCTATTCGAAGAGACGGTGACGTAGTCCAGATACAAATCGGACTGAGTGACGTCGCCGATTTCCGTCGCCCCGATGAATCGAACGGCGGGAGCGCCCGAGTTGAACTCCGCGGTCGTCAAGGTGTATGCCTGCGCCGCGTTGTCATCTGCGGTCTTCATAATCGTGATGCGCGTCGTCCAGGTG
>Ga0209057_1000155_pt1 | contig 60457 bp, 52 predicted proteins | sample GraSoiAngelo_146_FD_185903 | JGI IMG/M metagenome (GOLD analysis project Ga0209057, IMG submission 185903) | Grasslands soil microbial communities from the Angelo Coastal Reserve, California, USA - 14_1009_05_30cm (SPAdes) (version 2) | ecosystem: Environmental > Terrestrial > Soil > Grasslands ...
CCGGGTCTCGCGGCGATCGTGGTCCAGACGCAGGCGATCTTCACGATCGCCCTGGCCGCGCTCGCGCTTCGTGAGGCGCCCTCGCGCCGACAAGTCGCCGGCATCGCGAGCGCGGTGGCCGGGCTGCTCGCGATCGCGCAGACGACGGGCCACGATCTCACGCTGGTCGGGCTCGGGCTCTCGCTGCTGTCGGCCATCTCGTGGGCGATCGGCAACCTCCTCCTGAAGCGCCTGCCGTCCGTGTCGATGCGTGATCTGGTCGTGTGGCTGAGCCTGGTGCCGCCGCTGCCCGCGCTGCTGCTCTCGCTCGCCCTCGACGGACCCTCCGGCTTCGCGCGCGCGGTCGGCGCGCTGACGTGGCCGGCGATCGTCGCGGTCCTCTATCTCGGCGTAGTGGCCACCGTGCTCGCCTACGCGATCTGGGGCGATCTGCTGCGGCGCTACCCGGCGGCGACGGTGACGCCGTTCGCCCTGCTGGTGCCGTTCGTCGCCGCCTACGCCTCGTCGCTCGTGTTCGGCGAGCGCTTCGGCGGGCTGCGCCTGATCGGCATGGCGCTGGTGCTGCTCGGCCTCGCGGTGATCGTGCTGCCGTGGCCGCGAGTGGGTGACGCCCGCTCGGGTACGCTTCACGCGTGACGCAGCCGATCGCCGCCACACGCGCCGACGTGCCCGACGTCATCGCGCTCCTGGCTCGCATCTGGGAGGAGTACGGCTTCATCTGGGAACCGGAGACCGAATTCCCGGATCTCTTCCGCTTCGACGAGCACTACGCGCCGCCCCACGGCGCCTTCTGGGTCGTGCGCGACGCCGGGCAGCTGGTCGGCTCGATCGGCGTGGAGCGGGTGGACGCAACCACCGCCGAGATCCACCGCCTCTATCTCGACGCGCACCTGCGCGGCCGCGGCCTCGGCCGGGCGCTGGTGGAGGAGGTGCTCGCGTGGTGCCGCGCCAACGCCTTCACACGGCTGGTGCTGTGGTCGGACACCCGCTTCGAGCACTCGCACCGGCTCTACCGGCGGCTGGGCTTCACGCAGCTGCGCGAGCGCACGGTGCCGAACGACCCCAACGCCTCGCGCGAATATCGGTTCGAGCGCGACGTGTGAGGACACTGGAGGGACCGTGATGACCACCGTGCTTGCCGGCATCGGACACGCGCTCGGCTTCGCCTTCGCGATGCTCTGGGAGATCCTCTGGGCGCTGATCCTCGGCTTCGCGCTCTCCGGTGTCGTCCAGGCGGTGGTCTCGAAGCGTCAGATGAGCCGGCTGCTGCCCGACGACTCACCGCGCACGCTGGCGATCGCGTGCGCGCTCGGCGCCGCGTCGTCGTCGTGCTCGTACGCCGCGGTCGCGCTCGCGCGGTCGATCTTCCGCAAGGGCGCGAACTTCACGGCGGCCATGGCCTTCGAGTTCGCGTCCACGAACCTCGTCGTCGAGCTCAGTATCATCATGATCCTGGTGCTCGGCTGGCCGTTCGCGGCCGCGGAGTTCTTCGGCGGACTATCGATGGTCGCGATCCTGGCCCTGTTGTTCCGCGCGTTCCTGCGTCGCGAGCTGGTCGAAGAGGCGCGCCGTCAGGCTGATCGGGGTCTCGTCGGCTCGATGGAAGGCCACGCCGAGATGGACATGTCGGTCACCGAAGGCACGCTGTGGCAGCGCATCACGTCCGCTCGTGGTTTCACAGCCATCAGCCACTACTTCGTGATGGACTGGGTCGCGGTATGGCGGGACGTCGCCGGCGGGCTGCTCCTCGCCGGCGCGCTGGCGGCATGGGTGCCCGAACGTTTCTGGCAATCGTTCTTTCTGGTCGGCCATCCTCTCGTCGCGATGATCTGGGGGCCGCTGGTCGGACCGTTCGTCGCAATGCTTTCGTTCGTCTGCTCGATCGGCAACGTGCCGCTGGCCGCGGTGCTCTGGAACGGCGGCATCAGCTTCGGCGGCGTGATCTCGTTCATCTTCGCCGACCTCATCGTGCTACCGATCCTGAACATCTACCGGAAGTACTACGGCATGCGCATGACGTGGTTTCTGCTGTGGACCTCGTACGTCTCGATGGCGCTCGCGGGCCTGGCGGTCGAGTTGCTGTTTCTCGCGCTGGGTTTCGTTCCGTCCCAGCGGCAGGCCATCGTGATGGAGCCGCACGTGACGTTCAACTACACGACGGTCCTGAATCTCGTCTTCTTCGCGCTGGCGGCCGTGCTCGTCGTTCAGTTCATGCGGACGGGCGGGCCGCGGATGCTGCGGATGATGAATCAGCCCGCCCCTCCAGGCCACGCTGGGCCGTCGCATCACCACGATCGGTCCTAACTGCGCGTGGTATAGTACCGGCGTCATGCGAGTGTGCCGTGCAGCCGTCGCCGTGATCGCCGTCGTCGTGTGGGCGCTTTCCGCCCCGCTGGCCATGGCATCGGGCGATTGCATGGCGATGGGCGCGATGTGCGAGGGCCCGTGCGGCGCCTCGTCCTGTCTCACGACGAGCGCGCCGGTCAGTCACGTGATCCTCGCGACCATCGCGATCGTGTCGCCGCGCGCCCCCGAAGATCTCGCGAGCGTTCCTCTCGCGCTCACTGACCCGCCTCCCAGACCCGTTCTCCACTCCGCGTAGCTCGTAGTCTGTCCGCGTACGGAGCGTTTGGCCGCGGCACGCGTCCCTCTCGCGACGGCGCGCTGCCGATTGAGCGATGCGCGGACGATCCGGCGAACGACAAGCGTTTCGCAAGGTGGAGACATGGTCAACTGGCTGATCGAGGCGTCGCTTCGGAATCGTTTCCTGGTGCTCGGTCTGTTCGTGCTCGTGGGCGCCTGGGGGTACTGGGCGCTGCTGACGACGCCGATCGACGCGATCCCTGATCTCAGCGACAACCAGGTCATCGTCTTCACCGACTGGACGGGCCGCTCGCCGCAGGAGGTCGAGGACCAGATCACCTATCCGCTCACGGTGAGCCTCCAGGGCCTGCCCGGCGTGCGCGTCGTCCGATCGGCCTCCGCCTTCGGATTCTCGATGATCAACGTCATCTTCGAGGACTCGGTCGATCTCTACTTCGCGCGCTCGCGCGTGCTGGAGCGGCTGAACTTGCTGACCAAGGCGCTGCCGGCCGGGGTCGTCCCGACGCTCGGACCCGACGCGACGGGTGTCGGCCACGTGTACTGGTACACCGTCGAGGGGAAGGGATACTCGCTGCGCGATTTAAGATCGCTCCAGGACTGGTTCATCCGCTACCAGCTCAACTCGGTGCCCGGCGTCGCCGAAGTCGCGAGCATCGGCGGCACGGTGCGGCAGTACCAGATCGACGTCGACCCCAACCGGCTGCGCGCCTACAAGATCCCGCTCTCGGCCGTCGTCGACGCGGTCCTGCGCAGCAACCGCAACGTCGGCGGCAACGTCGTCGAAGCGAGCGGCACCTGGTCGGTCGTTCGAGGCCTCGGCCTCATCGAGAGCGTGCGCGACGTCGAGGACATCGTCGTCGGCGCCGAGGGCGGCGTGCCGATCTTCATCAAGCAGGTGGCCCAGGTGAGGGTCGGCGACGCGTTTCGGGCCGCGGCGCTCGTCAAGGGGACCGACGAGGCGGTGGGCGGCGTGGTCGTGGCCCGCTACGGGGTCAGCACCGTGGACGTCATCAACCGCGTCAAGGAGAAGATCACCGCACTCCAGACGGGCCTCCCGGCCGGCGTGAAGATCGTGTCCTTCTACGACCGCTCGGCGCTCATCCAGCGGGCGGTCCAGACCCTCAAGCGCGCCCTCATCGAAGAGACGATCGTCGTCACGCTCGTCAACGTCGTCTTCCTGCTGCATCTCCGCTCGGTGTTGATCGTGACGATCCCGCTCCCGCTGGCCGTCCTCACCGCCTTCCTCTTCATGCGCTACCTCGGGATCAGCTCCAACATCATGTCGCTGGCCGGCATCGCGATCGCCATCGGCGTGCTGGTGGACGCCGGCATCGTGGTGACGGAAAACGCGTTCCGGTTCATGGAGAAGCGCGGCGTGAACACCCGCAATCGCGGCCGCGTGGCCGAGACCGTGCTCGAGGCGACGCGTCTGGTCGGCCGGCCGATCTTCTTCTCGCTCGCGATCATCATCCTGGCCTTCCTGCCGGTGTTCGCACTCACCGGGCAGGAGGGCAAGCTCTTCCACCCGCTGGCGTATACGAAGACGTTCTCGATGATCGGCGCGACGATCCTGTCGGTGACGCTGGTGCCGGTGCTCTGCACCTTGCTCATCGGCGGCCGGGTGCGCGGCGAGGAGCACAACCCGCTGATGCGCCCGCTGGTGTGGCTGTATCGTCCGATGCTCGACTTCGCTTTGCGACACCGCGTCGCCACGCTTGCGGTGGCGATTCTCATCGTAGCCGGCGCCGGCGTAGTGCTCCCCGGGATCGGCTCGGCACCGCCGCTCAACGAGGGCGACCTCATGTTCATGCCGGTGACCGATCCCGCCATCGGGCTCGGTCAGGCCATCGAGATCACGCGCAAGCAGAACGAAGCGATCCAGAAGTTTCCCGAGGTCGCGTCGGTCGTGGCGAAGGTCGCCCGCGCCGACACGTCCACGGACCCCGCGCCAGTCAACATGACGGAGACGGTCGTGAGCCTCAAGCCCGACCGGGAATGGCGCCCCGGGATGACGCGCGAGAAGCTCATCGGCCAGCTGGATGAGGCCACCACGCTGCCCGGCGTGTCGAACATCTGGACGCAGCCGATCATCAACCGCATCAACATGCTGACGACCGGCATCCGCTCCGAGGTGGGGGTCAAGGTCTTCGGGAACGACCTCAACGCTTTGCAGGAGCGGGCGCGCGTCATCGCCGACGTTCTGCGGCCCATCCCGGGAGCGGCCGACGTATACCCCGAGCAGGTGACGGGGGCGCCCTATCTCGATATCCGCGTGAAGCGCGAGGCCGCCGCCCGATACGGCATCACGGTCGGAGCGGTTCAGGACGTCATCGAAACCGCGGTGGGCGAGACGAATCTCACGCTCACGATCGAGGGACGCCAGCGTTTTCCGGTGCGGGTCCGCTATGCGCCGGAGTACCGGGCCGATCCGGCCGCGCTGGCGGGCGTGCTGGTGACCGCGCCGAACGGTACCCAGGTGCCGCTCGTCCAGGTCGCTGACATTCGATCCGTCTCCGGCCCCTCGATGATCTCGAGCGAGAATGGCCTACTCGTGGTCAGTGTGCTGCTGAACGTCCGCGGCCGAGACGTCGGCAGCTTCGTCGAAGAAGCGCGTCGGGTCGTCGCTGAGCGCGTATCACTACCCCAAGGCTCCTACATCGAATGGAGCGGGCGTTACGAGAATGAGCGACGCGCGCGGGAGCGCCTGCAAATCGTGATTCCGATCGTTCTGGGCGTAATCTTCGTACTGCTCTACCTGACCTATCGGTCGTTCCTGGACGCTACCCAAGTCCTGCTCGCCGTCCCGTTCGGGCTCGCAGGCGGCATCTATCTTGTGGCCGCGCTCGGCTACAAGCTCTCCATTCCTGTGTGGGTCGGGTTCATCGCGCTGTTCGGCACGGCCGTGCAAACGGCGGTGGTGATGGTCATCTATCTCGAAGAGGCCGTCGCACAGAAACGGGAGGATATGGGCGGTCGACTGACGCCCGAGGCGCTGCTGGAGGCGGTCAAGGAAGGCGCGCTGCTCCGGCTTCGGCCGAAGGTCATGACGGTCTCCACGATCGTGGCGAGCCTGCTGCCGATCATGTGGAGTCATTCGACCGGCGCCGAGGTCATGAAGCCGCTCGCGACGCCGGTGCTCGGCGGCATGGTGAGCTCGCTCGGCCTCGTCCTCATCGTGACGCCGGTGATCTTCTACTGGCTGCGAGAGCGAGAGCTGCGGCGCAGTGAAGCCGAGGAGCGAGCCGGCCAACGGGTCGGCGAGCGGCCCGTACTGGACTCGAACGAGTAAAGGCACAACATCACAGAAGGGAGACGACCGATGAAGCGTCTGACCGCAATGTTGACAGCGTTGGTCTTCGTGTTCGGATTCGGAAGTGTGGTGTGGGCCGAAGAGAAGACGCTCGCCACCCAGAAGAGCAAGGACGTCGTCATCGCGCTGAAGAGCGAGGCCGGCCAGTGGAAGCGGGGCAAGAACGACTTCGTCCTGGAGTTCACCTCGGCCAAGGACAAGCAGCCGATGGATGCCGGCAAGGTGACGCTGAGCACCAGCATGACGATGTCGGGCATGACGCCGATGATCGCCGGCGCCATCCTGAAGCCCGACAAGACGCCGGGGCGCTACCTGGGCGCGATCGAGTTTCCCGACACGGGGACGCGCCAGGTGACGGTCGCCTGGGATGGGCCGGCGGGCAAGGGCTCGACGAAGTTCTCGGTTCCCGTCCGCTAGCGCCATGGCTTGGCCAAGCGGAACGCTCGTGTTGCTCCTGGTGGCGGCTCTCGCCGCCACCGGCGTCGCTCAGGCCCAACCCGGCAGCGAGCTCACGGTGGACGAGGTCGTCGCCCGCGCGCTCGCCGACAGCCCTGATCTCCGCGCCACGCGCGCGGAGATCGACGCGGCCGTCGGGCGTCTCCAGCAAGCGGGCTTGCGTCCCAACCCGATGCTGGAGCTGGGGGGCCAGAAAGCGCTGAGCCCGGACAACAACGTCACGATCGGACTCACCGTCCCGCTCGATCTCAACGGCCGCAAGGAAGGCCGTGTCGCCGTCGCGGAGCGGGAGCTTCAGATGAAGCGCGCCCAGGTCCGTGACCGAGAGCGGCGTCTGGCCGCCGACGTCCGGATGAAGGCGGGCGAGCTGCTCGCGGCGCGACGGAGCCTGGCCGTCACCGACGATCTGCTGGGCGTGAATCGCGACGCGCTTCGGCTCGTCCGGGATCGCGTGCGCGAGGGCGCGACGCCGGCGCTCGAGGAGAACTTGATGCTCGTCGAGGTCAATCGTCTCGACGCCCTGCGGCAGCTCCTCGCGAGTCGCCTCGACATCGCGTCGCTTCAGCTGAAGGCGCTGGCCGGCATGGCGCCCGATGCCCCGCTGGCGCTGCGCGGCGACCTCGCCCCGAGCGGAGCGCCGCCCATCGCGGACGAGGCGGTACGTCAGGCGCTGACGGCGCGCCCCGATCTCGACGCTGCCCGTGCCGACGTCGCGATGGGCGCGGCGAAGATCCGCAAGGAGCGGGCGGAGGGCCGGTGGGACGCCAGCGTCAACGTCGGCTACCAGCGCCAGGACTTCGGCTTCGATCTGAACGGCGTCACCAGCAGCGGCGCCACGCGTCCGATCCAGGACGTCTTCCATTACTTCGGCGCTGGCGTGAGCATCGTGCTCCCGGTGCGTAATCGTAACCAGGGCAACATCGCGGCGGCGTCGGCAGAGGCGCAGGCGGCCGAGCGGCGGCTCCAGTTCGCCGAGCTGACGGTCCGCCAGGAGGTGGCGGCGGCCCTCGCGCAGTACGCGGCGGCGCGGCGCTCGCTGGAAATCTACGAGCGGGGCGTCCGCGACGTCGCGACGCGCAACCTCATCGTCGTGCGGCAGACGTACGCGTTGGGACGTGGCTCGCTGCTCGACGTGATCGCCGAGCAGCGGCGCTACATCGAGATCGAGAACGGCTATACGGACACGCTCAAGCAGGTGTACGACGCGATGGTCGAGATCGATCGGGTGACCGCCACGATCTCGAGCACTGCGGGGAGATGACCGATGGATGACGAAATGATCGACGACCGGCCGGCACGCCGCATCCGCAGCCGCCTGCGCCGATACGTCGGCCTGGCCGCCGGCGCTGTCGCGCTGCTTGTGCTCGGCGCTGCGGGCGGAATCATATGGAGTGAGCGACATGGCAGCGGTGCGCGCGCCAAGCCGGTGGCGCCGGCGCGGGATGCTCAAACCCCCGCCGCTTCGCCCGGCGGCGCGTCAATGCCGGGGATGCCGGCCCCGGCGGGACCAGCGAAGACCGAGGAGACCATCGAGCTCTCGTTGACGCCGGAGGCCATCGAACGCGCCGGGATCAGGATCGCCGAGGTCAAGAGCCAGACGTCCGTCTCGGTCATGACGGTCCCCGGGACCGTCATGTCGAACGCGTACCGCGACACGAAGGTGAACGCGCTCGTGGGCGGCATCGTGCGCCAGGTGGCGGTGGAGCTCGGCGCCTCGGTGCGCCGGGGCGCGCCGCTGGCGGTGATCTTCAGCGGCGAGCTCGCCGACGCGCAGATGAAGTACGTGTCGATGCAGGCGATGCTCGAGGCCGACCATCAGAAGCTCGAGCGGACTCAGAAGCTGGTCGCGCTCGGCTCGGCCAGCCGCCAGGAGCTGGAGGAAGTGACCGCCGTCCACACTGGCCACGAAACCGAGGTGGCCGCCGCGCGCCAGCGGCTCCTGCTGTTGGGCCTGTCGGCGGACCGCGTCGGAAAGCTCGAAAGCGCGTCGCAGGTTGTATCCGAAGTCACGGTATCCTCGCCGGCCGATGGCCTGGTGATCTCCCGCGCTGTGAACCCGGGGCAGGTCATCAACGCCGGCCAGGAGCTGTTCGTCGTCACGGATCTGAGCACCGTCTGGGTCATCGGCGATCTCTACGAGCGCGACTTCTCTCGCGTCCGCGTGGGCTCTCCGGCCACGGTCACGATTGCCTCGATGCCCGGCCGCACGCTGAAGGGCAGCGTGGCCTACATCGACCCGCGAGTCGATGCGCCGACACGGACCGCGAAAGTGCGCGTCGAGGTGCCGAACCGCGGCGGCGACCTGCGCCTCGGCATGTTCGTCACCGTGAGCTTCGAGACCGGCGCGGCCGAGCGGATCATCGTCGTGCCGCGCGCCGCCGTCCAGACGCTGGGCGACCGCGCGGTCGTGTACATTCCTGTGAACGGGGAGGAAGGCAAGTTCATCGAGCGCACGGTGAAGCTCGGGGCGCCGATCGGTGAATTCGTGCCGGTGCTGGACGGACTCAAGGCCGGCGACAAGGTCGTCACCGATGGAAGCTTCTTCCTCAGGGCCGAAGCCACGCGCACGCGGTCTGGCGGATGAGCGCCCGCGTCAGGCCGCCAGATCGCGACGCCGAGACTCGTACTCTTCCCGCGAGATCTCGCCGCGCGCGTAGCGCTCGCGGAAGATGTCGAGCGCTCCGTTCCGCGGAGCGGGCGCCCACCTCCTGCGCGACTGCCCTGTTATCCTCAGTCCCCGCAGCATGTCTCTCCACGCAGCGCCTCGACGCCCTCCCTGGTGATCAATGCAACCATGGCGAGGCCGGCGAGCGGATCGGCCCACCACCATCCGAGCCACGCATTGAGCGCCAGCCCAACGAGCAAGATCGCCGAAAGGTATGCACAGACCGCCGTCTGACGCGTTTCGGCCTCGAGCGCGCCGCTGTTGAGCTGTGCGGCGACACGGCGCTTGAGACGGACCAGGATCGGCATGACGACGAGCGACAGCGCGGCGACGACCATCCCGACGCTGCTGGCCGCGGGCGCCTCACGGCTCACGAGCGCCTTGGTGGCGTCGACTGCGACATAGAGCGCCAGCGCCACGAAGCACACACCGATGATACGGAGCGCCCGCCGCTCCGCGCGCTCGCGTTCGGCTTCATCCTGGTCACGCGCCAGCCGCCAGACGGCGGCGAGGCTGCTCGCGACTTCGATCGCGGAGTCCAACCCGAACCCGACCAGAGCGATGCTGCCGGCGATGAGTCCCGCGCCGATGGAGATCAGGCATTCCGCCGAGTTCCACGCGATCGTCAGATACTGAAGTCGGCGCCCGTGATGTGCGATCGCGAGGCGGCGTTCAGCGGCATTCGTCTGCATCGACATGTCGTTCGCGAGTGTGCATCACCTTGCTTCACCCCACAAGGTCGAGGCCGTCGGCATGACCCTTACTGAACGTCTTGACCTTGACCCTGGGGGCCGGGTTTACGCTCCGGGTGTGGGACGAAACGGCCTGTTCATCGGTGAGCTCGCGGCCCGGGGCGGGACGACTCGTAAGGCGCTGAGGCTCTACGAGACGGCAGGCATCCTGCCCGCGCCCCGCCGCACGGCGTCCGGCTACCGCGTGTACGACGCCGAGGCGCTGAGGCTGCTCGGATTCGTGCGTCAGGCGCAGCGGCTCGGTTTCACGCTCGGCGAGATCAAGGAGATCGTCGGCATCAAGCGCGCCGGTCGCGCGCCGTGTCCGCACGTCCGCGATCTCGTCAGACGGAAGGCGGACGAGCTCGACCAGCGGCTCGAGGACCTGCAACAGGTTCGCAACGGCCTTCGCCATTTGCTGAAGCGCTGGCGGTCGGCGCCGAGGGGCGCCGCCGCCGTCTGCCCGCACATCGAACACACCAGGAGGACGATGAGATGAAGAACGTGAAGATGTCGCTCTGCCCGGCGTGCACCGCGTGCCCCGAAGTCGAGATCGTCGGCGACGAAATCCGGATCGGCGAGGCGGGCAACCTCGTCGTCTTGAAAAAGGACGAGTGGAATGTTCTCGTGGACCTGATCGCGTCGGGGCGAGTGTCGAAGCTCTGATCGAATGAGCAGGGAGGCTGAGCAATGAAGAGACTGTACTGGGTGCTGGTCGCGGCGTTGGTGCTCGTCGTCACCGCCACCGCCGGGGCGCAGATGCAGCCGCCGCCGTCGGGTCAGCCGGGGCAGCAACACCCGCTGCCCGGCGGGGGTCCGGGCATGGGCGCCGGCATGTGTCCCATGATGATGGGTGGCGGCGGGAGGATGGGCGGCTCGCCCGGCGAGTCGGCCCGCATGATGCAGATGCGTGGCGAGATGATGAAGGCGATGGGCGACATCATGATCAAGTACGGGAAGGCGATGGAGAGCGCGAAGTAGCGGCGGGCGGCTCGGCCTGTCACAGTCTCCTGGGGCTCGGGTCTAAGAGTCAGGAGACGGTCTATGGCCAGTGACTTGCCGCTCGCCGATCTCGCGCCGATGGACGACGCCGACCGCGCCCTGGTGGAACCTGCGGCGGCGGGCGAGCGGCAGGCCCTCGAGGACCTGGTCCGGCGTCACCAGGCGTGGATCTACAACATCGCCATCCGCATGCTCGCGCACCCCCAGGACGCCGAGGACGCGACACAGGAAGTCCTCATCAAGGCCCTCACGCGGCTGTCGTCGTTCGAGGGCCGCAGCACCTTCCGGACCTGGCTCTATCGGATCGTGGTGAACCACGTCCTGAACATGAAGCGCGGGCGCCTGGAGCCTGAGACGCTGACGTTCGGCTGTTACGCCCATGGGCTGGACAACACGCCCGACCTCGATCCCCCGGACGAGGCGAGCGTGCCCGTCGACGTCCGGCTGGTCGTCGACGAAGCGCGGATCAGCTGCACCGCGGGCATGCTGCTCTGCCTCGACCGCGCGCAGCGGTTGGTTTACATCCTCGGCGAGATCCTGGAGGTCAGCGATGCCGTCGGGGCCGAGCTGCTGGAGATCAGCCGCGACAACTTCCGCCAGCGCCTCGCGCGGGCGCGCCGCGATCTCCACAGTTTCATGAACGACAAGTGCGGGCTGGTCGATCCGGCCAATCCGTGCCGCTGCGAGAAGAAGACCCGCGGCTTCATCCAGGCCGGGTACGTCGATCCGAACAAGCTGCTGTTCGCCCGTGCGCGCATCACGCACGTGCGCGCCGTCGTTCCCCAGACGGACAGAGCGCTCACCGCCCTCGACGCGCAGTGCGCACGCGTCTATCGCGAGCATCCCTTTTACGAGGCGCCGGACATCGTGCCGGCGCTGCGACGCCTCATCGAGAGCGAGGAGTTCCGGCGGGCGACCGACCTGCCGTGACGGCGACGATGTCGCTCGTCGCCGTCGTGTGCGCGCTGACGTTCGTCCACTTCGCCGCCGCGCAGATGCGTGGTCCGCTCGTTCCGCTCTACGCCGTCGCCCACGGCGCGACGGCGACCGGCGTCGGGTTCATCGTGGCCGCGCACATGGCGGTGGCGGCGCTGGCGTCGATCCCGCTCGGCCGGGCCTCCGACGTTTGGGGCCGTCGGACCCTGCTCTTGGCGGGAATGGCCACGAGCGCGGTGACTTCGCTCCTCCTCACACTGGGCGAGGGCGAGGTCGCCCTCGCGGTGATCTACGGTCTGGCGGGACTGGGCGTGGCGGCCTTTACGCCCAGCGCCATGTCGTTGGTGGGCGACGCGGCCGCGCCGGGGGCGGCCGGCCGCGCGTACGCGTGGTATGCAACGGCGCACTACGGCGCGATCGGTGTCGGACCGTTCCTGGGCGGACTGGCCGCCGAATGGTGGGGCTATCGCGCGGCCTTCGGGGCCAGCGCCGCCGGCGCCGCGATCGTGTTCGCGCTCGGCTTGGCGATTAACGTACATCCCGCGCACACGACGTCGGCGGCGCGCGCGACGTTCCGCGACGTTCGAGCCAATCCGAGTGTCTGGGCAGGGTGGATCGTCGCGGCGAGCGGCCTTCTCACGCAGGGCGTGGTCTTCACGTTCTTTCCATTGCTCGGCGAGGCGAGGGGCCTCTCCCCGGCGGCCATCGGACTCGTCTTCCTGGTTCTGGGCATCGCGAACACCGCCGCGCGTGTCCCGGCCGGATGGCTGATGGATCGCACCCAGCGGTCGGCTCCGTACGCTGTCGGCGGCGTCCTCGCGGGATCGGTCGCGACCGCGTTGTTGCCGCACGTCAGCGAGAGCGTGCCGCTCCTGGCGCTGGTCGCGGTGTTCGGCGTGGTGAGCGGGACGGCCGGCGTCGCCATCGGCGTCGCGCTCGCCGCCGCCACGCCACCGGCCGCGCGGGGGCTCGTCATGGGCGGCTACAGCACCGCGCTCTATCTCGGGCTGGCGCTCGGGTCCTTTGCGCTCGGGCCCGTCATTACGCGTTACGGATATGCAACGGGATTTGGCGTGGGGGCGGGTGTCGGCGCAGTGGGGGCCGCTATAGCCACGGCTCTCTGGGTCAAGGAGCAGCACGACTGCGACAAACCGTTATCGTCTTGATGGGCGACCGCGACCGGCGGACCGTTTACCCGACTGCCGTGCCTGCCGCTCCTTGCAGTGGAGATGCTGCCAACGTAGCCCGAGCTCTTTGCCGGCTGCGACTCCGGCGTACCTTGCTTTCTTGCCGTCGAAGTCGGTCTTCGTCACGAGCTTCTTGCAGAGTGGGCACACTTTCGGCGGGGGTGTCCGTTGGATGCGCCGAGCACGCGGCGGACGTCTATTCTTCACGTCCGCCCTTTTCCAGGAAGCTGACGAACGCGCGGGCGCTGGCGCTCAGCGGCCGGCGCTCATCGTGGATGACGTGGAAGTGTCGCCTGATCTTCATCTTCTCGACCGCGACCACGCGGAGCCGGCCCGATCGCACCTCGTCCACGATGGCGTAACGTGAGACGAACGCGATTCCCAGCCCGGCCAGCACGGCGCGCTTGATCGTCTCCGTATGGTCGAGTTCCATCCCGGGGCGAATTGTGACGCCCGCCTCGCGCAGGGCGCGTTCCATGACCTGACGCGTTGCCGAGCCTTCTTCGCGGATCAGCAGCGGCTCGCGTGACAGCTTCGCGCGCGAGATTTTCGCGCCGAGCGGGTGCTTCGCGCGGACGATGAGTTGCAGCTCGTCCACGATGCCGGCCGCGACGCACCGCTCGCCCGGCCCCAGCATGTGCCCACCGATGACCGCGACGTCGACCTCGCCGTCCCGGACACGCTCTTCCACCAGCCGCGAGTTCGCGATCCGGAGCGCGACGGTGATGCCCGGGTAGGCGTCTCGAAAGCGCGCGATGAGCGCCGGCAACAGGTAGGTTCCGGGAGTCGTGCTGGCGCCGACGACGAGCGATCCTCGCTTAAGGCCGTCGAGCTCGGCGAGCGCCTGCTTGCCGGCCGCGAGGGTCGCCACGACTCGTGTCGCATAGTCGGAGAAGATCCGCCCCGCCTCGCTCAACGAGACGGACCGGGCATGGCGAACGAACAGCGGCACCCCGAGCTCGTCCTCGAGCTCGCGCATGTGCTCGGATAGGGTCGGCTGGGACAGATGGATACGCTCGGCGGCGCGGCTGAAGCTCTGCGCGTGCGCGACGCCGAGGAAGACCTCGAGCTGTCGGATCGTCATAGGGCTTTCCCGATCCCTCCGATTACCACGATGTATTGGACCCTATACGACAGACGGCGCTATGACAAGGGCGAGGAGGTGCCCCATGATCTTCCGCCATTTCCTCTCGCCCAAGACCGGCTGCGCCAGCTATCTGCTTGGCTGAAGCGGCGCAGCCAGCTGCGCTGTGGTGGATCCACAGCACGACGTCGAGCCGTATCTGGAAGCCGCGGCACAGAAGAACATGCGCATCACCCACATCATCGAGACGCACGTGCAGGCCGATCACGTGTCGGGCGCTCGGCGCTTGGCCGAGGCGACGGGTGCGCCGATCTTCATGCACGAAGCCGCCGACGTTCGCTTCCCGCACACGGACATGGCTGACGGAGACCGCCTCGACCTCGGCAACGTCGGCCTCAGGGTGCTGGCCACGCCCGGGCATACGCCGGACGGCGTCTCCCTCCTCGTGACCGACCGCTCGCGGGCCATCGAGCCGTGGTTCATCTTGACCGGCGATACGCTGTTCTCCGGCGGCGTGGGCCGACCGGACCTGCTCGGCAGCGGCGCGGAGCGCCGGCTCGCGGAGCAGCTGTACGACAGCCTGCACGGCCGGCTCCTGGTGCTCCCCGACCATCTCGAGGTGTTTCCCGCGCATTTCGGCGGCGCGGCGTGCGGCAAGGGATTGAGCGGGAAGCCGGGCTCGACGATCGGATTCGAGCGACGATTCAATCCGGCGCTGAAGTACGGCAGTCGTGACGAGTTCGTCCGGTTCGTCCTCAGCGATCTGCCGCCGCAGCCCGCACAGTTTGCTGAGAATCGGCGGATCAATCTTGGCCTGACGGCGTGACGGCGCAGCTCGGACTGCGAGAGAACCTCCCGCAGTTCGCGCTGCTCGTCGGCCTGAACGCGTTCGTCGGCGCGATGGTCGGCTTGGAGCGCACGGTGTTGCCGCTCCTCGGCGAGCAGGAGTTCGGACTCACTTCCAAGACAGCGATCACGTCGTTCATCGTCAGCTTTGGCGTCACCAAGGCGCTGCTGAATCTCGTCGCGGCGCGACTGTCGGATCGCGTCGGGCGGAAGCCCATCCTCGTCGTCGGCTGGCTCTTCGCGCTGCCGGTGCCGTTCCTCATCATCTTCGCGCCTGCGTGGTGGTGGATCGACCTGGCCAACGTGCTTCTCGGCGCCAACCAGGCGATGGCGTGGTCGATGACCGTGATCATGAAGGTGGATCTGGTCGGCCCGCGGCGGAGAGGTCTCGCGCTCGGCCTCAACGAGTTCGCGGGCTACGTTGCCGTCGGCCTGATGTCCTGGATCACGGGATTCATCGCGGGACTCTGGGGACTGCGGCCATACCCGTTCTACCTTGGCATCGGCATCGCGGTCGTCGGCCTGGTGGTGTCAGTGCTCGCCGTTCGCGAGACCCGCGGCCACGTAGCGCTCGAATCGAGTGCTGCGCCGGCGCCGTCCACGAGCGAAACGCCAAGGCTCGGCCGCATCTTCTACGTCACGAGTCTCGGCAACGTCAGCCTGTTCGCCGCCTGTCAGGCCGGCCTGGTCAACAACCTGAACGACGGGATGTCATGGGGCCTGTTTCCGCTGTTCTTCGCTGCGCACGGACTTCCGGTCGAGCAGATCGGCGTCGTGAAGGCGGCGTACCCGCTCACGTGGGGGTGGCTGCAAGTCGCGACCGGGCCCCTGTCGGATCGGATCGGCCGGCGCGGCCTGATCGCGGGGGGAATGGTCGTGCAGGCCATCGGCATCTGGCTCACCGTTCTCGTGCCGGAGTACAGCGCCTGGCTCGTCGGGGCCGTCCTGCAGGGTACCGGCACCGCCATGGTCTATCCCACGCTGCTCGCGGCGATAGCCGACCACGCTCACCCGCTGTGGCGCGCGTCGAGTCTCGGCGTGTATCGCTTCTGGCGCGATCTGGGCTATGCCATCGGCGCCTTGCTCTCCGGCGTGATTGCCGATGCACTCAGCGTCGGAGCCGCGATTCACGTCGTGGCCGCGATCACACTCGCGTCGGGCCTGGTGACGCTAGCCATGATGCGCGAGTCGCGGCCGTAAGAGGCGGTCGACCGACCGGAGGGGAAAACATGAATGGTCAGTGGTCAGCTGAATCGCTCGCTGCACAAGCGCTGGGCGACGTCGATGCTGCATCCGGCGCGATCACTCCGGCAATCCATCCGTCGACCTCTTACGAGCGCAACCCTGACGGGACGTACCGCTCCGGTCTCGCCTACACCCGCTCCGACAATCCTACCTACGATCACGCGGAGAAACTGCTCACGACCCTCGAGTCGGGCGCGAGCTGCATGCTGTTCGCATCCGGCAGCGCCGCGGCGACGGCCGTCTTTCAGGCGCTACTACCGGGCGATCACGTTCTCGTGTCGCGGGTTCTCTACTGGGGCGTCCGCCAGTGGCTGGCGCACTTTGGCGTCGCGTGGGGCCTCGACGTCGAGTTCATCGACCCGACCGATCTTCCGGCGCTGAGTGCCGCCGTCCGCCCGGGACGGACGCGCCTCATGTGGCTGGAGACGCCAGCCAACCCGCTCTGGGACGTTACGGACTTGGACGCCGCGGTCCGGATCGCCCATGCGGCTGACGTCCGTGTGGCCGTCGACAACACCGTCGCCACGCCGGTGCTCACCCGCCCCATCGACTTCGGGGTCGACCTCGTCGTCCATTCGGCGACCAAGTACCTCAATGGGCACGGTGACGTGCTGGCGGGCGCCGTGGTGACGGCCCGCGCCGATCCGTTCTGGGAGCGCATGCGTGTGTGGCGCCGCACGTCCGGTAGCGTTCTCGGACCCTTCGAAGCGTGGTTGCTCCAGCGCGGCATGCGGACGTTGTTTCTTCGCGTCAGGCGCGCGTCCGAGACGGCGCTGGCGGTGGCCCGTCACTTCGAAGGTCACCCGGCGCTTTCGGCGGTCCTCTACCCGGGCTTGCCGTCACACCCAGGTCACGACATCGCCGCGCGCCAGATGAGCGGAGGATTCAGCGGCATGCTGTCGATCCGCGTGGCCGGTGGCGAGCGCGAGGCCATGACTGTCGCGGGCTCCGCGACTCTGTTCAAGCGGGGGACGTCGCTTGGCGGCGTCGAAAGCCTCATCGAACACCGGAAGAGTACGGAGGGCGCGTCGTCGCCGGTCCCCGACGACCTCCTGCGTCTCTCTATCGGACTCGAAACCCCCGACAATCTCATCACGGACCTCGAGGCTGCTCTCCAGCCGATCGCACGTGCGGGCGGCGGGCGTGGACCCATCGAGCCGAGATCCGTACCCAGTACGCTGATCGATGTCGTCGCGAACGTCGTTGAGCAACGCGTGGCTCCGTTCATCATCGCCCGAGGCGGCCAGCTGCGAGTCAAATCGGTCGAAGACGGAGTCGTAACACTGGAAGCGAGCGGCTCGCCCGGCGCTATCGTGCCCGCGATCGAGCGGATCCAACCGCTGCTGCGTGCTGCTGTACCGCAAGTGACTGCCGTGCACGTCGTCTGGCCAGGACAAACACGGCCGGCTGTGCCGGACGCCGACACCGTCGCGCGAATCCAGCGGGTCATCGACGAGGAAGTGAATCCCGCCGTCGCGGCGCACGGCGGACGCGTGACGCTTGTCGATGCCAGCGACGGTCGTGTACGGATCCGCCTCGAAGGTGGCTGTCAGGGCTGTAGCCTCGCCGAGGTGACGATCCGGCAAGGCGTAGAAAGGCTCCTGCGTGAGCGGGTCCCGGAGGTGTCGGCCGTCGTCGACGTGACGGATCATCGGGCGGGCGAAGCGCCGTACTACGCACCAGGCAAGCGTTGAGCAGAGCGCATCCACTCCGCTCGGGGTCGCTGCCCTCGCGGTGGCGGTGCTCGTGGAAAAGATGGTGCCGCGGGGCGATCTCGTCGGGCGTGTCGCGGGCCTCCTCCTCATCGGCGCAGGGGCATGGCTCGCGATGATGCCTGCGATACGGTAGCCATCCGACAGGAGTTGACGAGGAGGCTGCGGTGCACGACACCGGCCGCCTGCAGGCGGTCGGTGTCCGCGCGTCTGTCTACGCTGCGCCTTGACCTTCCAGTCGCTGGAAGGTTTATCGTTGCCCGCGTTCGAGAGGAGGCGGCTCGATGGACCAAACGTTCAGCATCGGTCAAGTCGCCAGGACGACCGGCGTGGCGGCGACCACGATCCGTTACTACGAAGAGATCGGGGTGTTGCCGACGCCGAGCCGCGCGGCGTCGGGCTTTCGACGCTACGATCAGCCCAGCGTGGAGCGGCTTCGCTTCGTCCGTCGAGCGCGCGCCCTGGGGCTCCCGCTTCAGGAGCTCAAGACCCTCGTCAGCAGTGTGACCGGCGGGCTGCGTCCGGCGTTCCGTCCTCGACTTCTCGGCCTGGTCCGGGAGCAGCTCGCCGCCGTTCAGCGCCAGATCGCCGAGCTCGAGCTGCTTCGCCACCAGCTCGAAGAGGTCTCGCACCGAATGCTGACGTCGGCGCCCGGGCGTCACGCCGGGACGTGCCGATGCCTGGAGAGCGGGAAGGGTACCGAGCGTGACATCTGACCTCGGCGAGCGACCGTTCCGAGCGCCCCTCGCGGTCCTCGCGGCCGCGCTCTTGTTCAATCTCGGCCAGGGCGTTCTCCGCCCCTCGATGCCGCTCTACCTTCAGCGTTCGTTCGCGGCGAACTACCGGATGGTGACGCTGATTCCCGTCGTGTTCGGCGTGGGGAAATGGCTCGCCAACCTGCCGACGGGATATCTCCTCGGACGGTTTGGCTCATCACTGATGATCTGCGGCCTGCTGTTGATCGCATGCATCGACGTCGCGAGCATCCTGACGTCGAGCTACGGCGTTTTTCTCGCCCTCCGCGCCATGGGAGGCGTGGGCTGGGCCATGTTCGCGACCGTGGCGACGACGGCGGTGGTCGACGTCCCCGCCGCGCGGCGCCGGGGGCGGGCGGTGAGCCTGCTGTTGATGAGCGAGACGTCGGGGCTGTTGCTGGGCAGCGCGGCCGGAGGCTGGCTCTACCAGGACGTCGGCGTCGCGAGCCCATTTCTGTTCGAAGCGGCGTGCATGGTCGTCGCGGCGATCGCCGTGGCACGCTGGGCGCGGCTCCGCGCCGACGGGACGACGTCGCCACGATCGCATCCTCCGCGTTCGCTCGGCACGGTCTTGCGCATGCCGGCGGTGCTCCTCATGGGTGTGACCAGCGCGCTGCTGACGGCCATTCAGACCGGGCTCCTGGTGTTTCTGTTTCCGCTGTACTTGCTCCAACGCGGAGGCGTGAGCCCGGAAGTCGTCGGCTTCCTCGTCGGTCTGGGCGTGCTCGGTCGACTGGTAGCGCTGTGGCTCGGAGGCAGTGCCTCCGACCGGTGGGGACGCGCTCGGGTGCTGACCGCGGGGTTGCTGACGTACGCGTTGTTCCTGGGAAGCGTCGCATTTCTCACCCATCCGGTGGCCCTCGGCCTCTGGAGCTTCACGATCGGCGCCGCCGCAGGCTTCGTCGCCGCCATCCCGACGGCGCTCACGAGCGATCAGGTCCCGCGTCCGCTTCAGGGCGTGGCGGTCGGCTGGCTTCGCACGATGAGCGACAGTGGCCAGATCGTTGGCCCGCTCGTCATGGGCGCTCTCGCGGACGCGATCGATCTGTCCGCTCCCTTTCTCTTGGGAGCGGCGCTGCTCACGGCAGCGGCCGGGGCGTGCCGGCACCGCGCGAACGCGATGTCGGCCGCTCTCGTAACCGACGGACGAGAGTCATGAGCGTGGCGAATCAACGCGTGATGTTCGTCGCCGCGCATCCGGATGATCCCGAGTTCCTGGCCGGCGGCACCATCGCGGGGATGGTGAAGGACGGCTGTGAGGTCAGCTATGTCATCGTCACGAACGGTAACAAGGGATCGGGCGACCGGACGGTCACCTCAGAGCAGCTCGCGCCCATTCGCGAGACGGAGCAGCGCCGAGCCGCGAGGGTGCTCGGGGTCGCGCACGTGGAGTTTCTCGGCTATGAGGACGGCGAGCTCGAGGATACCCGCGACGTGCGGCGAGACATCACGCGCCAGATCCGACGGTGGCGTCCTGACCTGATCATCACGCTCAACCCGCGCCGCGCATACGATCACTTCGCCCACTGGCATCGGGATCACCGGACCACCGGCCGTGTCGTGCTCGACTGCGTCTACCCGCTCGCGCGAGATCATCTGGCCTTTCCCGAGCTCCTTCCGCAATACGAGCCTCACAACGTGCGTGAGGTGTACGTGATCCAGTGGGAGCGGCCGCATCTCGTCGTCGACATCACGGCCACCATGGATCTGAAGCTCGAGGCGATCCGCTGCCACGCGAGCCAGGTCGGTGATGTCAAGGCGGTGGAGACTCGTATGCGGAATCGCGCCGCCACGCTCGGGAAGGACAAGGGATATTCCTACGCGGAGGGTTTCGAGCACATCATCGTGCCCGCCTGAGGTGGCCACGAGGATCATCGAGTCGAGGCGGCCCCGGCGGGGCCGACGAAGCGCCGTCGCGCCGAGAGTGCCCAGTACAGGGCGATCAGCGCGCCGAGCAGCAGCATCGTCCACAGCACCAGCTCGTTGGGCGGCAGCGCGAAGACGACGCTGATCACGAGCACCCAGAGGATGGCGACGGCGTTGATGGCGCCCCCGAAGCGGCCGAGGCTCCACGGCGCCGTTGCGCGCGTCGCGTACTCGCCGCTGCTCCGGCGCCGGTTTCGCCAGTTCAGCCATATCGGGATCACGTAGGCGAGGTAGAGCGTGATCGTGCTGATCGACGTCACCACCGAGTAGGCGGCGGCGTACACGGTGATCAGAACGGCGAGCGCGCTGGTGACGACGATCGACCACACGGGCGTGCGCAGCGTCGGGTGCACGCGCTTGAGATAGGGCGCGCCGGGCATGCCGTCGTCGCGCGCGAACGCGTACCACATGCGCGCCATCGAGGTGATCGACGCCAGCCCGCAGAGCCACATCGCCACGCCGATGATCACGGCCACGACGTGGCCGAGGGCAGCCGGCAGATTGCCGTAGGCGACGTGTAAGACGGGGTAGGCGTCGTTGGCGGTGGCCGCGACGTCGCCCTTCGGGATGGACCACGTCAGCACCAGCAGCAGCGCGTAGCCGACGACGGCGGAGACGGCCACCGAGAGGAAGACGCCCCACGCCGAGTTGAGCCGCGCCATGACCGTCTCCTCCGCGACGTGGGCGGAGGCGTCGTAGCCGGTGTAGGTCCACTGCGCCTGGAGCAAACCCAGCACGAACACGAGCCCGAGCGGCGCGGCGGCATAGAGCGCGAGCAGCCCGGGCACCAGAGCGAAGAGCGGCGACGGGATCTTGTAATCGGCGACGACGAGGGCGGGCGCCGTGCGGCCGCCGCCGAGGTCCGCCGACGAGGCCTCGAGCGGACTCGCCGTCGTCACGTGGCGCACGAGAAACCCGGGATCGTTGTGATGAGCGCCGAGGAACGCCAGCGCCAGCACGATCACCAGCACGCCGCCGACGTGCCACCACACGCTGAAATCGCTCAGCCGCGCGGTGAGCCGGATGCCGAAGACGTTGATGAGGACTTGCGGAATCATGATCGCGACCATCACCGCGAGCTGGAAGTACCAGCTGGTGGCCGAGCCGAACAGGGGGACGGCGACGTCGGCGGGCAGCCCGGCGATGCGCGTGGCGGCGCCGATCAGGTACGTCGCGGCCGCCACGTTGATGCCGGCGGTGATGGTCACCTGGCCGATCATGTTCAGCCACGCGGTGAGCCACGCCCAGCCGCGCCCGCCGAGGCGGAACGCCCAGAAGTAGAGGCCGCCCGCCGTCGGGTACGCGGAGGCGAGCTCGGCCATCGAGGCGGCCACGCAGAGCGTGAGCACGCTCACCACCGGCCAGCCGACCGTGTTGATCACCGGCCCCGCCAGCTTGAGGCCGTAGCCGTAGAGCAGCACGGCGCCGGTGAGGACCGAGATGATCGAGAACGAGATGGCGAAGTTGGAGAAGCCGCCCATCTCGCGGAAGAGCTGCTGCGCGTAGCCCAGCCGAGCGAGATCCCGCGCGTCCTGCTCGAGGAGCTGCTGGCGCGTCGGCATTCTTGACGTCCGGACCCGAGCCTACGCTACGATGCTGGCGACCGCCATGGGCTATCGCCTCGTGCGAGGCTTCATCCGGCTGTTGCTCTGGCTCTTCTACCGGCGCGTGGACGTCGTCGGCGCCGAGCGCATCCCGTCGAGCGGACCGCTGATCATCGCCGCCAACCACCACAACTCGCTCGTCGACCCGATGCTGATCATGGCGACGTTCCCGCGGCGCCTCACCGTGCTCGCCAACGCCCCGCTCTTCCGCCACCCGCTCGTCGGCCCGTTCCTGCGCGCCGTCGGCGGACTGCCGGTGAACCGCCGCAAGGAGGCGGGCGACGATCCGCGGAAGAACGAGGCGATGTTCGCCACGGCCATCGCGCACCTGCGCGCCGGCGGCGCCATCCTGATCTTTCCCGAGGGCCGCACGCAGCCAGTTCCCACGCTCCTGCCGCTGCGCACCGGCGTCGCGCGCCTGCTGCTCGGCACCGAGGCCGCCGGCGGGCGCCACGGCGTGACGCTGCTGCCCGTCGGCCTCGTGTTCCGGATGCCGGGGACGTTCCGCGTGGCCTCGGCGCTGATCGCCGTCGGCGCGCCGGTGCAGGTTGACGACTGCGTGGCCGCCTACGCCGCCGAGCCCGAGGCGACGGTGCGCCGGCTGACCGAGCGGCTGGCGTGGGCCATCCGCGCGCAGATCGTGGAGGCCGAGGACCAGCACACGCTCGAGCTGGCCAGCGCGCTGGAGCGCGCATGGCGCGAGGAGCGCGGCGGCGCCGCCGCCGGCGCCGAGGCGTCGCTGGCGTGGCGGCGCGAGGTGATGCGCGCGGCCCGCGCGCTGGCCGAGCGCGCGCCCGAGCGCGTCGCGGAGTTCCGACGGCGGCTCGAGGCCTATCGCGCGCACCTGAGCGAGAGCGGGCTCTCCGACGCTGAGGTGGGCCGGCCGTACACGCCGTCCGTCGTCGTGCGCTGGACCGTCGTGAACGCCGCGAAGCTCGCGATCACGCTGCCGCTGGCGCTCTGGGGGATCGCCTCGCACGCGCTGCCATACGCGCTGACACGTGTCGCGGTGGCCGCCATGCGGCGCACGGAAGAGGAGGAGGCCACCGACAAGATGGCGGCCGGGCTCGTGCTCTATCCGCTCTGCTGGGCGCTCGAGGCCTGGCTCGTGAGACGCGTGGCCGGTGTCGAGGCGCTCGTCGTGTTCCTCCTGCTGCTGGCGCCGGCGGGACTGATCGCGCTGGCGTGGCGCGCGCGGCTCGAGCGCGTCGTGCGGCAGGCGCGCGCCTTCGGCCGCTTCGTCGTCGATCGCCGCCTGCACGCCGATCTCATCGCGGAGCGCCGAGCGCTCGTGAGCGAGGCGATGGCGCTGGCCCGCCTCGCCGCGGAGCGCCGCGCGTGACCAGGCGCTGGCGGGAGTCGCCGGCCACCGTTCTCGGCGTCCTCACCGGCCTCAACGCGCTCAACTATCTCGACCGCTACGTCGGCGCCGCCACCCTGCCGCTGATGCTCGCCTCGCTGTCGATCTCCGACGCCGCCGGCGGCCTGCTCCAGTCGGCGTTCATCCTCACGTACGCGCTCGTCTGCCCGTTCATCGGCTGGGCGGGCGACCGCGGCCCGCGGATGCGGCTGGCCGCGGCCGGCGTGTTTCTGTGGAGCGTGGCCACCGTCGCCTCCGGCCTCGCGCCGACCTACGCGCTGCTGCTGCTCGCGCGCGCCATCGTCGGCGTCGGCGAGGCGTCGTACGCGGTGGTGACGCCGTCGCTGCTGTCGGACTGCTACCCGCCCGAGCGGCGTGCCCGCGTGCTCGGCATCTTCTACGCCGCCATCCCGGTCGGGAGCGCGCTCGGCTACGTCGTCGGGGGGCTGGTGGGCGAACACTTCGGCTGGCGCGCGGCGTTCTTTGTGGCGGGTGCGCCGGGCATGGTGCTGGCGTTCGTGCTGCTGCTGCTCGTCGAGCCGCGCCGCGGCGCCCGCGACGCCGCCGGCGCGGGCGCCGTCACGCCGCTCTCGCTCGGGGCCTCGCTGCGCGCCCTCGTCGCCCGGCGCTCGTGGGTCTCCAACACCGCCGCGCAGGTGATCTACACGTTCGCGATGGGCGGCCTGGCCACCTGGATGCCGACCTATTTCGTGCGCGAGCGCGGCATCCCGCTGGCCACCGCGGCGTCGACCTTCGGGCTGATCCTCGTGGCGGCGGGGTTCATCGGCACCCTGATCGGCGGCCGGCTCAGCGACGCCCTCACGCGGCGCGTGCCCGGCGCGCACTTCGTGCTCTCCGGTTGGTCGCTCGTCGCCTCGATCGCGTTCACCCTGCCGGCGGTGCTGGCGCCGTCGCCGGCGGTCTTCTGGCCCGCGACGTTCGTCACGCTCCTGCTGCTCTTCATGAACATCGGCCCACTGAACGCGGCGATGGCCAACGTGCTGCCGGCCGACCTCCGCGCGCGCGGCTTCGCGGTGACCACCGGCGTGATGCACCTGCTCGGCGACGCGGCCTCGCCGTGGCTCATCGGCGTCGCCTCCGATGCCGTCGGCCTCACCGCGCCGGTGCTGGTGACGGGCTGCCTCCTCGTGGTGGCCGGCATCGTGCTCCTGCTGGACCGCGCCTCGCTCGTGCGCGACATGCGCGCCGTGGTCGGCAGCGGCGACGACCGCGCGCCGGCGGTGATGCATGGCTGACGCCCCGCTCTGGGTCGCGCGCGCGGCGCTCGTGGCCGTCGGCCTCGGGCTCTGGTTCTGGACCCAGCGCCTGATCGGCGCGCGGCCGTTTCCGTCACGCGGGATCGGCGACGCCGTCCACGACTGGACGGAACCCTGGAACCGCTGGCTCAACGCTCACCCGCGCGGCGCGAACGCGCTGCTCATCGCGTCCTCGGCGGTGATCGACCTGCTCGGGTTCTTCCTGCTCGGTGCCGCGATCTTCGGCCCGACGTTCCGGCCGTTCGTCGGCCTGCTGCTGCTCTACGCGCTGCGCCAGCTCTGCCAGGGCCTCTGCGCGTTCGCGCCGCCCGAGGGGATGATCTGGCGCAGCCCGGGCGTGCCCTCGCTCCTCGTGACGTACGGCACGGCCACCGACCTGTTTTTCTCTGGCCACACCGCCATCGCCGTGTACGGCGCGCTCGAGCTGATGCGCCTCGGCGGGCCGTGGCTCGTGCTGCTCGGCGTGGCCATCGTGCTGTTCGAGGCGGGCGCGGTGCTTGTGCTGCGCGCGCACTACACGGCCGACGTGTTCGCCGCCATCGTCACCGCCCTCTGGGCCGCCGGCGTGGCGCAGTGGGCCGGCCCGATGGTCGATCGCGCGCTCGCCGCGCTGGTGACGGTGCTTTAGAGCTGATCCACGTCGGTGGTGTGCTAGTCTCCCGGGCATTCGCTGGCGATCGAGGCTTTTCGCGCGTGAACCCAGGGAGGCTCCCATGAACAGAAGCAGACGCTCCATGCTGCTCCGCATCGTCGGCCCGCTCTCCGTGGTCGTGTTCGTCAGCGCGCTCGCGCACGCGGACGACGGCAGCGACCGGCGCCACTTCAAGGCCATGCTCAAGGGATTTAACGAGACGCCCTCGATCTCCTCGCCAGGCAGCGGAAGCGTGCAGCTCACCATCAACCACGACGACACCGCGATCGACTTCGTCCTGCACTACGAGGGCATGACCAGCGAGCCGGTGCAGGCCCACATCCATCTCGGCCAGCGGCACACCGCCGGCGGCGTGGTCATCTTCTTCTGCGGTCCCAACACCCCCCCGGCCCCCAAGCCCTGCCCGCCGCAGCCGGCGACGATCACCGGTACGCTCGACGCCGCCGGCGTCATCGGTCCAGTCTCGCAGGGGATCAGCCCCGGCGAGTTCGCCGAGCTCATCCGCGGCATCCGCGCGCACGCCACCTACGCCAACGTGCACACCACGAACTTCCCGGCGGGTGAGATCCGGGGCCAGATCGGGCACGACCACGACTAGACTCGCGTCACCCGCGGCGACGCCGGACACCGTCGACGTGCCCGGCGTCGCCGATGGCAGGGATCCGAAGGATGCATTGGACACATCCCATCGGCGAGGGTACGGTCGGCAGTGCTCGGCCCCGGCGATGGAGCCGATGGCAATGGAGGTCGGCGATGGCGGCGGCACGGACGACGATCCCCGAACAGACAGCGGCGGAGTGGACCGAGACGCTCGGGGCCTCGCGCGACCGGCTGCTGGCCGCCGCGAGAACCGGACGACACGGCGCCGCCGTTCTCGCCCATGCCGCGGCCGGTCGCATGGTTGCAGCGTGGACGCTCGATCCCGCTTCGATCGATCCTGTGGCCCATCTCGAACAGACGCACGCGAGGGGGCGGCGGCATCTGCGGCGCTTGCTCGACCAGCCGGCCGGGGCCGAGGTGCGGTCACCGATGACGAGTCAGCTCTTCGATCGCCTGACACAACCGGCCGACCCGACCAAGCGGAGGCCGATCGACTACACCTCGGTCGAGTCGTACACGTACACGCCGCGGAAGCCGCTGCGGCGAGTGCTCGACCATGCCCTCGATCACCTGAACCAGATCGACCAGTGGCAGTGCTGGCGCCGTGGCGGCGTGGTGCCCACGCCGACCGATGGTTGGGCGCCATCGACGGTGACGTTGCCCGAGGACCGTCTGCCGCTGACGGCCACGGACCTCGATGCATGGCTCTGGCGCATCGACGAGGCCATGCGCCTGCTCACCCAGCGCGCGGCGTCGCTCAGCCAGGACGAGCTCGATTGGCAACCGCCCGACGGGGGATGGGCGCTGCGACGCGTTCTGCACCATGTCGCCCGGTCCGAACTCCTGTACGCCGCGTCGTTCGACGAGGCGCTGCCCGAGGATCCGGCCGCTCGCTACGCGGCGGCCGACGCTCGCTTCGGCGAGCGCCTCGTCGCGGCGCACGCCATCGTCGGCGACCAGTCGATCGTGTTTCCCGATCCGTACGGCACGTTCTTCGCGCCCGGGGAGGTGGTCGCGGAAGTGCTCGCGCTGGAACGCGCGCTCGTCGCCCACGCCACGTAGGATCGGCCGCGCCCGCGCCGGATCGGAGCGCGATGCGCAGGAGCACGGGAAGGGCCGGCTACTCGCCGCCCTGCGGCAGCGGCCGCCGCGGCTTGAGCCCGAGCGCCGAGGCCACGCGGCGGCGCGCGCGGCCCGTGGCCAGACGCCAGCGCTCCATATAGAGGTAGACGACCGGCGTCGTGTAAAGCGTGAGGAGCTGGCTCAGGAGCAGCCCGCCGACGATCGCGATGCCGAGCGGACGGCGCAGCTCGGAGCCCGTGCCGATGCCGACGGCCAGCGGGAGCGCGCCGAGCAGCGCGGCCAGCGTGGTCATCAAGATGGGCCGGAACCGGCGCAGGCATGCCTCGTGGACGGCCTCCTGCGGCGACTTGCCCTCGCGCCGCTCCAATTCGAGCGCGACGTCGATGACCATGATCGCGTTCTTCTTCACGATGCCGATCAACAGGATGATGCCGATGACCGCGATGATGGTCAGCTCGATGCCCGTCACGAGCAGCGCGAGCAGCGCGCCCACGCCCGCCGACGGCAGCGTGGAGAGGATCGTGAACGGGTGGACGAGGCTCTCGTAGAGGATGCCGAGCACGATGTAGACGGCCACCAGCGCGGCCAGGATCAACAGCGGCTGGTTGGCGAGCGCGGCCTGGAAGGCCTGCGCCGTTCCCGTGAAGCTGCCGCGGATGCCGCCGGGCAGGCCGATACGGTTGGCCTCGCCGAGGATCGCGGTGACCGCGTCACCCAGCGCCACCTCGGGCGCCAGGTTGAAGAAGATGGTGATAGCGGGGAAGAGCCCCTGGTGGTTCACCTGCAGCGGCGCGCGGCTGGTCCCGAACTTGGTGACCGCGGTGAGCGGCACCATGTTGCCCGAGGCGCCGCGCACGTAGATCTGCGAGAGCGCCTCGGGGCTCTGCCAGTACTCCGGGGCCACCTCCATCACGACGTGGTACTGGTTGAGCGTCGTGTAGATCGTCGAGACCTGGCGCTGGCCGAAGGCGTCGTAGAGCGTCTCGTCGATCATCTTCGTGGTCACGCCGACGCGCGCGGCGCTGGCACGGTCGATCTCCAGCGGCACCTGGAGCCCGCGATCCTGCTGGTCGCTCGAGATGTCGCGCAGCTCCTCCATCTTGCGCATGGCGGCCAGCAGACGTGGCGCCCACGCGTTGAGCTCGTCGAGGTTGTCGCTCACCAGCGTGTACTGGTACTGCGCCTGGCTCACCCGCCCGCCCAGGCGCACGTCCTGCATCGCCTGGAGAAACAGCGTGGCGCCCGGCACCTCCGCTAGCTTGGGCCGCAGCCGCGCGATCACCTGGTCGGCGCTCAGCTTGCGCTCCGCACGCGGCTTGAGCGCGATGAACATGCGGCCGGTGTTGCTGGTCGTGCCGCGGCCGCCGCCGCCGCCGGTGAAGGCGGTGGCCGTCGCGACGGCGGGATCGGTCCGCACGATCTCGACGAAGCGCACCATCTTCTCGCGGATGGCCTGGAACGATACGTCCTGCGCGGCCACGAGGACGCCGGCCATCCGCCCGTTGTCCTGCTGCGGGAAGAACCCCTTGGGGATCACCACGAAGAGCCAGACGTTCACCGCGAACGTGATGACCGCGATCAGCATCACGATGGCGGGGTGCCGCAGCGTCCAGGAGAGCGTCCTCTCGTAGAAGCGGAGGACCCAGCCGCGCCGCTCTACCTCGGGCTTGGGCTTCGCGCGCAGGAGTATCGCGCACATCATCGGCGTGGTGGTCAGCGACACCAGGAGCGAGATGACGATGGCGATCGACATCACGGCGGCGAACTCGCGGAAGAGCCGGCCGACGAGGCCGCCCATCAGGAAGATCGGGATGAAGACGGCGATGAGCGAGACGCTGATGGACAGCACGGTGAAGCCGATCTCCTGTGCGCCGACCAGCGCGGCCTGCGCCACCGGCATTCCCGCCTCGAGGTGGCGGATCACGTTCTCCACGACGACGATGGCGTCGTCGACGACGAAGCCGGTGGCGATCGTGAGCGCCATCAGCGAGAGGTTGTCGATCGAGTAGCCGATGAACCACATCACGCCGAAGGTGCCCACGAGCGAGACCGGCACCACGACGCCGGGGATCAGCGTCGCTCGCCAGTCGCGCAGGAACAGGAAGACGACGAGCACCACGAGGCCGATGGCGATGGTCAGGGCCACCTCGACGTCGTGGACGGAGGCGCGGATGGTCACCGTCTGGTCCAGCGCGACGGTCAGCTGCACGTCGCCGGGCACGCTGGCCGCCAGGATCGGCATCTCCTCGCGGATCCGATCCACCGTGTCGATGATGTTGACGCCGGGCTGGCGGAACACCACGAGCAGGATGGCCGGCTTGCCGTTGGACAGCCCGAGCGCGCGCAGGTCCTCGACCTCGTCGCGCACGTAGCCCACGTCGGTCAGGCGCACGGCGGCCCCGTTGCGCCACGCGACCACGAGCGGCGCGTACTCGGCGGCGTAGCGGAGCTGGTCGGTGGCGCGGATCTCCCACGACCGGTCGGCGCCGTGCAGCTGGCCCTTCGGCCGGTTGACGTTGGCGTTGGCCAGCATGTTGCGGACGCCCTCGAGCCCGATGTCGTAGTGGGCGAGCGCCGCCGGGTTCAGCTCGACGCGTACCGAGGGCAGGGAGCCGCCGCCCACGAAGACCTGGCCGACGCCCTCGAGCTTCGCCAGCTTCTGCTGGAGCACGGTGGAGGCGACGTCGTACATGGCGGCGCGGCTCACGGTGTTGGACGTCAGCGCGATGATCAGGATCGGCGCGTCGGCCGGGTTGACCTTGCGGTACGTCGGGTTGGCCGGCATGTTCGGCGGCAGCTGGCCGGCCGCAGCGGCGATGGCCGCCTGCACGTCGCGCGCGGCGCCGTTGATGTCCCGCGCGAGGTCGAACTGCAGGGTGATGGTCGTGGCGCCGAGGAACGACGTCGACGTCATCTCGGTCACGCCGGCGATGCGCCCGAACTGGCGCTCGAGCGGCGTCGCGACGGCGGACGCCATCGTCTCGGGGCTGGCGCCCGGCAGCCCCGCCACGATCTGGATGGTCGGGAAGTCCACCTGCGGCAGCGGCGCCACCGGCAGCAGCCGGAAGCCGAGCACGCCGGCCAGCACGAGGGCCGCCGTCAGCAGCGTGGTGCCGACGGGACGGCGGATGAACGGCGCCGAGATGCTCATCAATGATCGTGGGGGGCCCCGATATGGCCCCCCACACCCCCCATCGCTCGGACGCGCCCCGGCGGAGCCGTGGCGCGCCTCGAGCTGCCGAGGCGGTCGAACGCGAGGTAGATGACGGGCGTCGTGTAGAGCGTCAGCAGCTGGCTCACGATGAGGCCGCCGACGATGGCGATGCCGAGCGGCTGCCGCAGCTCGGCGCCCACGCCGCCGCCGAACGCGAGCGGCACGCCGCCGAGCAGCGCGGCCATCGTGGTCATGAGGATCGGGCGGAAGCGCAGCCGGCACGCCTCCTCGATGGCCTCGCGCGCGGGCCGCCCCTGGGTACGCTGCATGTCGAGGGCGAAGTCGATCATCATGATCGCGTTCTTCATCACGATGCCGATCAGCAGAATGATGCCGATCAGCGCGATCACCGACAGCTCGAGCCGCATGAGGATCAGCGCGAGCAGCGCGCCCAGGCCCGCCGAGGGCAGCGTGGACAGGATCGTGACCGGGTGCACCCAGCTCTCGTACAGCACGCCGAGCACGATGTAGACGGTGATGACGGCGGCCAGAATGAGGATCGGCTCGTTGGCGAGCGAGGCCTGGAAGGCGCGGGCGGCGCCGAGGAAGCCGCTCTGGATCGACGGCGGCAGGCCGATCTCGCGCGCGGCGCCGTTGATGGCGTCCACCGCGTCGCCGAGCGAGGCGCCGGGCGCCAGGTTGAACGAGATCGTCACGGCCGGGAACTGGCCCTGGTGCGCGATCACCAGCGGCGCCGCGCGCTCCTGGACGCTGGCCACCGTGGCCAGGGGCACCTGCGCCGAGCCGCCGGCGGCGGGATTGGAGCGGAGGTAGACGCGCCCGAGGGCCTCGGGCGCCGCGCGGAACTCCTCCTTCACCTCCAGCACGACGCGGTACTGGTTGAGCTGCGTGAACACCGTCGAGATCTGCCGCTGGCCGAACGCGTTGTAGAGCGCGTCGTCCACCATCTGCGGCGTGATGCCGAGCCGCGAGGCGGTGGCGCGGTCGATGGTGACGATGGCCTCCAGCCCCGCGTCTTGCTGGTCGCTCGCGACGTCGCGCAGCACGGGCTGCTCGCGCAGGCGCGCGAGCAGCCGCGGCGCCCACAGGCGCAGCTCCTTCTCGTCGGCGTCCTCGAGGCCATACTGGAACTGCGTGCGGCTCACGCGGTCCTCGACGGTGAGGTCCTGCACCGGCTGCAGGTAGAGCGCGATGCCGGCGACGTCGGCCAGCGCCGGCCGCAGGCGATCGATCACCTCGGTGACGCCGGCGCGCTCGGCGAGCGGCTTGAGGTTGATGAGCAGGCGCCCGCTGTTGAGGGTGACGTTGGTGCCGTCCACGCCGATGAAGGAGGACAGCCCCACCACGGCCGGGTCTTTCAGGATCATGCGCGCCAGCGCCTGCTGGCGCTCGGCCATGGCCGGGAACGAGACGTTCTGCGGCGCCTCCGAGATGCCGAGGATCACCCCCGTGTCCTGCACGGGGAACAGGCCCTTGGGGATGCTGACGTACAGCGCGATCGTGACCACCAGGGTGACGGCGGCCACCACGAGGACGGCCGGCTGGTGGGCGAGGATCCGCCGCAGCGACGTCATGTAGGCGCTCACGACGCGGTTGAAGGCGCGCTCCGCCCCGCGCGCGAACCGTCCTTCCTTGCGTTCCTCAGGGCGCTTGAGCAGCTTGGCGCACATCATCGGCGTCAGCGTGAGCGCGACGGCGGCCGAGACCAGGATGGCCGCGGACAGCGTCATCGCGAATTCCCGGAAGAGCCGGCCCACGATGTCGCCCATGAAGAGCAGCGGGATCAGCACCGCGATGAGCGAGACCGTCAGCGACAGGATCGTGAAGCCGATCTGCCCGGCTCCCTTGAAGGCGGCGGCCAGCGGCGCCTCGCCCTCCTCGATGTAGCGCGCGATGTTCTCGATCATCACGACCGCGTCGTCGACGACGAAGCCGGTGGCGATGGTGAGGGCCATGAGCGAGAGGTTGTTGAGGGAATAGCCGAGCGCGTACATGACCGCGAAGGTGCCGACGATGGACACGGGCACCGTCACGCCCGGGATGAAGGTGGCGGCCGCGCTGCGGAGGAAGAGGAAGATCACGAGCACGACGAGGATCACGGCCAGGATCAGCTCGAACTGGACGTCGTGCACCGAGGCGCGGATGGTCGTGGTGCGGTCGGTCAGCACCTCCACCTTCACCGAGGCGGGCAGGCCGGCGGCCAGCTGCGGCAGCAGCCGCTTCACGCGGTCCACCACCTCGATGATGTTGGCGCCGGGCTGCCGCTGGATGTTGACGACGATGGCCGGGCGGTCGTTCATCCACGCCGCCTGGCGCACGTTCTCGGCGCCGTCGATCACGTCGGCCACGTCGGAGAGCTGCACGGGGGCGTTGTTGCGGTAGGCGACGACGAGCGTGCGGTACTGCGCGCTCTGGTGCAGCTGGTCGTTGGCGCCGATGGTGTAGGCCTGGTACGGGCCGTCGAGGCTACCCTTGGCCTGGTTGACGTTGGCGGCGGCGACCACGTTGCGCACGTCGTCGAGCGTGAGGCCGTAGCCCGCCAGCAGCGCCGGGTTCACCTGGATGCGCACGGCCGGCTTCTGGCCGCCGGAGAGCGTGACGAGGCCGACGCCGGGCAGCTGGGCGATCTTCTGCACGAGCCGGGTGTCGGCGAGGTCCTGGATGGCGGTCAGCGGGAGCGCGGTCGAGCTGAGGGCCAGCGTGAGCACCGGCGCGTCGGCGGGATTCACCTTGCTGTAGACGGGCGGGTTCGGCAGGTCCTTGGGCAGGAAGGAGGAGGCCGCGTTGATGGCCGCCTGCACCTGCTGCTCGGCGATGTCGAGGGCCAGCGCGAGATCGAACTGGAGCGTGATGAGGCTCGAGCCCGACGAGCTGGTGGACGTCATCTGCTTGAGCCCGGGGAGCTGGCCGAACTGGCGCTCGAGCGGCGCCGTCACCGCGGAGGCCATCACGTCGGGGCTCGCGCCCGGGTAGAAGGTGACGGTCTGGATCGTCGGGTAGTCGACCTGGGGCAGCGCGGAGACCGGCAGCTGGCGGTAGGCGATGGCGCCCGCGAGCACGATCGCCGCCGTCAGCAGCGACGTCGCGACCGGCCGCAGGATGAACTGCCGCGACAGGTTCACGACCGCGTCCGCGCGGGGGCCCGCTCCCGGGGTTCGACCTTCGCGCCGTCCTGCAGCTTCTCAGCGCCGTCCACCACGACCGCCTCGCCGGCGGCCAGGCCCTGCTTGACCGCGACCAGCCCGCCGTCGCTCGGGCCCAGCTCGAGCCGGCGCATCTGCGCGATGCCGTCGGGCTTCACGACGTACACGAAGGCCCCTTGCGGCCCGCGCTGGATCGCCTCGCCGGGGGCCAGCACGACGTTCGGCAGCACGTCCAGCAGCACGCGCGCGTTCACGAACTGGTTGGGGAACAGGGCGCCGTCGTGGTTGGGGAAGGAGGCCTTGAGCTTCACGGTGCCCGTGCCCGGATCGATCTGGTTGTCGACGGCGGCCAGCACGCCCGTGGCCAGCTTCTTCTTGCCCTCCCGGTCGTAGGCATCCACGGGCACCGCCTTGCCGGTGCGGTACTGGCGCAGCACCGGCTGCAGGCTGTCCTCGGGGATGGCGAAGACGACGGCGATCGGCTCGATCTGCGCGATGACGACGAGGCCGCCGGGGTCGTTGGCCTTGACCATGTTGCCGGGATCCACGAGACGCAATCCGACGCGTCCGGAGAGCGGCGCCGTGATGCGCGTGTACGAGAGTTGGACCTTGATGAGCTCCAGCTGGCCCTGGTCGGCTTTGACCGCGCCTTCGGCCTGCCGCACGGTCGCCGCCTGGGTGTCGAACTGCTGGCGCGCGATCATCTCCTTGTCGACGAGCACGCGGTAGCGCTCGAGGTCGAGCCGCGCGTTCTGGAGCGCCGCCATGTCGCGGGCGAGCTGGCCCTCCGCCTGCGTGACCTGCGCCTGGAAGGGGCTGGGGTCGATCTCCGCGAGCAGCTCGCCCTGACGCACGAGCTGGCCCTCGCTGAAGAGCGTCTTCAGGAGTTGGCCGTCGACGCGGCTGCGGACGGTGACGGTGTTGAGCGCCGTGACGGAGCCGAGCGCGGTGAGGGCGACGGGCAGATCGCCGGCGCGAGCGAGGGCGATGACCACCGGCGTGGCGCGCGGCCCCGGGGCTGCCGACGCGCCGCCCGAGGTCTTGCCCCCCTGGCCCTTGCCGGGACGCGTGAGCGCGTACGCGCCGCCCGCCAGGACGCAGCCGACGATGACGACGGCGATCCACGTCCGGGTGGCGGGGCGCATCAGGACGAAAGCATACCGCAGGCGGCTGCATAAGTCGCAGCGCTCCACGCGGGAGAGGCGCGCAGAAATCGCACGAAACGGCCCGAAATCCGGGCATTCGGGCGCGGTGCGGGTGGTGAACGTCTCGAGCTGACGGACATGGGGGGCGCCGACATGGCCCCCAACTCGCGTTCGTGCTACATCGGCTGCGCCTGGCGATCGCGGGAGGCGTACTGCAGGTCCCGCGAATTTCGGTACATGAAATCGACGGCGTCGGGGGCCAGGTACGCGACCTCGGTGCCCGCGGCACGCGCGAGCATCTCGGCCTGCGCGACCCGCCGCGCCTCGGCCGCCAGCGTGTTGAGGCGGTGGTAGGCCTCTGACAGCGTGGTGCCGAGCGTCGTCACCCCGTGGTTCTCCATCATGATCGCGTTCGTGTCCTGGATGAAGCCGCCGACGGGCCCGACATCCTGCTCGACGTCCATGTGCGAGGGCAGCAGCAGGGGCGGCCGGCCCATGATCAGCGGGAACTCGAGCGACAGCACCCGCAGCTCCTTCACCGCGCGCGACGCGAACAGGGCGATCATCTCGTCGAGGTGGACGTGGATCACGGCGCCCACGTCCGGACGCAGTCTCAGGATCTCCCGGTTGAGCTGGTGGCCCACGCTCGTCGGCAGCGTGCCGTAAAGCAGCGCGCCGGTCGGCACGTCGGTGATCACGACGTTGTCCGCGGTGGCCTCCTCGAGCGAGACGCCGGCGTGCTTGGTGTAGACGACGCCGTGCTCGTGCTCGGGGTGGGGGACGCGGATGGCGACGTTGCCGAGCTGGTTGTGGACGTAGCCGCGCGCGGTGAGAAGGCGCGCATAGGTGAGGATCTGCTCGGCGACGCCCGGGTCGAAGCGCAGGGGCATCACGCTCAAGTATACTCTGTGACCGAGAGGAGCCCTATAAATGCGGACGTACTACGACATCCAGTTGGGCGATCGGACGGTCACGAAGCGCGAGCTGGCGGGCGAAGACCTGGTCAAGGTCGGCCGGAACCACATCGCCAGGACCCTGCTCGAGCTGGGCGCGGCCACCGTGGACCCCCTGTCGCCGGCCAATCCGCTGATCTTCTCGGCGGGTCCCTTCGCCGGCTCGTCGTTCTCCAACGCCAACCGCACGAGCGTCGGCTGCAAGAGCCCGCTCACGGGCGGCATCAAGGAGGCGAACGGCGGCGGCACCTTCGGCTACGGGATGGGCCAGCTGAGGATCGCCGGCTTCACCCTGCACGGCGCCTCGCCCGACTGGGTCGTGCTGCACTTCAAGAAGGATGGCTCGCTCGACTTCGACGACGCCCGGCCCTACCTCGGCAAGGGCAACTTCGAGGCGAACCGGATGCTGCTGGCGCGCTACGGCAAGAAAGTCGCCACGGCGCTCTGCGGGCCGGTCGGCGAGTACCAGGGGCTCATCGCGGGCATCGCGTTCACCGACAAGGACCTGCGACCCTCGCGGCTGGCCGCGCGCGGCGGCGTGGGGGCGGTGCTGGGCAGCAAGAAGGTGAAGGCGATCGTGCTCGACCTCGACAAGATCCCGCCGTTCGCGGATCCCAAGAAGACCAACGCGTCCATCAAGGACTACAGCAAGATGCTGCTCGCCGATGGCATCGTGACGAACTTCTACCAGCCGCTCGGCACCATGGGCATGGCCGACGTGCAGAACCAGATGGGCGGGCTGCCCGTGCGCAACTTCAGCGCCGGCCAGCTGGCGGACGTGAAGGCGGGCGAGACGTTCAAGATGGGCGGCCAGTTCATCGCGCCGCTCAACACCGGGCGCGGCGGCGAGCAGACGCACGCGTGCATGCCGGGCTGCGTGATCCAGTGCAGCAACGTCTACGTGGACGCCAGCGGCAAGGAGATCGTCTCGCCCGTCGAGTACGAGACGCTCGGCCTGCTCGGCTCCAACTGCGGCCTCACCGACCCCGACGACCTCGCGGGGCTGAACGAGATCGCCAACGACATGGGCGTGGACACCATCGAGACGGGCGCCACGCTCGCCGTGTTGATGGAGGCGGGGCTCGGCCGCTTCGGCGACGCGAAGTTCATGGCCGCCTGCCTGCGCGAGATGATGCAGGGCACGCCACAGGGCAGGATCTGGGCGCAGGGCACCGCGCGTGTCGGGCAGCACTACAAGGTCCGCCGCGTGCCGGTCATCAAGAAGCAGGCGATCAGCGCCTACGACCCGCGGGTGGTCGAGGCCACCGGCATCTCGATGATGGCGACGGCGCAGGGCGCCGATCACACGGCCGGAAACCTGCCGCGGCTCAAGACGCGCGAGATGGATCTGAACGCGCTGCTCGAGCAGAGCCTGATCGCGCAGATCAACTGCGCGGCCACCGACTCGCTCGGGCTCTGCATCTTCGGCCGCAGCGTGACCGAGCCCAACACCGAGTGGCTGGCCAACGCCCTCAACGGCGCGCTCGGCACGAATCTCACCAAGGAGTTCTTCCCGGCGCTGGGGCGCGAGACGCTGAAGCTGGAGCACGAGTTCAACCGCCGCGCCGGCTTCACCGAGAAGGACGACGAGCTGCCGGAGTTCTTCTATTCGGAGCCGCTGGCGCCCACCAACCACGTCGCGCGCTTCCACGGGCAGGACGTGCATTGGATGTACGAGCGGCTGCCGGCATGACGCTGGCCGTCGACAAGCCCGCCGAGCTGCAGCAGCACGTCGGCAAGGAGCTGGGACCGTCGGACTGGATGACGGTGGACCAGGCGATCATCGACAAGTTCGCCCACGCCACCGGCGATCACCAGTGGATCCACGTGGACGTCGAGCGGGCCAAGAAGGAGATGCCGGGCGGCAAGACGATCGCCCACGGCTACCTCACGCTCGCGCTGGTGCCGCGCATGGCGCAGACGCTGGTGAAGGTCACCGGGCGCAAGCGCGGGCTGAACTACGGCAGCAACAAGGTGCGCTTCACCAATGCGGTGCCGGCGGGCTCGCGCATCCGGCTCCGGTCGTACCGGATCCGCAGCGTCGAGCCGGTGGACGGCAACGGCTTTCGCGTGACCTCGGAAGCGACGGTCGAGATCGAGGGCCAGGAGCGTCCGGCCCTCGTGGCGGAGATCATCGCGATCCAGTACGGCTAGGGCCGCGCCGACCGCTAGCGTCGGCTCCAGACTCCTCTATGCTGGAGCCATGCGTCTGCCCTTCGCGCCGCCGCTCGCGCCCATGCTGTCCAGCGCTGCGGATGCCTTGCCCGACGGACAGGGATGGCAGTTCGAGCCCAAGTGGGACGGCTTTCGCACGCTCGTATTCCGCGACGGCGACGAGATCCTGCTGCAGAGCCGCGACGAGAAGCCGATGAACCGCTACTTCCCCGAGCTCGTCGCCCCGCTGGCCGCCGCGCTGCCCGAGCGCTGCGTCGTCGACGGGGAGATCGTCATCGTCGGCAGCGGCGGACTCGACTTCGAGGCGCTGCTCCTGCGCATCCATCCCGCCGCGTCGCGCGTCAAGCTCCTGGCCGCGCAGTCGCCGGCCTCGTTCGTGGCCTGGGACCTGCTCGCGCTGGGCGACGAGGACCTCCGCGACGTCCCGCTCGCGACACGGCGCGAGCGGCTCGAGCGCGGGCTGGCGCGTGCGGCGCCGCCGGTGCATCTGTCGCCGGCCACGCACGATCGCGCGCTGGCGGAGGACTGGTTCCGCCGCTTCGAGGGCGCGGGGCTCGACGGCGTGATGGCCAAGCGTCTCGACGCGCCCTATCGCGCGGGCGAGCGCACGATGATCAAGGTCAAGCACGCGCGCACCGCCGACTGCGTCGTGGCCGGCTTCCGGTGGCACAAGAAGGGCGAGCGCACGATGATCGGCTCGCTGCTCCTCGGGCTGTACGACGCGGACGGCGCGCTGCACCACGTCGGCGTGACGGCGGCGTTCACGAACACGGCGCGCAAGGAGCTCGTCACCGAGCTGGCGCCCCTGCGCGAGCATGCGCTCGAAGACCATCCCTGGCGCGACTGGGCCGAGGTCCAGGAGGACGCGAGCGCGACGGGCCAGCGGATGCCGGGCGCGACCAGCCGGTGGAATCGCGGCAAGGATCTGAGCTGGGTGCCGCTCCGGCCCGAGCGGGTCTGCGAGGTCGCCTACGACCACATGCAGGGGACGCGCTTCCGGCACGCCGCGAAATTCCTGTGCTGGCGTCCCGACAAGCGCCCGCGCGACTGCCGCTACGATCAGCTCGAGGTCACGCCCGCCTTCGAGCTCGAGCGCGTCTTCGGCGCGCGCTCGCGCTCGTAGCCGGGCGCGGCGTCAGACCCCCGCGCGCTTGAGCGTGAGCCCGATGTTCTCGGGCGACTGCTTGCGCTCGCGGCGGTCGATCTCGCGCACCGTCTCGACGACGGCGGCCGAGACCGGCGTCGGGATGCCCTTTTCACGGCCCTTGTCCACGACGAAGCCGTTCATGTAGTCGATCTCCGTCGGGCGGCCCTTGGCGACGTCCTGAGCCATCGAGGCCTTCCAGTTGCGCCCGCTCGCCGACTTGGGGGTCAGCATCTCGTCGAGCGCCTGCCAGGTCTCGCGGCGGCCGGCGTCGGCCCACTGCTCGACGGGCGCGCCGTTGATCTTGGGGATCGTGTAACCGAGCGCGAGCCCGACGCGCGCGGACTCCGACGCGAGGTGGATCGTGATCGCGCGGCCGACCTCGCTGGACGCGATCTCGAACGAGCCGAGTCCCGACATCGCCTGCACGGGGTTGCCCATCGCGTTGGCGCAGAGCTTGGACCAGCGCTCGCCCCAGAGGTTGTCCGTGGCCTTCGCCCCGTCGACGACCTTGAGCATCTCCGCGATCATCTGCGTGCGCGGCGTGATCGTGCCGTCGTGCTCGCCGGCGCGGAAGACGTCGTGGCCGGTGGCGCCGCCCCGCTCGTGCCCGCGCTCGACCTGGCCCGCCTTCCACGACGCCACGCCGATCTTCGACATCACGAGGCCGACCGAGCGCTCCTTGCCGGCGACCGACGCGACGATCGGATCGGGCCAGCAGTTCTCGGCCGCGACCACGAACCCCTCGGGCTTCAGATGACGGACGACGAGCTGGGCCGCCCACGCCGTGTCGTAGACCTTCATCGCCACGAAGGCGACGTCGAAGTCGCGCGGCAGCCGCTGCGCCTCGTGCAGGTGGAAGATCGCCGGCCGCGCCTCGAACGGGTCGTGCGGCCCGGTGACCGAGATGCCTTTCGCGCGGACCGTCTCGACCTGCTCGGCCCACGGATCGACGAGCGTCACGTCCTGCCCTGCGCGCGTGAGGAACGCGCCGAGGTAGCTGCCGATCGCGCCTGCGCCGGCGAAGAGGATCTTCATCGCACCGGACCTCCTTGTCAGGTCGCCGAGTGTACCACCACCGATTACCAGCGCGTGTCGAAGACCTCGAGGACGGGAGTCGCGCCCGGGCGGCGGAAGAGCGCAACAAGGCGATCTCCCAGCGGCACGAGATGCGTGGGTACGCCGGCGTCCGGCGGCAGCGGCCGTCGCGTCGCCTCGGCTCGATCGAGGTCGACCAGCACGAGATCCTCTTTGCCCCAGAGCGCGACGAAGCGGCCGTCGGGGCTGACGCCGGTGCGGCGGGCGACGTTCCGCACCGCGAGCGGACGCGTCGGACCTGCGACCAGCCCGAATCGCCAGACGAGCGTGCGCTCGTTGCGGTCGCCGACACAGACGACGTCGGCGGCACGGTGGTCGACGAGGTGACATTCGGCCGCGGTGGGCCAGACGGCGACGAGGTCCTGAGCGTTGCCGTTCAGTCGCCACACGCGCGTCTGCCGTCGGACGCCGCGATCGTAGATCCACGTCCCCCACGGCAGCCGCGCCAGCCTCGTGACACCGGCGATGGCGCGGAAGCCGCGGCCGTCGGGGAGGATCTCGACGGCCTCCGAATCCACGCTCTCCGTCTGGTCGACGGCCCAGCGGTACCGGCTGACGCCCGGGCCGCCGATCCTGCCGACGAGCCCGACGAATTCCTCGGTGTCGCCGTCGTAGCCGACCACCGCCCAGCCCGCGCCCCTGACGGAGGACACCGTGGGCGTCGTCAGCGGCGGCAGCACGATGCTCCAGTCGGCGGACGCGCTCGCCTCCGCGAGCTCGAGATGCTGCAGCCTCATGTGGGTGGCGGACTCGACGAGCGTGAGCGCGTTGCGCTCGTCGATGAAGCGAAGGTCGCGGCCCTCGAGGTCGGCTCGGCCACCCTCGAGCCTGAGGACGAGGAAGCGGTCGGGCGCGCGCGCCGCCTCGCGCGTCATCACCGCGGCCCGGGTGCCGACGGGCGAGACGCGCAGCACGCCGACCCGCCACGGCAACTCGAGCTGGGCCGTGCGCGGCAGCGTGCCGTGCCCGGTCTCGCCGACGACGGTCGGTCGCGACGTGAGGAGGGTGTCCACGAGCTTGACGCCGGGGCCGACGAGCGCGGCGGCGGCGAGCAGGACAGCGCCCGACCGTCTCACGCCGCGGCGGGGCGTGGTCAGCAGGGCGGCGGCGAGGGCGAACAGCGCCGCCCAGAGGATCGGCGCGCCCCCGAGGAGATGCGCGGCGACCGCCGGCCGCCTGCTCGTGCGGACGAGGTGCGCGACCAGCGGCCCCCACGTCAGCGCGACCACGAGGACCAGCGCGCCCATCGTGGGAAGGTAGTCGGCCGGACGGCCGTCGAACGTACGCGGCTGCCGCGCGAGCCAGGCCGCCATCGCGCACACGAGCCCCGCGGCAGCCGCGTACGCGAGCGTCGGCCACGTCGGGCTGCGCACGCCGAGATCGCCGGCGAAGACGAGCAGGCACGCGCCGGCGACTCCGGCGACGGCCGCGAGGGCGGCGCGGCTCGGGCGGATGATCGCGACGAGCCCCGTGATCAGCCCGAGCGACAGCAAGCCCTCCACGAAGACGACGACGAATCCGAGCGCCATCGCGGTGAAGCGTCCGACCGCCGCCGGCGGCTCGAGCACCAGCGTGTCGTGGGCGAGCCGATGCTCGACGGCGTCGAGCTTGCGTTGGAGCGCCTCCACCTCGGTGGGGGCGATCTGCACCGCGCGCGACGCTCCGCTCCTGTCGCGCGCGACCAGCGACGCGCCGCCGCCCCACCAGAAGACGCGCACGCGCAGCTCGACCAGCTCGTCGTACGGCACCGACCACCTCGACCTGGCCGTCTGGCGCAGAGTCTCGGGATCCCGCTCCGCCGGATCGCGCGCCTCGACCCACCACACCCCGTCGCGGTCGAGGACGACCAGCGACGTCGGGCGCGTGGTCGCGACGACCAGCGTGTCGTCGAACGGCATGACCGGGATCGGGGCCGCGCGGCGAATCGCGTGCAGCCGGCGGGCGAGGCTCGGGTGCGACGAGCCGTGCTCCAGCTCGGAGCTCCAGCGGCGCGGCATGCGTCCGGCGATGGCCAGCTTCGTCAGCCCGCTGATGAGCGCCTGGGGGTCGTCACACAGCGCGAGCGCACGGACGTCGCTCTCGGTCTCGTGCGTCTTGTGACGCGAGGTCTTCCAGAGGAAGCCCGTGATCAGTCCGAGCGACCAGAAGGGCATGAAGAGTTCCGCGGGCAGCCGGTCGAGGGCGAGGGCGGCGCCCAGCGTCGCGGTGGCCACGAGTCCGTACGTGATGGCCGACACGATCCGGCAGCGCCGCCGATCGTAGTGCTCGAGGTGCGCGACTTCGTGCGCGAAGACGGCCGCCTGCTCGCGCGCGCTGAGCAGCTCCAGCGCGGGATCGGTGAAGAGCACGCTCGGCACGCGCGTGGACGGAAACGCGAAGGCGTTGACGAAGCGTCCGCCCGGCACCGGCATGTCGAACAGTCGAGGGCGCGTCGCCCGCGCGCGGTCGACGATCGGCTGCCACTCCGTTCGCCACGGCCGCGGGCGGGCCCGCACGAGCCAGACGAACGCCTCCGTGTAGCGCCACGCCCACAGGCCGAGCAGCACCGCGAGCGTGCCGGCGACGGGCCAGCGCCAGACGCCCGACGCCTGGATCACCGTCGGCGCGACCAGCAGGGCGAACCAGAAGCCGAGCCACGCGAGATGGAACCGGAGGTGCCAGAGCACGTAGGTGGCGGGCGCCCACTGCTCGTCGAGCACCACACGGCGCGACGGATAGTCGCCGATCCAGTGGCCCAGCACGAGGCCGAGCACGGCGAACCAGTAGTACGACCCGGCCGCGAAGGCGAGGCACGCCGCGCTGAGCAACGTCACGCGCTGCGCGTGCTCGGCGCGCGCGAGGAGGCGCTCGGCAAGGGTGGGATCGTCGCGCTTGCGGACGAGGCGGCGCCCGCTCCACCAGGCGAACACGCCGGGGACGAACATGAACGCCAGGAGCGGCCACAGGCGGGGAACGGACATCAATGAACCACGTTAGGGTGTTTGGCGTCTCAGCGTCAATTCGGACGTGGACGCCAGTGATGACGTAGACTTACGCGAACGGGTCAGGAGGCCCTGCCATGGCGACCATGTTCCGTTATCAGCTACCCGTGGAGCAGACCGGCTGGACGCTCTCGGGCGAGACGCAGACGTCCTTCACCTGGGAGTACGAGGACGAGCGATCCAAGCTGCTCGCGCTCTACGACAAGGGCAAGAAGCAGCAGTGGGACGCGGCCACCCGCATCGACTGGTCGCAGGACCTCGATCCCGAGAATCCCCAGGAGATCGACGATCGGCTCATCCCGATCTTCGGCTCGGCGATCTGGGAGAAGCTGACGGACAAGGAGAAGGTCCACCTGCGCCACCACCAGCAGGCGCAGACCCTCTCGCAGTTCATGCACGGCGAGCAGGGCGCGCTCATGGCCGCCGCGCGGATCGTGCAGACGGTTCCGGATCTGGACGCGAAGTTCTACGCCGCCACGCAGGTCATGGACGAGGCACGCCACGTGGAGGCCTACGCGCGGCTGCTGAACGAGAAGCTCGGCATCGCGTATCCGATCACGCCGGGCCTCAAGTCGCTGCTCGAGACGGTGCTGACCGACCGGCGCTGGGACATGACCTACCTCGGCATGCAGATCCTCATCGAGGGCCTCGCGCTGGCCGCCTTCCAGCGCATTCGCGACTTCGCCAGGAACCGGCTGGCCGCCTCCGTCAACGCCTACGTGATGCAGGACGAGGCGCGCCACGTCGCCTTCGGCCGGCTCGCGCTGCGCGACTTCTATCCCCAGCTCTCCGATGCCGAGCGCGCGGAGCGCGAGGAGTTCGTCGTCCAGGCCTGCTACCACATGCGCGATCGCTTCAACCAGAAGGAGCTGTGGGAGAACCTCGGCCTGCCCGTGAAGGAGGCCATCGAGGTGGCCATGGCCTCGGAGAACATGCGCATGTTCCGCAAGCGCCTGTTCAGCCGTATCGTGCCGACGGTCAAGGACATCGGGCTCTGGGGCCCGGGCGTGCAGAAGGCGTTCGCCGACATGGGCGCCATCGAGTTCGCGGAGGTCGACAGCGACGCGCTGCTCGATCAGGACAACCGCGTGGCCGAGGAGTTCGACGCCGGCGTGTTCGTCCGACAGTCGCTGACTTGAGGAGATGGGGGCCCCGAAATGGCCCCCATACCCCCAACGTTCGGGACGCCCCGGGAAACGCGGGGCGCCCTTCTCTCAGCGGATCGCGCTCGGCGCCACCGTCGAGCCCGTGAAGCCCTTCAGCTTCAGCGGCTGCATCACGAACGCGAACTCATAGGCCTTCTTCGCGGCCAATTCGTCGAGCTTCATGATCTCCAGTAGGTGGATACCGTTCACCACCAGCATGATCTGGTGGACGGGCAGCGAGATCTCCTTGTCGGGGTTCGGCGCCACCTCCACCGGCCAGTTGTCGGAGCCCACGAGCAGCGGATCCTGCTTGGCCAGCCACTCCGCCGCCGCCACGCCGATCCCAGGGCAGGTCTTCATGAAGCGCGCGTTGTCCTTGGCGAACAAGCGGCCCCACCCCGTGTGGATCAGGACGGCGTCGCCGGGCCGCAGGCTGAGGTTCTGCCGCTGCAGCGCCTGCTGGAGGTCTTGCGGCGTGATCTCGTACGTGTCGCCCAGGATGTCCACGCCCTTGAGGGCCGCGACATCGATCAGCACACCGCGCGTCATCAGCATGCCGACCTTCTCGATGCCAAGCTTCGTGAACCCCGTGCGCGTGGCGATCTCGTCGGTCTTGAAGCAGTTGTAGTGGCTGTACTCGATCGACTGGTGGGCGAAGCCATCGAACTGCGTGCCGACCTGCCCGATCTCGCTCAGGAGCACCTCTTCGTTGCTGCCGCGCCGGTTGGATTGCGGGTTCATGAACGTCCGCTTGACGTGGACGTTGAACTGGCGCGTGGAGGAGATCGGCATCTCCGACGAGAGGACGTGCCCCAGCTCGATGACCTCGCCGGTCTTGATGAGCTGCGCAGCGCGCATGACGGTCGCTGGCTTCATGTGGTTGGCGGAGCCGCGCTCGTCGCCGGCGCCCCACTTCGAGGGGCAGCGTTGGCCGTCGGCGGGCGGGCGCCAGGACTGAGCGTGGGCGACGGCGGTCATGAGCCCGAGCGTCAGGGCGAGGGTGATGCCGATGGAAGCGCGCATGGGATCCTCCCGGGCGGCGTCAGCGCCGCCGCGCCGGAAGGATAGGCGACCGGGGATCACTCGGCAACGGTCGGGTCCACGCGCGCGCCGACGTGGTCAGTGCGCCGGGGGCAGCGGCCCGAAGCGATAGCCGAGGATCATCTTGACGATCAGACGGTCCGTGGCCGGCGTGAGCCCGGCGCCGATGCCGAAGTTCAGCTCCCAGCGCGGGCCGAGGTCGATGTCCAGGACGGGGAAGATCAGGTGCTGCTGGTCACGCGGCCGATCGATCCGGTCGATCGGCCCGATGTCGCCGTAGTACTCGAGGCCGGCGGCGACGCGCGGGGTGACGTCGTACGAGACCTTGGCGGCCGGCGTGAACCCGAAACCTCGGCCCGAGTTCTCGCCCTTGAGCGAGCGCTCGAGCGCGGGATTGAACGCCCAGTACCAGCGGCCGAGCTTCTGATCGACGATCGGGCGGATCTCGAGCGTCCACGTGTCGGCGGAGAACGCGCGCCGCTGATACCCCGCCTCCAGCGACAGGCTCACGCCGACCGGCCAGTTCCACGACTCGGGCACGCGCCCGCGCGGGCGAATGTGATCACCGACCCACTCCCACCCGCTCTCGGGCTGCACGCTCGTGAAGAGATAGAACCCGGTCTCGAACCACGGCGTGAAGCCGTGTGTCACCTCCAGCGTCTCGTGCGCCGCGCCCTGCGTGCGGACGATGCGGTGCTCGGTGCGCGTGGTGCCCGTGACGGCGGTGTTGCTGTGCAGCTCGAGCATGGTCTGGCCGGGCGCGGTCAGCTCGCTGCCGTAGACCTGGATCTCGAAGTTCCCCTGGGCCGGCGCTGGCGCCGGCGCCAGCAGCAGCGCCAGCAGTCCCGCGGCGGCGGCGAGCGCTTTCAGACGCCGACGCCTTCGGGGATGATGCCGTCCCACGCGGGGGTGCGCGTCGCATACGGCGGGTCCGCGGTCGGTCCCTCGCCGGCCAGCGTCGTCCGGCGCATGATGCGGCGATAGCGCTCCGCGTCCCACGGCCGGCCGCGGTGGAGCACGGCGCGGTTGTCCCACATCACGAGATCCCACTGCGTCCAGCGGTGCTGGTAGACGCACTCGGGCCGCGTCGTGTGGGCCAGCAGATCGTCGAGCAGCCGCCGCGACTCCGCGTCGTCCACACCTTCGATGTACCAGGCGTGCGAGCCGATGTAGATGGCTTTGCGCCCGTTGAACGGGTTCGTCCGCACGAGCGCCTGGCGGACGGGCGGCAGCTCCTGCTCGTGCTCGGGATCGAAGAGTCCCTTCGCGATCGTGCTGCGCGAGTACAGGATGCTGTGGACGACCACGCGCCCCTCGAGCCGGCGCTGCAGCTCGGCGGGCAGCGTGGCGTGGGCGTGGCGCATGCTCACGTACTCCGTCTCGCCGCCGGTGGGCGGGACCTCCCGTCCCGACAGCAGCGACGCCATCGCCGGGACGGGCTTGAACGAGCTGTCCGTGTGCCAGAGCTGGTTGCCGGACTGGTAGAGCATGCGTCGGTCGTTCCAGCCCATCAGCCGCTCCTCGGCCTTCGGGTCGACGTTCGAGAGATCCACCATGTTCTCGTGCAGGCGTCGCTCCTGGCCGATCGACTTGATGGTCGTCTCCAGCGGGCCGAAGCGAGTGGTGAACGCCATCTGTTGCGCGTCGGTGAGCCGCTGGCCGGGAAAGATCAGCACGGAGTATTCCTGGAACGCGTCGTGGATTTTCCGGAACGTGGCGTCGTCCACCGCGGCGGTGAGGTCGACGCCCTCGACGCGGGCGCCCAGCACCGGGTGGACCGGCGTGATCTGCAGCGGGGCCATGCGGGCGAGAGTATCACGCGAGCGGCGGGCCGCCCCAGCGCTCGCGCATCGCGAACTCGCTCACCGGCTTGCGCTTGAGCTTCGTGAGCTGTTTGACCGGACGGCCGAGGGGCATCACGGCCGCCACGGCCACGTGCGAGGGCAGGCCGAGCAGCTGCTTGAGCTTCGGCTCCTGGGCGACGGCGAGGGTGGTGATGGTGCCGGCGAAGCCGCGCGCGCGCGCCGCGAGCAGGATGTTCCAGGCAAACGGGTAGATCGACGCGCCACTGATGACGCCGACGCGGTCGAGGTGCTGGTCGGTGGAGGCGACGACCTTGAGGTCGACGCAGATCACCAGCACGACGGGCGCCTTCAGCACCGGCTCGATGAGCCGCATCAGCGGCTCGGTGCGCTCGATGGTCGCGGCGTCCACGCGCGGCGGGTCGATGGTGTTCCACGGGTTCTCGCCGTTCTTCTGCTGCGCGATGTAGCGCTTGGCCGCGGGCTCGGTCAGCCTGGCCAGCGCCTCGCGCGTCGCGTTGTCGCGCACGACGATGACCTTCCAGCCCTGGCGGTTGCCGCCGCTGGGCGCGAAGCGCGCGCGGTCGAGGATGTCGGCCAGCGCGGCGTCGGGCAGGGGATCCGCGGTGAACTCCCGCGCGGAGAACGTCGTGCGCATCGCCTCGTCGAGGTCCATGGGAGTCTCCTATTCGGTCGCGCCGCTCATGGGGGGCGATGGTACCATCGGGCCCGGTTCCGGCACCGCCGCCACCACCGCTCAGCGTCGAGCCGACGTTCACTCACGCCAGCCACGGGAGGAAGCTCGGCATGGACGACACACCGCACAGCACCGCGCGTCACGACGAGGACAACGGGCGCCGCGATTTCCTGAAGGGCGCGGTGGTTGCGGGCGGCGCCGCCGCGTCGCTGGGGTTGGGCGCGGTGGCCGCGCAGGCACAGCCCGGCCGCGTGCCGGGCACGCTGAACCACTACTACGTGCCCGCCACCGACAAGACCGTGCACTGGGGTTACTTCAGCAAGCTGCTGAAGCCGCTCGTGGAGGTGAGCTCCGGCGACTTCGTCACCATCGACGTGCTCACGCACCACGCGAACGACGACGCCGAGCGCATGGTGAAGGGCGACCCGGGCGCCGAGGCCGTCTTCTACTGGGACCGCCAGCGCAAGGGCGTGGACCGGCGCGGCGCGGGGCCGATGCAGCCGACGCTGTTCGGCCGCGGCGCGGGCGAGGGGCTCGGCGTGCACATCTGCACGGGGCCGGTGGCGGTGAAGGGCGCGATGCCCGGTGACATCCTCGAGGTGCGCATCATCGACGTGAAGCCACGGCCGTGCGCGAATCCACAGTACAAGGGCAAGTCGTTCGGCAGCAACGCGGCGGCGTGGTGGGGCTTCCACTACAAGGAGCTGATGACGGATCCGAAGCCGCGCGAGGTCATCACGATCTACGAGGTCGACACCAGCGGCGACCGGAACTGGGCGAAAGCGCTCTACAACTTCCAGTGGACGCCGCAGACCGATCCCTACGGCGTCGTGCACAAGATCATCGATTACCCCGGCGTGCCCGTGGATCACCGGACGGTCAGGGAGAACCACGGCATCCTCAAGAACGTGCGCATCCCGATCCGCCCGCACTTCGGCGTGCTGGGGCTCGCGCCGTCGGAGGCGGATATCGTCGACTCGATCCCGCCGCACTGGGTGGGCGGCAACATCGACGACTGGCGCATCGGCAAGGGCGCGACCATGTACTACCCGGTGGCGGTGCCCGGCGCGCTGCTCTCCGCCGGCGACTCGCACGCGGCCCAGGGCGACTCCGAGCTGTGCGGCACGGCCATCGAGTGCTCGCTCACCGGGACGTTCCAGCTGATATTGAGGAAGAAGGACACGCTCGCCGGCACCGCGCTCGCCGGCCTCGAGTACCCGCTGCTCGAGACGCAGGACGAGTGGGTGCTGCACGGCTTCAGCTATCCGAAGTACCTCGCGGAACTGGGCGCCAACGCGCAGAGCGACATCTATTCCAAGTCGTCGGTGGACCTGGCGCTCAAGGACGCCTTCCGCAAGATGCGCCACTTCCTCATGACCACGCGCGGGCTCACCGAGGACGAGGCGATCTCGCTCATGTCGATCGGGGTGGACTTCGGCATCACCCAGGTCGTGGACGGCAACTGGGGCGTGCACGCCATCATCAAGAAGAACCTGTTCGCGGGCGCGTAGCGGAGCGGGGGCGTCCCGGGGTCGCCGGGGCGCCTCTCCCTCACAGCCTCATGAGCGCCGGCGTCGGGCCGCTCATGGCCGCATCCGGTGCTCGGACGGGCCGGGACGCCGCCGCGGCGCCGCCAGCTCGGCCCACTCGCAGAGCAGGCGCCGCGTGTCGCGCGGATCGACGATCTCCTCGATCCAGAACGTCTCGGCCGAGCGGAACGGCGAGCGCAGCTTCGTGAGCCGCTCCTCGATCTCCGCCATCTTCACCCGGGGATCCGGCGCCGCGTCGATCTCCGCCCGATACGCCGCTTCGATCCCGCCCTCGAGCGGCAGGGAGCCCCAGCGGCCCGACGGCCACGCGTAGCGTGTGCAGTAGCGGCCCCCGTTGCGGTGCGCGGCGCCGGCCACGCCGAAGCAGTTGCGCACGATGACCGAGCACCACGGGATCGTCGTCTGCCAGATGGCGGACATCGCGCGCACGCCCTGCTTGATCGTCCCCGTGCGCTCGGCATCGAGGCCGATCAGGAAGCCCGGGCAGTCGACCAGATAGAAGACGGGCAGGTGGAACGTCTGCGCGGTGTCGACGAAGCGCTCGACCTTCTGGCAGGTGTCGGCCGCCCACGCGCCGCCGTAGAAGAACGGGTCGCTGGCCATGACGGCGACCGGCCAGCCGTCCAGGCGCGCGAGCCCGGTGATGACCGAGCGGCCGTAGAGCGGCGCGATCTCGAAGAACGAGCCGGCGTCCACGACGGCCTCGACGATCGGCCGCATCTTGTACGGCTTGCGGATGTCGCGCGGGATCGCGTCCATCAGCCAGTCCACACGGCGGGCGGGGTCGTCGTCGCGCGGCCCGCGCGGCGCCACCTCGTCGATGGACGACGGCAGGTACGACAGGAAGCCCCGCACGCGGGCGAACGCCTCTTCTTCGGTGTCGACGGCGTCGTCGACGGCGCCCGCCTTGAGCTGGATCTCCCAGCCGCCCAGCTCGTTCTTGGTGAGCTTCTGGCCGAGCCGCTCGACGACGGGCGGGCCCGCGACGAACAGCGCGGAGAGATCCTTGATCATCACGGAGTAGTGCGCGGCCGCGAGATGCGCCGCCCCGAGTCCCGCCACCGACCCCAGCCCGAGCGCCACGCGCGGCACCGTGCCGATGTTGGCGACGACCCACTCCCAGCCGCTGACGCCCGGGACGTTGGCGCGGCCGGTCGTCTCGATGGTCTTCACCGAGCCGCCGCCACCCGAGCCCTCGACCAGGCGGATCAGCGGCAGCCGCAGCTCGTGGGCCATCGTCTCGCACTGCAGGTGCTTTTCCTTGATGGTGGCGTCGGCCGAGCCGCCGCGCACCGTGAAGTCGTCGCCGCCGACGACGACCGGGCGCCCGTCCACTTTTGCGCGGCCGAAGACGAAGTTCGACGGCGTGAACGTCTCGAGGTCGTTGGCCGCGTCGTAGGTGGCCTTGCCGGCGATCTTGCCGACCTCGTGGAAGGTGCCGGCATCGACGAGCTTGGCGATGCGCTCGCGGATGGTCATCCGGCCGCCCGCGTGCTGGCGCTTCACGCGCTCCGGGCCGCCGAGCTCCTCGGCGAGGCTCTCGCGGCGCCTCAGCTCGTCCATCTCCGATTGCCAGGTCATCGTGGCGTCGATCTTACGACAGCGGCGGGCGCTGTCGATGGTACGGCGTCGCCGCCTGCCACGCGCGCGCCGCGGCGAGCACGACGTTCTCGTCCCACGCCCGCCCCAGGAATTGCAGCCCCACCGGCAGACCCTCGGACGTGAGGCCGCACGGCACACCGACGGCGGGCAGGCCGGCCGCGGCGCCGATGGCGCCGAGCACATCGGGCACGCCGCCGCGGATCGGGCTGCGGAACTCGGCGCCGAGCCGCGCCCCGACTGCGCCGCGACTCGGCCCCACGAGGGCGTCGAAGCGGCTCAGCGCGCGGTCGATCTCGCGCGCCACCACGCCGCGCAGGCGGAGCGCGCGCAGATAGTCCTTGGCGAGGATGGCGTCGCGCGCGTAGGGCGTGGCGCGGTCCTCGGGCGCGGTGAGGTCGGCGATGCCGCCGCTCTCGATGAGCCGCTCGAACGAAGACGCGCCCTCGGCCCAGAGGATGATGCGCGTCATCGCCTCGTAGGGCAGGTCGGGCAGCGCGATCTCCTCGACACTGCCCAGCGTGCGCAGCGTGTCGAGCGCGCGCGCGAACGCCTCCCGCACCGGAGGCTGCGCGGCATCGGCCGCGCCCCGCACGACCGCGAAGCGAAACGGACGTCCGGGGTCGGCGGCGTCGTAGCGGTACGGCCGCGCTGCCGCGCTGGGATCGGCGGGATCTGGGCCGGCGATGGCGTCGAGCACGAGCCCGCAGTCGTCGGCCGTGAGCGCCAGTGGACCGAGCTTGTCGAGCGTCCAGCAGAGCGCCATCGCGCCGTGACGGCTCACGCGGCCGTACGTCGGCCGTAGGCCCGTGACCCCGCAGAGCGTCGCGGGAGCGAGGATCGAGCCCCACGTCTCCGAGCCGATCGCGAAGGGCACGAGACCGGCGCCGACGGCTGAGCCGGAGCCGCTGGAGGAGCCGCCGCTCCAGGCGTCGGGCGCCCACGGCGAGATCCCGGGGCCCGTGAACGAGGCGTTAGGCTGCCGGTAGCCCATCCCGCCCGCGAGCTCGACCATCGCGAGCTTGGCGACGAGCACGGCGCCCGCGTCCTCCAGTCGGCGGATCACCGTCGCGTCGTAGTCGAAGCGGCGCTCGCGGAACGGCGCCGCGCCCCACGTGGTGGGAATGCCGCCCGAGGTCGCCAACAAATCCTTGGCGCCGTAGGGAATGCCGTGCAGCGGCCCGCGGTCGCGGCCGCCTTTCAATTCGCGCTCGGCGCGGCGCGCCTGCTCGAGCGCGCGCTCACGCGTGAGCGTCACGACGGCGTTGAGGCGGCGGCCGGTCTTCTCGAGGCCGTCCAGGCATGCCTCGGCGAGGGCGACCGGCGAGAGGCGCCCGGCGCGCAGATCAGCGCCGAGCTCGCGGATCGTGCGGAACGCAACGCTCACGTGTGGCCCCGGGGGCTACGGCTCCGCGCGGAACGCGGCGAAGGGCTGGCCCGGCTCGGCGTCGTCGGGAATCGTGGCTGCGCGCAGCGCCGCCAGATCGCGCGCGAGGCCCTCGAGTGTCTCGCGCACGAGGGCGAGCTGGGCCTCGTCGAGCCGCGCGCCGTAGCGCTGGCGGACGAGCGCCAGGAAGAGCTCGGCCTCGTCCGCTACTGCAGCCACACCGGCGTGAGCACGAGGTCGAAGTTCGGGTGCAGCTTGAAGCCCTGCACGCGCTTGCGGTGGACGATGACCTGCTTGCCGTGGTCGACGAAGATCCACGGCGCGTCCTCGACCACGAGCTTCTGCGCCTCCCGGTAGAGCGGCACCCGCGCCTTCTCGTCGAGCGTCGTGCGCCCCCGGCGCAGGAGGTCGTCCACGCGGTCGTTCTGGTAGTAGCCGCCGTTGAAGGCCGGCGGGAAGCGGTCGGAGGACAGGAGCATGTACATCATGTGGTCGGGGTCGCCGATCGAGGGATTCCACGACATCTCGGCCATGTCGGGCTGCTCGAGATACTTCCGGAGGTAGGCGCCCCACTCCATCGTCTGGATCTTCGCGCGCACGCCGATCTGGGCGAGGTTCGCCTGGATGACCGTCGCCATCTCGACCGGCGACTGCATGCCCGAGCCCGACTCCGGCACGAGGAACGTCAGCTCGACGCCGTTCGCGTGGCCCGCTTCCTTGAGGAGCGCGCGTGCCTTCTCGAGGTCGTAGGGATAGCGGGCGGTGTTCTCCTCGTAGTACGGGCCGTAGGCGGGTGAGATCGGGCCGCGCGACACGATGGCCGTGCCGCGCAGGATGTCGCGGATGATCGCCTCCTTGTTCACGGCGTGGTTCAGCGCCTGGCGCACACGCCGATCTTTCAGGATCGGATGCCGCGTGTTGAGGGTGACGTACCAGACCGCCGAGGAGTTGCTCTCGGTCACGACGAGGTTCGGGTCGCGGCGCAGCTCGTCGAGGCTGTCCGGCGGCACGTCCATCGTGAGATCGATGTCGCCGGTCTTCAGCGCGACCAGACGCGCCTGCGCCTCGACGATCGGCACGTAGATGGCCTGCCGGATCTTCGGCGCGCCGCCCCAGTACGCGTCGTTGCGCGCGAGCACGACCTTCACGCCCGGCTCCCACATCTCGAGCTTGAACGGCCCCGTGCCCACCGGGTGCTTGACGACGTCCTTGCCCCACTTCTTCAGCGACTCGGGACTGAACATGAAGAGCGACTGGTGCGCGAGGTACTGGAGGAACGGGGTGAGCGGCGCCTTGAGCTTGATCTGCACGGCGCTCGCGTCGAGCACCTCGACGCCGGCCACGTTGCCGAGAAAGCCCTTCACGTAGGGATAGGTGCCCGTCGCGTAGTAGGGGCCCTTGTCGTTCAGCTGGCGCTCGAAGACGAACTTCACGGCCTCGGCGTTGAACGGGGTGCCGTCGTGAAACTTCACGTTCGGTCGGAGCTTGAAGGTGTAGGTGAGGCCGTCCTTGGAGATGTCCCACGAGTGCGCGAGGGCGGGCACGAGCTTGTAGCTGCCGAGCTCCTGCCCCACTAGCCCCTCGAAGATCCGCTTGGTCACCCGCGCGGAGTTGAGGTCGGTGATCTGCGGCGGATCCATCGTCACGGGCTCGGCCACGAGGCCGATGACGATCGCATCCTTCGGGGGAGCGGCCGCCGCGCCGGTGACGAACGCGAGCGCGGCCAGGACGGCGAGCACCAGTCGGCGTGTGCGCATGGCGGGGCCCCTCCTACGAGGCGGCTGATTTTTACACCAAGCCCGGCGCCGCGCAAGGCGCGCCCGGCTCAGGCGCGCTCGAAGTCGATGAAGCCGCGCTCGACGTCGGTGGACTTCAGCAGCACCTGGACGCGATCGCCGACGTCCAGGCCGTCGGCGCCCCGCACGAGCCGGCCCTCCACGGGCGGCCGCGTGATCCGCACCCACGTCCCTTTCTCGGCGGCGCCGGTGACGAGCGCGTCGAAGCGCTCGCCGATGCGGTGCTCGAGCAGCAGCGCCGCCGCCGACTTCCGCACCTGGCGCTCGACCTTGGCGGCGTCGTCCTCCTGCTCGCTGCAGTGCCGCGCGAGGGCATCGAGCTCCTCGGCCTCGTATGCGGGCGCGCGGTCCGCCAGCGCCGCCTTCACCAGCCGCTGCGTGATCAGGTCGGGGAAGCGGCGGTTGGGCGCGGTGGCGTGGGTGTAGTCGCGCACGGCGAGCGCGAAGTGGCCGGCGGGCTCGTGGCCCGGCCGCGCCAGCGCGTACTCGCCCTTGCCGAGGAGCTTCACCACGGCGAGCGAGAGGTCGGGAAAGCGCTCGGGATCCGCCTCGCGGCGGGCGAGCAGGAACGCGGCGAGCGCGGCCGCGTCGGGCGAGGCGGGCAGCCGCCCGCCGTGCTCGGCGGCGAGGACGACGATGCGGTCCCAGCGCTCGGGCGTGCGGAGCACCCGGCGCAGCGACGCGACGCCGCGCGCGTCGAGGAACTTCGCGGTCACGCCGTTGGCGGCGATCATGAGGTCCTCGATGAGCTGCCTGGCGCGATTTTCCTCGTCGGGTTGCAGGTCGGCCAGGGCGTCGCCGTCGAACACCGCGCGCGCTTCCATCGTGGAGAGCGCGAGCGAGCCGCGCCGATGGCGCAGCGCCTTCAGCGCCTGGGCGATCGCGTCTTGCCGGCGCAGATTCGCGTCGAGGCCCTTCACGGCGGCCGCGGCCGGCGGCAGCGGGCCGTGGCCCTCGAGCCACGCCGCCACCGCGTTGTAGGCGAGCTTCGCGCGGTTGCGTACCCGCGCGCGATAGATCTCGCCGGCGGCGACGGCGCCGTCGGCGTCGACGGTCATGTCGACGACGAGGGCCAGACGGTTCTCGGCGGCATTCAGCGACGTGAGGTCGGTGGACAGGCGCTCGGGCAGCATCGGAAAGACCTCCGCGGCCGTGTAGACGGAGGTCGTGTTCGTGCTCGCGTGGGTGTCGAGCGCCGACCCTTGCGGCACGCCGGCGTCCACGTCCGCGACGGCCACAAGCACCCGCGAGGCGCCGCCCGCGTCCACCGCGACGGTGAGCTGGTCGAGGTCGCGCGAGTCGTCGTTGTCGATCGAGCACCAGAGCAGATCGCGCGCGTCGCGAATCGTGCGATCGCCGCCGTCGGCCTGGCCGGTCAGCGCCTGCGCCTCCGCGCGCGCGGCCGGCGAGAACTCGGGCTCGAGGCCACGCTCGATCATCGCGCGGCGGGCGATCTCACGGAGACGCTGACGGGCGTTGGCGCGTACGTGCATGGAGACGACGCCCCGATCATATACCCCGGGCATCCGTGGTAGCGTGGCGCCCATGACGCCGGGCACCGCCGAGGTCGTGATCTGCGGCGCCGGGATTGCCGGCATCGCGACCGCCTATCACCTGACGCGCCAGGGCGTGACCGACATCGTCCTCGTGGACGAGCGGCCGCCGCTGTCGCTCACCAGCGACAAGTCCACCGAGTGCTACCGGAATGTATGGCCCGGCCCCGGCGATGCGATGGTGACGGCCATGAACCGCTCGATCGACCTGCTGGAAGAATTGGCCCGCGAGAGCGGCAACGTCTTTCGCATGAACCGCCGCGGCTACCTCTTCGCCAGCGCCGATCCCGGGCGCATCCCGCGGTTCATCCAGTCCGCCCAGGAGGCCGCGGACCTCGGCGCCGGCGCTGCGCGCGTCCACGCGAGCGCCGCGAGCGACTATCGGCCCTCGGCGGCGGACGGCTTCGAGGGCCAGCCGGTGGGTGTCGACGTGATCACCGACCGCACGCTCATCCGCCGGCACTTCCCGTACCTCGCCGATGACACGGTGGCGCTGTTCCACGGCCGGCGCTGCGGCTGGCTCAGCGGCCAGCAGCTCGGCATGCACATGCTCGAGCGCGCGCGCGACAAGGGCGTGCGGCTGATGCAGGGACGCGTGGAGACGATCGGCACGACGGGCGGCCGCGTGAGCGCGGTGGCGGTCAGCGGCCGGACGATCGCGACGCCCCGCGTGGTGAATGCGGCGGGACCGTTCGTCGCGCGCGTCGGGCGGCTGCTCGGCGTCGAGCTGCCGGTCTACTGCGAGCAGCACGCCAAGATCGCGTTCGCCGACACGCTCGGCGCGATGCCGCGCGCGGCGCCCCTGCTGATCTGGACGGATCCGGTGCGCGTGGCCTGGACCGAGGAGGAGCGCGAGGAGCTGGCGGTCAGCCGCCCCGACCTGCTCGAGGAGATTCCGACGGGCGCCCACGGCCGGCCCGAGGGCGGCGGCGACAGCCCGATCGTGCTGCTGCTGTGGACGTACCATCTCGACCCGGTCGAGCCCGTGTTTCCGCTGACGTTCGATCCCGCCTACGCCGAGCTCGCCATTCGCGGCATGGCGCGCATGGTGCCGGCCTTCGCGCGCTACGCGGATCGGCTGCCGCGCGCGGTGGTGGACGGCGGCTACTACACGAAGACGCGCGAGAACCGATTCCTGGCCGGGCCGCTGCCGGTGGAGGGCGCCTACGTGTGCGGCGCGCTCGGCGGTTACGGGCTGATGGCGTCCAACGTGGCCGGCGAGCTGGTCGCCGCGCACGTGACGGGGCGGCCGCTGCCGCCGTACGCGCCGGCGTTCGCGCTCGCGCGCTACGACGATCCTGCGTATCGCGCGCTGCTCGCGCGCTGGGGCGATTCCGGGCAGCTGTGAGATGTGGAAGGAGGCGAGACGATGGTGACGATCAAGGACCTGGAAGCCTTCGGCGATGGCTGGAACCGGCACGACGTCGACTTCATCATGACCTTCATGGCCGACGACTGCGTCTTCGAGACGACCGCGGGCAAGGAGGCCTGCGGCACGCGGTACGAGGGACGCGAGCGCGTGCGCGAGGCCTTCGCGAAGGTCTTCAAGATCTTCCCGGATGCCCACTTCGGCGACGCGCGCCACTTCGTGGCCGGCGACCGCGGCCTCTCGGAGTGGGTCTTCACGGGCACGACGGCCGACGGCAAGAAGATCGAAGTCAACGGCTGCGACGTGTTCACGTTCGAGCGCGGCAAGATCGCCGTCAAGAACTCGTACTTCAAGAACCGTACGGCGTAGCCGGCACGCGCGTCCGTGCCTGCGACCAGCGCATGCCCAGCAGCACCACGAGCCCCACCACGATCCACACCGCCTGTCGCGCGCGCCGGACGAAGCTGAACGCGAGCCCGGCGGCGGCGCCGAAGCCGAGCGCGCCAAAGGTGGCGGCGTAGGCCCCCTCGATGGCGCCGAGGTTGGCCGGCACCATGAACGATGCGAACTGAACGCCCGAGCCGAGCGCTGTGATCACGGTCGCCGTCACCGTCGAGCCGGTCATGCCGAGCAGCCAGAGCATCAGCGTCGCCTCCAGCGCGCCCAGCAGCCAGGCGAGCGTGTGAAACGCGGTGGAGACCGCGAAGCGCCTCCACTCGTGACGGTAGTAGTGGCGCAGCGACACGTCCAGGCTCTCGGCCGCCGTCGCATCCGCCGTCAGGCCCGCCCAGGCGAGCGCGCGGCCGCCGTGGCCGACGAGCCCGATCGCCTGGGCGGCGAAGAAGCCGCCGACGCAGAGGACCTCGATCAGCAGGAGCCACAGCATGCTGCGCAGCACGGGGCCGCTCACGTCCAGCGCCGCTCGCGCGAGCACGATGCCGAGGAGCAGGTAGATCACCTGCGAGATCACGATCGTGGTCTTGGCCACGACGATCGAGGGCACGCTCTCGGCGTAGGAGACGTCGCGCCGCACGAGCCAGGCCTTCACCGCCTCGCCGCCCACCGAGCCCGCCGCGGTCACGACGTTGAGCGCCTCGCCGGCGAGGCGGGCGCCGTAGAGCCGCCAGAAGGGCGCGCCGTCGCGGGCGAAGGCGAACCGCCAGCCGAGCGTGTCCACGGCGGCGATCACGCCGTAGGGAAGGCAGATGATGACGAACTGCCACCACGCGAGCGCGCGCAGCGTCTCGAGGACGGGCTCGGCGCCGACGCGGTGGACGAGCACCGCGAGCAGGATCGCGCCGGCGAGGAGGAGCAGCCGCTTGACGAATCTCATGATCGAGGCCGTGGCCGTCGATCGTGACTATAATCCCGTACCCGAAAGGAGCGCGGCATGGGACTGCTGGACAAGAAGGTGGCGGTGGTCACGGGCGCGGGGAGCGGAATCGGTCGTGCGGTGGCGCTCGGCCTGGCCGCGGAGGGGGCCAGCGTGGTCGTCGGCGACTACGGCGTGAGCGTGGACGGGCGCGACCCGTCCAGCGCGCCGGCGGAGGCGGTGGTGAGGGAGATCGAGAAGACGGGCGGGCGCGCCCTCGCCAGCGCCGAGAACGTGGCGACCATGGCGGGCGGCAAGGCCATGGTCGACGCCGCGCTCAAGTCGTTCGGCGACCTGCACATCGTCGTCTGCTGCGCGGGTATCCTGCGCGAGCGGATGATCTTCAACATGACCGAGGAGGAATGGGACGCGGTGATCGCGGTCCATCTCAAGGGGCACTTCACGGTCATGCGTCCGGCCAGCGCGCACATGCGCGAGAAGAAATCCGGCTGCATGATCACGTTCACCTCGACGGCGGGCCTCGAGGGCAGCCCCGGCCAGCCCAACTACGCCGCCGCGAAGGAGGGCATCGTCGGCCTCACGCGCTCGACGGCGCTGGCCCTGGCCAAGTACGGAGTGCGCTGCAACTGCATCTCGCCGACGGCCGACACGCGCATGACCCAGCGGCTGCCCGGCGAGCGCCGCGCGGCGGCCACCGCCACGCCGCCCGAGGCCATCGCGCCCGTCGTCGCGTTCCTCGCGAGCGACCGCGCCGCGCACATCACGGGCCAGGTGGTCGGTGTCCGCGGCGACGAGGTCACGCTGTTCTCGCATCCCGCGCCGCTGCGCACGCTCACCGGCGATCGCGCGTGGACGGCGTCGGCGCTTGCAGAGGTCTGGGACCGCGCGCTCGGCCAGGACCGGCTGCGCCGCTTCGATCAGATGGGGATCCAGTGGCCGCCGAAGCGCGAGGGTTGAGATGAAGATCAGCGCGTTCCACCTGATGCCGCACCGCGAGCTGCCGAACGACTTCGAGAAGCGCTACGAATCGGTCTGGGTCACGCCGCCGTGGTGGGAGCTGGCCGACGCCACGCGCGTGGGGCAGTACTACAACTGGACGCTCGACGAGCTGCTGTTCGCCGCGCGCGCGGGCTTCGACGGCGTCTGCACCAACGAGCACCACCAGAACGCGTACGGCTTCATGCCGAGCCCGAACCTCATGGGCAGCGTGATCGCCAAGGCCACGAACGGGTCGAACGTCGCGATCGTGCAGATGGGGGCGACGCTGCCCACGTCGAACCCGCCGATCCGCGTGGCCGAGGAGTACGCGATGCTCGACTGCATCAGCGGCGGGCGTCTGGTGGCGGGACTGCCGCTGGGCAGTCCGATGGACGTGAACCTGGCCTACGGCATCACGCCGATGGAGCACCGCGAGCGCTACCGCGAGGCGTTCGCGCTGACGCTCAAGGCGTGGCAGGCGCGCGAGATCTTCGCCTGGAACGGCCGCTACTATCAGCTCGCCAACGTCAACCTGTGGCCGCGCCCGATCCAGCAGCCGCACCCGCCGGTGTGGGTGCCGGGCTCGGGCAGCATCAGCACGTTCGACTTCGCCGTCGACAACGAGGTCTGTTACTGCTTCCTGTCGTACTCGGGCGCGAAGGCGGCGAAGACGATGATGCAGGGCTACTGGGACGTGGTGGCGAAGAAGGGGCGCGAGACCAACCCGTATCGCGCGGGGTTCCTGCAGCTCGTCGTCGTCGCCGAGAGCGACGCCGCGGCCGAGGCCAAGTACGCGCGGCACGTCGAGTACTTCTATCACAAGTGTCTGCACTGGCCGATCCAGTACGGCTCGCCGCCCGGCAACCAGGACTATCGCAGCCTCGTGGCCGCGTCGAAGAGCAACATCCGACGCGCCGAGGACACCAAGCAGCTGCGGTACCGCGACTTCGTCGAGAAGGGCTACGTCATCGCGGGCAGCGCGGCCACCGTCCGCGACCGCATCAAGGACGAGGTCGTCAAGGGCCTGCGGGTCGGCAACCTCATGGTGCTGCTGCAGATCGGCTCCATGCCGCACGAGCTGACGCTGGAGAACATGGATCGCTTCGCGCGCGAGGTGCTGCCGTCGCTGCGCGGCGAGTGGGACGACGAGGGCTGGGTCAACCACTGGTGGCCCGAGCGCCTGCGCGGCGGCACCCCCGCGCCGGCGGCGGCCGTGGCGGCGGGGCGCCCATGAGCGACCGCACGGTCGCGGTCTGGGACGGGAAGGTCCGCATCCGGGTGCAGTCGAAGGGCAGCGGCCCGGCGCTGGTGTTCTTTCACGGCCCGTGGGGGCTGACCTGGGATCCGTTCCTGGACGA